>Ga0208890_1000022_pt1 | contig 12360 bp, 11 predicted proteins | sample SoimicmetaGmgHPA_FD_188328 | JGI IMG/M metagenome (GOLD analysis project Ga0208890, IMG submission 188328) | Soil and rhizosphere microbial communities from Laval, Canada - mgHPA (SPAdes) (version 2) | ecosystem: Environmental > Terrestrial > Deep subsurface > Rock core/Sediment | place: Laval...
CTCCAGCGTCGCGGTGTGCGCGATCGCGGCCAGATCCTGGGCCGCCTGCACGTCCGAGGACGCCAGCATCGCCCAGCCGGTCGGCCGGACCGCCATCACGTCGCTCTGGTCCCCGAAGATCGACAGCGCGTGCGTCGCGAGTGTCCTCGCCGCGACGTGGATCACGGCCGGCGTGAGCTCGCCGGCGATCTTGTACATGTTGGGGATCATCAGCAGGAGGCCTTGCGACGCCGTGAACGTCGTGCACAGCGCCCCGGCCTGAAGAGCCCCGTGCAGCGCCCCGGCCGCGCCGCCCTCGCTCTGCATCTCGATCACCTGCGGGACCGCGCCCCACAGGTTCGTCTTGCGGGCGGCGGACCAAGCGTCCGCGAGCTCGCCCATCGGTGAGGACGGCGTGATCGGGTAGATCGCGATGACCTCCGACAGCCGGTGCGCGACCCTCGCGGCCGCCTCGTTCCCGTCGACCACGATCAGCGTCCCGATCTGATCCATGTCCAACCCCATCCCTTCTCGAGAGCGACGGAAGGCGGAGGTCTCGCCCCGCTTCCATCGTTCCGCGCTGTCTCTCCACGGACCGGGGCCGTTCGGCCCGAGTCCGGCGCGCCGACCGGCCCTTCTGTTCCGGGTCGTCGCCTCGGAAGAGCGTGCCGGATGGCCACGCCATCCGATCGCCGGCAGGAGCCACCGACCCAGCCCGATCCATGAGCTCGACGACCGGGCGTGCCACGACCGCTGAGTCCGACACCCTCGGATAGGGACCTTCGCCCCTAAGGGCCCACCGGTGAGAAGCCTACGGTGTTGTTGGACGCACCCGGAAGGAGACGACGATGAAGACGCGGTCGGTTTGTGTTTCGGACGTCATGACCCGCACGGTCGTTTCCGTGAGCGCGTTCACGCCGTTCAAGGAGATCGTGCGGAGGATGCACGAGTATCGGGTGAGTGCGGTGCCGGTCGTGGACGAGGATCACACCGTTCTCGGACTCGTTTCTGAGGGCGACCTGATCCTGAAGCAGGACGCCCACCTCGAGGGGGCGCCTCGTGCGCTCGATGGGGCGCACCGCCGTCGCGACCGGTCAAGGGCAGCGGGCCGGGTCGCTGCGGAGCTCATGACCGCACCGGCGATCACGATCGGGCCGGACGCGACGCTCGGGGACGCGGCTCGGCTGATGCACCACCGGACCGTGAAGCGTCTCCCCGTCGTGGACCCGGCCGAGGGAACGATCCTCGGCATCGTCTCCCGCGCCGACCTGCTCAAGGTCTTCCTCCGCGACGACGCGGAGATCGCGCGCGAGGTCCGCGAGGACGTGATCCGCCGGACGCTCTGGATCGATCCGTACACGATCGGGATCGTGGTCCGTGACGGCATCGTCACGATGGAGGGACAGGTCGAGCACCGGGACCTGCGCTCGATCATCGAGCGCTTGGTGCTTGAGACCGAGGGAGTGGTCGCCGTCGAGAACCGCCTCACGTACCTGGCGGATGAGTCGACACCCCACACGGACGCCCCGTTCCTCTGGGTGTCGCCCACGTCGAAGGCCGTTCGTTGACAGAGTGGAGCGCGCGCGCCTCTCCGTGGATGGCCGGTCGGTACCTCAGGTCGCGAGGCCGGGCGACGCGCCGCTAGTCGGGCGTCGCGCGGGCAGCAAGCGGTTTGGTAGGTGAGGGCTCCTGCACTCGGGCGCGTGCGTCCACGATCACGGCACCGCGCGGCATGATCATCACCGGGTTGCAGTCCATCTCCGCGATCGAAGGGTGGTTGTCCACCAGGGCGCTCACGCGCAAGATGACCTCCTCCAGCGCGAGGACGTCCGCCTTCTGCGCGCCGCGGAAGCCCTCGAGCAACGGGAAGGTGCGGAGCGAGCGCACCATCTCGCTCGCGTCGAGATCGGTGATCGGCGTGACTCGGACCGCCACGTCGTGGACGAGCTCGACGGTCGTGCCGCCCGCGCTGCACGCCACCACGGGGCCAAACACCGGGTCGTGCGCGACGCCGACGAGCATCTCCACCCCCTGATCCACCATCTCCTGCACCAGGAACCCATCGAGCGTGGATCCGGCAACGCGGAGGCGCTCGGCCATCGCACGTGCCGCATCGGCGGTGGCCCTGGGTCCCGCCAGTCCGAGTGTCACCGCTCCCATCTCGGTCTTGTGCACGATGTCGGGCCCGACCGCCTTCACGGCGACCGGGGAACCGATCCGGGCGGCGATGGCGCCGGCCTCTTCGGGCGTCGTCGCTCGTTCGGATCGCGCCGTCCGGAGCCCGTAGCAGTCGAGCAGGCGCTCGAGCTCCTCGGCGGTGAGCCAGCCCGCGTCGCCCCTGCCGAGGGCGTTCGCGATGATCCCGACGACCTCATCGATGCGCGTGTCGTGGAAATGGGGGATCGTCCCGGCGGGTCGCTCGCGCCACGCGCCGTACCTCGCGGCGTGCGCCATCGCGATCGCGGCCTGCTCGGGGAACGCGAAGGACGGGATCCGGGTCCCCCCTTGAAGCGCCGTCGGGAGCGCCTTGGTCGACATCCAGGTGGTGGCAACCGGGATCCGCCGGTCGAGCCGCTCGAGCGCACCTGTGATCGCTCGGCCGATCTCCGGCGCCATGGTGATCTCCGGCGGGATGTAGATCACGATCATCGCGTCGACGTCTGGGTCCGCGGCGACCGTCTTGATCGCGTGGGCGTAGTCGTCGCCGGTCGCCGAGGCGATCATGTCGATGGGGTTGCCGATCGAAGCCTCGGCCGGAAGGAACCTCCGCAACTTGTCACGCGTCGCGCGCGAAAGTGGATGCACCTTCAAGCCGTTCGCCTCGCATGTGTCCGCGCACAGGATCCCGAGGCCGCCCGCGTTCGTGACGATCGCGACGCGGTCGCTCTTCGGGGGTGGCTGGTTCGCGAGGATCGTCGCGACGTCGAACATCTCCCCGAGCGTATCCGTCCGGATCACGCCGGATTGATGGAACAGAGCATCGACGGTGACGTCCGAGGACGCGAGGAGCGCGCCCGTGTGCGACGCGGCGGCCCGCGCCCCCGCCGCGCTCCTGCCCGACTTCACGGCGATGATCGGCTTGCGGCGACCGACGTCTCGGGCCAGACGTGCGAACCGCCGGGGGTTCCCGAAGGACTCGAGATACAGGAGCACAACATCTGTGTCCGGGTCTTCGTCCCAGTAGGCGACGAGGTCGTTACCGGAGATGTCCGCCTTGTTCCCGATAGAGACGAACGACGAGAGCCCCACCCCACGCTCGCTCGCGTACTGCATCACGGCGAGTCCCAGGGCGCCGGATTGTGACAGGAACCCGACCCTACCTCGGGGCGGGTAGACCGTTGCGAAGGTGCCGTTCAGCCGGATCTCCTCCGAGGTGTTCACGATGCCCATGCAGTTGGGGCCGATGATCCGCATGCCGTGGGCGCGGCAGATCTGGACGAGGTCGTCCTGGCGCGCCGGGCCGGCCCCCCCGATCTCGGCGAACCCCGACGAGATCACCACGAGTCCACGGACCCCTTTCGCGCCGCACTCACGCGCGACGTCCGCGACGTGGGCGGCCGGCACGACCACGAATGCGATGTCGACCGCGCCCGGGACCGCCGTCACGGTCGGGTACGCGACAACGCCGTGCACCACGTCGGCTCTTGGGTTCACCGGGTACACGGGACCGTGGAACTCGGACATCAGCAGGTTGTGGAAGAGGCGGCCGCCGATCGACGAAGCGTCTCGCGACGCGCCGATCACGGCTACCGATCTCGGCGACAGGAACGTCCGCATCGCGTTCACCGCCGCCTCGGTCTCTCGGTGCTCGAACTGGTCGACGGCCTCGTCGGTCAGCTGGATCGGGAATTCCACCTCGATCGAGCCCGGCGTCGCCCGGATCGAGACCGTGAATCCGCTCGCCCGAAAGACATTGATCATGCCGTGGTTCTCGGGCAGGACCTCGGCGACGAACGTGGTGATGTCGTGCTGGGCGGCCTCTTGCGCGAGTTGGCCCAACAGGATCGACCCGATGCCCCTGCCCTGGAACTCGTCCGTCACCGACAGGCCTATCTCGGCTCGGCCGACCTCCATGCGGATGTACTGAGCGCCTCCGATCATCCGACCCTCGTCCCCGCCCTGGAGAACCAGCAACGTGAGATGGTCGGCGTAGTCGACGTCGACGATCTTCCGGGCGAGCTCACCCACGTCGATCGCCTGCGACCAGAACCGCAGACGACGGGTATCGGGCGAGAGGCCGATCAGGTAGTCCTCGACGCGCGTGACATCGCTGGGTCGGGTCGGCCGCACACGCACGGTCGAGCCGTCGCGGAGGACCACGTCGGACACGAGGTGCGTCGGGAATGTCGTCGCCATCACCGCCATCCTAGTGCGGGCGCGCCCAGCTCCTGGATCGACCGGCATGGACTGAGCGCGAGATGACTGTCAGGATCAGGCCCCCGTCTGCCTCGCCGCTGTTGGCTCGGTCTGGATGTGCGTGGCGAGTTGGCCACGTTGTTGAAGACGAGCGGGATGGCCCTGGGCTACCCAGACGAGCGTGAGCGAGCCCCGACGGTAACCGCGGTCGCGGATTCGTCAGCTGGCTCGCTCGAGGAGCGTCTCCAACGTCGGGCCGGCAGCAGACGCGGCGTCATTCGGCCTGCCAATTGCGGGTCGTGAGGCCCGGTGCGCAGACCAAGTGGCACGCCACACTGGCTGGGTCAAGGCTGGATGGGGGCGAGGACATGGGTGCACGAGCTCCGGCGACCGGCGCGAGGCTGCACGTTCATCCGGCTGCGCGCGCCGAAACCGAGGTCCCGCGGATCGCGGGCAAGTATCTGAGCATCACGAGCTATCGGCACGACGGCACCGGCGTGGCGACGCCGGTGTGGTTCGTCACCGAGGACGACCAGCTGCTGGTCATCACGGCGGTCGGATCAGGCAAGGTCAAGCGGATCCGAAGGAACCCGTTCGTGACCGTGGTCGCGTGCTCCGGTCGAGGCCGGGTTCGAGGGAGGCCGATCGAAGCGCGAGCGGAGCTCCTGCCATCGACCGAGGTGGAGAGAGTGAAGCGGCTCATGGGGCGGAAGTATCGGGTCGACCTCCTCTTCGTCAGGCCGATCCGAGCGCTCCAGTGCCTGCTGCACCCCGAGCGTCGCAACGAGACGGAAACGGTCGTGGCGATCACGCCAACCTCGTCATGAGGTGAGCTTCACTGTGTTGTCCCCAACTTACTGCTGGGTGTGTTGTCAAACCGTTGCCAGTCCGGGGAGGAGGAACACCCCCCTCAACGTAGCTTGGCGCGCCGAGAACCGTCGGATGTATGTCGACGGGGGGTCTAGCCGGAGGAAGTCAATCGATCCCCCACCTGCCCTGAGGTTCGGATGGTGACCTTACTGGCTCCGGCGCCGATCTCGACGTCGTATCGACCTGCAACCCGCTCGTAGTCGGGGCTCCGCCAGTCGGTCTTGCCGCCGGCGGACCCGAGCCGGAACTCGTCGATGGCGAGCTTCGACACCCCACCCCCGATGTGGACGCGAACGGGCACACCAGCTGGCCGGATCAGCTCGACGTCGCTCGCTCCGCCCCCGATCCGAACGCGAGCCGTGTCGTTGGGGCGAGGCAGCCTCACCTCAACCTGGGAGGCCCCTGCGGAGATCTCCAGACCTCTGAGCTCCAGGCCCTCGAGGTCGGCCACGACGTGGGACAACCCCATGCGGGCCCGGATCGCCCAAGGGACCCGGCCGGACAGGACGATATCGCCGCGCGGGGGGCGCAGGCCCATGCGGTACTTGACGGTCACCGTGCCTCGGTCGACCTGGATGTCCGGCACCTTGCCCTCGAATCGAGCGCGATAGAGGTCCTCCATGGAACCGTCCACCCCGATGGTGAGGTGGGCGGCGCCTCGCGTGAACACCAGTTGCCCGACGTCCACCGAACCCAGAGGGGCGGCCAGCTCCTGCACGGTTCCGGTTCTGGTCATCTCATTCTCATCTCCTCTCACGCGATGCCCACGTGCCTCGATGCCACGCTAGCGACCTTGGCATGGTGCCCTCAGGGCCGATGGTCACTGTCGTTTCGGGACGCAATGCCGCACGGCGACGCGGTGATCCGGCTCGTTGGCTATCCGAGTGCGGGGGAGTCGAGAAGCCCGCGGTGCTGGCCCGGGGAACTCGAGCCGCTCACATGGACAGTTGTCCCGAGGGACCCAGTCGAGGACGTCGTAGGCCGAGGCCACGTCATGTACAGGCCGACGCCTGACGATGAGTCCGCCGATGGCCGTGATGATGCTCACCCAAGACGCAACGGGTTCCATTTGAGGTTGTCGTCAGGCCGAATTGCTCAAGGACGTCTCCGTCCGCATCACGCCGATCAGCGATCCGGACGCTAGGGAGATGGTTCGATCGCTCGGCACGTTCCCACTCTGGGATGGCTTTCGAGGCGCGCCCAAGGGCGACGTAGCCGCGCTGGAGGAGGTCATCCTGCGGATCGGCGCGCTCGCCGAACATGTCTCGTCAGACGATCTGGCCGAGGCGTGTCCGGCTGACGAGGACCCAGCCGAGACCGAACGAGCCCGCGATCCCGCCGAGAGCCACGACCAGCGCCTTGATCTCGAGCGGCACCTCGAACGCCCGCAGGGCGAGGGCGAACAGGATGAGCGGTATCCCCTGGAGCATGAACGCGGCGTAGGCCGACCGGGCCATCGCTCGAGCGGTTCGACCTGCCTGGTCCCAGCGCCGCTGGACCAACGCGAGCACCCAGATCGACGCCGCGACCGACATCGCTCCTCCGATCGCAGCGAGCGCGAGCGCCTCCCAGCGCCATCCGCCGCCGAACGCCTCCACGGACCGATCGGGATCCTGGGTCGAGGCGAAGGCCGCGATGAGGGCCGCGGTGGCGATCATCGCCACCCAGCCGCAGCCGCGCCGGATCCGCCCGGGGACCGGCCGGAGCCATCCGCGCCGTGCGCTCACGATCCCGAGGCCGAACAGGCCGATGCATTCGGGCCATTGCCAGACGTGCGCGTTCGTGAACTGCAGTGAGTCGAAGGGGAACCACAGTCGGACGATGAACGTGGCGATGGCGATCACCGCACCGACGACCACGAGCGAGCTCGGGCGAAGTAAGCCCGAAGTCTTCCTCGAGGCGTCCGGCCGCCGCATACGCCAGGCCCTCCAGCCTGCATAGGCGAGCGAGAAGATCAGCAGGGCCTCCACGAACCACAGAGGGCCGTTGTCCAGCGTCGGGTCGTCCGCGTACACGTCCCATAGGCTCCAGTCGGATCCGCCCGCGCGGTACAGCCCGTACGTCATTAAGGGCCACAGCACGAGCGTGAAGGCCGCCAACGGGATCCCCAGACGCACGAGCCGGTCGCGAGCGAAGCGGCCGGGACCCTTGCGGTCGAGCGAACCGGGCGTGAGCAGACCCGCCACCAGGAAGAACAAGGCCATCACGAACACCGCGAACGGGAGGATCAGCAGCCCGAACACCGACTGCGACAGGACTCCCATCTCGCCCTCGGCCACGTCGGCGTAGGTCCAATTCATCCCCGCGTATCCGGCGATCGCATGCCCGGCGATCACGCCAGCAACCATGAGCACCTTGAGGTTGTCGAGATACGCGAGCCGGTTCGGGCCAGCCTCACGGAGCGTGAGCACAGTGCCGTCGTCTATCGTCCGTACCGCGTGCAACGCGCTGCTCATGCCCAAGAGTGCGACGGCACGTTCGCCGTCCGAAAGGTCGTTAGACCCTGCTCCTTCGGGGCCTTGGGAAGCGATCCGCCACCGGCTGAATCGGCCGCTATCGACGGGCTGATCGGGATCACCCGTCCCGCTGCGACTCGGCCGACGGACCTATGTCTGGAACATCGCCTCGCGAGGCACCCTCGGTGGAAGCTCCTCGCCCCGGATCAGCAACTGGCCGTGGAGCACGATGTGGGCCACGATCGGAGCCAACGCGTTTCCGCTCGCGAGGAACGCGACCGCCTGCACGCCGCAGACCGCCAGGGCTCCGAACAGGGCCGGCCGGCCGGCCCGGGTCCGGAACTGCCGGTACCCGAGGTGGTGGACCAGGATCACGACCAGCGAGCCCACGATGGCGAGGGCGCCGGAGCCGACTCTCGCCCAACCGCCGTCCGTCCAACCGAGCGCGTCGCAGGTCTGCCAGACGGCGAGGACGGGCAGCGTGGCCAGCAGCACGGCCTCGGCGATGCCGTAGACCAGTCCCTCCCACAGCATGAGTCCCACGAGATCGCTCCCGGTCGCGTGCGGATGCGACGGCAACTTCCGAACGAGCGGGACCGCGACCGCGGCGGCGACCAGGCCCGCGACGAGCGCCCACCCGACGCCCGAGGTGAACAACTCGTTTGCCGAGGTGCCGGACCAGGCGCAGTACCCCGCGCCGAGACCGAGGGCCACCACGAACAGCATCGCGATGTACGGGGTGCGCGGAACCTTCAGTAGGTCGGTCAGTACCCAGGTGACGAGGAATGCGACGACGGCGATGACACCGAACGCCGCGAGTCCCTCCTGCCACGTCAATCCTGGATCCGTGCCTTGCATGACGACACCTCCTCGTGCCGGGGCGCGCCGAATCGCGCCTTCGCCTTCATGGTCATGCCGGCAGGATCTGTCGGAGGGGTTCTCTTGGCCCCTGATGAGGGGGACTCGTGGCCTGGATCGACAGCCAATCTCACGGGCCGATGCTGGCCGGTGTCGTGATCAGCTCGCTCTACTGGGACTCCGACACCATCTGTCCTGACGCTGTCTTCGCTGCGGACCGGGGTGCCACCTGCCGGATCTCGACATGGCGCTCCGCTCGTTCAGGCCGGTGCCCGGCGGTAAGCCCCCGAAGGACGACGAGGAACACGACCGCGCTTCCCGTGACGAGGTACATCCACCACATCCAAGGTCGCGCGCTATCGGTTCCGGAGAAGACCCCATGCGCCAGCGACAGGACGAACGCCGGGACGGCCAGGAGATGCATGCGTCGCCACCAGGTCGTGCCGATCCGCTTGCGGGTCCACGAAGTCACCAGGACGAGCACGACCGCGTACATCGCGATCACGCCGAACGCGGTCGCGGCCGGCCGATACGAGGCGGCTCCCGGGACGAAGATCTCCGACGGGCCGAACGGCATGAACGGATCCACGAGCAGCCCGCCGACGTGGATACCGAGCAGGAGCAGGCCGCACGTGGAGAGGAACTGATGGATCGACACGGCCGACGCCTTCGAGACCCGTCGGCCGAGCGCTCCCGATGTCGCGACGAGCCCCCAAGCGACGGACAGGAACAACATCAGGTAGGCGCCGATCCCGGCGGAACGCAGGATCACCCAGGTCCTCATGCCGCGCGCTCGCAGGTGTGAAAGTTCGTCAGGACCGGCCCCTCGCGCAGGACCAGGAGTGCCGGCGCTCGCAGCAGGTAGTCCCCGCCCTCGAGGAGGGCGTCCTTCGATCGGATCTCGGCCTCGACGCACGTCGGTGCCCACACCGTGGCCTGGAGCAACGATCCCACCGCCGGGGACCCGGTGGACGGATCGATCAGGTGGTGGGAATGCGGTCCCCACGCCCGCTTCGTGACGCACGACGTCGCGAGCGCGCCATGGGAGATCGTCACCCGACCGATCTCGGTGTCGGGAGCCCCGGGGTCCTCGACGGCGATTTCGAGACCGCCGGCAGGGGGTTCGCCCTCCACCCGCAGATCGCCTCCCGCTTCGACCAGGACCCACGTCACCCCCGCAGAGAGGGCGGCGTGGACCGCTCGGTCGACCGTCCAGCCCTTGACGATCCCGGAGAGGTCGAGGCCGACTCCGCTCGGCAGCCGGAGACGCCGCCCATCGAGTTCGACCTCGTCGGCCCGGCCGGCCGGACCGACCGGCTGGAGTGCGTCGCGCGCTCCGGCGAGGATCTCGTCGAAGTCCCGGTCGTATCCGGCGGCGATCATCGCTCCGAGCAGTGTGGGGTCGAAACGGCCCTCCGTCCGCCGCCACGCCGACAAAGCGAACGCGACGACCTCCGCAAACGGCGCTGACACGTCGATCCACGTACCAGCGGCGGCGTTCACTCGCGCGAGCTCGCTGTCGCCTCGGAACCGAGAGAATCGGCGCTCCTCTCGCTCGAAGATCGCCCGGACGTCGCGGGTGGCCCGACAGAACGCGGGGCCTGGGGTCGCGATGCAGCGCACGTCGGTGCCCATCGCCCGAAAGGCGGAACACGCTGTGGGCATCACGAGCCACCCGTCGAGGTCGTGGCCGGCCCCGAACTAACACTGCTCGACCCCGACGTGGATCCACCGGTCACGTATCGAACAGGCGAGGAGACGGCCGGTCGCGTGATCACGATGCGCCGCGTGATCTTTCGGATCACGAGGTCGGGTCGGTCGCTCGCGCGCGTCGCGTCCTGCGGCGGCTTGGGAACCGCACCGAAGACCGCTGCCGGGGCGAGGAAGGCGAGTGCCCCCGCCACCCACGCCCAGGCCCGTAGCTCGCGCTTGGAAGCGCGTGGTCGGCGAACGCCTTCAGTCATCGAAGACCTCGGACTCGTGGCCCTCGCCGCTCGAACCCTCATCGCCCTCGAACTCGGATTCCGACTCACCGCCCGCGAAGGGTGCAACGCTGCCGGAGCCCGCGGCGACGATGACCGTGTGACCGGCGGGCTTGGCCTTCCTGTGGACCGAGACCGTGCGGTGGATCGTCCGAACCCGAGGGGCCGTTCGATCGCCGCCCGCCGCCGAGGACGCTCCCAGCAGCCCGAGCGAGAGCGCGGCCGATGCCGCGATCAACACAGCGACCAGGCCCCCGGCGATGATCAGAGCGGAACGCTTCTTCATCACCCACCTCCTTGTCGGGAACCATGGTAGGAGTTGGGTGGTAAGAGCCAAGGGAGTGTCACGCTAAGGGATCGATAACTATGCGATCCGCCGACCTAGCCGGGCCACCGGAGCTCAGCGAACGCGACTAGCTCGTAGCATCGTCCGTTTCGCACCCTTCCCGAAGGCGATCTTCTGGCCTGCGTGCATGGTGTACGAGGGTTCATGGCCCTCGGAGCGTGACGTCATGGAGCTCGCCTGAGTAGGACCACTAGGGCCAACCCCTTGACCCTCACGGGATGTCGGCGATCGCCGCCGGCGGGGAACGTCTTCACCCTCGGTCGCTGTAAGCGCTCGTTGCACGATCGGCGTCCGGTTCAGGTGAGCATCAGGAAGAGGCGCTCGAACTTGCCTGCCTCGTAGCCCTCATCGAGAGCTGCTTCCTCGTCGGTCAGGCACTGCCGGAGCTGGCCGGCAAGGAGCTTGAGCCCCACCCGGTCCACGGCCCTGCCCACGGCGGCGAGCTGCTGGACGACGTCCTGGCAATCGCGGCCCTGCTCGATCATCCGGATGATCCCCCCGAGCTGCCCGTTGACCCGGCGCAGCCGGTCCAGCGCCTCCGGAACGACCTCGCTCTCGAACTTCATCGCTCAGCCTCCTGTTTCGCCTGCTCAAGAGGCATCTTCGGATGCGGTACCCCCCAGGGCATAGGGCCCTTCGGCCCCCACCCCCCGGGTCCACCGGCACTCCGAAGGCAGCGTGCGAGGTGACACGCTGGCGACGACGAGAAGGAAGAAGGACGGAATGGGCGACTCGCTCTCACTGGTCCTGTTCTCGGGGACCGATGACAAGCTCAACGCGGCCGCCGTGCTTGTGGCCGGCGCCGCCGCGATGGGCCGCAAGGTCCACGTCTTCCTCCAGTACTGGGCGCTCGACGCGTTCCGCGCCGATCGCGTCCTCAAGGACCACGGCGTCGCGCCGGAGGCCGGTCCGGAGGGCGCGGCGGCCTTTCAGCGTCACGGCGGCCTGCACTGGGGCGAGATCCTTCGCCAGGCCAAGGACATCGGCGAGGTCGAGATCCAGGCCTGCTCGCTGTCGATGGAGATGTTCGGGCTCGAGGTCGGCGACCTCGATCCGCTGGTCGACGGCCAGGAAGGGGTCGCGGGGTTCTTCCTGGCGAACGGTTTCAGCGGCCATGGCTTCCAGCACGCCCCCGTTGTCGGGAAGCTCCTCGCGGAGCTGATCGTCGCGGGAGCGGCCACGACCGTGGACATCTCGAGCTTGGGCCTCGACCGGTTCGAACGCGGCGACCTCGTCCGCGAGGGCCACGTCGTCTGAGTGCCGGGGGCGGGATTCGAACCCGCACGCGCTTTCGCGCAATGGCTTTTGAGGCCATCATGTCTGCCAGTTCCATCACCCCGGCGGTGAGGCAAGTCTACGGCGTCAGCTCTTGGGGCCGATGAAGGCATCGAGCGCCGCGACGGCCTCTCGCCGGCTATCGAGATCGTGTCGAGCTTCGAGGGGGAATGAGCGATCTCGGCGACGTCGCACGCCTGCCTGAAAATCTCGAGGATGTCCGTCGAGTGGTTGTTGA
>Ga0208890_1000023_pt1 | contig 12356 bp, 11 predicted proteins | sample SoimicmetaGmgHPA_FD_188328 | JGI IMG/M metagenome (GOLD analysis project Ga0208890, IMG submission 188328) | Soil and rhizosphere microbial communities from Laval, Canada - mgHPA (SPAdes) (version 2) | ecosystem: Environmental > Terrestrial > Deep subsurface > Rock core/Sediment | place: Laval...
CGGTCGTACTCCGGCGCGATCCCCGCGAACAGCCGACGAGCCTGGCGCGTGCGTTCGGGGTCCACGGCTCGAGCCTACCGGCACGGCCGGTTCGACGGAGGCTCCACGGGATGAAGGCCTAGGACACGGCCAGCAGGTCCGGGAGGTCGGCGATCGTCTCGAGCACGTGGTCCGGCGGGTCCGGCACCTTCGCGAGGTCGTCCGGCAGGAACTTCCCGGTCCGCACGAGCACGCCTCGGAGACCGAGGACCTGCGCCCCACGGACGTCGTTCACGATGTCGTCGCCCACCATGATCGTGCCTTCCCTGGGGACGCCGAGCATCGCGAGCGCGGCGTCGAAGTAGGGCCCCGACGGCTTCCCGCAGATCACCGCCTCGCGTCCGGTCGCCTCCTCGAGCCCCGCGATGTAGGCGCCCGCGTCGAGCTCGAGGCCGTCGCTCGTCCGCCAGTAGAGGTTCCGATGCATCCCGACGAGGGTCGCGCCGTCCATCAGCCTGCCGAAGATGCGGTTCATCGTCGTGTACGTGAAGTCCTCGGACGCCCCACCCAGCACGATGACGTCGGCGACGTCCAGGTCGGCCGGCTCGACGCCCTCGAGGTCCGCGCCCGCGTCGCCGTCGGACAGGAGGAAGCACCGCGCGTTTGGATGGTTGGCCCGGAGGTACCGTGCGGTGGCGGCCACCGCGGTGATCAGCTCGTCGTCACGGACGTCGAACCCCGCATCGCGCATGGTCGTCGCGAGGTCTGCGCGAGTCTTGGTCGTCGTGTTCGTGATCAACCGGAACGGGACCCCGTGCGAACGCAACCATCCGATGCTATCGATCGCGCCGGGCAGCGGTTCCCACGACACGGCGAGGACGCCGTCGATGTCGAGCAGGACGCCCTTGATCTCGTCCACGCGCCGAGTCTAGCGGGGTGCGCTCGGCGCCTGGCCGCCGAGGTCGCGCGCCGCGTCCACGCGGACACCGACCGAACGCCGAGCGTCCCGCACCTGTCCCCACCTCTCCGTGCGCCACTCCTGGTACGGCGCGATGAAGCGGAAACGTGGCGGCAGGAACGGCCGGAGGGCCCGGGTCGCGGCGAACGCCGCGCGCATCGCCACCCGCCGGCCGGGGCCCACCTCGATCCCGTATAGGCGGCGGAGCTCCGGCGGCAGCGTGCCGAACGCGAGCTTCGACACACCGATCAGCACCGGTCGCCATTCGGCCTCGCGCGGCGGATCGTCGAACAGCGCGGCCACCCGTCGCGCGGCCTCGCCGACCCGAGGGATGCCCGAGTCGTACACGCCCTGCAGGTAGGCACGGAGCCCGGGGACGGTGGGCGGGATCGCCGCCCGGGGGATCCCCACCATCTCGGCGGCGAGCATCTGCTCCTCGTGGAAACGCTGACGACCCGCCGCGTCGAGCCCGCCCACCGTGAGGCGCTCGAACACGAGCGCGCTCTCGATCAGGCAGGCGTGCACGTACAGGAGGAGGTCGGGGTCGAGCCCGTCGTATGGCAGTCCTGTCTCAGCGTCGATGCCCTTCACGCGGGAGTGGACGTCGTTGATGCGTTCGGCGGCGGCGTCGGCCTCCGCCTTCGAACCGAAGGTGATCGTGTACGTGAGGACCAGGGTCCGCTGCAGCCGCTTCCACGGGTTCCGCTCGTAGAAGCCCGTCTCGCGCGCCCCGGCGATCACGAGCGGGTGCGCCGCCTGCATGAGCACCGCCCGCGCCCCGCCGAACAGCACGGTTACCTCGCGATGCACCTGCCACGAGACGCTGTCGGGCCCGAAGTACCCCAGGTCGGCCACCCAACCAGCCTAGCGACGTCTCAGGGACCGGTGACGCCGGTGATCGCTCGGAGCTCGCGCGCGACGGGTTCGGCCGCGAGGACCACGAGATGGTTCCGCGCCCTCGACCCACCGACGTAGAGATACTGCCGGAGATCCTCGAGGTGCTTGTCGCCGAGCTCCGCGAGGATCACGACTGGCCGCTCGAGACCCTTGAACGCGTGGACGCTGGTCGCGAGCACGGTGTCCGGCTCGACGGTCTCGGACAGCCGGTACCCGTCCACCGATCCCTTGGTCCGCAGGCGGCTCTTGTCCGTGCCGGAAGGCGTCAGTACGACGATGTCCTCCAGCGGAACGTGCTCCTCCTCGACCAGGTTCCGCAGGACCACCGCGAGCAGGTGCTCGAGATCGTCCTCGCCGCCGTACCCCAGGATCTCGACGGGCTCGCCCTCGGGCCCTCGAGCGATCGGCTCCTGCTCGCCCTTGTAGAAGACCGAGACGAACTCGCCGATCTGCTTCGTGTTCCGGAGGTTGAGCGAGATCGGTCCGATCCGGTCCTCCTCGCCCACCGGCAGCGCTCCCCCGTAGAGGTTCTGGTTGTCGTCGGCGAACACGTACAGGAGCCCGGCGTCGGGATCGGTGTGCAGCGAGAGCAGCGCGGGCCACCACCACTCGCGGAAGTCCTGCCCCTCATCGACCACGATCGCGTCATAGCGGGGCCCCAGCCGGGTCGCGGCCTCGGCGAGCGCCTCGGGGAGCCGGTGCTCGAAGTACGGGGAACCGGGCCCTGCCTCCTCCGGAGGCAGGTCGACCCCGGCCTCCTTCGCCAGCTTCACGCACAGCTGGTGGAACGACGCGGTGTCGATCTCGCCGAACCCTCCGACGGATGCGCGGAGGTGCTCTCCGAGCCTCAGGTTGAAGCACGTGAGCAGCGTCCGGTGGCCGGCGGTCGCGAGCTGTTTGGCCACCGACACCGCGAGCACCGTCTTGCCGCTTCCCGCCGGCCCGGTCACGGCCGCGCGTCGGCGGTGGAGCACGAACGCGAGCACCCACGCCTGGTCCGAGGTGAGCTCGACGATCTTCTTGTCCTCCTCGTCGAACCGCAGCTTGAGCGGCGTGCGGATCTCGACGCGGAACCCCAACGCGGCGGAGACCGCGTCCATGCCCTCGGCGCCGAAGCGCCGCCCCCCACGCGCCCACGTCCGCATCACCTCGGGGACGCGCTCGGCGAGCCGTGCGAGGTCGTTGCGATCGATCACGATCTCGGCGGGCGCGCCCGGGTGCGCCGCGGTCTCGTAGCTCCCGTCGGGGAACGCCACCCCGAACCCGTAGCTGGGTTTCCACCGATCCCATCCGGGTTGGCCCTCGAGGATCCGCACGAGCGAATGCATCGCACCCTTCGATTGGTGGAACGGGTCCTCGTCCAAACCGTGCGTCCCCGAGTGGCCGGTCTGGGTCCAGCGCTTCGTGGCCGGGTCGTAGGCGACCCGACCCCCCTTGACTTCGAGCGCGAGCAGCCCCAGCTCGGGATGCGTGATCACGAAGTCGGCCTCGCCCTCGTCGGGACCGGCTCGCCCGCCGACGACCCAGTCCACCGAGTGGTAGATCACGTACGCGTCGTCGAGCTGTTCGAGGAATCCTTCGTAGAGACGGCGTTCGGCGGCGCTGTCGGTCGGGAGCATCGGGAACGGCACCATCCTGGCCACGCCGGGATGCTAGCCCGTACCTGGACACGGGCCGCGGCCCATGGCACCCTCCGTTCCCTACCGATGAAGCTCCTGCTCGCCGTCGTTGTGCTGTCCGTCTGCCTCGGCTACGCGTTCGGCGGACGCCTCCACCGCCTCGAATCGCTCCGGCCACGCTGGTGGGGGCTCGTCATCCTCGGGCTCGGCATCCAGTTCGTTCCGCTGCCCGAGGGTGTCGCCGGCACCGACCTCGTGGTCCGAACCGCGGTGCTCGCGTTCTCCTACTCGTTGCTGCTCGCCTTCGGCCTGGTGAACGTTCGGATGCCCGGCATGTTCCTCGTGGTGATCGGGCTGGCCTGCAACATGACCGTGATCGTGATCAACGGGGGCATGCCGGCGAGCGCGCAAGCCCTCATCGACTCGGGCCAGGAGGACGTGCTCGCCTACCTGCGGGACCAGGGCGCGGACAAGCACCACCTGCTGACCGATGACGACCAGCTCACCTTCCTCGCCGACGTCATCGCCTTCCCGCAGCCGATCGGTCAGGCGGTGAGCGTGGGCGACATCCTCGTATACGCGGGACTGACGTGGCTGATCGTCGCGGCTATGCGGGGATGGACTCCGTCGGCGAGGCCGGCGGGCTCGCGACCGCACCGCGGGAAGCACCGGCGGGGGGCAACGCGGGAGCCTGAGGCTTTCCCTGACTTTGGATTTCTTCCTCCTGGAGCCACGACGTCGGGAACCGGACGGTGATCGTCGTGCCCTCACCGGGGACGCTCTGGATCGCGAAGGTGCCGCCTCCGACGGTCGCCCGCTCGCGCATCATCGTCATCCCATAGTGCCCCTCGGGGCCCGGCGCCTCGACGTCGAACCCGACCCCGTCGTCACGCAGGGTCATCGCGACCTCGTCGCCCTTCTGCTCGACGGCGACCCAGATGTTCGAGGCCTTCGCGTGCTTGAGCGCGTTCATCACGCCCTCGCGTGCGTTGTGGTACAGCAGCAGGGCGATCGGCGCCGGCACGTCCACCTCGTCGATGTCGGCATGGAACCGAACGTCGGACTCGCGCGCCATCTCCGCGAGGAAGCCGCGGATCGCCTCTCCAAGACCGGCGCGCCCCAGGGGCGACCGGTGCAGGTCTCGGATCAGGGCACGGATACGTTCGGAGGTGCGGCTCTTGGTCTCCTTGATCTCGAGCAGGAGTTCTTCCGTGTCATCCAGCTTCCCGGCTTCGAGATGACGGCGCGCGACGTCCACCTGGATCGAGAGGCGGAACAGGAGCTGCGCGAGGTCGTCGTGGAGGAACGCCGCGATCTGCATGCGCTCGTCTTGACGCTCCTCCGCCATGCGGTTCGACAATGCGCGGAGAACGTGTTCGCGATCTTGGAGTTCCTTGTGCGCCTCCTCGAGAGCCTTGCTCCGGAAGAACATCTGCCGAGCAAGGAGAAGCGGCAGAAGGAAGACTGGTACAGCCCACCAGTTATTCGGCGACTCGCTTAAGAACTTCGCAAGCATGAGTCCAAAAACTGAGAGGCCTAGGTAGCTCACCAGATATTCGCTTAGCCGGCCAACCTTCAACTCCCGTATGACTCGGAGCGGATTCATCCAGAAATGGATGCTGGCTGCCACACACACGAGAGCTGTGTTGACCACATAGTCAGCAATCGAGGCAAGCCCTGCCGCAGCAAAGAGTTGAGGTGCACTGGACGTATCGAGGCTCGCCAGCTGATGGAAGATGAGGCTGGCGCTCCCTACCGCCAGGGCCACCTGACATCTGTTGAACAGCGCGCGCAGCAGACCCACTTCTCGTTTGAATTCGCGTGGATCTGATGCCGCGAGAAGCGCGGCCGCAGCAGCAGCCTGGGGTTCGTACATGAAGGCAACAACCATCATCAGAGGGAAGCCCATGCTGATGTGAACGCCCCGCCAAACTGGTACAGGGATCAATTCGACCAAAGCGATGATCAGGATCCAGCCCACCAGCGGGGGGAGGTCTGCCTTGATTTCGGCCCCTCCATCCCTGGCGATGGCAAGTGTGAGCCCACCCAAGGTGGGAACCACCACGGCAGCCTCGAACAAACGCAACAGCCTCGCGGACCTGGCTGCCTTGAGGGAACCGTGATCCGATGACATCGTCCGGTCTCCTGCCCGATTCGGCTCCCAATATTGAACCGTCGTGAACAGCGGCGAAACCACCCTATTGGATGAAGCTGGGCGGCACGACGGTTTCGTTGAGCTCCTACAGCAAGCACTGTAGGGGACAATTGCGGCTTGAGGGCCATAAGGGGGACCCCGATAGTAAGCCCCGGTGTCCCCCGAATAGGGGTCCGGCAAGCGAGGGAGTACCACATGGTAGGTCTGTGGGACAGCTCGCTCGAGGCGGGGAGGGAGGTGCCATGAAGCTGATCAAGCGGCTCGCCGTTGCGGTTGGCTCGCTGGCGGCGCTCGCGCTCGCTGGTGGCGCACATCTCCGTTTCTAGTACCAACCTGGTTTGAACGAAGAATCAGAGGCGGGCTCCTCCTGGGGGCCCGCCTCTCCTTTCTTGCTTGGTGGATGGCAACCTTGCAATTACCCGGGTTCCTTCTCCGATCCGTGAGTCGACGTATATGACCCCGCCGGCAATCTCGATACGCTCACGCATCAAGGCCAATCCGAAGTGGGTCTTCTGATCCACCGATTCAGGGTCGAAGCCAATCCCGTCGTCTTCTACGGTGACCCGCAAGTCACCGTCCTGATCCACGACGCGGATTATGACCTCGGACGCCTTCGAGTGTCTGAGGGCATTCCCCAGCGCTTCCCGCGCAACCTGATAGGCAAGCAGCTGAACCAGTGGCGTGCCACCAACAGTCTCGCAACTCAAAGCAATCCGAGCCGTCGATTCCTGCTCCATGTATCGAACAAGAAGTCTGAGCGTCTCCGCCAAGCCTCCGGTGCCAAGAGGTGAATCTCTTAGGCTACGAATCAGTACGCGCATGCTCTCGCTTGCTGTCTCCGTAGCGCCAAGCAACGTTGGCAGATCCTCTTCCAAAGCCAGCAATTGGCCAGAGGCCAAGTCCTGCCGAAGGACCTGTCCCATCAAGTGAACTCTGAACAAAGGTGGCAACACCTCATCGTGAAGACCGGCCGCGAGTGGGAGTCGTTCCTCCCGTCGTTCATCCGCCATCGCAGCGGCCACGTCCCCGAGAGCCTCGGCCTCGGTTTCCAGTCGCCGACCTGCTCTAGCGAGTCTCTTGTTTCCGACAAACGCCTGACGAGCGAGGAGCACGGGAATGAGAAACACCAGCAGACTCCACGCACCGACCGACTTATAGACCTCCGCCAGCATCAAGCTCAACAACCCAAAGCTCGCGTACGTCAGTGCGCTCTGGAAGAGATCCGAAGTAGAGACGCGAAACCCGTCCAGTGGGCGAATCCGCTCGTGCAGGCACAGAACACTCACCACGGTGCCGTAGTTCACGAGACAGTCAGTCCCGACTGCAAGAAACGCCGCGAAGAGAGCGATGGGCCAACCTTCTCCGCCCCGAATAACTACGGCAAAGATCCCGGTGGCTGCCATGACGCTCAATGAGGTCTGAGCGCGGTTGAACAGTCCTTTGCCCACCGGAATCTCGCCCAGGAGCTCTCGAGGATCAATGTACTCAACGAACGCGGTTGCACCGGCAACGATCGGGCCGAATAGATAACCCACGGAAAGGAGGACGGGCATATCCAAGGCGAGCGCTTGGCCAGAGTCAAATGGCAGCGAAGCTGCTCCGACGGCTGCAACGACCGCAATCCAGGCGAGTAGGCCCCAGCCGGCCTCGCGAAATCCTTCACTCCAAAAGACAGCGCCGAACACAACGATGAGCAGACCAAGGGCGACTGTCGCCAACACAAAGCCCCGTACGACTGGGGCAATCCGTGGGCCCCGGCGACGGCGAACCCCACCAGCACCTACGGCTGACATGGCAGACATGTGACCTCCCTCCGCTCCGACGCCATTCTTCGGCCGCGTCGATTCCTCGGTCAAGAACGACAATTCGAGATGCTTGTCGCCCGCCGGCGAAGAGTGGTTCCAGCTGCTAGAAGGCACGATCCGGCGAGTACCATCGATCACATGAAGACCCGGATCCTCCTGGTCGAGGACGAGGCGACCATTTCAGAACCACTGGCGGAAAGCCTCGGGCGCGACGGGTTCGAGGCCGAGGTCGCAGCCACGCTCGCAGGCGCTCGCGAGGCCTTCCGACGCGAGGCGCCCGACCTCGTGCTGCTCGACGTGATGCTTCCCGATGGAGACGGCCGAGATCTCGCGCGGGAGATCCGCAAGGAGTCCGACGTCCCGATCGTGATGCTCACGGCCAGGGGCGAGGAGATCGATCGAGTGCTCGGGCTCGAGCTCGGCGCTGACGACTACGTCGTAAAGCCCTTCTCCTCCCGCGAGCTCACCGCGAGGATCCGAGCCATCTTGCGGCGGGGTCGCGCCCGAGAGCAGAAAAGCCCGATCGAGGTCGGGGCGCTCCGCCTCGACCCCTCTTCGCGCACCCTTACCAAGGACGGCGAGCCCATCGGGCTCGCGGCTCGCGAGTTCGATCTGCTGCACCTCCTGATGGCGAACGCGGGCGAGGTCCTACGTCGCGAGCGGATCATGGATGAGGTCTGGGATCCCCATTGGTTCGGACCAACCAAGACGCTCGATGTCCACATCTCGTGGCTCCGCAAGAAGCTCGAGGACGATCCCTCGCACCCGACGTACATCACGACGATCCGCGGGGTGGGCTTCCGGTTCCGCTCAGACGTCGAGACCTAGGAGGCCACCACGAAGGTCCGAACCCAGCTCGTGCTCGCGTTCACGTACGTCCTCGCGGTGTTGATCATCGCGCTCGGCGTCCCGCTCACCGTCAACCTCCAACGGCGCGCGACGTCCGAGCTCACGACACAGGCGCTGCTACAGGCACAGGGGATCGCGGCGCAGATCGGCTCGGACACCATCGATGGCCCCACTCGCCTCGACCGGATCGTCACGCAGGCGGCCGAGCAGGTGGGTGGCCGGGTGATCGTGGTCGATGCCGAGGGGTTCCTCGTGGCGGACTCGGACGGCTCGGTGGCTCCGGAGACGCTCTACGCCACGCCAGGCCGACCCGAGATCCAGCGCGCCCTTCAGCGGGAAGCGTTCTCGCAGATCCGAGACAGCATCGATCTGGGTCACGACATCATGGCGACGGCCGTCCCGATCCAAGACGAAGGCCGCCTGCTCGGTGCGGTCCGGATCACCAGGAGCGTGCAGCAGGTCAACGACAACATCCGCAACGTCACGATCGGCCTGGGTGCGATCGGCGTCGCAGCGCTCGCGGCCGGGATGCTGCTCGCGTTCTGGCTGGCCGGATCCTTGTCCCGCCCGCTCACGCGTCTGGCCGCAGTCGCGAAGCGTCTGGGGTACGGCGACCTCTCCGCTCGGGCCGGGGACGTGAGCGGCGCCCGTGAGGTCGAGGAGCTCGGCCGGTCGTTCGACGAGATGGCCGACCGGCTCGAGCGCTCGGTCCAGGCCCAGCGAGAGTTCGTCGCCAACGCCTCGCACCAGCTCCGAACGCCCCTGACCGCCATGAAACTCCGGCTCGAGGGCGCGATCGCGGAGGCGCCAGAGGAAGCCGTGCGAAAGCGCCTCGAGGCGGCCGACCTCGAGGTCGATCGCCTGTCCGGGATCGTCGATCGACTCCTCGTGATGGCGCGTGAGATCGAGGAAGGGACCTCGGCGAACGTCGACCTGGGGGAAGCCGTCGACCGCGCCGTCCTGCGCTGGAACGGACGCGCCGAGGAACGCGACTCGACCGTCATCGCCCGGGGCGACGGTGGATCGGCGCGCGTCGACCCTACCGACCTCGACCAGATCCTCGACAACCTGCTCGACAACGCGACCTCGCACGCACCAGGCGAGGTCACGATCGAGTCGGGCGGTGCGAACGGTCGGGTGTTCGTGGCCGTTCTGGACCGAGGTCCGGGCATCGCTCCCGAGGATCTCGCACGGGTCACGGAGCGCTTCTACCGAGGACGCGGCGCGCCTTCGGGCGGCTCCGGACTTGGGCTCGCGATCGCTCGACAGCTCGTCGAGAAGTGGGGTGGCACCCTGAACGTAGACAGTGCGCTCGGGGAAGGGACGCGGGTCGAGGTCCGCCTGGACGCCGCCCCGTGACCTTTACCTCCCCTTAGCCAATGCGGCCGTAGGCTCGGAGCGATGAACAGGACCCTGAGAGCGATCGCCCTCGGCCTCGCCGGGCTCGTCGCGGCCCTCGTGCTGACGGTCGCCGCGTTCGCGATCGCGGGCCAGCGGATCGCGCAGCCCGCCGGCGTGCCGATCTTCACGACGACCGCGACCCGTTCGCCCGGTCCCGACGACGAGCGGGGCGAAGGTCCCTCTTCGAACCACCACAGCACCCAGAGCCTGTCGCCGTCGGTCGACGACCAGGGTGGTGGGCCCGGCGCGTCGACCTCGGAAGGCTCGAGTGGTTCGGACGACGGCGGAGGCTCCGAGGGTCACGGATCCTCGGGTACGGGCTCGAGCTCTGGGAACGAGGGGAACGGCTCCAACGACTCCGGATCTGGATCCGGATCGGGCTCGGACTCGGACTCAGGCGACGACTCGGGCTCGGGCGAGCACGGGGACGACTGACCCCGGATCCTTAACCTCCTCTTATCCACCGGATGTTCGGTCGGTAACTGAAGGCTCCCTAGGGTCTTGTGCGATAGGGATTCCGAGAGGAGGGTTTCGATGCGCAAGGCACTTCGACTGATGGCCATCCTGGCCGCGTTCGGCCTGACCGTGTGGATCGGCGTGGTGGCCCTGGCTCAGGGCTCGAGTGCCCCGACCCCGTCGAACTCGACGACGACATCCTCGGCAGCGACCAGCGTCGAGGACGTCGAGGGCAACTGCGACGAGGCCGAGCACGCGAACGACCCCGAATGCGTCGGCGTGAACCCGGTGGCCGAAGACGACCACGAGAACGACGACCAGGGCGACGTCAACGACGACGACCAGGGCGAGAACGAGGACAACGACCACCAGGGTGACGTCAACGACGACGACCAGGGTGAGAACGAGGACAACGACGACCAGGGCGATGTCAACGAGGACGATCAGGGCGAGAACGAGGACGACCAGGGCGAGAACGAGGGCAACGACGACCAGGGTGACGTCAACGACGACGACCAGGGTGACCAGGGCAACGACGACCAGGGCGGCGACTCCGGTCCCGGCAGTGAGGACTCCGGTTCGGGCAGCGGAAGCTAGCCTCCCGGACAACCCTCGGCGGCGGCCGTACCTTCGGGTGCGGCCGCCGTTCGTTCATCGGCCGCGGCCCGTAGGCTGGGACCCGTGAGCAGGATCCTCGTCGGCACCGCCAGCTGGACGGACCCGACCCTCGTGAAGGACGGGCACTTCTATCCGCCGGAGGCCAAGAGCGCCGAAGCTCGGCTGCGCTTCTACGCCGACCAGTTCCCGATCGTCGAGGTGGACTCGACCTACTACTTCCCACCCAGCGAGAAGAACGCCGTCCTGTGGATCGAACGGACGCCGAAGGACTTCACGTTCAACATCAAGGCGTACTCACTGCTCACCAACCATCCGACCAAGCGTGAGTCGCTCTACAAGGACCTGCTCGACGAGCTCCCCGAGGACCTCGGCGACAAGAAGAACCTGTATCGCGAGCACGTGCCCGAGGCCGTCGTGGACGAGGTCTGGCAGCGGTTCCACGATGCGCTCATGCCCTTGCACTCGTCGGGCAAGCTGGGGGCGGTGCTGTTCCAGTTCCCGCAGTGGTTCGTGATCGGTCGCAAGAACAAGGACTACATCCTGGAGTGTGCCGAGCGGCTGAAGGACTTCCGGCTCGCCATCGAGTTCCGCCACAAGACCTGGCTCGAGGAGCGCAACGCCGAGGAGACGCTCTCGTTCCTCGAGGAGCACGACCTGCCCCTCGTCTGCGTCGACATGCCGCAAGGGTTCGACTCGAGCGTCCCGCCGATCGCCGCGGCGACCGCGAAGGACCTGGCCCTCGTTCGGTTCCACGGCCGGGACCCCGAGGTGTGGGCGAAGAAGAACGTGAGCGCTTCGGAACGCTTCCGCTACGAGTACTCGGAGCAGGAGCTGAAGGAGTGGGTCCCGAGGATCCGAGACGTCTCGGACCAGGCGCGCGAGACCCATGTCCTCATGAACAACTGCTACCGGGACTTCGCGGTCAACAACGCGAGGCAGCTCGCTGACCTGCTGGAGGAGTGAGGCTCGCCCGGACTAGGGTCCGGCCCGACCCCGCGGGCACGCCCGCGTGGAAGGGAGGGTAGGCCGGGCCGGACGCTACTCCCCCCGGAACCGTTCGGCGGGCTCCGGAGTACCCCATCGAGGGTAGCAGCGTCGGCACGTTCGCCCGGCCGCATGCTCGACCCCGCTCGGTGGGGCAGCGGGCCAGATCCCCTACTCCACGACCAGGACCCCGTTCGCCGCGGGATGGACGTCGTCCTGGAAGTAGTACTCGCCCGGTTCGAACCGGCCCAGCTCGTACACGATCTCGCCGACACCCGTGATGAGCTCGCCAGAGAAGAGCGCGTGCCCCAAGGCATCGGGACTTCCGGGCGACGTGCCCGTGACGATGCATCCACGGAGGTAGGGCGTCAGCGGTAGATCGAGATGCTCCGCGGAACCCCGTCATCCAGGTTGCCGAATAGGATCGTGAGTGGCCGGCCGGCGGGCGCGATCAAGCAACTCGTGTCGAGGTCGGCGTCGCGACCATCGACGCGGAGGTCGGCGCCGTTGTGGACGCTGTTCCCGTCGCCGGCACGAACCGTTGCACACAGGGCGTCCCACGCGTTCATCGGTTGGCCCATCGGCCCCGAGACGCCCGTCGGCTCGACGCTCCAGCCGAACCGGGTACCGCTGCA
>Ga0208890_1000024_pt1 | contig 12128 bp, 10 predicted proteins | sample SoimicmetaGmgHPA_FD_188328 | JGI IMG/M metagenome (GOLD analysis project Ga0208890, IMG submission 188328) | Soil and rhizosphere microbial communities from Laval, Canada - mgHPA (SPAdes) (version 2) | ecosystem: Environmental > Terrestrial > Deep subsurface > Rock core/Sediment | place: Laval...
CCTGGGCACCGCCGATCGCCTTGCTCGTCCGGTTCTGCTCCGCCCGCAGCTCCTCCACGCGGACCGTGAGCGCGCGCCGTCGCTCGTCGAGCTCGAGGATCTTGTCGACGGCGTCGGCCAAGTGGCGCCGGGCGAGGCCCCTGCGGAACCGGTCGGGGTCCTCTCGGATCGCCCGGACATCGAGCACGCTAGACCTTGGCCTCCTCGGCCTCGGGCGTCTCGCCCTTCGCCGGTGCCGCGGCGGCCTTCTGCGGCGGGGCCGGTTGCTGATCCATGATCGACTGCCCCTGGAAGATGCCGCCCTCCTCGACGACCAGGGTCTTCGAGGTGATGTCGCCGTCCACGCGCCCGCCCCGCGCGAGCTCGGCCCGCCCCTTGACGAGGATCGTGCCCTTGAACCTGCCGGCCACCACGACGTTTTGCGCGCGGATGTCCGCCTCCACCTGACTCTGCGGCGAGAGCAGGACGTCGCCCTCGGCATTGATCTGCCCCTTCACCTGCCCGTCGATCCGCAGCGACCCGGCGGACACGACCGTGCCCTCGAGCTTGGCTCCCTGCCCGACGATGGTGACCTCTCCGCCCTGCTGATCTGCCATCCCACGCACCTCCGTCCGTCCCGGATCAGTCCGGGTCGCCTCGTCCCGCTCGTCCGAACCGGCCTCGCCCGGCGCCGCGGGGAGATCGCGAGCGGCCGGTACCGGGTCGTCCCGTCGCCAGATCACGTCGCCGACACCGCCCGCTCGGCGCCCGGCTCCAGCGCTTGCCGGATCGCTTCCTCCTCCTCGATCGACAGACTGTAGGGGCTGTGGCCCTCGGAGACCGGCTTCGCGTACACCCTCGTGTCGTGTCTGCCGTTGATCGAGGTCATCACCACGCCCGTGCCTTGGCCGTCGAGCAGCGCACAGGAGAACGACAGCCGGCCGCCGACGTCCTCGAACGCGTCGTACCGCACCAGCCCGACGTTGCGCACCGCGCCCTCGATGTCGATCTGCTGTCGCCGGTCGGTCCCCGCCAGCGCTCGGATGGCCGACTCGAGCCGCGCAATGCGGTTCGACTGGTCGTCGAGGATCCCGTGCAGGATCTCGTCGACCACGACCGGCTCCTGGTTGCGGCGCCGGCGACCCGACGCGAGCGCCGACAGCGCCAGTGCGAGCGTCGCAAGGCCGATCGCGACGAGCACCAGCCGGCTGAGGGTTTCTGGAGAGAACGTCATCGTCGGAAACCGCCGAAAGAGGCCACTGACCTGGGGCTTTCTGCGAGTCCGCAGTATACAATCAACGCCCTCGCGGTCGAACGAGGATCGCCCGCCGGAAGCCGACCTGATGCGACTCGCCTACTTCGATTGCATCGCCGGGATCTCGGGCGATTCGGCTTTGGGTGCGCTCGTCGACGCCGGGGCCGACCGGGACGCGCTGCGGGCGCATCTGGCGACGCTGCCGCTCGAGCGGTTCGAGCTCGCGTTCGACGAGGTCGACGAGCACGGGGTGCGAGCGATCCGCGCCGAGGTGCGAACCTCGGGCACCGCCGGGGTGATCCGGACGTACGCGAGCGTTCGCGCGCTGCTCGATGCATCCGACCTCCCGCCGGACGCCCTGCACCTCGCGCACAGGATCTTCCGTCGCTACGCGGAGGCCGAGGCCCGCGTCCAACGACGGGACATCGAGACGGTAACCTTCCACGAGCTCGCAGGTCTGGACGCGATCGTCGACGTCGCCGGGACCGCGCTCGGGCTCACGATGCTCGGGGTCGAACGGGTCTTCTCCTCGGCGGTCCCGACGGGCCTGGGGATGGCGCGTTCCGAGCACGGGGCGATGCCGATCCCGTCGGCCACGGTGGTGGAACTGCTGCGCGGCGCGCCCGTGTTCTCCCGCGGGGTCTCCGCTGAGCTCACGACGGCGACCGGGGCGGCGATCCTGGCCGCGACCGTGGAGGGGTACGGCGAGATCCCGGCGCTGCGGATCGAGGAGGCCGGCTACGGCGCGGGCTCCGCGCGCCTGGACTTCCCGAACGTCACGCGCGTGCTCATCGGGATCGAGGAGCCGGCGAGCTCGTTGCCGAGCGTGCCCGGCGTCCCCGAGCTCCGGCTCGTCCCGGAGCCGCGGGAGCCGGACGATCCCGGGGAGGCCGGCTGACGCTCGAACCTCCATGAACCCGGGACGACTTCCGAACGCTCTCCTTCGGGTTCGGCTTCGAGAACGTCGTCGGAGCCGCTCGCCAGGAACGAGATGATGGACAGGGCGTTCGACTACCTGACCTCGTAGGGACGTACGCGGGGCCGGCGGGTCGCGCCGGCCCCGCCCGTTCACCGCGGGTGGGCGAGGGGGGAGTTGAACCCCCACGTCCTTGCGGACACAGGAACCTGAATCCTGCGCGTCTGCCAATTCCGCCACTCGCCCGAGCGGGAACGAATCGTAGCAGTCGTCCTGCGGGTTTCCGGCGGGGTTCCGGGCTCGGCGGGCGGGGTAGAATCCGCGCGACCCGCCTTCCGACCAGCGGAAACAGCGTCTGTGCCCATCCTTCGTGACTTCGAGCGACGTCTCGGCGGCCTCGTCGAGGGCTTCTTCGCGACCACCTTCCGCTCGGGTCTGCAGCCGGTCGAGCTCGCCAAGCGGATGATGCGCGAGCTGGACGCGACCAAGACCGTCGGGGTCAAGGAGGTCTGGGCCCCCAACCGCTATGTGTTCGCTCTGTCCGAGTCCGACGCGCAGCGGTTCGAGCAGGCCGAGCAGGCCCTGGTGACCGAGCTCAAGCAGGTCGTGCGGGAGGCCGCGGCCGAACGCGGGTGGGGGCTCGTGGGACCCCCCGAGGTGGAGTTCGAGGTCGATCCGGAGCTCGGCAAGGGCCGATTCCGGTGCGAGGCCTCGTTCGTCGAGGGCGAGGAGGAGCTCGCGCCGCAGCCCTCCGTGGGCGAGCGGGGCTCGCTGGTCCGAATGCCCGACGGGGTCAGTTACGCGCTCGCCAAGCCGTCCGTCACGATCGGGCGGTTCCCCGAGAGCGACGTGGTCGTGGACGACGCCGGTGCATCACGGCAGCACGCCCGGATCCGGCGCACCGACGCGGGGTTCGTGCTCACCGACCTGGGCTCGACGAACGGCACGATGGTCAACGGCGAGCTGATCCAGGAGCACATGCTCGAGCACGGCGACCGCATCACGATCGGCGAGACCGAACTCGAGTTCCGGAGCGGCTGACCGTGTCGCCCTTCGTCCTGTCGGTGCTGAAGTACTCGTTGCTCGTCCTGCTCTACTTCTTCGTGTTCCGCGCGATCCGCTCGGTCGCGGTCGACGTCGGTGGACGCAAGCGGGGAGCGACGACCCAGATGCGGACCACAGCTCCCGCGAGCACCGCCAAGCCGTCGAAGGGCGGCAGGTCGCCCACGCAGGTCGTCGTGCACGATGCCGGTGGCGGCAAGCCTGTCACGATCAAGCTCCGCGGCCCGGTCGAGATCGGCCGCGGCGACCGGTGTGCGATTCGCCTCCACGACACGTACGTTTCACAGGTGCACGCACATCTGTACGCGAAGAACGGCGCCTGGTACGTCGAGGACCTGGGGTCGACGAACGGCACGCTCCTCAACGACCGGCGGGTCGACGCGCCGGTGGAGGTCCGCGCCGGCGACGTCCTGAAGATCGGCAAGACCGTCCTGGAGCTCAGGCGATGAAGGTCAGGGTCGGCGCCGCGACGGACATCGGCCAGGTCCGCGAGGGCAACGAGGACTCCTATCTGGTCGTCGAGCCCCTATACGCGGTCGCCGACGGAATGGGCGGCCACCGAGGCGGCGAGGTGGCGTCGAGCCTGGCGCTCGAGACCGTGCAGGGGATGTTCGAGCGCCAGGAGGGCTCGCTCGCCGAACAGGTCACCGAGGCCAACCGCGCCGTGTTCGACCGCTCGCAGAACGATCGCAGGGTCTCGGGGATGGGGACCACGCTGACCGCGGCTCAGGTCGATGGGAGCCGAGTGCACCTCGCGCACGTGGGCGATTCCCGCGCGTACCTGCTCCGCGGCGGCGAGCTCGCGCAGATCACCGAGGACCACACGCTCGTCCATCGGATGGTGATGGAGGGCGAGATCAGCGAGGAGGAGGCCGAGACGCACCCGCACCGGAGCATCCTCACGCGGGCCCTCGGCGTGGACCAGAACATCCAGGTCGACGAGGGCGACCTCGAGGTCGCCCCGGGCGACCGGCTCCTGCTGTGCACCGACGGCCTCACCGGCATGGTCCCCGAGGGGCAGATCCGGGAGATCCTGCTCGAGACCCTCGACCCGCAGGAGGCGGTCGACAAGCTCGTCAAGGTCGCCAACCGCGCCGGCGGCATCGACAACATCACCGCCGTGATCCTCGACTTCGCGGACGACGGCGGCGGACCGGCCGCGACCAAGGAGTCTGCGATGCGGCAGCCCACGATGGAGCGGCCGATCCCGCCGGCGACCCCCCCAAACCGATCCGACATCAAGATCGTCGGCGCCCCGATCCCCGAGTCGCTGCCCGAGTCCTCGGTGGCCCCGAGCTCCCGTCCTGCGTCCCGCGCGGATCGGCCGGCGCCGGAGCGGCGGCCCGAGCGTTCGCCCGGGTCACGCAGGGTCGGGAGGAAGGTGGGGATCTGGGCCGGCGTGACGCTCGCGATCGTCGCGCTGGGGGTGGTGGGGCTCCGCGTGTACCTCGACACCCAGTGGTTCGTCGGCGTCTCGAACGGCCGGGTGGCGATCTTCCGCGGTGTGCCCGCGGAGGTCGCCGGGCTCGAGCTGCACTCGGTCGTGGTCGAGACCTCGATCCCGGCGGAGAAGGCCGAGGCCATAGGGTTCTACCGAGGTCTCCCCGACGGCATCACGGCGGACGATCGGGCCGGCGCGGAGGCCATCGTGGAGAGCATCCGCGAGGACGTCGCCCGATTCGAGCAGCCCACCCCGTGAATCGAGCCGCGGCGCCGAGGAGCCGCACGTCGCTTGCGCCCTCGGTCGCGTTCACCATCCTGGCGCTGATCCTGTCGGTCGGGGCCTACGTGATCGCGGGCTTCGGCAAGCGCGGTCAGCTGCCGGCGACCTTCGCGCTGTACGTCACGATCTTCGCGGCGGGGTACGCCGGCGCGTTGGTCGTCACCCGCGTGTTCGCTCCGCGTGCCGACCCCGCGCTGTTCCCGACCGCGGCCGTGCTGGTCGGGCTCGGCTTCGCCATGATCTTCCGGCTCTCGGGCGGTCTGGCGGCCGAGCAGGCGACCTGGATCGTCGTCGGTCTGATCGCGTACGCGCTCACGTTGGTCGTCGTGCGCGACGCCCGGATGCTCGACGCGTACACGTACACGATCGGACTGCTCGGTCTCCTGCTGTTGCTCCTGCCGGTCGCGCCCGGCATCGGCCGGACGATCAACGGCGCGCGGCTGTGGGTGCAGATCGGGCCGATCGGATTCCAACCGGCCGAGATCGGCAAGGTGCTCGTCGTCATCTTCCTCGCGTCCTATCTGACGCAGAAGCGAGAACTGCTCCAGGTCGCGACCGCGCGGATCGGACCGTTCCGCCTCCCTCCCGCCAAGCACCTCGGCCCCGTCCTGCTCGCGTGGGGCGCGTCGCTCGCGATCCTGTTCCTGCAGAAGGACCTCGGCGCTTCCCTGCTGTACTTCGGGATCTTCGTCGTGATGCTCTGGGTGGCGACGGGCCGCGCCGCTTACCTGGTGATCGGTCTGCTCCTGTTCGTGGTCGGCGCGTATGCGGGGTGGCTGCTGTTCGACCACGTTCAGCTGCGCGTCGATATCTGGCTCCACGCGCTCGACCCGGGGAAGGTCTTCGCGCAGGGTTACGGGCAGCTTGCGCAGGCGGAGTTCGGGATGGCGAGCGGCGGCATCGTCGGAACGGGGCTGGGCCAGGGCTCTCCGGGTCTGATCCCGTTCGCGTCCACCGACTTCATCTTCGCGGCGATCGGCGAGGAGCTCGGGCTGCTCGGCATCACGGCGGTCCTGCTGCTGATCCTCGTGCTCGTGGGCAAGGGGCTGCGCGTGGCCCTCCGCGCGCCGGACGGCTTCTCGACGCTGCTCGCGGTCGGTCTGTCGACGCTCGTCGCGCTGCAGGCCTTCGTGATCATCGGAGGGGTGACGCGGGTCATCCCGCTGACCGGCGTCACGCTCCCATTCGTGAGCTACGGAGGCTCGAGCCTGGTGTCGAACTTCGTCCTTCTCGGGCTGCTCGTCCGCGTCTCGAGCGGTCCGATGGCCCCGAGGGAGCGCTCTCCGCGCTTCGGGCTGCCGGAGCGGGCGGAGGCGTAGCGAGTGGGCGGGGTATAGCGGGTGGGCGGGGTATAGCGGGTGGGCGGGGTATAGGTGGACCGGCAGATCCGGAAGCTTGGGATCGCCCTGCTCGTGCTGTTCCTGATCGCGTTCGCGCAGGTGAACTACATCCAGGTGTTCGCCGCGGACCGGATCGCCGAGGACCCCGCCAACGCGCAGCGGCAGCTGATCGCCGAGTACAAGGTCGACCGCGGCAGCATCCTGGCGGCCGACGGGACGACGGTCCTCGCGTCCAGCCGCAGGAGTCCGGGCGCGCTCCGGTTCCAGCGGCGCTACCCCCACGGGGAGTTGTACGCACACGAGACCGGTTACTACTCGTTCGTGTTCGGCCGCACGGAGCTCGAGCAGAGCTACAACGACTTCCTGACCGGCGACGCGGCCGAGCTCCTGCCGCAGACGCTCACCGATCTGATCCTCGGCAGGCCCAAGCAGGGCGCGACAATCGTGACGACCCTCGTGCCCGAGATCCAGGAGGCCGCCGAGGCCGCGGCGCTGGCGGAGGCGGGCGACGTCGCGATCGCCGCGATCGACCCCGCGACCGGCGACGTACTCGCTCTGGTCTCCGAGCCGACCTTCGACCCGAACCTGCTCGCCTCGCAGGACCCCAAGGTCGTGCGGGATTCGTGGGACGAGCTGAACGCCGATCCCGAGAAGCCGCTGCTCTCGCGCGCGAGCGACGAGCTGTTCCCGCCAGGCTCGACGTTCAAGCTCGTGACGGCGTCGGCCGCGCTCGAGAACGGGTTCGGCCCGGAGAGCCTGTGGCCCAACCCGAACGAGCTCGACCTCCCGCTCACCGACGCGACGATCGAGAATTTCGGCGGCTCGACGTGTTCGGGTGGCTCGCAGATCACGCTCGCCGACGCGCTCCGCCAGTCGTGCAACGTCGTGTTCGGCGCGGTGGGGCTGGTGCTCGGCCCCGAGAAGCTCGCCGAGCAGGCGCGCGCGTACGGGTTCACCGCCGAGGCCGGCGAGGACCTCGTGCCCTTCGACATCCCGTGGACCTCGGGCGTGTTCCCGGCGCCCGAGACGTTCGTGGACCGCGAGCCCGCCGTCGCGATCTCGGCGATCGGGCAGCAGGACGTGGCCGCGAACCCGTTGCAGATGGCCCTCGTCGCGGCGGCGATCGCGAACGACGGCGTCGAGATGCAGCCGCAACTGGTCACCGAGGCTCGAGACCCGAGCGGGCGCGTGATCGCGGAGTTCCAACCGCAGGAGTTCTCGCGGCCGCTGTCGCCCGAGAACGCAGCGGCGCTGACGCAGATGATGGTCGGCGTCGTCGAGAGCGGGACCGGCACGGCGGCCCAGATCCCCGGCGTCACGGTTGCCGGCAAGACCGGCACCGCCCAGCACGGCGACGGGGCGGATCCGCACGCGTGGTTCGTGTGCTTCGCTCCCGCGGAGGCTCCTCGGATCGCCGTCGCGGTTATCGTCCTCGACGGCGGTAGCCTTGGCAGCGAAGCGACGGGCGGACAGGTCGCCGCGCCGATCGCGAGGGCGGTCGTGGAGGCCGCACTGGGCGCCTGAGCCGAGCACGATCGAGCGGGAGGTTCCGGAGATCGATCTGCCGATAACCCTCGGGGGGCGATACCGAGTCGAGCGGGAGCTCGGCCGCGGCGGCATGGCCAAGGTCTTCCTGGGCTCCGATACGGTGCTCGGCCGGACCGTGGCCGTGAAGGTCCTGGCGCCGCAGTTCGCGGACGACGGGGGCTTCGTCCAGCGGTTCCGCCGCGAAGCGCAGGCCGCGGCGAGCATCGGCCACCCGAACATCGTCTCGGTCTTCGACACCGGATCGGACGACGGCGTGCACTTCATCGTGATGGAGTACGTGGAGGGCCGAACGCTCGCCGAGATCCTCGCGGGGGGCGGACGCATCCTCCCCGACCGCGCGATCGACATCGCGATGGACGTGTGCCGGGCGCTCGAGGCCGCGCATGCCCGGGGCGTGATCCACCGCGACATCAAGCCCGGCAACATCATGCTCAACCCTCGCGGCGCGGTGAAGGTCACCGACTTCGGCATCGCGCGCGTCACCACGACGGCCGACACGGTCGCCCAGACGGCGGCGATCCTCGGTACGGCGTCCTACCTGTCGCCGGAGCAGGCGCAAGGACAGCCCGTCGACGGGCGTTCGGACATCTACTCGCTCGGATGCGTGCTGTACGAGATGGTCACGGGCCGGCCGCCGTTCCTCGGCGACTCCCCCGTCGCGGTCGCGTCCAAGCAGGTGCTCGAGCAGCCGACGCCTCCGTCGCGACTCAACCCGGATGTCACGGCCGACCTCGACGCCGTGATCCTGCGGGCACTCGCGAAGAACCCGGCGAACCGCTATCAGTCGGCCGAGGAGATGCGCGCCGACCTCGAACGCGCCAAGCGCGGGCTCCCCGTGCAGGCGACGCCGCTGCTCGCCGCCGGGGCGACCCAGGTCCTGGACCGCCCGCCCGCGCCTGCGACCCAGGTGCTTCCGCCACCCCAACGCGAGCGCGGCACGAACTGGGTGCCGATCGTCGTGACGCTCGTGCTGATCGCGCTCCTGGGGGCCCTGCTGTGGTTCCTGGCAGTCAACGTCCTGAACAACGACGATCAGCAGACGGGGGTGCTGGTCAACGTCACCGTCCCCGACGTAGTGGGGAAGAGTCGAACGCAGGCCGAGCAGGACCTCAGCGAGGCAGGGCTCGAGGTCGGGAGCATCACACGGGTTCCCGCCGCGGACGACACTCAGCAACCCGGCACGGTGGTCGAGCAGGATCCCGCGGCGAACGCCGAGGTCGAGCGCGGGACGGCCGTCGACCTCACGATCGTCGCGACGCCCGATCAAGTCGCGATCCCGAGCCTCGAGGGCTCGTCGCTCGAAGAAGCTCAGGCGACGCTGACCGGCCTCGGGCTCGTGCCTGCGGGTCCACAGGAGGAGCCGAGCGACACGATCGACGCCGGCCTCGTCACGCGCACCGATCCCGCCCCGGGCACGGATGTCGACCCCGGCTCCCAGGTCACGATCTTCGTCTCGGCTGGGCCCACTCAGGTTCCGGTGCCCGAGGTTCGGTGCCAGAGCTTCGGCTCGGCCCAGAACGAGCTCGACAAGGCGGGACTGAGCTCGGTCATCTCCAGCGAGACCGTGCCCATCAACCCGGCGTGCCCACTGGGGAACAAGGTCGCGGCGCAGGATCCGGCGCCCGGGACGCAGGTCGACCCAGGCAGCACCGTGACCTTGTTCCAGGGCGTCGAGGGTCCCACAGGTCCGACCGGTGGGACCGGCGAGACCGGCGGCTAGGCGTGGTCGCCTTCGTCCACGAGGAGTTCACCGACGAGGAGCGCGCCCGGCTCACCCCGCACTTCACGAACCTCGACGGCCCGGTCTTCGCGCTCACAAACCTGCCCGAGGTGGTGAAGGGCGCGCTGTTCGCGCGCTACTCGAGGACGCCGAAGTCGCTCCGCCGCCTGTTCCTCGACGAGTTCGCCGAGCCGCTGGAGGCCGGCGCCGTCGCGGGGCTCGAGGGTGTCAAGGTGGAGAAGGCGGAGCAGCTGTTCGACCGCGTGTTCTTCGAGTTCGGCGACGACTCCGTCGCCCAGCTCGGCGGCGTGCACCTCGCGTGCGAGCAGGCCTCGCAGCTCCTCGCCAAGGCCATCGAATGGGGGCGCCTCGCGGCGTACCTCGAGCAGTCGACGCGTTACATGCGCTACGACGACCGACCCGGCGACCGGTGGCGGCTCACGACGCCGCCCGAGATCGAGGGCGGCCCCGGCGGCGAGGAATACGAGGCGTACGCGACGCGGACGTTCCAGGCGTACGGGCGGATGTTCCGGCCGCTGTTCGACCTGTTCGCCGAGCGCTTCCCCAAGGACCCGGACGATTCGGACTTCCTGTACCGCTCGACGATCACGGCGAAGACCTGCGACACGCTCCGGGTGCTGCTGCCGGCCGGGACGCGTTCGAACCTCGGCGTGTTCGCGACCGGCCAGGCCTACGAACAGATGCTGATCCGGATGCACGTCCACCCCCTCGCGGAGGTGCGCGACTACGCCGACCTGATGCTCGTCGAGCTCCGCAAGGTGATCCCCGCGTTCCTCAAGCGCGTCGACCTCCCCGACCGCGGCGTGGCCTGGTCCCGGTACCTCGCGGAGACGCGCGAGGCGACGGCCGAGGTCACCGCGAAGTTCACCGAGGGCGTCGAGCCCGGACACCGCGACGCCGTCACGCTCACCGACTACGACCCGCTCGGCGAGGAGAAGGTGATCGCCGCGGCGATGTACGCTGCGTCGGACCTGCCCGACGACCGGCTGCAGTCGCTCGCGCACTCGATGAGCGCCGGCGAACGCGACGCGGTGCTGCGCGCCTACGTCGGCGAACGCGGCAACCGGCGGCACAAGCCCGGCCGCGCGTTCGAGCGCACCGGCTACCGGTTCGACGTGGTGTGCGACTACGGCGCGTTCCGCGACCTCCAACGCCACCGCCTCCTCACGCTCGAATGGCAACGCCTGTCGCCCCAGCACGGGTTCGACACCCCGGAGGTGATCGCCGACGCGCGGATGACCGACGAGTGGAACCGCGTGATGGAGGACTCGGCAGCGACCTGTGCCACGCTCGCGGACCAGGCGGGTCCGGACGTCGCGCAGTACGCGGTCTCGATGGCGTACCGGATCCGGTTCGTGCTGCAGATGAGCGCCCGGGAGGCGATGCACCTGATCGAGCTTCGGTCGTCGCCCCAGGGTCACCCCACCTACCGGCGGATCGCACAGCAGATGCACGAGCTGATCGACACGACCGCCGGACATCGCGCGATCGCCGCGACCATGACGTACCTCGACACGAGCGACGTGGATCTCGAACGCCTCGAAGCCGAGCGCCGCGCTGACGCAAGGCGCAAGGCCGCGCGGGCCGGCTGAGCTCTATCCCGAACGGCCGGCGCCGAGGATCTCGGCGAGGTCGAAGCTCACCGGCTCCTCCAGCTGCTCGAACGTGCACGAGCGCGGTTCGCGGTCGGGACGCCACCCGACGAACTGCGCCGTGTGCCGGAACCGATTCCCCTCCATGTGGTCGTACCGCACCTCGACGACCCGCTCGGGTCGGAGCGGGACGAAGGACAGGTCCTTCTTGGGGTTCCAGCGGCTGCCCTCGGCGCTCCGCGGCGTCCGCGCCTCGGCCATCTCCTGCTCCCAGTCCCACGGGTGGCCGTCGAACGTCGTGACCCACGGTTGCAGCTCCTCGAGGAGCTCGCGACGGCGATCCATCGGGAACGCCCCGATCACCCCGACGTTGGCGAGCACGCCCGCGTCGTCGTACAGCCCGAGCAGGAGCGACCCGACGGCATCGGGACCGCTCTTGTGGAGCCGGTACCCGGCCACGACGCAGTCGGCGGTGCGCTCGTGCTTGATCTTGAACATCACGCGCTTGTCCTGCTGGTAGGTGCCCCCGAGCGGCTTCGCCACCACCCCGTCGAGCCCGGCCCCCTCGAACTCGTCGAACCACCGCCGCGCGACCTCCGCGTCGGTCGTGGCCGGCGTGACGTGGATCGGCGACTCCGCGTCCGCGAGCGCGGCCTCGAGCGCGGTCCGCCGCTCGGCGAACGGTCGACCCGTGAGGTCGTCATCGCCGAGCGCCAGCAGATCGAACGCGACGAGGTGGGCCGGGGTGGCTTCGGCCAGCATCCGGACGCGGCTGTCGGCGGGATGGATCCGCTGCTGCAGCGTCTCGAACTCGAGCCGACCCAGCTCGGGGTCGGGGACCACGATCTCGCCGTCGACGACGGCGCGCTCGGGCAGGTTCGCCTTGATGGCCTGCACGACCTCGGGGAAGTAGCGGGTCATCGGCCGCTCGTTGCGGCTGCCGATCTCGATCTCGTCGCCGTCGCGGAAGAC
>Ga0208890_1000026_pt1 | contig 11925 bp, 9 predicted proteins | sample SoimicmetaGmgHPA_FD_188328 | JGI IMG/M metagenome (GOLD analysis project Ga0208890, IMG submission 188328) | Soil and rhizosphere microbial communities from Laval, Canada - mgHPA (SPAdes) (version 2) | ecosystem: Environmental > Terrestrial > Deep subsurface > Rock core/Sediment | place: Laval...
TCGCACTCGGGGTTGAGCCGGCGGCTGACGGCCAGCATCTGCGGTGAGCGGTCGACGAGCGTGAGCGTGAAGTGCGCCCTCATGTGCGACGCGTTGTTCCCGCCGCCCGAACCGAGCTCGAGGACCTCACGGGCCTCGCCCCCGGTAGCCTCGTCGATCAGCCGCCGGTATTCCTCGGCCTCCTTGGCGCAGTCCTCGGGGGCCGAGAGCAGCGGCCACCACTCGGCGAGCTCGCGATAGAGCCTCGGCGTATCCTCCACGGTGACGAGCCTAGTCGCGCCGGTCACCCGCCGGGCGTGGACGAGGCTCTAGGCTTCGCGGATGCCGAAGCTCCGTCCCTCGCTCGACTGGCTGCTCGTCCTCGTCCCGGTCTCCGCGGGCCTTCAGCTCGCGGGCGGCAACGAGCTGCTGATCTTCCTCACCTCGGCCGGCGCGATCCTGCCGCTCGCGGGGTTGATCGGGCGCTCAACCGACCAGCTCGCTTTGCACACCGGCCCGCGGATCGGCGGGCTGGTGAACGCCACGTTCGGCAACGTCACCGAGCTCGTGATCGCGGTCTTCCTGATCCTGGACGACCAGGTCGACATCGTGAAGGCGTCGCTGACCGGCTCGATCATCGGCAACCTTCTCCTCGTCCTCGGCTTGTCGTTCCTGCTCGGCGGCCTGAAGCACGAGGAGCAGACCTATAACGCCCGGTCGGCCTCGATCCACGCGACCTCGCTGGTCCTCGCCGTGACCGGGCTGCTGATGCCGGCCTTGTTCGCGCTCGGAGGGCGGGAGAGCTTCGCGCAGCGTGAGGTCGTGAGCGGGACCGTGGCCGCCGTGCTGATGATCCTGTACGCCGCCGCGCTGCTGTTCACCCTCGTCACGCACGAGCACCTGTTCCGGACGCCCTCGCCCGAGGAGCGCCCCGAGTGGTCCCGCCGCAAGGCCGTCGGCATGCTGCTCGTCGCCACGGCGTTCGTCGCCCTGGAGGCAGAGTTCCTCGTGTCGTCGCTCGAACCCGCGCTCGAGGACCTCGGGCTCTCCGAGCTCTTCGTCGGCCTGATCGTGATCCCGATCATCGGCAACGCGGCCGAGCACTCGTCGGCGATCATGTTCGCCCTGCGGAACAAGGTGGACGTGACCCTCGAGATCGCGATCGGCTCGTCCACCCAGATCGCGCTGTTCGTGGCGCCGGCGCTGGTCTTCATCAGCCTGTTCGTCGGCCACCCGATGGACTTCGTGTTCAGCACGTTCGAGGTGGCGGCGGTCGCCCTGTCGACGGTCCTGGTCTTCATGATCTCGAGCGACGGCCGGAGCAACTGGCTGGAGGGCGCCCAGCTGACGGGCGCGTACGTCATCATGGCCATCTCGTTCTTCTTCGTGGAGGCGTTGTGAGGAGATCGGCCCGCATCGCATGGCTCTGCGTCTTGGTCTGGGCAGTCCTCGTCCCGTCGCCGGCCCGGGCGCAGGGATCCGTGTTCGAGTCGACCCCGCGCTTCGACGTGAGCATCGAGATCGAGGACTCGGGGGACCTGCTGGTCACCGAGACGATCGTGCAGCAGTTCGGCGACACCCCGCGGCACGGGATCCTCCGGTTCATCCCGAACCGGCTCCGCTACGACGACGAGTTCGACCGCGTCTACCCGATCGACCTCGTGTCCGTGAGAGCGTCCCGAGGCACCCCCACCGACGTGGAGACCAAGGACGAAGACGGCAACTTCTCGATCCGGATCGGGGACCCCGACACCACGATCACCGGCCGCCATACCTACGAGATCGTCTATCGGGTCCAGGGAACGATGAACGGGTTCGCCGACCACGACGAGCTGTTCTGGAACGCGATCGGCGACCAATGGGAGCAGTCAATCGGCGAGATGAACGTCCGCGTGAGCGGCCCCGCGGATGTCACGCGGGTCGCCTGCTTCCAGGGCACGTTCGGGTCGACGACCCCGTGCGACCACGCCCAGATCACGAAGAAGGGCGACGCGGTCTTCTCGCAGTCGAACCTGCCCGCGTTCCAGGCGATGTCGGTCGTGGTCGCGCTCCCGCCTGGCACCGTCGAGAGCACCGCGCCGGTCCTGGACGAGCGCTGGAGCCTCGACAAGGCGTTCAGTCGGACGCCGCTCACGGTCGGCGGGGGGATGGGACTGCTCGTCCTGGTGGTCGGCGGGCTCGCGGTCACGATGTGGCGCCGCGGCCGGGATGTTCGGTTCAGGGGCTCACAGATCGACCAGGTGATGGGCGGTCCCGTCGACGCCGAGACGCAGGCGGTGCCCCTGTTGGAGAAGAACGTCGACGTCGTCGAGTTCGCGCCGCCCGAGGACCTGCGGCCGGGCCAGGTCGGGACGCTGGTCGACGAGGAGGCGAACACGCTCGATGTGAGCGCCACGATCGTCGACCTCGCCGTCCGCAAGTACCTCGTGATCGAGGAGATCCCCAAGACGTGGATGCTCGGCAAGGCCGACTGGAACCTCCGCCGGCTCCCCGACCCCGAGGGGGACCACCTCCTCCAGTACGAGACGAAGCTGCGTGACGGGTTGTTCGAGGACGGCGACCAGGTCGAGCTCTCGGAGCTGCGGAAGAAGTTCGCCGAACGTCTCCAGAAGGTCAAGGACGCCCTCTACAACGACATGGTCTCGCGCAAGTGGTTCCTGCGGCGCCCCGACCGCATCCGGCAGACGTGGGTCGTGATCGGCTCGCTCGCGCTCTCGGCCGGCATCGCCTTCACGATCGTGCTCGCGACCTTCACGAGGCTCGGCCTGCTCGGCATCCCGTTCGCGCTCGGGGGGTTGCTCCTGCTGATCGGCGCCAAGTGGATGCCGGCGAGGACCGCGAAGGGCACGGCGATGACCCGCCGGGTGAACGGCTTCCGCATCGTGATCGAGAAGGCCGAGGAGCACATGTCGAAGTGGGCCGAACAGGAGAACGTGTTCACGCGTTTCCTCTCGTACGCCGTGGTCTTCGGTGTGACGGACAAGTGGGCGAAGGCGTTCGAGTCGCTCGGGCAGCTGCCGACCGATACAACCTGGTACGTCAGCAGCCGGCCGTTCGTCTACGCGCAGTTCGCCGACAGCATCGATTCGTTCGCGGTGACGACGAGCGGGACGATCGCGTCCACGCCGGCGGGGTCGGGTTCGAGCGGCTTCAGCGGCGGGGGAGCGGGCGGCGGAGGCGGCGGCGGGGGCGGGGGCTCCTGGTAGGGTCGCCGCGAGCCCGGCGATGAGCGCGGGCTCGCACGCGATGGACATCGTGTTCAGCCAGGACCCGCGGGACTTCGCCCGGCGTGACTGGTCGGCGCTCGTCACGGCCGACCCGGCCGGCACCGTCTTCCACACGCCCGCCTTCCTGAAGCTCTACTGGGAGGAGTTCGCGGACGTGCCCGACCACCTCCTGCTCGCGTTCGCCGAGGAGGACGGGGACCAGGTCGGCGCGGTCGCGTTCGAACGCCTGGACCGGACGCTGCGGTTCCTCGGCGGGACCGAGGTGACCGACTACATGGGACCGGTCGGACTGCCCGAGGCTCGACCCACCATCGCGAAGGAGCTGTTCGCGGCGCTCGCCCGGACGGACGACTGGATCGAGGCCGATCTCCGCGGCCTGCAGGAGGACCAGCCGTGGCTCGATCTGCTCGTCGAGGCGGCTGCGGCGCAAGGGTTCTCGACCGAGGTGCTCGACGACCAGAACGGGGTCGCGCCCTTCCTCCCCCTACCGGGTTCGTACGCGGAGTACCTTGAACGTCTGCCGGCCAAGCTCCGCCACGAGATCAAGCGCAAGGCGCGTCGCCTGGAGGCCGAGGTCGGGCCCTGGCACATCTGCCTGGCCACCCCGGAGACGCTCGAGCCCTTCCTCGATCGCTTCGTCGAGCTGCACCGCACGAGCGAGGGGCCGAAGGGCGTCTTCATGCAGCCGGGGATGGAGATCTTCTTCCGCCGGCTCGGCGACGCGTTCCTCCCGCGAGGGATCTTCAGCTTGACGTTCATCGAGACGGCAGAGCATCTGAAGCTCGCGGGTTCGATCGGCTTCCGGTTCGAAGGCACCTCCTCGCTGTACAACTCGGCGTTCGACCGCGCCTATCAGCCCGTGTCGCCCGGGATGGTGCTCGTGGCCGAGGACGTCCGCATCGCGATCGAGGCGGGGTGTTCGGCGTTCGACATGTTGAAGGGCGACTACGCCTACAAGTACCGGTTCGGAGCGGTGCCACGGGCGATCAAGCGGTTGGTGGTGACGCGCTAGCCGCGCGCGACCGGCGCTACTCGACGAACGCGCGCAGCAGCTCGAGCACGACGATCGCGAGCGCCTCGTCCCCCCCCACGACCAGGTCGCCGTCGTCAAGGTAGGACTCAGCGGCCACCCGTCTGCCGGCCACCAGCGCGAACGCGGTGCCGCGCCCGTTGATGAACGCGTCGGGCTTCTTATCCGCCGGAGGCGTCGTCCCCGGTTCGAGGCCCCAGTGCCACGTGCCCTCGCCGACGCCCTCCAGGTCCACTTGGATGCTCCGGCCCGGAAACGACAACCCGGCCTGCCCGAGCGCCCAGGGCAGCATCCGGATCGCCAAATCGTTCGTCAGGTAGACCGCGTCGTGCTGCGGGTTGCCCTCCAGACCCGCGCCCTCGCGGACGTCCTCCTGGTGGAACCACCATTCGATCGTGCGGGACTGCAGGAGGTACCTGAGGCCGATCTCGCCGGCGACCCACTCCACCTTCCTCGACGCCCACTCGTCGTCGGTCAGCCCCGAGGACAAGACGAGGAATACCTGGGCCGCCTTGCCCCAATCGGTGATCAGCTGACGGGTCGGGACATCCTCGCGAACCTTGACGGCCCACTCGTTGAAGCCGTTTATCCACAGCTCGCCGTCGTTGGCTTCTCGGAACGCGTCGAACTCCGCTGCGGGGTCCCCGGCGAGGAGCTGGGCTGCCGCCGTGTCCTGCGCGGCGAGGTGCGCGACGATGTCCCGGTTCCGCCACCCTTGGCAGACGCTCGGGGCGTCCCAGGCGTCCGGGGACGTGTATTGGATCGTCCTGCCGAGGCGTTCGCGCTCGGCGTGGGCGATCCCGAGCAGCCGGGTGCGGTCCAACGTCAACTGTTCGCTCCTTCTGCGTCTGCGGGCTCGTCTGCCGTCTGCGTCTGCCGTCTGCGTCTGCCGTCTCGTCTGCCGTCTGCGGCTGCTGGCCGGGTCCGCGGGATCCGCGGGCGATCAGGATCCACTCGTCGTCGTGCGGGCCGTATCGTACCCGCCGACATGCGGCCGGTATGGTTGGCCGATGAGCAAGGCGATCGAGCGGTTCCTCGATGCCGCCACGGTGCTCGGGCACCCGGTCGACGTCCGACGGTTCCCGGAGGGGACGAAGACCGCCTCCGACGCGGCTCGGGCGATCGGGTGCGAGCTGGGGCAGATCGTGAAGTCGCTGGTGTTCGTCGCGGACGGCGAACCCGTGCTTGCGCTCACGAGCGGGGCCAACCGGGTCGACGTCGGCCGCCTGGCGACCCGTGCGGGCGCCTCGGCGGCACGGCGCGCCGATCCGGGGGAGGCCCGGGCCGCCACGGGGTACGCGGTTGGCGGGACGCCCCCGTTCGGTTACCCCGAGCCCATCCGGACCTTCCTGGACCGCGACCTGCTGGTGTTCGAGGAGGTCTGGGCGGCGGCGGGCACCCCGGACGCGGTCTTCCGGACCACGGCGGCCGAGCTTCAACGGACCACCGCGGCCAAGGTCGTCGACCTGAAGGAAACGGCCTCCCGGGACGAGAACGTCCCGCCGAACCGTTAGAATCATCGGGCGAGCACACACCGTCTTCCACGGAGGAACGATGATCCAGCTGACCGAATCCGCAGCAGGCAAGGTCAAGGAGCTCCTGGTCGAGGAGGGACGGTCGGACATCGCGCTGCGGGTTGCCGTCCAGCCCGGCGGGTGCTCAGGCCTGCGGTACGCGATGTACCTGGACGACCAGCTCACGGAGAAGGACGTCGCCGAGGAGCAGTTCGGGGTCCGCGTCGTGATCGACCGCATGAGCGTGCCGTACCTCTCCGACGCCAAGATCGACTTCGTTGACTCGCTCGAGGCTTCGGGGTTCACGATCGACAACCCGGTCGCCCAGGGCTCCTGCGCCTGCGGGCACTCGTTCCACTAGCTCGTTCCACGAGCTCGTTCTAGCCTCGTTCCCCGGGCCCGAGCCCGAACGTCCGTCAGGCCGCGTCGAGCGCGGCCCTCACCCCGTCGCGGAGCTCGTCCAGCTCGTCCTGCGTGATGACGAGCGCGGGCGAGACCTGGAGCGCGCCGATCCCCAGCGCCCGCGTCAGGATCCCGTTCGCCCTGCAAGCGGTGACCGCACGGGCGGGCAGACCCGGGTCGGCCTGGAGGGCATCACCGGCGAACTGCACGGCCGCGAGCACCCCGGTGCCGGCGCGGACCTCGCCGACCAGCGGATGATCGGCGAGCGGAGCCAGGGCCGTGACGAGGTCGCGCTCGAGCTCGAGCGCCCGCTTGGGCAGCTCCTCGCGCTCCATCAGGTCGAGGTTCGCGAGCGCCGCCGCCGCCACCGTGGCGTGACCCGAGTACGTATAGCCGTGCCGCCACAGCCCCGAGCCGGGCCGCCAGAAGGGTTCCGCGACCCACGGCGCCGCGATCACCGCGCCCATCGGCAGGTAGCCACTCGTGATGCCCTTCGCGCACGTCAGGATGTCGGGCTCGAGGTGCCACCGCGAACTCGCGAACCAGTCGCCGACGCGCCCGAACCCGGTGATGACCTCGTCCGCGACGAAGAGCACCCCGGTCTCGCGGCAGATCGCGCGGACCTCGGCCAGGTACCCCTCCGGTGGTGCGAACACGCCCCCGGCGCCGATCACCGGTTCGCAGAAGAACGCGGCCACCCGCTCGGGACCGGCCGCCACGATCGCATCGTGGAGCGCCGCGGGGGAGTCCCAGGCGATCTTCACCACATCGCCGACCAGCGGGCCGTGTCCGGCCGCGTTCGCCTCGATGCCGGCGAGGCTCGTCCCGGCGACGTGCATCCCGTGGTACGCGTGCTGGCGGGTGACCAGGAGCGTGCGTTCGGTCTCGCCGCAGAGCTGCCAGTACCGGCGGGCCATCTTCGTCGCCGTGTCGATCGAGTCCGACCCGCCGCTCGTCAGGAAGACCTTCGAGTCGGGGACCGGCGCGAACCGGCCGACGCGCTCCGCGAGCTCGATCGCCGGCCGGTTCGACTGGTCGCCGAAGGTCGAGTACGCCGACAGGCGCACCATCTGCCGGTGCGCCGCCTCGGCGATCTCCTCGCGGCCGTAGCCCACGTTGCAGTACCACAGCGCCGCGGTCGCATCGAGGTAGCGACGCCCATGCTCGTCCCAGACGTGCGCGCCCTCGCCGCGGTCGATGACGAGCTCGCCGCCGGACTCGACGGCGGCCATGTCGGCGAAGGAGTGCCAGAAAGTCCCCACGGGCTCGTTCACGGTAGCAGTCGTATCGGGCCTGATCGGTAGGGTCTTGAATGTCAGGAGGGTTCGTACGCGAGGTTTGGGCGCAGCCAGGTCTCCGCCTCGCGCCGGTCCATCCCGCACCGGGCCGCGTAGTCCTCGACCTGATCCCGGCCCAGCCGCCCGACGTTGAAGTACCGAGCCGCCGGGTGCGCGAAGTACAGGCCCGAGACGCTGGCCGCGGGGGTCATCGCGAAGTGCTCGGTCAGATCGATGCCGGCGCTCGGGGCATCCAACAGCTCGAACAGCGTCGCCTTGCGCGTGTGGTCGGGGCACGCCGGGTAGCCGAACGCGGGCCGGATCCCACGGTAGCGCTCGGCGAGCAGGTCGTCGCCGCTCATCGCCGGCCCCGACTCGTACCACTCGCGCCGGGCGCGCTCGTGCAGCCACTCGGCGAACGCCTCCGCCAGGCGGTCGGCGAGCGCCTTGACCATGATCGCCTGGTAGTCGTCGAGGTCCGTCTCGAACCGTCCCGCGAGCTCGTCGGCCCCGAGGCCGGCGGTCACGGCGAACGCACCGATGTGGTCCACGAGTCCCGTCTCGGCAGGCGCCATGTAGTCGGCGAGCGATCTGCTGGGCCGGTCCTCGCCGTGGTCGGCCTGCTGCCGGAGCATCGGGAACCGCGGGCCGTCCGAGAGCACCACGTCGTCCCCCTCGGCGGACGCCGGCCAGAACCCGTACACGCCTCTCGCGGAGAGGGAACGATCGGCCACGATCCGGTCGAGGAGCTCGTTCGCGGCCTCGAACAGCTCCCGGGCGGCCTCGCCGTGCCGCGGGTGGTCGAGGATCTGCGGGTAGCGGCCCTTCAGCTCCCACGCGGTGAAGAAGAAGGTCCAGTCGATGTACGGGCGGAGCTCGGCCAGGTCCGGTTCGACCACGCGGGCGCCGGTGAACGCCGGCTCGGGCAGGTCCTGCTGGCGCCAGACGATCGGCGTTCGGCGCTCGGTGGCGATCCGGTAGGGCAGCAGCGGCTGGGCCTCGCGCTCCGCGTGGAGCAGACGGAGGCGCTCCTGATCCTCGCGGTTGACGCGGTCGAGCTTCGAACGCCGATCTGGGTCGAGGAGATCCGAGACGACGCCCACGACGCGGGACGCGTCGACGACGTGAACCACGGGGTGACCGTACTCGGGCGCGATCCGAACGGCCGTGTGCTGCCGGGAGGTGGTGGCGCCGCCGATCAGCAGCGGCAGGTCGAGCCCGCGCCGCTCCATCTCCTTGGCGACGCCCTCCATCTGGCCGAGCGATGGGGTGATGAGCCCCGAGCAGCCGACGATGTCGCAGCCCTCGGCGGCCGCGGTATCGAGCAGGACGTCGGGCGGGACCATCACGCCGAGATCGATCACATCGTAGTTGTTGCACCCCAGCACGACGCTCACGATGTTCTTGCCGATGTCGTGCACGTCGCCCTTGACCGTGCACAGGATCACCTTGCCCTGGGCGCGGACCCCCTCGGGGCCGAGCCGGAGCTTCTCCTGCTCCATGAACGGCTCGAGGTACGCGACGGCACGCTTCATCGCTCGCGCGCTCTTGACGACCTGCGGCAGGAACATCTTGCCCGCGCCGAACAGGTCGCCGACGACCTGCATCCCGGCCATCAGCGGCCCCTCGATCACGTCGAGCGGTCGTTCGTGGGCCTGCCGCGCCTCCTCCGTGTCCTCCTCGATGAACTCGTCGATCCCGTGCACGAGCGCGTGCTTCAGGCGCTCCTCGACGGTCGTCTCGCGCCACGAGAGGTCGAGCTCCTTCTTCATGGCGCCGCCCTTGACGGTCTCGGCGAACGAGACCATGCGCTCGGTCGCGTCGGGCCGCCGGTCGAAGATGATGTCCTCGACGTGCTCGAGGAGGTCGGCGGGGATGTCCTCGTAGAGCGCGATCTGGCCCGCGTTCACGATCGCCATGTCGAGGCCCGCGGCGATCGCGTGGTACAGGAACGCGGAGTGGATCGCCTCGCGAACGGCGTCGTTGCCGCGGAAGCTGAAGGACAGGTTCGAGACGCCGCCCGAGACCTTGACCCCGGGCAGCCGCTCCTTGAGCTGACGGATGGCCTCGATGAACGCCGTACCGTACGCGTTGTGCTCCTCGATCCCGGTCGCGATCGCGAGGATGCAGGGGTCGACGACGATGTCCTCGGGCACGTAGCCGGCCCGGTCGATCAACAGCCCGACCGAACGCTCGAGGATCTGGAGCTTGCGTTCGACCGTGTCGGCCTGTCCCTGCTCGTCGAACGCCATCACGACCACGGCCGCGCCGTAGCGCTTGACGCGACGCGCCTTCTCGAGGAAGTCCTCCTCGCCCTCCTTCAGGCTGATCGAGTTCACGATGCCCTTGCCCTGGAGGCACTTCAGGCCGGCCTCGAGCACGTCCCACTTCGAGGAGTCGACCACCACCGGGACGCGCGCGATCTCGGGCTCGGTCGCGATCAGGTTGAGGAACGTCGTCATAGCCTTCACGCCATCGAGCAGGTCGGCGTCCATGTTCACGTCGAGCATGTTCGCGCCGCTGCGGACCTGGTCGGCGGCGATCTCGACCGCGGCCTGGTAGTCGCCGGCCTCGATCAAACGGCGGAATCGGGCCGAGCCGGTGACGTTCTGCCGCTCGCCGATCATCACGAACCCCGTCTCCGGCGTGATCGAGAAGGGCTCCAGCCCGCTGAATGAGGTGACGGTACGCTCGGCCGGGATCCTGCGCGGCGGGAGGCCGTCCACGGCGGCGGCGATCGCCCGGACGTGCTCGTCGGTGGTCCCGCAGCACCCGCCGAGGACGTTCGCGAGGCCGCTCTCGGCGAACTCGCGCAGGTACTTCGAGGTGGTCTCGGGCCGCTCGTCGTAGCCGCCGAACGCGTTCGGCAGGCCGGCGTTCGGGTGGCAGGTGGTATAGACGGGTGCGATCCGCGCGAGCGACTCGAGGTACGGGCGCATCTCGGCCGCCCCGAGCGCGCAGTTCACGCCGACGCTGAAGGGTTCCGCATGTGTGATCGAGAGCCAGAACGCGTCCACCGTCTGGCCCGAGAGCGTCCGGCCGCTCCGGTCGGTGATCGTGACCGAGATCATGAGCGGCACGTCGGGCGCCACGTCGCTCGCCGCCGCGATCGCCGCCTTGGCGTTCAGTGTGTCGAAGATCGTCTCGATCAGCAGCAGGTCGGTGCCGCCGTCGACGAGCCCGCGGATCTGCTCCGCGTACGCCTCGGCCATCCGGTCGAACGAGACCGTCCGGTAGGCCGGCTCGTTCACGCGTGGTGACAGCGAGAGCGTCTGGTTCGTCGGACCGACGGACCCGGCGACGAACCGATCGGGGCCGAACGCGTCGGCCGCGCGACGGGCGATCCGGGCGCCGGCCAGGTTGAGGTCGTAGACCGCCTCCTCGAGGCCGTAGTCCGCCTGGGCGATCGCCGTGGCGGTGAACGTGTTGGTCGTGACGATGTCCGCGCCGGCCGCGAGGTAGGAGCGATGGATGTCCTCCACGACGTCGGGGCGCGTGAGGTTCAGGAGGTCGGGATCGCCGGCGACGTCGCGCGGGTGATCCCGGAAGCGTTCGCCGCGGTAGTCGCCGTCGGCCAGGGTCCGGGCCTGGATCGCGGTCCCGTAGGCGCCGTCGAGCACGAGGATCCGTTCGGCCAGCAACGCATCGAGTCGTTCCCGCATGGGTCAACGCTACCGGCCGTTCCCCAGCGTGACCAGCACGCCGGCCGAAGCGTCGGACCGGCCCGCTGGGGTAGGCTGCCGTCCTCGGCAACCTCGATCGGCGGAGGGGAAGCGTTGGGCAAGGACGCGTTCGAACCCTTCACGAGCGCCGTGCCCGGCTCGATCGCGAGCGGAGGGATCGGCGAATCGGGCCCGACGGCGCGACCGCGGCCGGACCGACCGCTCGGCAGGCGCGGCGCCGACCTGCTCGCGCAGGTCCCGCTGTTCGAGGGCCTGTCTCGCCGGCATCTGAAGCAGATCGCCGAGCACGCCGACGAGATCTCGTTCCGCGAGAAGGAGACGATTCTGGAGGCGGACAAGCCAGGAGGCACGTTCTTCGTGATCGTTGAGGGCGAGGTCAAGGTGATGAGGGGCAACCGGGTGATTGCCCGGGCCGGACCCGGCGAGTTCTTCGGTGAGATCTCGCTGCTCGACGGCGGACCGAGGACCGCCACCGTGGTCGCGGACTCGCCGGTCGTCGCCATCCGGCTGTTCAAGAGCTCATTCGACAAGGTGGTCACCCAGGAACCGAAGGTCGCGTCGAAGATCCTGGCCGTCGTGGCTCGGAGGCTGCGCCAGGCCGAGAAGCCGATCAGCGCCTGATGCTCGCTCTGACCACGTACACCTGGTGGAAGTTCCTGCACGTCGCAGGCGTGATCGCGTTCGTGTCGTTCCACGGGGTCTCGATGGTGGCGGCGCTCCGCGTCCGAAAGGAGCGGGACCGCGTGCGGATCGCGACGATCCTCCAGCTGTCCGGCTCGTCGTTGATGGGGATGTACATCTCGCTCCTGTGGC
>Ga0208890_1000027_pt1 | contig 11914 bp, 8 predicted proteins | sample SoimicmetaGmgHPA_FD_188328 | JGI IMG/M metagenome (GOLD analysis project Ga0208890, IMG submission 188328) | Soil and rhizosphere microbial communities from Laval, Canada - mgHPA (SPAdes) (version 2) | ecosystem: Environmental > Terrestrial > Deep subsurface > Rock core/Sediment | place: Laval...
CCTGCTCGAGCCGTCGGATCCCGCCCGGATCGCCCTGCTCCCCGACCTCGCGTTCGCGCTGTGGGAGCGAGGATCGGCCGACGAATCCAAGGCGGTCATGTCCGAAGCCCTCACCCGAGCCGAACGTCTCGGCGACCCGGAGATGAACGCGCACGTGTCCCTAATGCGCTGGTTCCTCGAGGAGGACCTGGAGGGTTCCCACGACCGCGTGCGAACGATCGCCGAGCAAGCGGCGGCGCTTTTCGAACGCGCGGGGGACGAGTCGGGTCTGGCCCGAGCGTGGCACCTGATCGGCATGGTCGAATGGGATCTGGGGCAGGCGGGCAGGCAGCTCCCGGCGCTCGAGCGAGCCCTCGAGCATGCCCAGCGGGCCGGCGACGCCTTCGAGACGGCGGAGGTCCTGCTTAGCGTGACCGCGGCGCTCGTCCGGGGTCCTACACCGGTTCCGATCGGGATCGCCCGGGCGGAGCGCGTTATCGATCAGTACCCGGCGAACCGCGGAGCGGAGGCGTACATGTGCCACGCCCTCGCCCACCTCCGAGCCCGTCTCGGCGAGTTCGACGCGGCCCGTGAGGCAGCCGAGCGCTACCGCCGGTTCCTGCACGACACGGGGCAGATGATCGGCTACTGGCGCGGGGCCGAGGTCCTGTTCGACATCGAGATGCTCGCCGGAGACGCCGCAACCGCGACCGCGGTCGCCGAGGAGGCGTACACGAAGCTCGTCGAGCGGGACGACCGGTGGCCGTACCTGTGCGCGTTCGTCGCGCAGGCGCGGTTCGCCCTCGGCCGGTACGCCGACGCCGCCGAGGTCGCCGAGGTCGCGGCCTCGAGCGCCGTGGCCGTCGAGCGCGCGCTCGGCTTCGGCGTGCTCGCGCGCGTCCGGGCGAGGGAGGGCGACGCAACCGCGGCCGAGCGACTGATCGACGAATCCGTCGCGATCGTCGAGCGGACCGACTTCCTGTTCGACCGCGGGACCGTGCAGCTCGACCGTGCCGAGGTCATGGAGCTCCTGGGCCGCAACGAGGACGCGCGCATCGCTCGCGAGCGTGCGCTCGAGATGTTCGAGGAGAAGGGCGACATCGTCTCGGCGGCTCGGACACGCTCGTTGCTCGACCCATGAAAGGGGCTGACGACCGTGCCAAGAAACTGGGAGAACGCCTCGGCCACAGCGTCGCTCGCGACATCACGGTTCCCGGCATACGCGAATACGGCGCGCCATAGTCTCGCGCCCTCCTCTCGGTAGTCGGGCGAGCCCGGGCTCCACGTGGACGGTTCGCACCTCTCTCACCATGGAGAGGAACGCTCCGTAGGGCAAACGTTTAGTCCGGTGGGCCTTGAACCAGTCTGCCCGCCCTGTCTCACGGAATCTCCCCTCGGACCCGCGGCGAGACGCCTCCTCGTTGCCTCCTCGTCTTGCCGGTCCGAACGATCCGGGCCAGGGCCACGGGTCCCACCGGGTCCCCCTCCGATTTTTCCGGGACTCCACGTTTTCTCGCCCCTTGACAAATGGACCCTCGCCTTTGTCCAGGCACGAGTAGGGCCCCGATGGGGAGCGAATAGGGACTCGGATCCCTCACGATCGGCCCGACTACAGCAGAAGTGTCGGCGATCCAATGGTTCGCCGCGCAGGCTCCGAAGGCGACGGCAGGCTTTGCCGGAGGCGGCCGGCTCGAGCCCCCCAGTGGAGGTCCGCGGAGAACCCGGCGCGACGGTCAAGGACGCGAGCCGCACGAGCGAGGCAGATGGCCCCGATCCCGGGCACCTCAGAGGAGGCGAGCTCGGAGGAGATGGAAGGCCGCACGAGCGCTCAGACGGAGAGCGGACGGGACCCGACCGCTCGGTGACTTCCGCGGACGACCGCGAAGGGATACCCGCGCCGGATGCCGGAGGGCGATCTCAGTCGGCAGACAAGGACGCCGTGCGCGGCGGCGAGAGGAGGTGAGCACGGGCACGAACTGAAGATCCTCCGCAGCCCGCGGGGCACGCACGCATGCGCGCTCAGGCGCCAGTGTCGCCTCGCCCACGGCCGGGATACGGCGCGTAGGCGGCGCGATGGCGTCGGCCGCAGGCCGGCAAAACCGCAGGTCACGGGGCCTCTACGCCGACGGCCACCCACCGAAGGAGGGGGAGGGCTGTGCCCAGAATATGGTTCGAGCAGAAAGAAACGACCTTCGCGCGCGCGCGTGGATCCTCGATGAGCGAGATCACGCGATCTTCCTCAGCCTGCTCGAGCACAAGGTCCTCACCACCGACCAGATCAAGGCGCTGTACTTCCGCTCCCTCAGGAGATGTCAGCAGCGGCTGAAGGAGCTGAGAGATCTCGGCCTGATCGCCTCGTTTACCCCGAGGAGGGGCTTCGGGGAGGGGCGACCACCCGACTGCCTGTTCCTCACCAATGCGGGCCTCATCGCCTGCGCGGAGCTCAAGGGCGTCGGGGCCTCGGACCTGCCGTGGATCCCCGACGAGGGCTACCGATCGAGCCAGAACCTCGCCCACCGGCTCGGCGTCAACGCGTTCTTCTGTGCCCTGATCGAGGCCTCCAGAACTCGTGAGGGCCACTGTCTGGTCACCTGGCGGCCCGAGCACTGGGTCCGCACGAAAGCCGCCGAGGTCAAGCCGGACGGGTTCGGGCGCTACCTGCACCCCGGTGGAGCGTGCGAGTTCTATCTCGAGTACGACCGGGGCACCGAGGCGTTCGGCGCCCTGTCGCGGAAGCTCGAGGGCTACCTCCGGCTCGCGGTGGGGTGGACGAAGGAGCAGGATCTCAGTGGCTTTCCGAACCTCCTCCTCATCGTGCCGGAGGGGGTGCGCGAGGGGGAGGTCGGCTCGGCGCTTCGCCACGCGATTGGGCGCCTCCATGTCCCCGGCTCGCTCGCGACGTCGTTCCCGCTGTACGTGGCGAGCGAGGATCAGCTGTCCAAGCTCGGGGTGGTCGGGCCAGTGTGGAGGCACCTGGCGACGGACGGCGATCGGCTCTCGCTCCTCGACATGCCCGCCCAACCGCGGGACCTCTACCTGACCACTCGGTGCCTCGGTCGGTACTTCACCGATGCCGATGCAAGCCGTCACATCTCCCCCGTCTCGACCACTCCCCGATTCCCCGCCCTGCCGCCCCGACATGCCCCTTGACGCCGCGGCGCCCGAGTGAGTCAGGCACCGGCGGTAGGCTCTCCGGATCGCATGCGAAGCGAAGCAATACTCCGGAAGAGTCGCGCGACCGGCGCGACCACGGGACGTCGGTCGCAACGGACTCGAACCGAGCCCAGGATCGCGATCTGGATCGCGTGGCGTCGGCCATCGTGACGATCGCGCTCCGGATCGTCCAGCGGAGGTGATCGACCGATGCTGAACGTCGCGTACTGCCGGGTCTCGACCGAGGAGCAGGCGGCCGAGGGTTTCTCCATCGACGGGCAGGCCGAGAAGCTCAGGACCTATGCCCAGCTCCACGACCTCGGACCCGTAACCGTCATCCAGGACCCCGGACGGTCGGGCAAGAACCTCGAACGGCCCGGCCTCCAGCAGTTGCTGGCCATGGTGGAACAAGGGCACGTGACGAATGTGCTCGTATGGCGCTTGGATCGGCTCTCCCGGAATCTGGGCGACCTGATCCTGCTGGCCGATGCTCTCGGTAACCACGGGGTGGGTCTGCACTCGTTCACCGAGAAGCTGGATCTCTCTTCGGCCACGGGGCGCATGTTCTACAACATCCTCGGGGCGTTCGCGCAGTTCTACCGGGAGCAGCTCGCTGAGAACGTCCGCCTCGGCATGCATCAGGCCGCGCGTCAGGGCAAGTGGGTGAACCGGCCGAAGTTCGGATACGACCTCGTCGGCGGCGAGCTCGTGCCCAACGCCGACGCGCCCACCGTCCGGAGGATCTTCGACCTTCGTGCGCAGGGTCTCAGCTACACCCGGATCGAAGAGCTCACCGGCGTGAAGTACTCCACGGCCCGGGCGATCGCGCACTCCCGCATCTATCTCGGGGAGGTGCTCCTCAACGGTGAGTGGTTCCCGGGCAACCACGAGCCGCTAATCAGCGCGACGGCGTTCGCGACCGCGCACCGAGGTGCTCCCCCGTGGCACAGGCGGAGCCGCCACGTCCTCGCCGGACGGGTCCGGTGCGGCCTATGCGGTCGGGTGGCGACGATCCGGTATGGGCGGGAGAGACGCCCCCTGTATCGGTGCCGGCACCGGGGCGCCGGCTGCTCCCAGCCGTCCCGCTCGGCCGTGGGACTGATCCACGCCGTTCTCCTCGGGCTGCGTCTCGTCGCCAAGGATGAGGAGCTGCAGGAGGCTATCCGTCGCGAGCTGAAGAAGGCCGTCGGTTCCGGAGCGGGCGAGCCTCGCCTAGGCCGCGGGAAGACCCTTGGGATCAAGGACCTGGCTGAGCGACGGCGGAAGCTCCTCGAGCTGTACTACGCCGACAAGCTGAGCGCGGAGCTCTTCGTCGAGGAGGAGGCCCGACTCAGCGGCCAGATCCAGGCCGTCCGTCGCGAGCAAGAGGAGCGCCAGGTCGAGCGAAGCCGGCTGTCAGACGTGGCCGCCGAGTTCGAGGAGGTGGCCCGCATCCTCCGGGAGATGGATGTCGAGCGACTCTGGGCCGAGGCCACCGACCTCGAGCGCCGCGTCCTCGTCGAGGAGCTGGTGGAGTCCGTCGCCATGTACCCGGATCACCTGGAGGTCACGGTGAGCGGCGCGCCACGGCTGAACGTCACGCTCGAAGAGGTCGGACTGACTGGGGGGTGGCAGTTTCGTGGTGTCGGAGGGGGGATTTGAACCCCCACGGCCCATAAGGCCACTAGGCCCTCAACCTAGCGCGTCTACCAAGTTCCGCCACTCCGACGGGAGCCCGGGCGATTCTAGCAACCGGGCACGGGCGCTCCGATCAGCCGCCCCACTTCCAGGACAGCCAGAAGGTCGACGCGCCGAAGATCACGGCGGTGACCACGGTGATCTTGTCGAGGCGTCGCTCGAGGGCGGTGCCTCCCGACAGGCTCGACGTGCCACCGAACAAGTCCGACAGGCCGCTCCCCTTGCCGGAGTGCAGCAGGATGAACACGATCAGGAACAGGCTCGAGAGCACACAGAGCACGAGCGCGATGACGTTGAACATGGCCCGTCAGTGTACCGGCTCTACCCGCCCGCTGGGGTCTCGATGATCGCGCGATCCTCGAGCGGGAAGTGGCAGGCCGCGACCTGGCCGGGGTGGTGCGGCAGGAGCTCGGGCTCGTCCTCGCTGCACTTGGGGAACTGCGCGTTCGGACAGCGGGGGTGGAACCGGCAACCAGACGGCGGATCGATCGGGCTCGGAACGTCGCCTTCCAGGATGATCCTCTTCCTGGCGGCCGCGAGATCGGGGTCCGCGATCGGGACCGCGGAGAGCAGCGCGCCCGAGTACGGGTGCTTGGGATTGAGGTAGAGCGTCGACCCGACGGCCATCTCGACGATCTTGCCGAGGTACATGACTGCGACCCGGTCGGAGACGTGCTTCACGACCGAGAGGTCGTGCGCGATGAACAGGTACGTGAGGTTGAACTCCTCCTGGAGGTCCTCCAGGAGGTTGAGCACCTGCGCCTGGATCGAGACGTCCAGCGCCGAGACCGGCTCGTCGCACAGGATCAGCTTCGGTCGCAGGGCGAGAGCACGAGCGACGCCGATCCGTTGACGCTGCCCTCCGGAGAACTCGTGTGGGTAGCGATTGTAATGCTCGGGGTTCAGCCCGACGAGCTCCATCAGCTGCTGCACTTCGCTCTTGATCTTGTTCCGCGGGACGATCCGATGGAGACGGAACGGTGTCCCGATGATCGAACCGATGGTCTTCCTCGGATTGAGCGAGGCGTAGGGGTCCTGGAAGATCATCTGCATGTCGCGACGGAGCGCGCGGAGCTCGCGACCGCCAACGCCCGTGATGTCCCGCCCTTCGAACTCGATCGAGCCGTCGCTCGCATCGTAGAGACGCATCAACACGCGGGCGAGGGTCGACTTCCCGCAGCCCGTCTCGCCGACCAGACCCAAGGTTTCGCCTTTATAGATGTCCAGATCGACCCCATCCACCGCATGGACGCTCCCCACGCGTTTCTGGAAGAGGATGCCTCGCGTGATGGGGAAGAGCTTGCGGACGCCCCGCAGACGCACGAGCAGCTCGCGGTCCCTCGTCGGTTCGGTCCGGAGCTGCCCGTCACGTTCGTTCACTTGAACGCTCATGACCGGGCCATCACCTGCTCCTTGAAGATCCGTTCCTTGTCCGCGAGCGACAGGTGGCAGGCCGAAGCGTGATGCCCGTCGGACGGGATCAGAGCTGGCACCTCGCGCTCGCATCGGTCGAACCGATGGGGGCATCGCGGGTGGAAGGCGCAACCGGGTGGGAGGAAGATCAGCGACGGCGGCAGTCCCTTGATCGGCTTCAGTCGCTCGCCCACGGCCGCTTCGTCCATCCGCGGGATGGAGGACAGGAGTCCCCAGGTGTATGGGTGGTGCGAGTCGTAGTACACGTCGTGCCGGTTGCCGCTCTCCACGATCTTCCCCGCGTACATCACCTGGATCTGATCGCAGTGCTCGGCGACCACCCCCAGGTCGTGGGTGATGATCACGATCGCCGCGTTGAACTCCTGCTTCAGCCTGGCGAGCAGGTCGAGGATCTGGGCTTGCACCGTTACGTCGAGCGCGGTGGTCGGCTCATCGGCGATCAGCAGGTCCGGGTTGAGCGAGAGCGCCATCGCGATCATCGCTCGCTGCCGCATGCCGCCTGAAAACTCGTGTGGGTACTGACGAGCGCGCTCCTCGGGTCGTGGGATCCCAACGCGGTGGAGCATCTCGACGGCCTGCTCCATCCCCTCCTGCTTGGAGACCTTCTGGTGCGTGCGGATGGACTCCGAGATCTGCACGCCCACCCGGTAGAAGGGGTGGAGGGAGGTCATCGGGTCCTGGAAGATCATGCTGATCTGCGAGCCTCGGACCTCCTGGATGTCGTCGTTGGTCATCCTGAGGAGGTCCTCACCCTTGAACAGGACCTCGCCCTCGATGATCGCCGTCCGCGAGCGCGTGAGCCCCATGATCGTCAGGAAACTCACGCTCTTGCCGGAGCCCGACTCCCCCACCACGCCGAGGGTCTCCCCCGGTTCGATCGAGAACGAGACACCGTCGACCGCCTTGACCACCCCGTCTTCCGTAGGGAAGCGCACTCTGAGATCCCTGACCTCGAGGAGCGGAACGGTCATCAGCTGTACCTCACCCGTGGATCTAGGAATGCATAGGCAACATCCACGAAGAGGTTCGCGACACAGATGAAGAACGCCGCGAAGATCGTGACGCCCATGATCGCCGGGAAGTCAGAGTTGAGGAGCGAGCGGACCGCATATTGCCCCAGGCCGGGAAGATTGAAAACGGTCTCGGTGATGACGGCTCCCCCAAGCAGGATGCCGATGTCGAGTCCGAGCATCGTGACGACCGGAGTCAACGCCGCCCGCAGGCCGTGTTTGAAGATCACCCTGTTCTCGGAGATGCCCTTTGCCCTGGCGGTGCGGATGTAGTCCTCGCTCATGGTCTCGATGAGGTTGCCCCTGACCATCCTCGAGTAGAAGGCCGCGAACGACAGCGCCAGGACGAACCACGGCAAGATGAACCGGCCGGCCATCACCGCCTGGATCATGTTCTCCTCGGGCGGGATGCCGCTCCCGGGTAGCCATTGGAGCTTGTACCAGAAGACGTACAACGCCAGCAGCCCGAGCCAGAAGACCGGCGCAGAGACACCGATGAGCGCGAAGACCATGCCCCCCCTATCGAAGATCGACCTCGGCTTGATCGCCGAGACGATCCCGATGGGGATGCCGATCGCCAGCCAGAGCACCGCTGCGCCCAGCGCCAGGGTGGCCGTCACCGGCACGCGCGAGTAGATCTCTTCCTTCACGGCTACGTGGTTGGTGTAGGAGAAGTAGACCTGCTCGTCCAGGAACACTCCTGGCCACGGGACGATTCCTCTGGCGAACCGCCCGAACTGCACGTAGAGGGGACGGTCCAGGCCGAACTTCGCACGGATCGTGGCGATGAGCTCAGGGGTCGGCGACCGCCCCGCCGCGCGGATCGCCGGGTCCTGGGCCGGCAGCTTCACGAAAACGACGAACGTGATGACGGACACGATGAACAGGACCAGGATCAGGAAGAGGGTCCGCCGGATCAGGTAGCGTCCCATAGGCTTCTCATCGTAACCCAATCGAGCGAGCCGAGAGGAGCCGCCGGAGCGGCTCCTCTCGGTCTCTCGGACCCGTGTACCTCTACGTGCAGTTCCTACGCCCCACCGTTTGCGAGGGCGACCTGGTCGAGAGCCATCAGGCTGTCGAAGCCGGAATACACGTAGTTCTGCACCCTCGTGGAGACGGTGTCGACGTCATTGTCGAACAGGAACGGGACGTACGCCGCGATCTCCTCCGTGAGGATCCGGTCCAACTCGGCGAAGCAGGTGGTTCGCTCCCCCGGATCGACAAGCGCGAAGCATTCCTCGGCCTGATCGTCGATCGAAGGAACTTCGGTAACCCCGAACTCTTGGGTGTAGCCGTACTTCCGGAGCTGGTCGGGGTCGGCTCCCAGCATCGGGTAGTTCGTGTTGCCGGCGTCCAGGATGTTGGGGCCGTAGAAGAGCGGATACACGAACGAGTAGGCGTCCGCGTAGTCCTTGAACCACCCCGCGCCGCCGCCGAACGGGACATGCTCCTTTGGGTTGAAGTACTTGTTGTACATGGTCGAACGCTCGAACGCCTTAATGTCGAGGGTGATCCCCAAGGGCTCCAGGTTGTCCTGGACGAGCGCCGCTTGCTCCGCGTACGGCGACGCCTCGTCCGTCACGAACAAGACGTTGTCGCACACCGGGTCGTCGCAGACGCCGTCACCATCGGTGTCGTACTTCGAATTCGCCATCTCCGCCTTGGCGGCCTCGATGTCGCCCGCGTGGTTCGGCGACGGGAACGGATCGTAGTCCCCGAGAGCGTCATTCTCCAGCGACGGGATGATCATGTGTGTCGCGATATCGCCGACGGTCTCACCGCCTCGCAGGCGCCGCATACCGTCCCGGTCGATCGCGTAGTTGATCGCCCGCCGCACGGCGAGGTCATCGAACGGGGGGACCGCCAGGTTCATCCAGAGGAACCGCACCCCGTCCGACGAGTTCACGAAGATCTGGTCCTGCAGCTCCGGGTCGGTGGTATACCGGCGGATGGCCTCGGCGGGTGGGATGCCGTCGTACTCGATGTCGAGCTCCCCCGCGTCGATCTTGTTCTGGTTGTCCTCCGCCGTGCCGCCGATCGCCACGTCGATCTCGTCCACATAGGCCTTGCGGATCGAGTCCGTCGAGGCGTCCCAGGACGGGTTGCGGACAAGCGTGATCGACTTCCCGGGCTGGTACCCGGGCGCCGGAGTCTCGTCGGTGATCTGCTCGGATCCTTCGAACATGTACGGGCCCGAGGAGACCAGGAATCGCCCGTAGTCGTCTACGTGGTTCTCGGATGCTCCCTCGGGGATCGGCGCGGTCGCGGGCATCGCGAGCCGGTAGCCGAGGTCACCGGCCGGTCGGTTCAGGTGGACCTCCAGTGTCTTGTCGTCGACCGCGACCAAACCCTCGATCGAGTCGGCCTTGCCGTTGTAGAAGTCCGAGAAGCCGACGATGCCGCCCTGCGACGCCGTGTCGAGGTAGTAGAAGTAGTAGCCCGCCGCGACCTCGGGGGTCCCCTCGCGCTCGAACGCGCGGATGAAGTCCTGGGCCGTGATCTCGACGTCCTCGTACGGAGGGCCGAACGTCACTCCGTCCTTGATGGTGAACACCCACGTGAGACCGTCCGAAGAGATCTCCGGATCGGCCGCAGCCAGGTCGGGGACCAGGTGCGTGGAGTCGGGGTCATTCGGGTCGTAGCTCAAGAGCGTCCGGGCAAGACAGCACCGGTAGAACGCCCAGGCAACCGCGTAATACTCCTTCTGCGGGTCGAAGCCGGCGGTCACATCAGAGAGCAACGCCGCCTTGAACGTGCCTCCCGGGGTGATCTCCTGCGCCCCCGATGCCCCGGTCGCCGTGCTCCCGGTCGCACCGCCTTCGTCGTCGCCGCCACAGGCCGCCGCGACGAGGGCGAGTACCCCCACGAGGGCAAGCACCTGCAGATATCGCCTCACACAAACCCCCTCTCCTCGTTTCACGCACGAACACCCGCCCAGCCGTCAGCGGGCCCGCCCTCCTTCCTGTTCCAGGGTCGGCAGACTCCTTCGTCCCTAATACGTCTATCCGCCCGTCTTGGGATCGAGGGCGTCGCGAAGACCGTCCCCCACGAGATTGAAGGCCAGGGTCGTGATGAACAGGAACAGGCCGGGGAAGATCATCATCCACCACGCAACCTGGAAGATGCCTCCTGCCTCGTTCAGCGTTCTCCCCCAGGAGGGGGTGGTCGCGGGCACCCCGATCCCCAGGAACGACAGGGCCGCCTCGAACAGGATGTTGGATGGGATGATCAGCGTCGTGTAGACGATGATCGGGGCCGCCACGTTGGGCAACAGCTCGCGCATCATGATCCGCAGGTTCCCCGACCCGGCTGCCCGCGCAGCCTCGACGAATTCCTTCTCCCGCAGTGACAGGATCTGGCCTCGGACGATCCGGGCGATGTAAGGCCAGCTGAACAGCCCGATCACGAGACTGACGAGCATCAGCCCCGGCTTGATCAGCCCCCCGAGGCAACCGGAGGCCCGCAGCCCGCAGGCGGACACGAGCCCGAGCGAGATCAGCAGGATCGGGAGCGAGAGGACGATGTCGATCGTCCGTGAGATGACCGTATCGACCTTGCCCCGGTAGAACCCCGCCATGAGCCCCGCGGGGACGCCGATCGCGACCGCGAGCGCGGTGGCGGCGTACGCGACGGTCAGCGACGTCCTCGCTCCGTAGAGGACGCGGACGAAGAGATCGCGTCCAGCGAGATCGCCGCCGAACCAGAACTTGCTGTTCGGACCCTTGGGAAGGCCGAAGCTGTCGGTCATCTCCCGGAGGAAGAGGTCGTTCGGACCGTGCCCGACGATGTTCCTGGAGATGACCCCGGCGAGGATCGCCATGAGGGTCAGGAGCACGAGCAGGATCAGACTGCCCATCGCGAACTTGTCCTTGCGGAAGCGACGCCAGAATAACTCCCACGGCGACCGTCCCTTGACCCTCTCGGAGGTCTCGACATCGAACGCTCCGGGCTCGATCGGGGGTCCGGGAGCCGTTTCGGAGGTCACCTGCGCCATATGTGCCTGCGCTCCCTTCCGGACGGATGGCGCATCTTAGCCCTGCGCCGCCTGGCGGGCAACGCGCCGTGTTCCGAGTCTACTCTCGAGCTGCTGGTCGGGGTCTCCGCCCGTAAGGACGCATCCAGGGGCACCGATAGCTGTGCTCAATCACGGAGCGGACCACCGAGGCTCGGGAGGACCTCGACCCCCATGAGGGTACCCAGCGAGCCGTGTCCGCACGCACGTTCGCCGAACGCCTCGGTTCCGTCGGGACGAACCGGCCCGCCCGTCACCAGGAGAGGGACCGGCTCCGCCGTGTGGGCCTTGCGGAGGCACGAGGTCGCGTGGTCCGCCGTCACGGCCACGATCGTCCTTGCGGGGTCGATCCCCGGGAGGAGCTCGCCGAAGAACGCCCGGTCGATCAGCGCGATCACGTCGCGCTTGTCCTCCGCACGGCCGTCGTGGGCAGGGACGTCCGGACCCTTGATGTGGATGTACAGCGCGTCGAAGCCCTCGAGCGCGTCGATCGCCAGGCGGGCCCAGGTCGCGTAGTCCTCCTCGGCCAGCAGCCGGGGGGCGTCCACGGGCTCCATGCCCAGGATCAGCGCGATCCCGCGCTCGACGGGCATCTCGACGAAGCACCCCCACGACGGCCCGAACCGCTGCGCGATCGGTTGCAGCGACG
>Ga0208890_1000028_pt1 | contig 11882 bp, 11 predicted proteins | sample SoimicmetaGmgHPA_FD_188328 | JGI IMG/M metagenome (GOLD analysis project Ga0208890, IMG submission 188328) | Soil and rhizosphere microbial communities from Laval, Canada - mgHPA (SPAdes) (version 2) | ecosystem: Environmental > Terrestrial > Deep subsurface > Rock core/Sediment | place: Laval...
GGGTAGCAGGCCGACTCGGACGCGTCCACGGTCATCGCCCGGAGTTCGACCGGCCACGGTTCGGACGACGGTCCGTCGAGCGCCAACGGCTCCTCCTGGACGGTCATGAGGAATGTCGCAGCGCCACCGGCCTGGCCCGGACATCCGAACGTTTCTCCGGGGTCGGTCGGCGCCAGCGCGAGCATGATGCGCGGGAGCGGGACCTCCGCCATCATGCTGGATCCGTTGAGCCCCGCTTCGTCCGGGTCGATCAGGCTCCACGCCTGCGGGTAGGTGATCGTGATCCCGTTGAGGGTGCCGGTCGTGGTCGGCCCCTCGCCGGCTGGCTGGCTGTTTCTGACCGGGAGCAGCATCGTCGCACCGGTCACGATCCCGGCGACGATCGCCAGCGCCGAGAGCCCGACGACGCCTCCGAACACCGCCTGCCGGCGTCGGACGGACCGCCGGAGCCCCTCGGGCGCCGAGGTCGGGGTCGGGACGCGCCGGGCGTCATCGTCGAGCACCTCGCGCAGGTCGTGTTCGAGATCGTTCACGTGTCCTCACTCCTCTGGATCCGTTCGCGGAGCGTCTCCATCGCGCGGGCGACCATCGACCGGACGGCGGCCGCGGAGCAGCCGAGGGCCTCGCCCGCCTGCTGTTCGGACAGGTCGGCGTAGTAGCGGAGCACCACGGCCGCTCGCTGCCGCGCCGGCAGGACGGCGAGCGCCGCCCGGAGCTCGTCTCGCCGGCCGTGGTTCGGCTCGTCGACCGGCGCCGCACCCCGAGCCTGGCCGCGCAGGTACGCGGCCTCGACCGTGCGGCGCCGGAAGTGCGACGTGCAGGCGTTCACGACCGCGCGGCGAAGGTACGCCTCGAACGCCTCGGGCTGTCGGAGATGCCGGAAGCGGCCCACCGAGCGCAGGAAGGCGTCGTGGGCGATGTCCTGGGCCAGGTCGGCGTCGCCCGTGATCAGGGAGGCGACTCGGACGGCGCCCGACATGTGCCGCACGTAGAGGTCCTCGAGGTCGGTCCGTTCCGCCACGACGGTGCGGACGATACCGGTGTCCTGGCTCATCACTCTCCAGACGCGTGAGCCCCCGGTCTCATAGCGGCAGCCTGTTGGTACCATGCCCGGCCGAGACCCCACCGACCCGAAGGATCCGAACATGGCCGAAGTCAAGCTCGTCGCCGAGCCCAGGGAAGGCACCGGCAAGGGCGTCGCCCGCAAGCTGCGGGCCGCCGGCCGCGTGCCGGGGGTGCTGTACGGCCACGGGATGGAGTCGACCCCGCTGTCCGTGGACGCCAGGGACCTGTTCCACGTCCTCCATACGGGCGCCGGCACCAACGTCCTGGTCGACCTCGTCGTCGACGGGACCGAGCACCTGATCATCCCGCGCGACGTCCAACGCGATCACATCCATGGACGCTTCATCCACGTCGACTTCCTCGCCGTTCGAAGTGACGAGAAGCTCCACCTGTCGATCCCGGTGCGCATCGTCGGCGAATCCGTCGGCGTGAAGGCCGGCGGGGTCGTCGAGCACCACCTGTGGGAGCTCGAGGTCGAGTCCCTGCCCGGCGACGTGCCCGAGGCGATCGACGCCGACATCACGTCTCTCGAGATCGGGATGTCGCTGCGCGTGAGCGATCTCGTCGCACCCAAGGGCGCGACGATCCTGACCAACCCCGAGGAGTCGGTCGTCGCCGTGCAACAGCCCCAGATGGCCGTCGAGCTCGAGGAGGAGGAGGCCGCCGCCGAAGCCGAGGCCGCCGAGGGCGAGGCCGCCGAGGGTGCGGAGGGCGAGGCCGCCGAGGGCGAGGGGGCCGAGGGCTCCGACGAGCGGTCCGAGGGCTAGAATCCCCTCGCCGCCATGATCTGGCTCGTCGCGGGGCTCGGCAACCCCGGCGAGCCGTACGCGAAGACCCGTCACAACCTCGGCTACCGGGTCGTGGGTGAGCTCGCGGCCCGCGAGGGCGAACGGTTCCGCAAGGCCCGGTTCGTGGGCGCGGACGTCGGCGAGATCCGCGTGGGGGGCGAGCGTGTCCTGCTCGCCAAGTCCCGCGCGTTCATGAACGAAAGCGGCCCGGCGATCGCCTCGCTCGCCCGCAAACACGGCGTCGAACCCGACCACGTGATCGCGGTGCACGATGAGATCGATCTGCCCTTCGGGGCGCTCCGGGTGAAGTCCGGCGGCTCGACGGCCGGCCACAACGGCCTGCGTTCTCTGCAGCAGGCGCTCCGGACGCCCGACTTCTTCCGCGTGCGCCTCGGCGTCGGCCGTCCGACCGGTCGCACGCAGGCGGCGGACTGGGTGCTCGACACGTTCGCCAAGCGCGAGGAGCCCGACGTGGCGATCCTCGTCGACGACGCGGCCGACGCGGTCCGCTCCCTGATCGCCGACGGCCTGCTCCCCACGCAGGACCGATACAATCGCTCCGCTCCGCGCGAACCGTAGCTCGGGGCTCGAAGACGATCGCGTGGCAGGGCCTCGTTCGCCGAACGAGGCCTGTTCGTGCTGTCCGGTGACGTTGCCAAGGGACAGACGGGGAGGTCAGGTGAGCCTGGAGCAGGCGCTCGACGCGCTGATCGGTTCGCAGGCGTTCGAACGCCTGCTGCTCGAGCGCGCCCGCCCGCTCGTCGCCCGCGCGGAGGCGGGCGAGGACGCGCTGGTGGCGGCGCTCGCTCGGGCGCTCGGCACGCCGGTGCTGCTCGTCGCGCCCGGCCCGCGGGAGGCGGAACGGCTCGCCCGCGGGGCGCGAGCGTGGCTCGGCGATGACGGGGCGGCACTCCTGCCCTCGTGGGAGGCGCTCCCGTACGAGGGGATCAGCCCCTCGCCGGAGGTCTCGGCGCGCCGGGCCGACGCCGTGCGTCGGCTGCGGGCGGCCAAGGGCGCGTTCGTCCTGGTCGCCCCCGCGCTCGCCGCGATGCAGGGCCTCGTCCCCACCCTCGGCGAGGTCCCGCCGGTCGAGCTGGTCAGGGGGATCGAGCTCCCGCCGGACGATCTCGCCGAGCGGCTGGTCGCGCTCGGGTACGCGCGCACGGACGTGGTCGAGCACCGCGGCGAGTTCGCCGTCCGCGGCGGGGTGCTGGACGTGTTCCCCGGGACCGCGCGGCGTCCCGTGCGGCTCGAGTACTGGGGGGACGAGATCGAGTCGCTCCGCGAGTTCGTGCCGTCGTCGCAGCTGTCGACCGGGCCCATCGTCCGCGTCGAGGTCTCGCCCGTGCGCGAGCTGGTCCCCGACGACGCGCTGGCCGAACGCGCGCGAACGCGGGCGCCCCGGTACCTCGACCGGTTCCGCGACGGGCTCGAGCGGATCGCGGAGGGCCTGCACGCCGAGGGGCTCGAGTCGCTCGCCCCCTTGCTGTTCGACCGGATGCCGGTCCCCGCCGAGCTGCTGCCGGAGGGCTCGTGGGTCGTGGTCTCGGAGGCCCGCCGCACGTTCGACCGGGCGCGCCGGGCGTTCGGGGACGCCGAGGCGCTCGCCGGGGCCTCGAACTGGCCCGGTCCGCGCGCGGTCCACGACCTGGGGGAGGCGCTCGAGGGCCCGGTCCGGCTGGAGCTCACGGGGTTCACCGAGGGCATCGATACGGGGCTGCAGGGATGGGGCTCGGCGCAGGGCAACCCCGCCGAGCTCGCCCGGCGGGCCGCGGAGCTCGCCGAGCGCGGGTACCGCGTGCTGCTCACGGCGCGCGGCCACGGGTCGCTGGAACGCGTCCGCGAGTTCGTCGCGCTGCCGCAGGCCGAGCCGGTCGAGGCCGAGCTGCAGGCCGGCTTCGTGTTCTCCGCTGGCAAGCTCGCGGTGGCGACCGAGGAGGATCTGTTCGGCTCGCGGCGGCACACGCGCGACGCCCCGCGGTTCACGACGCGTCGCGGCGACGCGATCGCCGAGGAGCTCGTGGTCGGCGACTTCGCGGTGCACCGCGTGCACGGGGTCGCCCGCTACGTGGGCGTGCAGCGGCGCGAGATCGGCGGTTCCGAACGCGACTACATGGTGCTCGAGTACGCCTCGGGCGACCGGCTCTCGGTCCCGACCGACCAGGTGGGGATGGTGGCGAAGTACGTCGGCGGCGAGACGCCTCGCCTGTCGCGCCTGGGGACGAGCGACTGGGCCCGGACGACCGGGCGCGTGAAGCGCGCCGTGAAGGACATGGCCGGCGAGCTCGTGCGGCTGTACTCGGTCCGGCTGTCGATCGAGCGCCCCCCGTACGGTCCCGACACGCCGTGGCAGATGGAGCTCGAGGACGAGTTCCCGCACGAGGAGACGGGCGACCAGGTCACGGCGATCGAGGAGGTCAAGGCCGATCTGCTGCGACCGCGCCCGATGGACCGACTGATCTGCGGGGACGTGGGGTTCGGCAAGACCGAGATCGCGGTGCGGGCCGCGTTCAAGGTCGTGATGGAGGGCAAGCAGGTGGCGGTGCTCGTGCCGACGACCCTGCTCGCCGAGCAGCACCTGATCACGTTCGGCGAGCGCTACGCGCCGTTCCCCGTCAAGGTCGCGATGCTCTCCCGCTTCGTCTCGAAGCCGGAACAGGAGCGCATCGTCGAGGACCTGCGCCGCGGCGCGATCGACGTCGTGATCGGGACCCACCGTCTCTTGTCGGCCGACATCGGGTTCAAGGACCTCGGGCTCGTGGTCGTCGACGAGGAGCAGCGGTTCGGCGTGGCGCACAAGGAACGTCTGAAGAGGCTCCGCGCGCAGGTCGACGTCCTCACGATGACGGCGACCCCGATCCCGCGGACGCTCGAGATGGCGCTCGCCGGCATCCGCGACATGTCGACCGTCGACACGCCTCCCGAGGACCGGCAGCCGGTGCTCACGTACGTCGGTCAGTACGACGAGGGGCTCGCGCTCGGCGCCGTCCGGCGTGAGCTGCTGCGCGAGGGCCAGGTCTTCTGGGTCCACAACCGCGTCGCGACGATCGAGCGCCAGGCCGCGTGGTTGCGGGAACAGGTCCCCGACGCCCGGATCGCGGTCGCGCACGGTCAGATGGACGAGGACATGCTCGAGCGGCGGATGATCCGGTTCTGGGACCGCGAGGCCGACATCCTGATGTCGACCGTGATCATCGAGTCCGGCCTGGACGTCCCGAACGCGAACACGCTCGTCGTGGACGCGGCGAACCTGCTCGGGCTCGCGCAGATGTACCAGCTGCGCGGGCGCGTCGGGCGCAGCCACGAGCGCGCGTTCGCATACTTCTTCTTCCCCCCGCAGCGGGAGCTGACCGAGGAGGCGCACGAGCGGCTCACGACGATCGCACGGCACCAGGCGCTCGGCAGCGGGTTCCAGATCGCGCTCCGCGATCTCGAGATCCGCGGCGCCGGCAACGTCCTCGGCGCCGAGCAGCACGGTCACATCGCGGCGGTCGGGTTCGACACGTACGCGCGGCTGCTCCAGGAGTCGGTCGCGGAGATGAAGGGCGAGCCGCTGCCCGAGGAGAAGGAGATCCGGATCGACCTGCCGGTGCGGGCGTTCGTGCCGCCGGGGTGGCTCGAACAGGAGGCGTTGCGGCTCGACCTGTACCGCAAGATCTCCTCGGCCGGCGACCACGGCCTGCTCGAGCGCGTTCGCACCGAGACCGTGGACCGGTTCGGCCAGCTCCCGGAGGAGGTCGAGACGCTGTTCGCCGTGGCGTCGCTCCGGATCACGTGCGCGAGGCTCGGTGTGGGCGAGGTCTCGACCTACCGGCAGCAGATCCGGGTCAAGCCGCTGGTCCTGCCCGAGCCGCTCGAACACGACCTGCGCGAACGGGTCCCGGGGGCTCGGTACCTGCGTACGACCCAGACCCTGAATCTCGACATCGGCCGCGTCCCGGGTTCGGAGCTCCCGTCGCTGGTGGAGCGCGGCCTGGTCCAGGCGATGGGCGAGGACGAGGTCGTTGCTACGATGACCCCGTGATCCCCCTCCCGCATCCCGTTCGCGTGCTCGCGATCCTGTGCGTCGTCGTGGTGTTCACGGCCTGCGCGAACGATCCGTCGTCGGCGGCCACCGTGGGGAACGGCGAGATCTCGATCGACCAACTGCACGCGGACGTCGCGCTGTTCGGCTTCCTGACGGGCCTCTCCGGTGCGCCGTGCGGGACGCCGGTCAGGAACGAGACCAAGGAGGCGGCTTGTGCGCGATTCGCGCTCGCGAACGACATCCGCGAGGAGCTCGCGAAGGCCTACGCGACCGAGAACGACCTGAAGGTCGATGCCGCCGACGTGACGGATGCTCTGACCCAGCTCGAGCAGGGCCTCGGGGGAGCCGACGCCCTCACGGCGCAGCTGTCCGACGCCGGCGTCACGCGGGCCGAGGTCCAGGCGTTCGCCGCCCGCCTGCTCCTCGTGAACGCGGTGCGGCAGGCGGTGGTCAAGGAGCGGTTGGACGACGCGGCGCTCCGCGGCGCCTACCAGGCGAACCTCGCGCAGTTCACGACGCTCGAAGTGGAGCACATCCTCGTCGCCGACGAGGCCGACGCCGCGCGGATCGCGGCCGAGGTCACGCCGGCGACGTTCGCGCAGACGGCGCAGCGGGAGTCCATCGACCAGCAGTCGGCGGTGCAGGGCGGGAGCCTGGGGTCGTTCTCCGAGGCGCAGTTCCAGACGCAGTTCGATCCGGACTTCGTCGCGGCTACCCTGGCGCTGAAGCCGGGCGAGATCTCGGCACCCATCCAGACGCAGTTCGGTTGGCACGTGATCCACCTCGTGCGGCGCGACGTGGCGCCGTTCGAGGACGTCCGGGATCAGCTCGAGGCGAACCAGGGTGGAACGGTCTTCAACGACTGGTTCTCCGAACAGCTCGGGACGACCAACGTCGAGGTGAACCCGCGGTTCGGGCGCTTCGATCAAGACACCGGCGAGGTGTTGCCGATCCGCAGCACCGCCCAGGAGCCGGCGGGCGGGTCAGACTCCACCGGCTCCACCGGCTCCACCGGCTCGACCGGATCCTCGGGCTCGAACGCCGGCTCGTGACCGAGCGCGACGACCTCCTGTCCCACGTTCCGAGCGGACCGGTGCCCTCGTCCCAGGCGGGGGCCCGCCTGCTGGATCTCGTGCGCGTCATGGCGCGGCTCCGGGCGCCCGACGGCTGCCCGTGGGACCGGGAGCAGACCCACGCCTCCCTCGCCCGCCACCTGCTGGAGGAGACCCATGAGGTCCTCGACGCGATCGACGCCGACGACCGCGAACGGCTGCGCGAGGAGCTCGGCGACGTCCTGCTGCAGGTCGCGTTCCACGCGCAGCTGGCGGCCGACGACGGAGCATGGGACGTCGACGACGTCGCCCAGGGGATCGTCGAGAAGCTGATCCGGCGTCACCCGCACGTGTTCGGCGACGTCGAGGTGGCGGGCGCCGACGAGGTGCTCGTCAACTGGGAGCGGATCAAGGCGGAGGAGAAGGGCCGGCAGTCGCTCGAGGACGACATTCCTGCCTCGCTGCCCGCCCTCGCACGCGCCTCGAAGGTGCAACGCCGGGCGGCGGGCTGGGGGTTCGAGTGGCGTTCGGCCGGCTCGGCGATCGATGCGCTGAAGGAAGAGGTCGGCGAGCTCGAGTCGCACACGGATGCGGACAACGCCGAGCAGGAGATCGGCGACGTGCTGTTCGCGACGGTGGCCGTCGCGCGGAAGCTCGGCATCGACGCGGAGACCGCGCTCCGCCGGACGATCCGGGGTTTCGCCGAACGCTACGAGCGGTTCACCGGCTTGCTCGAGGAGCGGGGTCTCCGCCTCGACGACCTGCCCGAGGACGAGGTCCGCGCGCTGTTCCGCCGCGCGCGTTCGTGAACGGACGGCGCGCATCATCGGTCGCAACGCGCCGCGGGGACCGTGCTGCGTCAGCGCGTGTACACGGCGAGATCCCAGACCACGCGACGGCGCTCGTGCCGGACCCGCCGGAACCCCGCCGCGCGGATGCGCTCGTCGATGCGGTCGAGGTCGTGGATGAAGGTGCGGAACCCGCCGTACTTGGACGGACGCAACCGGTAGCCCACGTTCTCGAGCGTGCTCCACAGCCGGTTCCACCAGCCGGTCGGCCCCTTCGAGACCGGGGCCGTGATCGCGAAGACGCTCCGCGCGGCGCCGAGCGTGTGGTCGAGCAGCTTCTCGGTGTCGGGGTAGCAGCACACCACCCGGTTGATCACGACGATGTCGGCGGCGGGCAGATCGAGTTTGGCGCCGTCGCCGACCTCGAACCGCATCCGATCGCCGACGCCGCGCGACGCCGCCAGCCTGCGGGCCTCGTCGATCGCCTTGGGGGACAGGTCGTACCCCGTCCCGCTCGCGGCGCCCCGAGCGACGACCTCGATCGCGAGGTCGCCGATCCCGCACCCGACGTCGAGCACCGTGCGCTCGGCCACCCCCGCCTCCGTGATCGCATCGAGCAGGGAGCCGGTCACCTTCGCCGCGGTCGGCTTCTTCGTCGCCTCCGCGGTCCAGTGATCGACCCAGTCGTCGAAGCAGCAGCGTTCGGGCTCGGGTTCACCCACGGCCGCCACCGTACCCGACCTGCCAAATCACCGGTAGCACCCGTACCCGGCCGTAGGATATGGACCCCCATGTCCCTGATCGAAGCCGTCCTGGCCCGCGAGGTGCTGGATTCGCGCGGGAACCCGACCATCGAGGTCGACGCGATCCTGGTCGACGGCGCGTTCGGCAGGGCCGCGGTGCCGAGCGGCGCCTCGACCGGCGAGCACGAGGCGCTCGAGCTCCGGGACGGGGACGCCAAGCGGTTCGGCGGCAAGGGCGTGCTCCGGGCCGTCGCGAACGTGAACGAGGTGATCGCGCCCGCGCTCGACGGCATCGACGCGTACGACCAGCGCGAGATCGACCGAACGCTCCTCGAGCTCGACGGCACCGCAGACAAGTCGAACCTCGGTGCGAACGCGGTCCTCGGCGTCTCGCTCGCGCTGGCCCACGCGGCCGCGGACTCGCTCGGCCTCCCGCTCTACCGTGCGCTCGGCGGCCCGAACGCCCACGTCCTCCCGCTGCCGCTCATGAACGTGATCAACGGCGGCGCGCACGCCGACAACGAGCTCGAGCTGCAGGAGTTCATGCTCGCGCCGGTCGGCGCCGCGTCGTTCTACGAGGCCGTCCGCTGGTGTTCCGAGATCTACCAGGCGCTCAAAGCCATCCTGCGCTCGAGGAGACTCTCCACGGGCGTCGGCGACGAGGGTGGGTTCGCTCCAGAGCTCGGCACCGCGGCCGAGGCGCTCGAGCTGCTCGTCGAGGCGATCGACACGACGGGGCTGGAACCCGGCGACGAGGTCGCTCTCGCGATGGACCCGGCTTGCTCCGAGATCTACCGCGACGGTTCGTACCACCTCGAGGGCGAGGAGCGGAGCGCCGACGACATGGTCCGGTTCTGGACCGGGCTGCTCGACGCGTTCCCCATCGTGTCGATCGAGGACGGTCTCGCACAGGACGACTGGGACGGGTGGGCGGACCTCACGGCCGAGCTGGGCGCTCGGTGCCAGCTGGTGGGCGACGACATCTTCGTGACGAACCCCGACCGGCTCGCCCGCGGGATCCGCGAGCGCGTGGCGACCGCGATCCTGGTCAAGCCGAACCAGATCGGCACGCTGACCGAGACCCTCGACACGATCGAGCTCGCCGTGAGCCACGGCTACGGGCAGGTCGTGAGCCACCGTTCGGGCGAGACCGAAGACACGACGATCGCCGACATCGCCGTGGCGACCAACGCCGGGCAGATCAAGGCGGGTGCGCCCACGCGGGGCGAGCGGACCGCCAAGTACAACCGGTTGCTGCGGATCGAGGAAGAGCTCGGCGAACAGGCGCGCTACCTGGGCGCCGCGGCGATCCGGCGTGGCGCGACGTGAGCCCATCGTTCGGAGGCGGCCCGGCATGACCGCGACGAGGACGCGGAGCCGGCCGTCGCCGCGTCCTCGGCTCGAGCGCGATCGGCCGAGGCTCACGGGCCGCGCCGCCGCCCTGCTCGTCGCCGTGGCGATCCTGGTCGTGATGGCGATCGTGCCGATCGGGCGGTACCTCGATCAGCGCTCGGCCATCGCCGACATCGAGCGTCGTGCGGCCGAGCTCGAGGCCGAGAACGCCGACCTGCGCGTCGAGATCTCGCGACTCCAAGACCCCGCGGAGCTCGAGGAGCTCGCTCGGTCGTGCCTGGGGATGGTGGGGCCGGGCGAGGTCGCGTTCATCATGCCCGGTCGGACCGCCGACCCGTCCGACTGTTGATCAGGAGGCGAGAGGCTCCTTCCACGCCCGATTCTCGAAACGGATCCCAGCCGCGTGAGAGTCATCGAACCTGGCCACATCCGGATCCGCATGCATCCCTGGACGGATGGCCCGTGAAAGGCAGATCGGTCCGTTCACCCTTCATCGCGGCCAGATGTGACGAACTTGTGAACAGATCTCTGCCTCCGAGCCCTACCCGGGCCAGCGGCTAATCCCTCGCAGGAGGTGGTGATCATGATCGGATCGCTCGCGGCCTACGGATATGGAGGGGGAGGGTCCGGCGGGACCTATTGGGTGGTCGTGATCGCCGCGGCGGCGGTCGTGATCGCGGCAGGCTCATGGCTGTTCGTTCGCATGCGGCGTCGTGCAGCCGATCGAACTCACCCGGGTCCGTAACCGCCCCAGGCGAGATCGACGTCGATCCGCCAAGCACGTTTCGGATTGCCAGACCCGACACCGTCGCGACCGACCGCCGCGCAACGACCGGGCGCACTCGGCGCTCCCTCTCTCTGCCCTCTCAGGGTCGTATTGACGGCCCAAACGGGCCGATGGGAGACTGGCGATCCGGCGATGCGCCGGAGAGGAACGATCCGGCGGACGGCGAAGTTCGGTACGAGGAGGAGTCCTGGCAGATCTCGAGGTCGGCGCGGTCATCGACGGGACCGTCAGCCGCATCACCCCGTACGGCGCCTTCCTGACTCTGGAGGGCGGGAAGATGGGGCTCGTCCACATCTCCGAGATCGACAGGAACTACGTCAAGGACGTCCACGAGCACCTGCGCGAGAACGACGTCGTCCAGGCGAAGGTCATCGCCATCAAGGAGGACGGCAAGATCGACCTCTCGATCAAGGCGCTGCAGGACCCCGCGCCCACGCGCCAGCGCCGCGGTTCCGACCCGGACTTCGAGGCCCGCCTGAAGAAGTTCATGCGCCAGAGCGAGGAGCGCCAGGTGGACTTCAAGCGCTCCGTCGAGCACAAGCGCAAGTAGGCAGCAGCCCCGCGTGGGCGAGCTCCGCGGAAGCGACCTCCGGATCGTCGCCGAACAGCTCGGTCGCCAGCCCACCGTCCCATTCACGGTCGTCGCACGTTGCCCGGGCGGTCATCCCCTGGTCATCCGGAACGCGGTCGTGGACGAACGGGGCGATCCCTTCCCCACGACGTTCTGGCTCGCGTGCTCCGATGCGGTCCGGGCGGTGTCCCGCCTGGAGGCGGAGGGCTGGATCTCGAGGCTGAACGAACGGTTCGAGGCCGAGCCCGCCTTCGCCGACGCGGTCGCGAGCGCCCACGCCGAGTACGCCCGCGAACGAGCACGGGACGATCCGCGGGCCGAGGAGCACGGCGGTGTGGGCGGGACCAGGAAAGGTCTGAAGTGCCTCCACGCGCACTACGCCAACCACCTCGCCGGCGGGGATGACGTCGTCGGGGCGTGGGTGGCGGGGACGGTCGAGCCGGTCCACCACGAGCGCCCGGGCCGAGTGGCGGCCGTGGACCAGGGGACGAACTCGACCCGCCTGCTGGTTGCCGAGCCGGACGAGGCAGGTGGGTTCGAGGATCTCGCGCGCGACATGGTGATCACCCGGCTGGGGCAGGGTGTCGACGAGACCGACAGGCTCGCCCCCGAGGCCCTCCAGCGCACGCTCATGGTGCTGGCCCGCTACGTCCGGCGGGCCAAGGCCCTGCATGTCGAACGGATCCGCGTCGCCGCGACAGCCGCGGT
>Ga0208890_1000029_pt1 | contig 11871 bp, 16 predicted proteins | sample SoimicmetaGmgHPA_FD_188328 | JGI IMG/M metagenome (GOLD analysis project Ga0208890, IMG submission 188328) | Soil and rhizosphere microbial communities from Laval, Canada - mgHPA (SPAdes) (version 2) | ecosystem: Environmental > Terrestrial > Deep subsurface > Rock core/Sediment | place: Laval...
TGGCGCTGCTGCTGGCCTTCGGGTTCGCGGCGCTCCACGCCCTGGGCCCCGGCCACGGGAAGACGCTGATGGCCGCGTACCTGGTCGGCGCCGGGGGAAGCGCCCGGCACGCGATCGCGGTGGGGGGGTCGGTCGCGGGGATGCACACGGCGTCGGTGGTCGCGCTCGGGTTCGTCGTGCTGACGGTGACCGAGGTCCGCCCGAACGCGTCTACCCGTGGCTCGGCCTGGTCTCCGGCCTGATCGCGTTCGCGCTGGGGGCGAGCCTGCTCGTGGCGCGGCTCGGCTCGTGGGGCGGTCACCCCGGTGGTCCCGACCCCCACCACGTGAACGCCGATGGCACGGCCCACCAGCATCGACACCTGCACCCGGCTCCCACCGAGGTGCTCTCGCGGCGGAGCCTCACGGCGCTCGCCATCGCCGGCGGCATGCTCCCGTCGCCGACCGCCCTGGTCGTGCTGCTCGCGGCCGTGGCGCTCGACCGGATCGCCTATGGCCTCGCGTTGATCGGCGCGTTCAGCCTCGGGCTCGCGACCGCGCTCGTGGTCGTAGGGCTTGTCGCCCTGCGCGCCCGCGGCGTCGTCGCCGGGAGGATGTCCGGCAGGACCGCCCGCCTGGTGCCCGTGCTGTCGGCCGCGTCGATCACGCTTCTGGGTCTCGTGCTGACGTTCAGGGGGTTCGTGCAGATCTGAGGGGTGCCCCTCAGCGGTCGGCATCCGGGAGTGCGGTCGTGCGGGCTAGGTGAGCGAGCCGAACCAGCTGGGACCGTCGGTGTTTGGCTCCGTCGGAGTCGAACCGACCGCCTCCTCGGTGATCCACACCCCGTCGAACTGCGACACGTCCACGTCCGTGACCTCGAGCAGGAGGACCCCGTCCTCCGGCCAGAACATCTCGTCCACCGGCGTCCATTGGCCGTTGCTCCCGAGCCACAGCTGGTACCCGTGTCCTGGGGCGGGCTCGGGGCAGAACTCCGCGGCCAGGTAAAGGGTGCGGATGTCCGGCGCAGAGACCTCGACGATCCCGCTGTCTGGCGGCGTCTGATCCTGCGGTGTCACGTTCACGGGCGAAGCGCCCGGCGATCGCATCGCCGAGAGGATCTCGAGCGCGGTGCCCGTGCGCGTCTCGGAGTTCGAGAGGCGGCTCCCGAGCACGAGCGAGAGGCCACCCATCGCAACCAGCGCCACGGCCGAGGCGGCGACCGCGATCAGTGCGCCGCGCCGAGGTGTCCGGCCGGTGAGGGGAACGTCGTCCATCGCGCGATGCAGGCGGGGCAGGAGGGTCTCGGGCGGATCGACGGGCGGCGCCGCGAGCGCGAGATCGCCCGACACGGCCTGGAGCTCGGAGAGGGTGGCCCGGCACGTCGCGCACGAGGGCACGTGGTCGACGAGGATCCGGTCGACCTCGGCCGCCTGCTCGCCCGAGAGCGAGAGCAGCACATAGCCGGCCAGGAGCTCGTCGATCCGCTCGTGATCCTCGGTCACACCCTCACTCCTCTCGCAGGGCATCGCGCAGCTTCCGCATGGCCGCCAGCGTCCTCGTCTTCACGGTTCCGATCGGGATGCCGAGCTCCTCGGCGATCCGCACCTGCGTCTTGCCCTCGAAATACGCCATCTCGAGCACCTGCTGCTGCGCCGGAGGAAGGGTCACGAGCGCGGCGCGAACCTCCTTGCGCCGAACGCGCAGGTACGCGTCCTCGACGACGTCCTCCGCAGGGTCTTCGCCGGTCGCGGGCTCGAGGTTCGCCGCACGCTCGGTCCGGCGCCTGAGGCGCTCCTCACGGCGGACGGCATCGACGGCGCGGTGATGGACCAGGGACAGGAAGAAGGACCGGAACGCCCCCCGCGCGGGGTCGAACGCCTCGGGCGCTCGCCACAGCGCCAGGAAGGCGTCCTGGACGACCTCCTGGGCGATCAGGTCCTGCGACGTCACGCGCAGCGCCACGCCGTAGGCCGACCGGGCGTACCGCCGGTACAGCTCGTCGAAGGCCGACCGCTCCCGAGCCGATAACAGCCGGTGCAGCTCGAGATCGTGACGGTCGTCCTCGTCCACGGGCTGTTTCCTACCACACGCGGGCCGCTCCTCCCTCGTTAGCATGCGGCCGTGCCCGAGGTCCTGATGTACGCGCGACCGGGATGCGGTCTGTGCGACGAGGCGCGCGAGGTGATCATGGCCGTGCGGGCACGGACGCCGTTCGAGTACCGGGAGGTCGACGTGACCGGCGACGATGCGCTCGAGCTCGAGTACGGGATCAGGATCCCCGTCGTGCTCGTGGACGGGCGCGAGCTCTTCGAGATCCGCGTCGACGCGGGTCGCCTCGAGGAGGCCGTCCGGACTTAGTGCATTCGTGAAGGAGCGTTCACGAATGCACTATCATCCCGCCGTGACCGAGCGATCGATCCCGGAGGCGACCGTCGGACGGCTCCCGGTCTACCTCCGCGCCCTGGTCGAGCTCGCGGAGTCCGGGAGCCCCACCGTGTCTTCGGAGGCGCTCGCCGAGCTCACCGGGGTGAACTCGGCGAAGGTGCGCAAGGACCTGTCGCACCTCGGCTCGTACGGCACCCGGGGAGTCGGGTACGACGTCGCCTACCTCGTGCATCAGATCCGCCGCGAGCTCGGGCTGACCCAGCACTGGCCGATCGTGATCGCGGGGATCGGGAACCTCGGGCACGCGCTCGCGAACTACCGGGGGTTCGCCGAGCGCGGGTTCCGGCCGACGGCGCTCGTCGACAGCGACCCGGCGAAGGTCGGGGAGGAGGTCGCCGGGCTCCGGATCCGACCAGTCGAGGACCTGCCGGCGATCGCCGGCGAACATGACGCGTTGATCGGGGTGATCTGCACGCCCGCACCCTCGGCGCAGGCCGTCGCCGACGCAATGGTGCGCGCGGGGGTCCGGTCGATCCTGAACTTCGCGCCCGTGGCCCTGGCCGTGCCCGTGGGGGTCTCGGTGCGCAAGGTGGACCTGGCGGTCGAGCTCCAGATTCTGACCTACTACGAGCAGCGCAAGGCCGCGCTCGCGGAGGTCAAGGGGCGTCAGGGCCGCGGCCGACGCCCGATGGATCGGGCCGCTACTTCGCGATCGTGATCCAGAGCGCGATGAAGATCACGATCACGGTCACGCCGAACAGGATGAACTGCACGGCTCCCTGCTCGATCAGCGGCGCTTCTTGGGCCAGCATCGTTCCTCCTAGGCGGGTCCGTACCACGGCGGGGCCGTCCCGCCCGTCAGGATCTCCTTGCGCTTGCGCTCCGCCCGGTTCAGGAAGGGCAGGTGGGCGCCGAACAGCAGCGTCGAACCGATCAGGAACATCCAGGAGTACCGGTTGACACTGCCGGAGTCGTGGCGGAGGTAGACCGTCAGGATCGGGCCGCCGTCGTTGAAGAACGCGTGCGCGGCCGCGAGCGAGACCCCGTCGTCGGTCGCGTAGAACTCGACGTTCTGGACCGTGAAGTCCGTCGTCGTGAGGGCGCCGGGCTCGTGCTCGCTCTTGCCGAGATCCTCGTTCGCCTGCTCGGCGAGGAACCCCTGCGCCGCCGCCGTCACCGACTGGACCGAGGACGTGTCCGCGTCGTTCGTCCCTGGTTCGCGCCAACCGTCGCCCGGGTAGGCCGCGAACGCCTCGTACACGGGTTCGGGGTCGGTCCCGGCCGACTCGACGACCCACGCGGGCTCGGCGCCGCGGGGGCCGAGGTTGACGGGAGTATCGACCCCCTGCGAGAAGAAGCCGAACGTCCACACCGAGGACAGGATCATCAGCCAGCCGAAGAACGAGACCGCGAGCACCAGGTATCCCATCCGCCGCCCGAACACCGCCGCGAGCACGATCAGCACGCTGCCCACGAAGAGCACCAACGCCATGACCACGGCGAGCCCGCCCTTCAGCATCGTCTCGCACCCGATCTGGAATCCGAGGCAGCTGTCAGCCAGCATCAGAACTGGATGTTGGTCGTCGGGTTGGGCTTCTTGGTGGGGTCGCCGTCCAGGAATTGATCGATCGCCTTGGTCACGGCCTCAGGGTTCGTGCACACGTTCTCGCTGAACTTCACCTCGTCCTTGTCCTGGATGCTGACGATGTAGTTCACGATGTCGTTGATCTGCTGATCGCCGAGCGCGCCCGCGAACCGGATGCTCCACGACGGCATCAGACCTCGCCCCTGCTCGATCGTCGTGTAGATGTCGTCCAAGCCGTAGATCAGTGGATGACCGGTGAAGGGACCGCCGCAGACCGTGGTCAGGTTCGGCGTCGGCTGGACGTCGTACGGGTCGTCGGGGGTCTTCGTGTTCGGGATCAGCGACCCCTGCAGGGTCGGCCCGTGGCACTGAACGCAGCCGACGCCTCCCTGGTTCACCTCCGAGTAGACCTGGACGGCGTGCGAGCCGCGGGCGATCGCGTCGTTGATCAGGTCCTGCTCCTGGTCGAGGTTCTGCTGGGGTTCCAGGAGCCAGACGGCCGGCACCCAGATCACGAAGAACAGGACGAGCACGACGCCCCATCCCTGAAGCTTCTGCAGCAGCGGGGTCTCGAGGTCGGGGTCGGAGGGGCCCGGCCGCATCGCGTTCGGGATGTCGGCATGCTGTCGCTGGCGGCCGCGGAGGACGAGCACGCCTCCGGCGATCGCGACGAAGATGGCGCCGCCGACCGCAAGGATGATGCCCTGGGCCTGGGACAGCCCGAGCATCACTGCACCGCCACGCAGAACGGTCCAGCCAAAGGCTTGTGGGTCGTATCGGTCCCCCGAGGCGGGCCCAGGACGATCTCGGCGGTGTCGACCAGGACGTCGCCGCTGTCGGTCACCGTCACCTTGAACCGGTCCATCCCGTGCGGAGCGGGACCGAGCTTGTACTCGCCGGCGGTGTTGTATTTCGATCCGTGGCACGGGCATTCGAACCACTGCGACTGCTGGCAGAACGGGACCCGGCACCCCAGATGCACGCACCGCTGGTACAGCGGCATGATCCCCTGGGCCGTGACGCCCTCGGTCGCGTAGTCGACGTCGTCCTCGGGCTTGCCGTCGTACTTGACGATGTAGAAGCGACCGGTGCCCGAGTAGAACGGCAGGTCGTTGTCGTCGATGTAGGCGAGGATGTCGTCCAGCTTGCCGGCGTTGATGACCGAACCGAAGCCGCCCCGCAGGTTCGGCCACAGGAACGCGATCGTCGCGCCCCCGAACTCCGCGCCGAACACCAACAGCGATGCGACGAGCGAGCGGCGGAAGAACTCGCGACGGCTCACCGGCTTGGGGGCCGGCGGCGCCGGTTCGCCCAGGATCGCGGCGCCGGCCGCGGCGTCTGCCTGCCGCTGAGCCTGCCTGGACCGGGCGAACGACAGCCCGAAGAAGATCGCGAACAGATCGATGACCACGATCACGACGATGACGGCGACGGTGCCGCTCGAAAGGGCGAGGAGGGGGGTCATAGCTCGAAGAAGACCCCCTGGGCCCACGGCCAGACCCAGTTGTAGCCGGTGCCGCGGAAGAACGAGCCGATGATCGTCAGCACCGCCCCGAACATCAGGAGCATCGTGAACAGCGTGATCGCGATCTTGCGATCGCCGGGTTTGGTGCTCGGGTTTCGGTCCACGTACGGCGCGACCGCCAGGGCGAGCAGCACGAGCGTCGGCGCGAACAGCACGCCGGCGACCATCGGGTGGAAGTAGCGGAGCAGCTCCTGCAGGCCGAGGAAGTACCACGGCGCCTTCGACGGGTTCGGGGTCAGGTTCGGGTTCGCGAGCTCGCGGAGCGGGGCGTTCACGAACGTCGCGAAGATCGTGAGCGCCGCGAGGACGATCATCATCGCCACGAACTCCTCGATCAGCAGGTGCGGCCACACGTTGATGCGGTCGCCCTGCTCGCGTTCGACGCGCTGGATCCCCTCGGGCGGGACGAGCGCCAGCAGCCGGTGCTTCTCGGGCGCCCCTTTCTTCGGCTCGGGGACGTTGCCGGTGGGCGCGGGCGCCTGACGCTCGGGCGCGGTGAGCGTCGCGGCCGCGACGGGTGCCGGGGCGGAAGCCGCCGGCGCCGCGGCACCAACGGCGGCAGGTGCGGCCACAGCGGCGGTCGCGGCAGCGGCGGGCACAGCGGCGGCGGGGGGCCCGGCAGCAGGGGCGGGCGCCGCGGCGGGTTCGGGTGCCCCTCCATCGCCGGCGGCCGGCGCGGGCGCCGGTGTCGCGGCGGGCCCCTCGCCGGACTTCGCGCGCGCCGCCCGGAGGGCGGCGGCCCGCGCGCGGCCCTCGGCCACGCGCCGGTCGGCGCCCTTGCCGACCTCCTCCGCCAGGACCCGGTCGAAGGTCTCCTGGTCGAGCGGTGTGTCGTCTCGAGCCATCGTCCCCTTCCCCGCTAGAGCGGTCCCGAGATGCCGCCGTCCTTGCGGATCCGCCAGAAGTGGACCGAGAGGAAGATCACCAGGACGAACGGCAGAGCGAGCACGTGCAAGACGTACCACCGGAGCAAGGTGTCCGGACCCACGACCACCCCACCGAGCAGCAGGAAGTTGGCCTGCTTCGCGATCAGCGGCGAGTAGCCGGCGAGCGAGGTCCCGACCGTGACCGCCCACACCGCCAGCTGGTCCCACGGCAGCAGGTAGCCGGTGAACGACAGTCCCAGCGTGAGGAACAGCAGCAGCACGCCCACCACCCAGTTGAACTCTCGGGGCGGCTTGTACGAGCCGGTGTAGAAGACCCGGGCCATGTGCAGGGTCACGGTGAACACCATCAGGTGGGCGCCCCATCGGTGCAGGTTCCGGACCAGGTCGCCGAAGAACACCGACGTGCGGATGTTCTGCATGTCCGTGTAGGCCGCGGCCGAACCGAGCTCGGCGGCGGGGCGATAGAAGAACATCAGGTAGATGCCCGTGATCGTCAGCAGGATGAACAGGAAGAACGAGAGGCCACCCAGGCAGAACGTGTAGGTGAGCTTCAGCCCGTGCCGCTTCATCTTCACCGGGTGCAGGTGATAGAGCACGTTGTTCATCGTCGCGAGGGCGCGGTCGCGGGAGGTGTCTCGATAGCCGCGACGGAAGATCGAACCGGGGCGGAAGATCGATCTCCAGACTTCGGTCTCGCGGACGCGGTCGAGGGCTTCGCTGGGCGTCGGCAGCTTCAGCTTCGCCACGTCGTCCCCTTCATCCCTTCCCCGCCTAGCCGGCCTCGGCGCGTTGCGACTCGGGCACCGAGGCCATCGTGCGCTGCCCACGCGAGGCCTCCGGCAGCCGCGCATAGTACAGCGTGTCGGTGGGGCACCGGTCGACGCACACCGAGCAGCGCGTGCACGCGTTGTCGTCGACGACGAACACCGAGTACGCGGTACCGACCTCGGCCCCGACGGCGTCATCCTCCGCGTCCTGGACGATGTCGGTCGACATCATGTAGATGCAGTTCCACGGGCAGACGTCTTCGCACGCTCGGCACAGGATGCAGTTGTCGGGGTCGAGCATCAGGTGCTTGGGCGACTTGACGCCCTTCGCGAGCCAGTCGGGGTCGACGGTCTCGACGACGTAGTCGGTGTGGACGTCGACCTCGGTCTTGGTAAACGGCATCGCCTAGGTCTCTCTCACCGGTAACCGCCGGTGGGACGATCGGCAGTGCCGCCCCGGAGCTTGCGCCGCCAGTTCTGCATGATCGCCCCGATCACGACCACGGTCACGAATGGACCGACGGCGAGGTTCGCGGCGACGAAGTCCCGGGCGAGCGGGTGCCAATCCGAGGTCCCGGACAGGCCTCCCCAGCCGAGCTTCTGCTCCGCGAAGTAGAGCCAGAACGAGGGGATGACCGCCATCGTGATGACGCTGAAGAAGGCGAATCCTAGGGAGAACAGGACCGCGGTCGTCCAGGTCCATTCGAAGTTCTTCACGATCGGCTCCGCGCGTTCCTTCGCCCTGACGAGCACCTTCGGGACCTTCATGCGGCCTCCGTCGCCACGACCGTCCTCTCGTTCCCCACGTCTTCGTGCGCTGGGCCTCGTTCGTGCCTGAACCGGGTCGGATTATAGTCACGCGCCCCCCGCGTCCCTGCGCGGTCGCGTACCCCGCTCGCCGCTTGTGAATCGGTTCACAAGGCCGTGGGTCACTATCGCAGGACCGGGCGTTGGACCGCAACCCACCGCGCCCGCGGCGCCGAAACCCTGCGCGCGCGCCGACCCTAGATATCCCACGCCTCTAGATGTCAAGCGGCGTCGGCTTGGGTGGTCGACCAGGCGAGAACCTCTCGGTAGGGCGCTCGATGCTCGAGGCAGCCGTGCAGGATGCCGACGAGCCGGTTCGCGAGCGCGCGGAGCGCCTGGCTGGTGACGGCGGCTCGAAGAGCAGTCTCCTCTGAAAGAGCTGCTCAGGGCCCCATTAGACTGGCGCGGTGACCGGGGTGCTCGCCGACTGGGTCCAGGACGGTCTGGGGTCGTGGTGGGCCCCGGGTCTCGCGTTCGCCGCGGGTGTGATCTCGTTCGCATCGCCGTGCGTGTTCCCGCTGGTCCCCGGCTACCTCTCGTTCGTGGCGGGCGGCGAGGTGCGCGACGAACGCCAGCCGGTGGTGCCGATCCTGCTGTTCATCGCCGGGTTCGCCGCGGTGTTCTCGGCGCTCGGCGCATTCACCGGCGCGATGACCCGCTTGCTGCGATCGTCGGCGGGCATCCGGATCTCGGGAGGGATCATCATCGCGTTCGGGGTCCTGATGGTGCTGTACGCGCTCCGTCTCGGGTCCCCGTCCCTGTTCCTCGAACGCCGGCCGCTGCTCGAACGCGCCAAGCCCGGCCGGGCGTGGGCGTTCCCGCTCGGCGTGGCGTTCGGGGCGGGGTGGACGCCGTGCATCGGCCCGGTCCTGGCGGGGGTGCTGGCGGTCGCGGGCTCGCAGGGCGGCTCGCTGCGTGGAGCCCTCCTTCTGTTCGTGTACTCGATGGGGCTCGGCCTGCCGTTCCTGCTGGTGGGGGTAGGGATCCGCAAGCTGATGGGCGCGCTCGCGTTCGTGAAGCGCAACTACCAGTGGATCGCCGGGGTCTCGGGGGTCGTGATGATCGCGATCGGCGTGCTGGTTGCGACGAACCTGTGGACGCGGATGCTGGGTCCCATCTTCCGCGCGATCGACGATTTCAGCCCGCCGATCTGAGATGCGGCGTGACGGATCGTGGGTACTCCGAGCGTGGAGCCGTGCGTCCGCGAGCCCGGGGAACGGTGCTACAGTGCGCCGGGCCTCGGTGCCCGTCTGAGGTCCACGCGGAGGGATACCGGAAAGGTGCGCAGGAGAACGGTCGCGGTCCTGGGCCTGGTGGCCCTGGCCCTCGTGGCCGCGGCCTGCGCGCCGAACGCCACCCAATCGGCGCTGGAGCCTAAGGGTCCGTACGCGCAGAAGTCCTTCGACCTGTTCGTCCCGGTCTTCTGGGTCGCGGTCGCGATCTTCGTCATCGTCGAGGGCCTGCTGGTCCTGTTCGTCTTCCGGTACCGGCATCGCAAGCGCCAGGCCGCCAGAATCCCGGCCCAGGTCCACGGCAACACCCGGCTCGAGATCGCGTGGACGATCCTGCCGACGCTGATCCTCGCCGGCGTGGCGGTGCCAACGGTCGCGACGATCTGGGACCTCGCGGCGAAACCGACGGGCGACGTGCTCGAGGTGAACGTGCTCGCGCACCAGTGGTGGTGGGAGTTCGACTACCCGGGCCAACAGATCCTGACCGCGAACGAGCTGCACATCCCCACGGGGCGCCCCGTCTACCTGACCCTGTGCGCGGTGGGGTTCGGCTACGGGGCACCCGTCCCGAGCCAGGGCGGCCCGCCCGCGCCGAACGCGTGTCAGACGGGCCCGCCGGACAGCCAGCCGCCGGCCGGGATCGGCGCCGCGGTGATCCACTCCTTCTGGGTGCCGGAGCTCGCGGGCACCCAGGACGTCGTGCCGGACCTGACGAACCACCTGACGATCCAGGCCGACGAGCCCGGCGTCTACCAAGGGCAGTGCAAGGAGTTCTGTGGCCTGTCCCACGCGTACATGAGGTTCCGAGTGGTCGCGCACACGCCGGAGGACTTCGACCGATGGGTGGCGGAGCAACGGGCGCCGGCGTCCCCCGACGTGACCGGGCCGGCCGAGGACGGGAAGGCGATCTTCCTGCAGACGTGCGTGGCCTGCCACGCGGTAGCCGGGCTCGAGACCGCGAACGGCCAGCCCGTGCTCGCCAACGGCGGGCCCAACCTGACCCACCTGATGAGCCGCGACTGCTTCCGGGGCTGCACGCTGGCGATGACCGACGCGAACCTGCGACGCTGGATCGAGAACCCGCGCGCGGTCGAGGCGGGTTCGTTCATGCCCGACTACGGTCTGTCGCCCGACGAGGTCGATCAGGTCGTGGCGTTCCTGAACACGCTGGAGTGAGGTGAGGATCCGATGGCGAGCGTGAGCGTCCCCGCGGAGCGGCCGGGTGGGCTGCTGCGGCGCCCGCACGCCACGACGGGGTTCTGGAGCTGGTTCACGACCGTGGACCACAAGAAGATCGGGATCCTGTACGGCATCACGGCGTTCGCGTTCTTCCTGATCGGCGGGAGCGAGGCGTTGCTGATCCGCGTGCAGCTCGCGCGGCCGGACCAGACCTTCCTCGAGCCCGCCGTCTACAACGAGCTGTTCACGATGCACGGCATCACGATGGTCTTCCTCGTGGTGATGCCCCTGTCGGCGGCGTTCTTCAACTACCTGCTCCCGCTAATGATCGGCGCGCGCGACGTGGTGTTCCCCCGCCTGAACGCCTTCAGCTACTGGGCGTTTCTGTTCGCAGGGTTGTTCATCTACTCCAGCTGGTTCCTGGGCGGAGCGCCGAACGGGGGCTGGTTCGGCTACGCGCCGAACTCCGTGATCGATCCAACGCGCGGGATGACGTTCTACGCGATCGGGCTCCTGATCGCCGGGATCGCGTCGACGGTCTCGGCCATCAACCTCGCCGTAACGATCCTGAACATGCGGGCGCCGGGCATGACGCTGTTCCGGATGCCGGTGTTCGTCTGGATGGGGCTGGTCGTACAGCTGCTGCTCGCCTTCAGCCTTCCGGTGATCACGATCGGGCTGGTCGAGTTGCTGTTCGACCGGCTGTTCGGGACCCACTTCTTCGACGTCGCCGCAGGCGGCAGTCCGGTGCTCTGGCAGCATCTGTTCTGGTTGTTCGGGCACCCCGAGGTCTACATCCTGGTCCTGCCGGCGATGGGCATCGTGTCCGAGATCCTCCCGGTGTTCGCGCGCAAGCCGCTGTTCGGCTACCAGTTCGTCGTGTTCAGCGGGATCGCGATCGGGTTCATTGGGTTCGGCGTGTGGGCGCACCACATGTTCGCGGTCGGCCTCGGGCCGGTGGCGAACACCGCGTTCGCGGTCTCGACGATGATCATCGCGATCCCGACCGGCGTGAAGATCTTCAACTGGCTCGGGACGTTGTGGAACGGCGACCTCCGCTTCGCGACGCCGATGCTGTTCTCGATCGGGTTCATCGCGATGTTCGTGATCGGCGGCCTGTCGGGGGTCACGCACGCCATCGTGCCCTCGGACTACCAGCAGACCGACACCTACTACATCGTCGCGCACTTCCATTACGTGTTGTTCGGCGGCGCGATCTTCGGGTTGTTCGCCGGGATGTACTACTGGTGGCCCAAGGTCTTCGGGCGCATGCTCTCGGAGACGGGGGGCAAGCTGAACTTCTGGCTGATGCTGATCGGTTTCAACATGACCTTCGGACCGATGCACATCCTCGGGCTCCAGGGCATGCCGCGACGCATCCAGAGCTATCCGGCGTCGCTCGGGCTCTCCTTCTGGAACATGGTCTCGTCGATCGGCGCCTTCGTGATCGCGATCAGCGTGCTCGTGTTCCTGGTCAACGCGATCACCAGCTTCCGCAAGCCCAAGCAGATGGAGGCCGACCCGTG
>Ga0208890_1000030_pt1 | contig 11789 bp, 18 predicted proteins | sample SoimicmetaGmgHPA_FD_188328 | JGI IMG/M metagenome (GOLD analysis project Ga0208890, IMG submission 188328) | Soil and rhizosphere microbial communities from Laval, Canada - mgHPA (SPAdes) (version 2) | ecosystem: Environmental > Terrestrial > Deep subsurface > Rock core/Sediment | place: Laval...
CTGGTTCGCCTGGTTGATGCCACTAACCATGCGATTCCAGCCATCGACGATGAATCGCCAGACATCGCCCGCAACTCCGCTAAGGAACCCAGCCACCCGGCCTGGTATCGAGCCGATGTACCCGAATAGGACGTTGTTGGCCTGATTAACTCCGGTGGTGACCCGGTTCCAGGCCTCGACAATCAGACCCCACACCAAACCGGGCACCGAGGCTAGGGCTGAACCGATTCGGCCCGGCATGGCGGTTACCCAGTCGTGAAACTCGACGATCTTCTGTCCGGCCGAGACGAACGCGTTAACGACTGCGTTCTTGAATGACTCCCAGGCTGGACCTATCCAAGCAATAAATGATTTGAGAGATTCCCACAGCTGATTGACGATGTTGCGGAAGGTCTCGCTGTGGTTGTACGCGATCACGATTCCGGCAACCAGTGCAGCGATGGCCGCGATCACCAGGCCGATCGGGTTCGCCGTCAGTGCCGCGTTGAGCAGCCACTGCACAGCGGTCCATGCCGTAGTCGCGATGCGAACCGCGCTATTCACCGCGAGGTATGCCGCCATCGCCACATTTGCCGCGATGGTTTGCGCATTCAGGATGGCGATCACTATCAGCACCGCGCCGATAGCGTCCTTCCACTCCCAGACCACCCGAGCCACAGCAGCGACGCCGTCAATAAATCCATTCAATCCAGTTAGTACCCCAAGCAGAAGCTCCCTCAACGCCGTCATGGCGGGCGCTAGCTTCTCACCGAGTGCAGCCTGAGCGTTTGCGGTCTCGGCCGCGAGTCGCTTCTGAGTGTTGGCCGTCGAGTCGGACGTCCGGGCAAAGTCACCCTGCGCGTCGGCTGTCTGCTTCAAGATCAGTGACTGGGTGGCCAAGATCCGGGCGTGATTGTCGAGTTCACCGCCCAGCGGGATCAGCCCCATGCGCATGGCCTCTTGCTTGACCTGCGCCTGGTTGATCATGACCCCATATTGCTCAATGGGGTCGGTCTCGCCTCGGAACGCTGCTCCGATGGCCTCGATCGCCTGCTCAGGCGTGGTACCCCGGAAGGACGCCATGTTCCCAGCCATGGACACCAGACCGGTGGAGAACCCGGCTAAGTCGTTGCCTGCGAACCCAGCCTGCTTGCCGAAGGTACCGAACGTAATCGCGCCTTCGAGCGCGGCGGTTTTGCTTAGGCCGAGTGACTGGGCCGCTCCGGCAGCGAACTGATCAACCTGGCTGAACGCCGTTCCGAAGACCGTGCCTGCTGCGGCAGTCGAGTCCTCCAGTTTGGCGAATGCATCGACCGATCCGCTCACGAACTCCAGCAGCCGCTGACCTGCGGCGGCCAGTAAGCCTCCTGCCAGCGAACCGACAGCCGTACCCAGAGCTGAACCTATTGCCGCTCCGCGCGAGGTAGCTTCACCCTGCGCACGAGTCAGGTCCGACAGGTCTAGTCTGATCCGACCAACTAGGTCAGGTAACAGTGCCATAGATCACCCCGGCCGCCCTCCTTGTCTCGCGAGCTGCGCCTGGAGCGCCACTGCCCAGCCGATGTCGTCTGGTTCCTCGCGCGGTGCCACAGGTCGAGTGGCGTGCGGATCGGTTGCATAGCGATGCTCCTCGGCCAGCATTAGTAGCTGCCGAGGAGTCATTTCTTGCCACTCTTCTTGGGTACGACCGAGTGTGACGGTCGCGCCGTAGTACCATTGGCTCCAGGGGATCCGTGTCGGCGGGTGGCCCGGTTCGGGCCCTGTACTTCCCCCCTCAACGCACGCTCCCCCAGATCCCCGAACGCGTCCGTGAACGCGGCAGTGAACGCCTCGACCGCCTCTTCGAGCGCGGCTGGCGGGATACCTGAGGCGATTCGCCTACGGTCAGCGGGGGTGTCGTCGTAGTCGTGCAGCAGGCCAGCGTGCAATACATCGATCAGTAGTCTAACCACCGGACGATCAAGGCGCACTACGCCGTTGTCGTCAGTGATCATGTCTTGCATCTCGCCCAGCGAGCCGAACTGGATTTCGATCTTCTCCAGGCTGAGCATCGAGTAGATGAGCTGGTGTTTCTCGTCGCCTACGGTAATCCATTGGCCAGACGAGTTGGCGGTACCTGGCAAGGGGTCTTCCCTCCGTTAAATGCACACGCGGGCCAGGTGGTGGCGCGCGGTACTTCGAAAAAGGGGATCAGGTCGACGAGTCAGGTGCCCAGGGTGCGGGAGCTGCGTAGGTGTCGACGATCGTGATCCCGAGCCAGTCTCCCGTTCCGACCGGCGGGTTGATGTTCAGCTCGGCGCTGACGGTCTGGTAGTCCTCCTCGGCCGCCCCGATCTCGGGGAACTTGGACAGGCTGCAGCGGGACATGTTGAAGGCCACCGCCCCACCCGGAGCATCCGACGCGGCACTGATCGCCCGGAGGCCAAAGGCCTTGGGGAACGCCGAGGTGGGAAGCTGCCATCCCATGCCCGCGTAGGGCAGGGTGTCGGCGGCCGGAGCTGCGCCACCCAGCATCGTCTGGAGGATGATCAGGCTGAGCTTGGCGTGCTCGAAGCTCGCCGTCAGACCCGTCAGCACGGACTGCGAATCGATCAGCCGGTTGTCACCTCGGAGCGACTTGGTCTCCATCGAGCCGCTGATCTTGAGAGACTTGATGCCGGGGACGTCGAACCATTCGCCGTAGGTCGGTGCCGCACCCGCAGCATCGGTCAGCAGCCCTGCGATCTGAGCATGCTGGATCGCGTAGACCTTGGTGATACCTTGCGACGCGATGGGGGTAGCCACCATAGGCTCCACTTCTGCCATTACTGCTCCTATGTTCGGTTTGCGAACAGCCGGTCAATCTGCAGGGTGACGATCGTGCGGCGCACGTTCACTTCCCCCACAGATGCTGGGCCAGCGCTCCTCGCGAGTATCTGCACGCCATAGACGTGATTGACCCAGGTCGGCAGACGGGTGTTGCGGAGTAGGAAACAGACGATGTCTTCGAGCCCAATGACCTCGGTGCGCGTCCCTTCAGCGGTGCGCAGCTGCTGGTAGATGTCGACTTGCACCTGCTCTTGTACCGTCATTTCGTCGGACGCGTCGGTGTCTCCGTCTGGCAAGGCCACCCACGACACGTCTTCGGTGACGACACAGAACGGCATCCTGGCCTTGGGGGGAGCCAGGGTGCGGAATACCTGGAGTCCGAGGCTCGCCTGCTCAAGCACGGTCTTGATTGCACCAGCTAGGGTCGCGTTGGACGTGGTCACTTCATTCCCCGCAACATCAATCGGGTGTACTGGTTGACTGCAGCCGCCATGCCGGGTCGCATGTGTGGATGGGCAGGCACATGGCGTGTGCCGAACTCCTGGAACACGGCGTACGGAACCTCGTTGAAGAACCGCAGTTCCCAGCCGTTCTCCCCCTCGTGCACCTCATAGTCGATGCCTCGGCGCAGGCGGCCCGTTCGAACCGGGGCGCGAGTCCGACCCTCGGTCACAGCCAGCTTACCGAGATCATGCGCGTTGTCCTCGGACTGGTGAACCCACTGATCCAACGCGTCGTTGATCGCGGCACGCCAGGCTGGATAGTTCACGAATTCGATACTAGTGCTTCCGGCCACGACGTCTTCCACTTCTGCGCGCGACCGAGTAAGCGATGGCAATAGCCTGTCGCCTCGGTCGACCGTTGCGGATCTCGCGTGCGATGTTGGCACTAATCGTTGCTCGGCTTCTTCCCTTCTTCAGCGGCATCGACTACTCCCCTCCCCACGCGGGTCGGGTGCGGCGATTCCGGTACCTCGACCGTCCACCACTCGGGGTTCGCCTCGGCCTCGGGCTCTTCGGCCTGTGTCTCGGCCTTGGGTTCCGCTTTCGGTGTGGTTGTGGCCATTACCTCTCCTGTTCGTGCACCTGAGCAGCGCGGCACGTTCTCGCTGAGAAAGACGAGCCGACTCTCGCGGGTGCGACGGTGGCGGGCCAAATGGTCATCCCACCATCACTCTACGAGTCTTGTACGGTTCCAGCCAAGCATCGGCTACTGGATCGCCCGTGGTCCTCTCGCCCGAGGCTCCTGCTCGCTGCTGAGGTGGACTAGGGTCGGACTCGTCCTGCTGGGTTGGTGCGGGTGGTCGACCGATGGGATTACCCTCAGCGTCGGCCTGGGCGGTGAACTCAGCCGGGCTGTACACCGCAGCCAGACGCGCCGAAGCCATCTGAACGGGCGCAGGAGTGTCCCTATAACCAAAATCACCTTCCACATGGTACACACCACTTCCCCAGTCGTCAGGATGCCAGGTGCGTCCGTCGACTTCGAGCGTGCCCGTGGTCACAGTCGCGGCCCAGTATGGTAACCTCCCCTCGCCGTCACCTACCATCACCTCGACCGTCAGGTCAGTTGGAGCGAACAACGCTCGACAGTAGATGTCAATCGTCGCTCGGCTCCACACCAGGGCTGCTTCGATCTCGGTGGGTGTGCCCGACGCACCCGCATCTCTCGCCTGCTGCTCCGTCGCGTACGGGGCCAGGTCGGTTGTCGGTGGGTCGGGAGGTGGACTCGTCATCAGGTCCCCTATACCGCTTCGGCGGGATCGGCGCAATATCGCGCGGTACCCCGCAACACGGGCAGTTGGTCACGAGACCTTGATGAACGCAGGCGGTGCGTAGACGGCGAGCTGGGCACGGAGCTCGGACAGGATCACCAGGATGTTCTTGGTGAAGTTGACGTCGTGCGAGTCGCTCATCAGCACGCGGATGCCCGGCTTGCGCCAGAGGGTGGCGCCTTCCTTGAACGCGCCGACCAGCGACGTCCCCGCTGCGATCGTGACGGTGGGCACGACCGGCAGTCCCCAGAGGCGAGGAGCAGCCAGGCTGGACGGATCCTTGGTCATGAGGAACTGGCCGCTGACGGTGTCCCGAGTCAGCTCGACACCCTCCCAGTCGACCGGGTGCATGACGATTCCGTCCGGGTCGTAACCCGCCACCTGCGCCTTGGTGATCGCCTTGCGGACCGCGATCAACATTCCATCCGTCGCCACGGCCTGGGTCTGGATGCCGACCGTGTTGAGGATCCCACGCATGTTGGGCGCGGTGCCGTTGCCGTTGACGATCTGGCCGTCGAGGCGCTTCTCGCACGCGTAGTTCATGCGACCCTGCAGGTAGCCGGTCAGCTGCGCGTCGTCCTCGGCTGCCTGACGCGTGATCGGGATCCAGACCGCGATCGTGGCCAGCGCTGCCGACGCCACGGTGAAGGTCAGCGCACCCTCGGGCTTGGCTGCGCCCTCCGCCACCTCGACCGGAGCGATCGAGTTCGTCGCCTCGATCACCCACTCGACCACACCCGACGTCGCCGTCTGGTTATCGACCAGATCGGCGATGCGCAGAACCTGGAGAGGAGGGTAAACGATACCCGGCAGACGGGTCGGCTGAGCAGGGAACGTGGCAGTGGTGACCAGGGTGCGGAGATCGGTCGCGTTCGGCAGCGACAGGATCTCGGCCGTGCCCGCCATTCCACGCTCACGCCAGGCTGCAGCTCCGGTCGCCATCCGCTGACGCCAATCGGCGGGGATGGTCTCGACCTGGCGGTTGCCGGTGTCGTCCGGTGGACGCTGCCCGCGATCACCCGGCTGAGGTGCGGCGGGGTTGGTGACGTCCGGCCTCCAGCGCTCGGTCACCCGCACCTCGGCCAAGCGACGTCGCCGCTCGTTGGTCGCCTCGGTGATGGTGTTGCGCCGCTCGATCTCGGTGCTGATCTGGTCCGCGCGGGTGGCGTCGTCCTCGGTCGCCTCGTCGGTGTTCAGTCGGGCGAGCGTCTCGTCACGCGCCTGACGCAACTCGGCGTCGGTGAACTGGGTGTAGTCCACCTGGGTGGGAGCGGTCCTCCATCCAGTCGCGCCGAATGCGCGCATCCTGGCGCGCCACGCCTGATCGAAGTCAGGGCGGGTCACGTCGATGGTTGTCACGGTCGTCCTCCTAGTTTCACGGTACTCAAGCGGAGTCGCGCTGCCGCGACTGGACGCCGACCGGTGGCAGGGGCCGATCGTGCAGATGTGAACTCAGATCCAGGCACGGCAGCCATTCGGGCCGTGATCTGGCTGACTTCGACGAGCTTGACCGCGATGATCCGGTTGGGATTGTCCTCGTCGAAGATTGCTTGTCGGAATCCCACCGACAGTTCGGGCGCGCTGCCCGTCTTGGCCTTGGTACGGGCGTCGCGACCGTCTCGGGTCTGGTCCCACCAACCCTGGATGCGCAGACCATCGGCCAGGTCGTTGGCACGGAATATGCCGACCGGGACGGTGGGGTCATGCATCCAGCACAGCGCGTACGCTTCACCGTCCAGCCCACCGGCTGACCAGCAGCCAGGAGCGAACTCGGTGCCGTATGCGTCGATGGTGTCGTGGCGACAGGCCCAGCCCTCAAAGTGAGGCCCAGTGTCGTCGTCGGCGGTGTCCCAGCGAGGGGACAGGCTAGCTAGACTGACGAACCGATGGCCGTCAGATACGATTTCCATTCGGGTCCCTACCATTCCAGGCGTACACTCTGCCTTCGCGAGTGCGCTCCTTAGTAGAGCCCGGGGCATAATCAGTGACTGCGGTGGTCTCGGACGTAAGCAGGTAGGTCCAAGTCCCGTATTGGCCGATCGTCAACGCGAGGTAGGGGGGCAGCGCACCCAGGTGCTCGCCGGTCTGGCCGTCCAATGGTCCGTCTCTCAAGATCACGGGATGTCCCTCGCGATCTGCTCTGAACGGCTGGGCGGGAATGAGGAGCTTCGTCACGGGGCAGATCCTATCGGCGTCGGCAGGGGCTGGACGTGGCCGTTACGAATCGCTGGTGCTTGAGCGCGCTGTCGGTATGGAGTGAGTGTCAGTTGGCCAGCACCCCCGGGGAGAGGATCCTGGCCAACTTCCACCCGTGCTTCATCGATCGTCAGGATGTCGGCCTCGACGAGCGACACAGTCCGAGTAACACGTGCGTCAGCCGACTCCTGAAGCGCTTCCACCTCTTCGGTGTTGAACTGGGCAGTTTGTCGCGGGTCTGGGACAGTCTGCAAATCGATTTCTGAGGCGACGACCTGCAGTTTGGGGACTATCGTTTCCGACCAGAGTGTAGCCCGCGACGCTGCCCTATTCTCGTATGTCGTCCCTCCCATCAGGTAGTCGTGCGGCACGCCGAATGCCATCATGATCTCGTCGGCGGTTCGCACTCGGGTTTCTAGGTACGACACCTCTTCAGCTGTGAGCGAGATCCGGTCGTATCGAGCCGGGGTTGGCCCACTCAGGATAAGGTGTCGACCCGCGTCCTCTGGACGTTCGTGTCGCGCGGCTAGGTCGGCTTTGACTTGCTTGTGCGTGCCCTCGTCCACGTCACCGAGATAGACAACTCCACCCGGGGTTCCTCCACGCTGCAGAGTCGCGGACTGGTAACGACGCGCGTAGTCGTCCAGGTCAAGCGCGAACCGCGCAGCGTGCAGGGGAGGCAGACAGGCCCAGATGTCATCTGGGTCAGGGTACCGCAGCCATAGCATCTCTTCGGGTAGGATGGTTCCGGCACGCCCGTTGGTAGATCCCCAAATCCGGTACCCAAGGAGCACCTCGATCCCCTCGGGTCCAGTGTTGTCAATGATGGGGTCGATTGCCCAGCTGGAGTCGAGTACGTGCAGTCCCTGCACCGGACCCATGCCGGATTCGCCTCGGTCCATGAACACGAAGCACTGGCCGCCGGTCTCTAACCGAAGCCAGGCGATCTCGCGCAGAACGCGTGCCGACATGTAGGTGTTGGGGGCGTGATTCCAGAGATCGGCGACCTCATCGGGAATCGGTTCACCGTTTTCATTCAGCACTTCGAGCGGGACGGTGGCTGCGTTGGTCGCAATGGCGATGATGCACCTGTACGCGACAGCGGAGTTGCGCCATCCGGAACCGAAGTCTGCCCGCCACTGGTACAGACCATCGATCCCCATAGTCACCTGGAGTCCACCACTCCCAGTGACCGGTGGGGAGGAACGACGGCCGGTTACAGGCATGGATCGACGCGTCCAGCTACGACGTACCTGGTCTGCCATCAGGTTGGCCGCGCCTTTGAACGCGTCGACCCAGCCTCCCCCGGGCTCAATCGGGGAGCTATGTGATTTACGCGACATCCGCCATCCCACGCCTCCGGAAGAACAGGTGAGACATAGCCCATACCAGTGCGTCGAGACGGTCAGGCGACATGCGGTCGTCCGGTGTCCACGTGGTCATTTGATCCTCCAGCGCGTGGTGGATCCCCACATGGTGGACCAACCCCTGTTCGTACAGGGTTGACACCGGTTCGGCACGGAGCCTCTTGCCTCGGCTAGCTGTTACTGGCTTGTATCTCACTCCTCGCGGCAGACGTAGTGATTCCAGCGTAGTGCGAACCATCTCGCCGCCGTTATTCACTTCGGCGACGATGTAGGACGCGCCCCAGGCTGTGGCAGCCTGGATTGCCTGTGAAGCCCAACCGTGCGGGGTGTAGTGGCCGCTCAGATCAGCGAGGACAAAGCCCTCATGGTCGAGCTTGCCACACACCACAATGCCGGTTTCATCTCCGCCGTACGTCACTGCAGGGTCGATCGCAACTACGATCTCCATCTGCTTGATGTACGGCGAGACCTTCTCGATATCAGCCCTGTGCTCGTCGAGGAGTTCGATGGTCCACATCGCTCCCTCGACCTCATCGAGGTACTCACCCTCCAGCTCTTGCCGACCGAGCCGGGTGCCTTCGTACTTGCGAATGACAGTCTCGGCAAAGGTGGGGGCGAGGTTGTCTAGGTTCTCGTAAGTGCGGCCACCGGTCATCACCGTAGTCGGTGAATGCCGGATCTCGCGAATCTCCTTGCGGGGTCGGGGTGTGGTCGTGATGACGCAACGCGGGCTGGTCCCCAGGCGGAGACCGAGCCGGTAGTTTGTGATGACCAGGTCGAGATGGTAGAATGTCGCCATCTCATCGATCCACGCAATGTGGTGCTGCGGACCACGGAGCTGGTCAGGCTCTTCGGACGAATAGCAATAAGCGACGGCTCCGTTTTTGAACAGGACCCGTCGCTTGGAGGGTTGGTATTCGGGGCGTTCGCTGGAGGGGAATACGGACAGCAGGCCGGATTCACCCTCGATCATGACATCGCGCACGTCAGCTGCGGTCCGACCTATCAGGGCGGCCCTGCACTGTCGACCGATGGTGGCGGTCTGGTAGCGGATGAACTCAGCTCCGGTGCGCGTCTTGCCCCAGCCGCGCCCAGCCATGATCAGCCACTCCATCCACGGCAGATCTACCGTGACGGGCGTGGCCTTGCGGGGATCGCGTACGACGCGCGGGATGTCGGGGGGAGGGAGCTGGTTCCACCGCGCGTGCGGCATCATCCACTCGCCGTGCGGCTTGCCGTTGCAGAACTGGAGATCGCAGCGCCACATTGTGCGACGTCGCTCCAGTTCGGCTTCGAGCCGGTCCTTCAAGTGTGCCTTACGATCGGTGTCCCAAGCGCGCCATTCGCCGCCACCAGGACCGTAGCCTTGGCGCCAGTCGCGTGGCGGGTTACTCAACCGGAGATTCCGCCTCATCATCGGCCATCTCGGTCGCCTGCGCGCCGAGCGCGGACATCAGAGTCTCGATCTCCTGGTCGAGCACGCCGCTGTACTTGACGTCCAGCTCGACCGGCATGTAGAGGCCGAGCAGCTTGCATCGCTGCTCGATCCCTCGGTAGAACATCGCTTGAGCGGCCAGCTTCTCGCTAAGTGAGGTGGCGTCGCTCATCATGACCAGCTGGTTGAAGCGCTGCATTCCATCGATACGGGCGCACTCCATCTGGCGCGCTTGCCTGCGAGTCTCTTCGGGGAGCCTGTGCTGAATCGCGCGGCGAATCCGTGCCCGGACGGTGGGGATGCTGACCTGCTGAATGTCGGCGATGTCGGCATAAGAGAAATGGCGCAGTCGCAATTCGAGAGCTTCCTTCTCACCGTCGACTTGCGCCATCAACTCGATCTCGGCCTTCGGGTACTCGGACACGGGATCCAGTATATCATACGATTTGGCGGGAGCGCAAGACGTGGAGTCAGCGCCTGCGTCCTACCCAGAGTCCAGCCAGGGTACCCAGGATCAGACCCAGCGTGAACACCATCCAAAACCCGGTGCTCACGGCGTCCGCCTCCGCATGAGTGACGCAACCGACCAGACAATTCCGGTACCCACACCCAGCAGAACCGGTCCCCAGTTCACTCCAGCCCAGCCGTCGCGGAAGATGAGCGTGGCGGCGGCGAATCCGATGAAAAATCCTAGCGGTCCAGAAATCCGAGCCCACGGGATCATTAGTTGGCCTCAATCCACTGGGCGTTGATGAACTTGGCGGTCTCCATAATGTCGCGGACCACTCCAGGTGAGTGGTCTCGAACGAATGTGCCGACGATTACTATCTCAGCTCCGTAGTAACCGCGCAGGCTCTGCGAGTCGCGCACGTACCGCCACTGGCTGGTTCGGATGTTGTGGTGCGCCGCGTAACGCGCGGCCTGGCTGTAGTTGCCCGCACAGATCAGGAGCATCCGATCATCCTTCGGTGGAAGTTGCACACCCCGCGCTCGTCAGCGCGCTCGCCGCAGTCGACCAGGCTCACGCGGTCGTACGGGTCAAGCACCTCGACTGTGCAGCGCGGCCAGACTTCAACCACGCGGTTGGGGTCCGGCTGTGCCTGGTACATGGCCAGGTGGCGGGCGCACACTTCGGCGGTCCATTGCATGTCGAGCCAGGTCACAGTGCCCGCGCTCTCGCCCGTGCAGGGGGCCACGTCATTCTCATCTATATCGACTACGTAGCACGTGCTCATTGGGGTTCCCTTCTCTATGCGCAGGGGGAGGGGCTTAGCGGTCTCCGCGAGTCGGCGTGGTGGGCACCCGATCTCCGGGCCGGTGGCCCCTCCCCCTACAAAAACCATTCTACCACCCGCGTCACCTGCGCGCAATCCCCCTGGGTGGGAACACAACGTGACCTTGCTCACTCAGCTGCAACATTGGGATTCCGTTGAGCAGGGCCATTGACCCGCGCGGGCTGACGTCGTCGCGGATGGCCAGTCCCCATCGGGGGTCGAGCCGCGTCCCCGCAGGGACCCACAGTCGGAACCGATGCGGCCCCTGGACGAAGAACCCGCCCGATTCCCAACCTCCGACGTCGAATGGCACTAGCCCTCCATTGCTCGAATCGTTGCACACGGCCAGGATGCATGCCCATCTGCCGCGTTGTCCCAACACTCGGTGCAGATGCCGGGCGACGGGAAATCCGCGTTGATCAACTGCGTGTGGATGGTGCGGACCTGGACGCTCATTCGCTCGATCGCCACCGCCATCTCAACGAACGCGCGTTGCGCGGTCGCTGCCGCGTCGCGGTAAGCATCGTGCACGGCCGGATCCGCGCTTATCGCACCAAGCAGAGCCCACCAGCTCGGCAGCTTGATCGTGATCTGATCGGCCGCTAATCGGGGTACTTGAACCGACGGCGGGTTGTCTCGGATTCCCATATCGTCCACTTCCAGAGAGGGGCGTCGTGGTCACCGATCCGCCACGTTTCGCCATAGTCGCTGTGGATCGTGACGTACCCGTCGCCGTCGCTCACCGCGATGACGAAGGCCTCCATCCCGACCGTGGGCTCACCGGTCAGCTCCTTCTCCTCGGCCGTGGACGGGCGCTCCATTCGGATGAACAGCCCGACCAGCCCGGCATACTGGATCGCTGAGACGGGAATGAACAGGTCGATCGGGTCGTCGTCAGGCAGGCCGCGGACCTGGCCACTTGCGATTGGTTCACCGCTGGCGTGGGACACGCTGTC
>Ga0208890_1000031_pt1 | contig 11753 bp, 11 predicted proteins | sample SoimicmetaGmgHPA_FD_188328 | JGI IMG/M metagenome (GOLD analysis project Ga0208890, IMG submission 188328) | Soil and rhizosphere microbial communities from Laval, Canada - mgHPA (SPAdes) (version 2) | ecosystem: Environmental > Terrestrial > Deep subsurface > Rock core/Sediment | place: Laval...
TGCAATTCGAGGGCTTCTCGTACCCCGCACTCGACCAGGTGATCAGCCACCTCGCGAAGTACCGCGAGCGCACCCGAGGCCGGGTCGAGGTGCCCGCCGTGATCCGGATCCCGTCGTTCGGCGGCATCCGGGGCAAGGAGCATCACGGCGAGAGCCCCGAGACCTACTACGTGCACACCGCCGGGCTGAAGGTCGTGGTGCCGTCGACGCCGCTCGACGCCTACCGGTTACTGCGGCGCTCGATCGACGACCCGGACCCCGTGATCTTCCTCGAGCCGAAGAGCCGTTACTGGTCCAAGGAGGACGGCGACCTGACCGTGGAGGGACCCGGCATCGGACAGGCGAGGGTCGTGCGGGAGGGAGGGGCATGCGTCCTGATCGCCTACGGGGCGATGGTCGGCCGATGCCTCGAGGCCGCGACCGCCCTGGCCGAGGGCGGGATCGAGGCCGCCGTCCTCGACCTCCGATCGCTGGTCCCGCTCGACGTCGGGGCGATCGGCGACGCCGTCCGGTCGACCGGACGCGCCGTCGTCGTCCACGAGGCCCCGCTCACGCTCGGGATGGCCGCCGAGATCGTGGCGCGGATCGTCGAGGAGGCGTTCGATCACCTCGAGGCGCCGGTCGTGCGCGTCACCGGACCGGACGTGCCGTATCCGCCCGCGTCCCTCGAACAGCGCTACCTCCCGAGCGTCGAACGGATCTCGAACGCAGTCCGCACGGTGGTCGCCTACTGATGGCCGAGCGCGTCTTCACCCTGCCCGATCTCGGCGAGGGCCTCGAGGAGGCGATCGTGAGCGCGTGGCTCGTCGCCGAGGGCGACACGGTCTCGTTGAACCAGCCGTTCGTCGAGATCGAGACGGCCAAGGCGACGGTCGAGGTGCCCGCGCCGTTCGCCGGCCGCGTGGCGCGGCTCCATATTGCGGCGGGCGAGACGCTCGCCGTCGGGGCGCCGCTCGCGACGTTCGAGGTCGAGGAGGCGGCCGAGGCGGCCTCGGTCACCGCCACGCCGGCCGTGCGCAAACTGGTGAGGGACCTCGGCGTCGACCTGTCGATGGTCCCGGGCTCCGGTCCGGGCGGACGCGTGACGCGCGAGGACGCCGAGGCGTTCGCACGTACCGGCGATCAACCCGATCACGTCTGGCGAGTGACTGCGGCAACCGAGATCCCGGTGTCGCTCACCCGGCGGGCGATCGCGGACCGGCTCACGGAGGTAGCGGCCATCCCGCAGGTGACCACGTTCCGGACCGTGGACTGCACGGCGCTCGAGGCCGTTCGCGCCCACCTCGGCGTCTCGCCCCTGCCGGTGTTCGTCCGGGCGCTCGCGGAGGTGTGCCGGGACCATCCCATGCTGAACGCGAGATGGGACGGCGAGCGGATCCTCCTGCCCCACGAGGTACGAGTGGGGATCGCCACGGACACGGAGAGGGGATTGGTGGTTCCCGTGCTCGCCGGCGCCGGTTCGCTCGGGATCGCCGAGATCGCTGCCGAGATCGAACGCCTCGCGTCCGCGGCCCGCTCGAACGCCCTGACCCGCGACGACACCATCGACGCAACGATCGCCGTCACGAACACCGGCAGCTACGGCTCCGAGTTCGGGACGCCGCTGCTGAACCCCGGCCACGCGGTCACGATCGCCCTCGGCGTGATCGCCCCGAGGGCGCTCGTGATCGATGGCGCGGTCGAGGCTCGTCCGGCGGGCACGCTCTCGCTCACGTTCGACCACCGGGTGCTCGACGGCGCGACCGTCGGGCGGGCGTTCGGCGCGCTGGTCGAGCTCCTGGAGTCGCGCGAACGCCTGGAGGCTCTGCCCCCCTGACGGGTCCGATATCCTCCGGCTCGTGAAGGGCCAGAATCTCGTGACGCCGCAGGATCTCGGCAAGCGCGTGTCGTTCCAGTTCGAGCTGCCGAACGGCTACGTCGGCGAGGCGGTGGGCATGCTCGAGCGTTACGACCACGAGGCCGCGACCTACGTGGTCCGCCGCAAGGACGACACCATCGCGCGCGTCCCGGCCCGCGACGTCCGGTTCGGCAAGGTCATCGAGCCCTGAGCCCGACCGGGTCCGCCGAGCTGCTCGACGAGCTCCGCACGCTCGCGGTGCGCCTCGCGCACGGAGCGGCGGAGATCCAGCGGAACGGGCTCCGCGGGGGGTTCGCGATCGACCGGAAGTCCGCCGCGGGCGACCTCGTCACCGAGATCGACCGGGCCGCCGAGCAAGCCATCGTCGAGGGGATCCTCGACGCGCGGCCCGACGACGCGATCCTCGGCGAGGAGGGGACGGACCGGGCCGGCACGTCCGGCGTGCGGTGGGTGCTCGACCCGCTCGACGGCACGGCGAGCTACGTGCGCGGGTACCCGGGCTTCGGGGTGTCGATCGGGATCGAGGTCGACGACCGCCCGAGCGTCGGCGTCGTGATCGACGCCCTCGGCCGGACCACGGTGGGCGTGGCCGACAGCGGGGCGGAACGCGACGGCGTTCGCGCACGGCCGTCGGCGCGAACCGCGCTCGCCGAGACGATCGTGGCCACGGGGTTCGGGTACGACGCGGGGATGCGGGTCCGCGAGGCCGAGACGCTCGGGCGGCTCATCGATCGCATCGCGGACATACGGCGGAGCGGTTCGGCGGCGATGGACTTGTGCGCGGTGGCCTGCGGCGAGGTCGACGCGTACTACGAGCTCCACCTCGCGCCCTGGGACACGGCCGCGGGCGCGGTAATCGTGGTGGCCGCGGGCGCCGTGTTCCGGCAGATCGACCAACCCGACGGCGAGGTGCTCACCGTCGCGGTCCCCACGCCGCTGCTCGAACCGCTGCTCGGGGTGCTCGGGGATGCGGGCCTGACGGTCTGACGTGTCGGACGGTCAAACCGCCTGTTCGATCTCGTGCAGGACGACCAGCAGGTCGTCGACGCTGAACGGCTTGGCCACGAACGCATCGGCGCCGAGCTCGGCCGCCTTCGCGCGGTCGCGCAGGCTCGAGCGCGCCGAGACCACGATCACTCGGGGACGCTCGGTGGCCGGGATCTTCTGCAGCTCCTCGAGGAAGGCCCAGCCGTCCATCACGGGCATCATGATGTCGAGCAGGACGACGTTCGGGTGGTGTTCGCGGACCTCGTCCAGCGCTGTCCGGCCGTCGGGCGCCGAGAGGGTCTGGTACCCCTCGGCCTCCAGGCTGAACTGGAGCATCCAGACGATCTGTGGCTCGTCGTCGACGACCAGGACCCGCGACGTGGTCTTCGTGCCCATCATCCTAGGATCGGTATCGGCACTGTTCGGCCAGGTGGAATCGGCCTTGCGGCCGGTTTGTGTGGTACCGGCTGGCCTCCCCCGGCCGGACGGGAGCCCCGACAGGCGGACGACAGGCGGCTAGTGAGTCCGCGCCAGCCCCCGCGCCAGAGCCTATGGTCAGGCGCGCACGACTCCGATCGGGAACGCGGCGGAACCCGACCCGCCCGCGTGCGCGATCGCGCGCTCGGCCCGGTCGGGCGGGACGACGAGCACCATCCCCACGCCGAGGTTGAACGTCGAACGCAGGTCGTCCTCGGTCGCGCCGGTCTGGGCGCGCAGGAGCTCGAACACCGGGGGTTCGGGCCACGATCCCCAGGCGACGTCGGCCTCGAGCCCCTCCGGGAGGACGCGCGGGAGGTTCTCGACGATGCCGCCGCCCGTCACGTGCGCGGCAGCGTGCAGCACGCCCTCGCGGACGAGCTGGAGCACGAGGGGCGCGTAGATCGCGGTCGGCTCGAGGAGCTCGTCGACGAGCGGGCGGCGTAACGGCGGCACGATCCGCCCGAGCGCGTGGCCGGCCCGCACCAGCAGTGCGTCCCGTACCAGCGAGAAGCCGTTCGCGTGCACCCCCGACGAGGCGAGGCCGATCAGCACGTCCCCGTCTCGCACCCGGTCCGGCCCGAGCCGCCGCTCCTCCTCGACGACCCCGACGCAGAACCCCGCGAGGTCGAACGCGTCTTCGGCCATCACGCCGGGGTGCTCCGCCGTCTCGCCGCCCAGCAGCGCGCACCCCGCCCGTCGGCAGCCCTCGGCGACCCCCGCGACGATCGCGGCCACGCGCTCGGCGTCGACCGAGCCCACGGCGAGGTAGTCCAGGAAGAACAGGGGTTCGGCGCCGGTACAGACGACATCGTCGGCGCACATCGCCACCAGGTCGATCCCGACGGTGTCGAGCCGGCCCGAGCGCCTCGCGATCTCGAGCTTCGTGCCGACGCCGTCCGTCGCGGCGGCCAGGAACCGGCCGTCGCCGATCTCGAACAACCCGGCGAACCCTCCGACGCCCTCGACGAGCTCGGGCCGCGTCGCCCCGCCGCCGAGCTCACGGATCAGCTCGACCGCCTTCGCGGCCGCGTCCAGGTCGACGCCGGACCGCCGGTACGCCTCCGAGCTCACGACTTCGCGGGGTGCTCGAGCAGGAACTTGCCGGCGTGCTCGGGGATCGGGATCGGGTACTCGCCGTCGAAGCACGCACGGCAGAACGAGCCGGCATCCTGCCCGGTGGCGGCGACCATGCCTCCGAGCGACAGGTACCCGAGCGAGTCCGCCCCGACGTAGTCCCTGACCTGCTCGACGGCCAGGTCGGCGGCGATCAGCTCCTGGCGAGTCGACATGTCGATGCCGTAGAAGCACGGCCACCGGATCGGCGGGCAGGTGATGCGGGTGTGCACCTCGGTCGCACCTGCCTCGCGGAGCGCCTGGACGATCTGGCGTGTCGTGGTGCCGCGGACGATCGAGTCGTCGATCACCACGAGGCGCTTGCCGCGCACGGCGTCGGGCATCGGGTTGAGCTTCAGCTTCACGCCGCGTTCGCGCAGCGACTGCGACGGCTGGATGAAGGTGCGGCCGACGTACCGGTTCTTCATCAGGCCCTCGCCGTAGGGGATCCCCGAGACCTCGGCGTACCCCGACGCGGCCGAATGCGCGGTGTCGGGGACCGGGATCACGAGGTCGCCCTCGGCGGGCGCCTCGAGTGCGAGGCGCCGTCCCAGCTCGCGACGGACCTCGTGCACCGTCGTGCCGCGGAGCCTCGAGTCCGGGCGCGCGAGGTACACGAACTCGAAGATGCAGAGCGCGCCGCGTTCGGCCTGCCCGAACCGCGTGGGGACGACGCCGCGCTCGTCGACGCGCACCAGCTCGCCGGGCTCGACGTCGCGCAGGAACGTCGCGCCCACGATGTCGAGCGCGCAGGTCTCGGAGGCCACGCAGAACCCGTTCGGCAGGCGGCCGATCGAGAGCGGACGCAGGCCATGGGGATCGCGCGCCGCGAACAGGCTCCGCTCGTCCATCACGACGAACGAGAACGCCCCCTCCAGCGTGGGGAGCACGTCGATCAGCGCGGACTCGAGGTCCTCCGACGGATGCCGGGCGAGGATCGTCGCGACCAGGTCCGAGTCGGTCGTCGCGGCGCCCCCGGCACCGACCCGTTCCGCGAGTTCGAGCGTGTTCACGAGGTTGCCGTTGTGCCCCAGCGCGAGCGAACGCTGGCCGTCGGTCTTGAACGCGGGCTGGGCGTTCTCCCACGTGGTCGAGCCGGTCGTCGAATAGCGGTTGTGCCCGATGCCGAGGTCGCCGCGGAGCGTCGAGAGCGTCGCCTCGTCGAACACCTGGGAGACGAGCCCCAGCTCCCTGAACACCAGGATGTGCTCGCCGTCGGAGACCGCCATCCCGGCCGCCTCCTGGCCTCGGTGCTGTTGGGCGAAGAGCGCGAAGTAGGTCAGTCGCGCGACGTCGTCGCCGGGTGCCCACACGCCGAAGACGCCGCACTCCTCTTTGGGACCTTCGGCACCCACCCGGCTCGATGCTAGCACCGGACCTGCGAGCCTCCCGGGACGTTCACCCGGCGAGGAGCTTGGGGATCGCGTCCTCGTACGCGGCCGCGATCTCGGCCACGGTGGTCTCGAACAGCCCGTCGAACACGACCCCGGGCCCGCCGGTCTCGCCGAGCCGGGTGAACGGGACGCCGGCCTTCGCCGCCGCATCCTCGAGCTCGGTCGCACATTCGGGCGCCACCGAGACCACGACGCGCGACGCAGACTCGGAGAACAGGCCGACGTGCCCCGGCTGGTCCCCCGGCAGTGTCACGGCGAAGCCGACGCCACCGGCGATCGCGGATTCGGCGAGCGCGATCGCGATCCCGCCCTCTGCGCAGTCGTGCGCGCTCTCGAGCAGGTCGGAGCGGGCCGCCCCGATCAGCAGCCGGTGGAGCCGCCGTTCGCGTTCGAGATCCAGGGCCGGCGGGCGCCCCGCAAGCGACCCGAGCACCACCTCGGCGAACTCGCTCCCCCCGAGCTCGGCGAAGGTCTCGCCGAGCACATAGATCCACGATCCGTTGCCCGTGAACGCGCCCCGGACCGCCAGTCGGTGGTCCTCGATCAACCCGAGCATCCCGATCACCGGCGTGGGCCAGATCGCGGACGAGCCGGACTCGTTGTAGAAGCTCACGTTGCCGCCGGTCACCGGGGTCTCGAACACGCGACAGGCGTCCGCGATCCCTCGCACCGACTGCGCGAACTGCCACATCACCTCCGGCCGCTCGGGGTTGCCGAAGTTCAGGCAGTTGGTGATCGCGAGCGGCGTCGCGCCGGCGCAGGCGACGTTCCGCGCCGCCTCGGCGACCGCGTGCGCGGCGCCCAGGTAGGGATCGAGCGCGCCGAACCGGCCCTTGCCGTCCGTCGACAACGCGAGCGCCTTCAAGGTTCCCTCGATCCGCACGAGCGCCGCGTCGGCGCCGGGCGGCATCACCGTCCCCCCCTGCACGATCGAGTCGTACTGCTCCCATACCCAGCGCTTGCTCGCGACGTTCGGCGAGCCGAGGACCGCGAGGAACGCCTCGTCGGGCGGCGTGGTCACGGTCGCGAACGTCGGGTCGTCGGCGATCGCGTCCTCGACCTCGGCGGGTGCCGCCATCGGGCGCGTGTAGACCGGCCCCTCGTCGGCCAGAGACCGGGCCGGGACGTCGGCGACCGCGGCGCCGCCCAACGTCGCGCGGAGGCCGCCGCCTTTGACGAGCCGGCCGATCACCGCGATCGAGAGCCCCCACCGCTCACACACGGCCCGAACGTCGCCGAGCCGATCGGGGTGCACGATCGCGAGCATGCGCTCCTGTGACTCGCTCGTCAGGATCTCGAACGCCTCCAGGCCGGGCTCGCGGAGCGGGACCGCGTCCAGGTCGAGCTCGGCGCCGAGCCCGGCCCGAGAGGCCGACTCGCTCACCGCGCACGTGATCCCGGCCCCGCCCAGGTCCTGCAGCCCCTCGAGCAGGTCGCGATCGACGAGCTCGAGCGAGGCCTCGATCAAGAGCTTCTCGGCGAACGGGTCGCCGATCTGCACGCTCGGCCGGCGTTCCTCGGCCCCGTCCTCGAGGGTGTTGGACGCCAGCACCGACACCCCGCCGATGCCGTCGCGACCGGTGGCCGCGCCGAACAGGACGAGCAACGAGCCCTCGTGGACCTCGCGGTCCGACGTGACGAGCCGCTCGGCCGGCGCGACGCCGACGCACATCACGTTCACGGTGGGGTTCGCCGTGTGGGCCGCCGCGAACTGCACCTCGCCACCCACCGTCGGAACGCCGATGCAGTTGCCGTAGCCGCCGATCCCGGCCACCACGCCCTCGAACAACCACCGGTTCCGCTCCTCGTCGAGCGGGCCGAACCGCAGCGGGTCCAGCAACGCGACCGGTCGGGCCCCCATCGAGATCACGTCGCGCACGATCCCGCCGACCCCGGTCGCGGCGCCCTGGTAGGGCTCGACCGCCGAGGGGTGCGAGTGCGACTCGAGCTTGAACACGACCGCGATGCCGTCGCCCACGTCGACCGCGCCGGCGTCCTGACCCGGGCCGACCAGCACCGAGCGACCCTCGGTGGGCAGGCCGCGCAGGTGGACCATCGAGGACTTGTAGGAACAGTGCTCGGACCACATCACGGCGTACATCGCAAGCTCGTTGCGGTTGGGATCGCGGCCGAGGGTCGAACGGATCGACCCCAGCTCGTCGTCGGTGAGCCCGAGCTGCCGGTGGAGCGGCTCGGACGCGCTCACGCGGTGGAGACGCGGGCGAGCGTGGACGACAGCAACGACGCGAACATCGGCTGCCCGCCCGTCGCGCCGACGTCCGGGTCGACCGCGTGCTCGGGATGCGGCATCAGACCGACGACGTTGCCCGCCTCGTTGCGGAGCCCGGCGACCGCGTTCGAGGCGCCGTTGGGGTTGTGCGGCTCGTCGATCGCGCCCTCGGGCGAGCAGTATCGGAAGACGACGAGCCCGTCGCGCTCGATCCGGTCGAGATCGCCGGCGGACGCGACGAACTGCCCCTCACCGTGCTTGACCGGGACCCGCAGGATCTCCCCCGCGACCAGGTCCGCCGAGAGTGGCGACACGGAGGTCTCGACGCGGACGTCCACCCATCGGCACACGAAGCGGAGCTGCCGATTCCGGATGAGCGCGCCCGGCAGCAGCCCGGCCTCGCACAGGATCTGGAACCCGTTGCAGATCCCGACGACGGCTCCGCCGGCCTCGGCGAACCCCCGCACCTCGTCCATGATCGGCGCGAACCGCGCGATCGCGCCGCACCGCAGGTAGTCGCCGTAGGAGAAGCCGCCGGGCAGGATCACCGCGTCCACGCCACGGAGATCGCGATCGGCGTGCCATAGCCCGACGCCCTCCCCGCCCATGAGGCGGACCGCGCGGAGCGCGTCCCGGTCGTCCAGCGACCCGGGGAACGTGACGACGCCGATCTTCGGCCGACGGCCCTCGCTCATGTGGCGCTCAACGGCCTACCTGCTCGGCCCGCAGGACCTGGAACTCCTCGATCACCGGGTTCGACAGGAGCCGGGCGGCCATCTCCTCGACCTGCGCCTGCGCGGCCTCCTCGCTTTCGGCCTCGATCGTGAGCTCGACCTGCCGGCCGACGCGCACGCCGCTCACGTTCGTCCATCCCATGGCCGGCAGCGATCCCTCGATCGCCTTGCCCTGGGGGTCGAGCAGGCCCTGTTTGAGCTGGACCAGGACCTCGAAGCGCACGTTCACGCGTGCTCCCGTCGGAGACGCTCGAGCGCGGCCGCATCGGTCTCGGCGTCGCCGCCGGAGGTCACACCGCTCAGATGCCGGTAGTGGTCGAACGGCGCCGCGGCGACCCGCTCGTAAGCCTCGCGGTACTTGAGCGACGTGCGTTCGACGACCTCCGAGGGCAGGTTGGGCGCGGGCGGTTCGTGATCCCAGCCGCTCGCGTCCAGCCAGTCGCGGACGAACTGCTTGTCGAACGAGGGCTGGGCGCGCCCGGCGCGGTAGCCGTCCGCAGGCCAGAACCTGGACGAGTCCGGGGTCAACACCTCGTCGATCAGGATCAGCTCGCCGTCGGCGAACCCGAACTCGAACTTCGTGTCGGCGAGGAGGATCCCGCGTTCGGCCGCGATCTCCGCCCCCCGCTCGTACAGGGCGATCGAGATCTCGCGCAGACGCTCCGCGAGCCCGCGGCCGACCAGGTCCACCGTCTCGTCGAAGCGGAGCGGCAGGTCGTGCCCCGCGGCGGCCTTCGTCGTCGGCGTGAAGATCGGCGCGGGGAGCCTCGATGACTCGTCCAGACCCCTGGGCAGCGCGACACCGCACACGTGACCCTCGGCCCGGTACTGCTTCAGCCCCGAACCCGTGAGGTACCCGCGAACGACGCACTCGACGGGGATCACCTGCGCCTTCGTGGCGAGCATCGCCCGGCCGGCGAGCGCCGGCTCGCTGCGGAAGGGCTCGGGGAAATCGCGCCGGTCGGCGCTCGCGCAGTGGTTGGGGACGACGTCGGTCGTGCGTTCGAGCCAGAACAGCGTGAGTCCGGTCAGGACGCGGCCCTTGTCGGGGATCGGGTCCGGCAGGACCACGTCGAAGGCACTGATGCGATCGGTGGCGACGAGGAGCACCCGCTCGTCGCCGACGTCGTAGATGTCGCGGACCTTTCCCTGTCCGTGCAGCCGGGCCGCGGTGCCGCTCATCCCTCGCGCACCTCGACCTTCTCGAGCCGGTCGAAGACGACGTCGAGGTTCCGCAGCGCCGCCACTGGGTCGAACAGCTCGTCGAGCCGGTCTCCGATGCCTCCGTGCACGCGGGCGTCCGCGGCGAGCAGGTCGCGGAACGACGCGCCCTCGTCCCACGCCGCGGCCGCCGCCGCCTGCACGATCGCGTACGCCTCGTCGCGAGCCAACCCTGCGTCCACCAACGCGAGCAACACGTTCTGCGAGAACGCCAACCCGCCGCCGACCTGCAGATTCTCCCGCATCCGCTCGGGGTACACCTCGAGCCCCTCGAGCACCTCGAGCATCTCCGAGAGCATGAAGTGCAGCGCGATCGTCGAGTCGGGCAGGATCACCCGCTCGGCCGACGAATGCGAGATGTCGCGCTCGTGCCACAGCACGGTGTTCTCGAGCGCCGCCTGCAGGTTCCCGCGGATCACCCTGGCGAGCCCCGTCACGCGTTCGCACCGGACGGGGTTCCGCTTGTGGGGCATCGCGCTCGAACCCTTCTGCCCCGTCGTGAACGGCTCCTGCACCTCGCGGACCTCGGTCCGGGCGAGATGGCGGATCTCGGTCGCGATCGCGTCGAGCGTCGAGGCGGTGATCGCGAGGGCGCCCATAAGCTCGGCATGCCGGTCCCGCGCCACGATCTGGCTCGAGGCCTCGGCGGCGCGCAGGCCGAGCTTCGCGCACACCTCTTCCTCGATGCGGGGATCGACCTGCGCGTAGGTTCCGACGGCCCCGCTGATCGCGCCGACGCTCACGGCCTCGCGCGCACGCCGCAATCGGTCGCGGTCGCGGTCGAGCTCGAACGCCCAGAGCGCCACCTTGTGACCGAAGCTGGTCGGCTCCGCGACGACGCCGTGCGTCCGGCCGGCCATCACGACGTCCCGGTTGGCGAGCGCCATCCCCTTGGCGACGGCGAGCAGCCGTTCGAGCCGTTCGAGCAGCAGGTCGCTCGCGTCGCGCAGCTGCAGCGCGAGACCGGTGTCCAGGACGTCCGAGGAGGTCAGCCCGAAGTGCACCCAGCGGCCCGCCGGACCGACGGACGCGGCGACGACCTGCACGAACGCGGCCACGTCGTGCCTGGTGACGCGCTCGACCTCGGCCACGCGCTCGGCGTCGAACGACGCCGTCGCTCGGATCTCGCGCGCGTCGGCGTCCGGCACCACGCCGAGCCCGGCCAGGGCCTCCGCGACGAGGATCTCGATCTCGAGCCAGTGTCCGAGCCGTGCGTCGTCGGACCAGACGGCGGCCATCCCCGGGAGGACGTACCGCGGGATCATGGCACCGCGAGGGGCTCGCGGGGATCATGAAGCGAGCGCGAACGCGCGAGCGGCCGCCACCCATCAGGCCGGACGGCAGAGCGTCCGCTCACAGCCGGAGGCCCTCCGCCAGGTCGTCCTTGAACCGCCAGAGCCGCTTCTGGACGTCGGGGTCGGCGACCCCGACGATCTCGGCGGCCAGGACCGCGGCGTTCATCGCCGAGTCGACGCCGACCGCGGCGACCGGCACGCCGCTCGGCATCTGCGCCGTCACGTACAGGGCCTGTTCGCCGCCCATCTGGTCGGTTGCGATCGGAACGCCGATCACCGGCACGATCGTGCGGGCCGCGACCGCCGCGGCGAGGTGCCCGGAGATCCCAGTCGTGCACACGAGGGCCTTCAACCCGCGGTCGAACGCGGTTCGCGCGTACTCGTCCACGAGGTCGGGGCTGCGCGACGATGACATCACGCGGATCTCGTGCGGGAGCTCGA
>Ga0208890_1000033_pt1 | contig 11663 bp, 9 predicted proteins | sample SoimicmetaGmgHPA_FD_188328 | JGI IMG/M metagenome (GOLD analysis project Ga0208890, IMG submission 188328) | Soil and rhizosphere microbial communities from Laval, Canada - mgHPA (SPAdes) (version 2) | ecosystem: Environmental > Terrestrial > Deep subsurface > Rock core/Sediment | place: Laval...
TCCGCCGGATTGCGCGCGAGGTCGGCTACTCCGGCGGCGACGGCCTCGACCTGCGCCTCCGGTTCCACCCCGAAGGGCCACTCGATCCGGTCTACATACCCATCGGGCCGTGCCGCCGGTGACCAGGCGCGGAAGTTGGGGTTGCGGACCAGCGTGAATCCCTCGTCCGTCATCGGCGCTTCGAGCATGTAGGGGCCCGTGCCCGGAACGCCCGCCGCCACCTGCTCTTCATCCGGGACGGACGGCGGAACGGGGAATGCGAACGGGATCGTGAGCTTGGCTAGGAACTCGGGGTCGGGGGCGACCAGGTGGAACGTGATCGTCCCGCTTGCATCATCGGTCACGATGCCTTCGGAGAGGTCGCACGTGGGAGGGTCCTTCCCGCACGCCTTGGCCCCGACGAGCCCACCGTAGAGGTCCTGGTGAGCACGCTGGTTGAGAGGCCACCCTCGTTCGAATGCACGGAGGAAGTCGGCGGGCGCCACGACCTCGCCGTTCGAGTATCGGATCCCGCGCCGCAGCTGGAACGTGTAGGTCAGGTCGCCGTCGGTCGGTGTCGGTATGGCTGTGGCAAGGTCGGGGACGGGGTCCCCACCGGTCGGCTCGAAGGCGACCAGGCCGTCCCCGATCAGGTGCAGCACTTCCCACGCGACGGAGTCATAGGTGTTCCCCGGATCAAGCGAAATCGGTGGGACGCGCGTGACCAGACGCAGCGTCCCTCCTCGATGCGACGTCGCCGTCCCGCGGACCGAGACCCAGAGGTCGCCGTTCACACCCGCGAGCCCCTGCGGGACGCTCCCGATCACGATTGGACGGGCCGACGTCTGACCGGGCTCGATCTGGGAGAGCGTGCCGTCCCATTCGTTCGCAACCCACACCGTTCCTTGCACGACCGCGATCCCCGACGGGCCGTCCCCGACGGGGATCATGTCCACGACCGAGTCGGTATCGGGGTTGATGCGGGAGACGGTGTCGTCGAGGGTGTTCACGACCCACGCGGCGTCCGCACTCACGGCCACCGAGACCGGCGCGTTGCCCACGCCGATCGGCCGCGTCACCGAGTTCGTGTCCGGGTCGACGCGCACGACCTGGTTCGAACCGCCCAGGGCCACCCACACATCACCGAACCCGACGGCGATCCCCCGAGGATCTGGCCCGACCGGGATCTCCTTGACCTCGTTCGTGTCGGGGTCGATGCGCGAGATCGTTCCGTCGAACCGGTTGGCAACCCACACGGCACCCTCGCCGGCCGCGATGCCCGCCGGGCCGTTCCCCACCTCGATCGCTTCTCCAACCACCGTGTTCGTTTCGGGGCTGATCCGCGAGACGGACGGCCCGCCGCTGTTCACGACCCAAACGGCGTCGAACCCGACGGCGATCCCGGTCGGGTTCTCTCCCACCGGGATCGAGTCGCGGATCTCCTGATCGTTTGGGTCGATCCGCGTGACGGTTCCGACGTCGGGCTTGGTCACCCACACCGCGTCCGCGTAAGACGCAACCGAACCCGGGCGGTCCTCGAGCTCCACCGTCGCCGTGACCTCGCCTGATTCGGGGTCAAGGACGCCGACCGAGTTTGGTTCGATCTCCGAGCTGCCCCCGGCCCTGCGAGCTACCAGCGGGACGGCGACCAAAGCGGCGACCACAGCGAACGCGACCACAGCCGCAACCGTCTTCCATCGTGCACGAGGTGGAGGCGCGATCGACCGGACGAACGGGGCGATCGCCAGGGCGTCGTCCCGTTCCTCAGAACGCACCGCGACCACGTGGACCGGCTTGTCGAGCCCCTTCAGCTCTGCCTGGCCACGCTCGGTGAACCGGACCCCGTCGACACGGAGGGCAAGGTGGACGATTTCCCGGCTCGCGAGCACCTCGCCCGCCTTGGCAAGCGAGCACAGACGTGCCGCGACGTTCAGGGCACCGCCGCGGTAGCCACCCTCGACGGGTACCGCCTCACCGGCGTCCAGTCCGATCCCCACGGTGAGCGGGAGGGATGGATCGGCGATCGTCTCCTCGACGAACCGCTGCTGTAGAGCGACGGCCCCACGGATCGCTGAGCGTGGCGAACCGAAAACGACGAGGGCCTCGTCACCGCGGAGCTCGAGCACGTGTCCGCGGTGATCCTCGACCACCGAGCGCGTCACCTCGGCGAAACGCCCGGCGAGGCGTCCGGCCTCCTCGTCCCCCCGTTCCTGTGTGAAGGCCGTGTAGCCACGAACGTCGGCGATCAGGAATGCATGGACGTCTGCGTCTCGGCTGGAGTCCGTCTGGGATTGAGCAGTACCCGAGGGCTCGCCCACCGACGGCGACTCGTCATCCGGTGGAACACTCACCCGGCGAGTATGGACCTCGTCGCACATGGCGGGAAGCGATGTCGCTTCCGCTCCAAAGCGACATTGAATGCGAGCAACCCCACGCTGGGCAACTGATCGACTGCGAGGAGGACCGGACGCTCCGGGCGGTGCTCGTCGGGATGCTGCGGGAGTCTGACCGCTAACGGCGCTCAGACATCGCTTGTATGTGCAGTTCTAGGCCTCCCTAGAGGGTGGGAGGTGATTCCACGATGAGCACCATGAATGACGGGCCTGCATACGAACCGCAGGCCCACCGTTGGACTAGCGAGACCGAGCGAATCGCTAGGGCGGCTGCTCGGCGCCTCTTTTGGGAGCGTTGGGAGCGCGACCTAGCCGCTAGGGAGGCGGCCCATTGGGCCAGGCTCCGAGGCGAGGAGCGCGAACCCGGCCACCCGGACCATTGAGGGGCGGCCCCGAGCGCCACGATCGGGGCGAGCACCAGCGCGACGTTCTCCCCAGAGAATGAAGGCGAATGAGGGGCGCACCGATCTCCCCGCCGAGGAACCGAAGCCGCTCCTGCAACGATCCGCCCGACAGCAGCAGTTGCAGGATGGCCACGTCGGCCGCCGTGGGATCGGCGTCCAGCTCGTGGGCCGAGGCGAACAGCGATAGCTCGTCCGGCTGGCACCGGCCGTCACGCGGACGAGGGGGTGATCGGGGACGGCGGTAGTGGTCGTGTTCGTGTACTACCCGGGCGCGCCCGACCCCGAGCGGGACGGCTCCCTGGTCGATCGCCGGTGCAGGTCACGGCGAGCTCTTGACCGGGTCCGACCCATCAGGTGGAGACCGGCCCGGTCGATAACCATGCGGTGGACACACGCAGCGATCGACTCGCCGGCTGGCTCACCCGGAGAACGAGTTCAGGCCGCTACATCGCCGAGATCGATGGCCTGCGTTTCGTGGCCATCGCGATGGTCGTGCTCTTCCATTCGCGGTGGCGCCTCGCCGATCTCCCGCCGCAAAACGTGTTCGATCTGTCCATCGCCCAGGGCCGGTTCGGCGTCGAACTGTTCTTCATCATCAGCGGATTCATTCTTGCACTTCCCTTCGCGGCGGAGAGGCTGGCTGGAGCGCGGCCCGTCCGGCTGAAGGCGTTTTACCTCCGACGGCTCACCCGACTTGAACCTCCGTACTTCGTAGTACTCACCCTGTACTTCCTACTGGGATCGACGACGCATCTGTGGAAGCTCTGGATCTGGAGCGACTACCACGACATCCTGCTGCCGAGGTTCGGAGCGGGCCTGGTCTACGCGCATGGCTTCATGTTCCGCGGAGAGCTGAACCCGATCCTGCCCCCAACGTGGTCGCTTGAGGTCGAGATCCAGTTCTACCTGCTCGTCCCCTTGCTCGCGCTCGTCTTCACGATCCGACGCACAGCCGCGCGCCGCGCGCTCATGTTCGGCGGAGCGATGTTCGCCGCGATCCTCCAGTGGTTCATGCTCGAATCGGTGGGCTTCCTTCCACCGACGGGCCTCCTTCCGCCGACGCTCCTCAGCTACCTGCAGTTCTTCCTCGTGGGCTTCCTCCTCGCGGACGTCTTCCTCCTCGATTGGCGCCAACACCCGTCGCAAGGATGGATCTGGGACGCCATCGGTTTCGCGGCGTTGTTGATCGTGTTCATCGGCCCGCCTCCCCTGGATGAGCGCATCCAGTGGGCGCATCAGCTCGTGCTGCTCCCTTGCCTGTTCGCGTGTGCGTTCTGCGCCGCCTTCCGCGGTCCGAAGATCAGGTCGCTCCTGACCTTTCGGTGGATCGCCATCATTGGCGGTATGTGCTACTCGATCTACTTGCTCCACTTCCCGTTGATGGCGATGCTCGCGCCGCATACGGCCGGCCTGGGGGGAGGCTCGGGGGCCGCAAATGTCATCGTCCAGTTCCTGGTGCTCGGTGGCATCTCGCTGCTCGTGAGCGCCGTCTTCTTCGCGTTCGTGGAGCGGCCGTGCATGGACCCGCGGTGGCCACAGCGGTTCGCAACGTGGGCAGGGGAGCGAGCCCGCAGGATGTCTCTCGGTCGTAGGGAGGAGGCTTCCGAGACCGCCCGATAGACCGCGCCGCCATGAAGCTGCGAGGAGGACCGGACGCCTCGGGCGGTGCTCGTCGGGATGCTGCGAGAAGCGAACTGAGCTCCCCTGGCCCTAGACGACCGAACCTAGGCGATCACGCACCGCAGCGAGGGTTCGATGCGTACCCTCGCCAAGTAGGTCCGATGGCTGGTTCATCTCCAAAGTGTCGGTCAGAAGACCGAACAGGAGCCGCGCTTCATCCTCTCCGAGCCAGAGCGTGAAGGACTCCTTCTCGTTGTCGAGCGCGTCGGCGTTTCCATCGATGAGCCGAACGCGCAGGCCTTCGATGGTGTCGAGGATCGCGTTGTCTGCGGGTTTCGAGGCGGTTGGTTCCTCTGCCAGAACTCGAATAGGAGTCCCGACAGCAGGCGGGCCTCGTCGTCCCCCAACGTAACGGCCTTCTCCCTCGCCACTGGCGTCCACGCCGCAGTTCCACCGCCAGCCAGATATGAGGAATAGGACTCGTGTCGTCCTGTTCCTTCCACGTCCGGGATGAGGTCCCGAGCCGCCACAGGGACGCGTTCTTCGACGAATCGAACGATCGCGACGGCCGTTGCGCGATCACGGAGCCTGAAGCGTGCAAGCGTCGTCTGGCCCGTGGCGAGTTCCTCGTAGCGCGGTTCATCGGCTTCGATGATTAAGCCTCCCTCGCCTTCGCTTCCGAGGAATGCGACAACATGCGCGAACTCGATGTCGAGAACAACATCCTTGGTCCTGGTGTAGGTCCATATGATCCGTTGGTCAGTCACCAGCATCAGGATCTCTAGCTCGGAGCTTGCGACCTTCTCCCAACCCCTTGCCTGAGTGAACTCGGTCTCGCCTGGTCGAAGCCGGGAGCGAAGGAGCGCCGGAGGAGACGTCTGTTTCCCGTAGGGGTACGCGACCTTCTTCGCGAGTCGCTTGAGACGTCCTTCTACGGGAGGCGGCGGCGGCAGTTGATCCATGGACCAAGCGATTGTGCGCCGCCAACGCAGGGCGTCTAATCGGACAAGTCTTCGTCCCCGCGCGCGCGGTCCGGCACCACCTAGGTGGTGAGTCCCCGTCTCACCCAGTTCAGGCGCACCGGGAGCCCGCGCCGCACGGCGAGCCGGCGGTCTAACGCTTTCTGGCCGCCGATCAGAAAAAGGTGCTATGCCGCCTATGCGGATGGGGTCCGAGGCGCGTTCATGAGGGCGATGGATCAGCAGGCGGCGGCAGCGACCGAGTCACCGGAAGATCTTCGAATCCAGTTCGCCTTCGAGGAGTTCTTCGAGACCGAGCGCGAACGGCTGTTCCGGGCGCTCCTGCTCGTCACGCACGACTGGCCGGAAGCAGAGGACCTCATGCAGGAGGCATTCGTGCGGGTATGGGAGCGTTGGGACCGCGTCGGCACCCTCGATGACCCCGTCGGCTACCTGTTCAAGACGGCGCTTAACCTGCACCGGTCGGCGCTCCGGCGAGCGGTGGTCGCGACCAGGCGATCGCTGCGCCCGCCCCGCGAGCACGACCCCTTCGAGAGAGTGATCGACCGCGACGAGGCCGTTCGGTCGTTGGCCGCGCTCACCCCCCGGCAGCGGGGAGCGGTCGTCGTCACCGAACTCCTCGGCTACAGCACTGAGGAGGCGGGCGTGATCCTCGGTATCCGACCGGGCACCGTGCGCATGCTCATTTCGCAGGCACGAGCGGCACTCCAGGAATGGAAGGAACGCGAGGATGTCTGACCTCAAAGCACTGCTCGAGCGCGCCGACCGCGCCGTCTCCGACGTGCCGCTGCCCTCCGACGGGCTCGAGGGGCTCCAGCGCCGCCGGGACCGCAAGCGCCGGAACCAGCGCATCGCGGCGGGGGTGGTCGGGATCGCGGTCTTCGTCGCGGCGGTCTGGATCGTGACGACTGTTGGGTCGCTGGACCGCTCGGAGACGCCGGCCGTGTCAGGTTCGGCGGAGACCGGACCGGCGGTGTCGAACTGCGTCGTTACCCGCTGCACGGAGACCGGACCGGTGCCGCCGACGCCGCCACCGGCGGGAATCATCGCCCCCCCGACCACCGGTTACCTGATCGACCTCAACACTGGCGAGAACTCTCGACTCCCCAAGAGCATCGCCGGGTACGGGTACGCGGTCTCACCGGACGGCACGATGGTGGCGTACACCTCTGGAGACGATGCGGGGACGCCCCAGGTCTTCATCGCCAGCCTGTACGGCACGGATGTCCAGCAGGTGACGCATGACCAGCGCGGGGCGTGGGTGTCAGACTGGTCACCCGACGGCGCGGCGATCGCGTACACGTCATTGGACGGGGACGTCACGAACATCTTCGTGCTGGACCTGGCGACGGGCGAGACCTCGCAGGTCACGAATGAGAAGCCGACGACCGAGGCATGCCTCGGCTGTGCCCCGCTCGGTGCCTACGGCCCCCGGTTCTCGCCGGACGGCGCGTCCATCGTCTACGACCTCTTTCGCACGGCGACGAGCGTGGACGTGCGGATCGTGCCCGTCACGGGCGGGAAGAGCGTCCTTCTCGTCCGCGGGGCGGCCGGGGGAACGCTCTCGCCCGATGGGTCAACGCTCGCCGTGGTGTGCGGCGGCCCGTTCGTTGGCGGGCAGCTCTGCATCGCGCACGCCGACGGGACGAACCTGCGCGTGTTGGTCAGCGGTAGTGGGTACGGACCGAAGTGGTCGCCCGACGGCACGCGGATCTCCTACATCAACCTCGAGTACAACCCCGACGGCGGAATCTTCGTGGTGGACGTCGCCACCGGCGAGACCACCTTCGTGGCCGAGGGGATCGCGGCCGATTGGCTCGACGACCACACGCTCATCATCGAGGACATCGGCCCGTAAGCTGCTCGGTACCAACACCTCGTTTCCCCGGCAAGCCGTGGCCGCGAGCCCGAGCAGTCCATCCCGCCGCCGCGCCACAGGGGCCCGCGCCGCACGGCGAGCCGGCGATGTAGCCCGCCGGGAGTGTGGGAGGGCGAAGAGACTGCCGACTGATTCGAGAAGCAACCGCGGCGCTCAGGAACTCTGATCGTTCTTTGATGGGGGAGATGTCGGAGTCCTGCACGAGCCTCTGCCCGCCATGGCCCTAGTCTTTGCGTCGAATGCACTCACCACGCAGTCCCGCCCGAGCCGAGGTGGTCGGATCTCTATTGCGGCCTCCGGCCTTGCGGCAGGCAATCGACGCCTTCTATGAGCAAGGCCACTCGGCCGTCCTGGATGAAGAGCGAGAGAGGGACCGAACAACTCTCCGTGAGATTGAGGACGCCGCCATACGCAACATCGTCCAGCGGCAGATCGACATCGGCCTCGACGTTGTCACCGACGGCGAGTTCCGGCGCTGGATGTTCATGAATTCGTTCTACGACGCGGTCGCTGGCGTGAGGACGGGGAAGACCGTGAGCTTTCGGAACGCGAGGGGAGAGGAAGTTCCGCTGAAGGTTCACGAGATCGTCGAGCCTCTGAAGCAGATCGATTCTCCCGCGGCTCGCGAGGCGGCCTTCCTCTCTGAGGTAACCGAGGGTTACCCGTTCAAGGTTTCGCTGCCCGCAGCCTCTATCTTCCTTCATCCGTTTACGACGGTGACGGGGGCGTACGAGTCGGTTGAGGAGTTCGCAGACGAAGCCATCCGCATCGAACGTCAACTCATTCAGGACATCCTCTCTGCAGCTCCTGTCTTCAAGAGCTACACACTTCAATTTGACTTCCCGCTCTACCCGTACCTCATCGACCCTGCCTGGGTCGAGCGCTTCGAGGCGCGCGGTCACCGCGTCGGCGATCTGCTGGAAGCCGCGATCGCCGCCGACACCGCGGTGCTCGAGGGCATCCCCGACGACGTGACCGTGGCGCTCCACATCTGCCGCGGGAACTACCGCTCGTCGTGGATGTGCGAGGGGTCGCTCGAACCGGTCGCCGAGCGAGTGTTCGGCGAGCTGCCCTACGACGCATTCCTGGTCGAGTGGGACGACCTCGGCCGCGACGGCGGGTTCGAGCCGGTGCGATACCTCAGGAAGGGGTCGACGATGGTCATGGGGATCGTCTCGACCAAGACGCCGGCGATCGAGAACGAAGACGATCTCCTGCGGAAGATGGAGGATGCGGCGGGCCTCGCCGGCGGGATGGATCGGCTCGCGATCAGCCCGCAGTGCGGTTTCGCGAGCGTGATGGTCGGCAACGAGATCGACGAGGACACACAGTGGCGCAAGCTCGAGCTGGTCGCGAGTGTTGCCGAACGGCTCTGGCGATGACCGCGACGCCGGGGCTACGCTCTGCGGTCATGGCGGACGCGGCGGAGCGGACCACCGGACCCGACCGAACCACGCTGGCGGCGTTCGTCGCGTTCGTGACACTGGCGGGCGGTAACGTCATCGCGGTCCGGTCCGTCTCGTGCGAAGACTGCGAGCTCGATCCGTTCTGGGCCGCCGCCTCGCGCTTCCTGCTCGCGTCCCTGATCCTCGCGGGGACCGCGCTCGCGCTCCGCGCCGGTTTCCCTCGTGGCCGAGCGCTCCTTGGCGCCGTGCTCTACGGCGTCCTCGGGTTCGGCGCCGCGTTCGCCTTCGCGTACTGGGGATTGCAGCGCGTTTCCGCGGGGCTCGGGGCCGTGTTTCTCGCGACCGTGCCGGTCCTGACGTTCGCGCTCGCGCTGCTTCACCGACAGGAGCGGTTCCGGTGGGACGGCCTGATCGGCGGCGTGCTCGCGGTCGCCGGGATGGCGGTGATCTTCCGCGAGGGGCTCGGGGCCGGTGTGCCGTTCGGCTCGCTGCTCTCGCTCTTCGGAGCGGCGGTGTGCTTCGCGGAGACCGGCATCGTGGTCAAGGCGTTCCCGCGCGTCCACCCCGTCTCGATGAACGCGATCGGGCTCGGCGTCGGCGGCCTGATGCTGCTCGTGCTCGCGGTGCTCCACGGTGATTCCCTCGCCGTGCCCGAGCTCGCCAAGACGTGGGTAGCCCAGGCCTACCTGGTGATCCTCGGCTCCGTCGTCGCGTTCTCGCTGTACGTCTACGTCCTGCGTCGCTGGACGGCGAGCGCGGTCTCGTACGAGGGCGTGCTGATCCCGATCGTGGCGATCCTGTTGGCGTCGTGGCTCCAGGACGAGGAGATCACTTGGGCGTTCGCGGCCGGCTCCGTGCTCGTGCTGATCGGCGTCTACGTCGGCGCGCTCCGCCGGCCCGCGGATGCACCGGATCCCGAACCGCGCCGGGTAGCATCCGAACCGTGACCGAGGCCGACGTCCCGCTGCGGCTCGACGCCCCTCGAGAGGAGGTGCTCGAGCACGCGGCCAAGCTGGTCGCCGAGGCCTGGCAGAGCTTCGACCGGTACCGGCCCGAGGAGCCCCCGCTCGACGAACGCGTTCGCGGGCTTCTGCAGACCGAGCTCCCGACCACGCCAGGGGCGGCTCACGAGGCCGTCGACGACGCGGCACGGATCCTGGACGAGTCGATCGCCCAGCCGCGCCCCCGGTACTTCGTCGGGGTGGGCTCGAGCGGCCTGGAGATCGGCACGATCGGCGACCTGCTCGCGCACACCTACGACATCAACCTCGCGGTCGACGCGCGCGCGGCGACGCTGATCGAGAAGCAGGCGGTCCGGTGGGCGGCCGAGTTCATCGGGTACGCGCCCGACGCCGCGGGGGCGTTCACGAGCGGCGGGACGGTCTCGAACACGACCGCGCTCGCCGCCGCGCGCGAGCACGCCCTGCCCGGCTCGCGGTACGAGGGGCTCGGCGGCAAGCGCGTGGCGATCTACTGCTCGCAGGAGGTGCACTACTCGGTCACCCGGGCCGTCGAGACGCTCGGGGTCGGCTCGGCGAACCTCCGGGCGATCCCGCTCGGTCCCGAGCGAGGGCTCGAACCCGACGCCCTCGCCGAGGCGATCGACCGCGATCTCGCGGACGGCGTGACTCCGATCGCGGTGGTCGCGTCCGCGGGGACCACCCTGACCGGCGCGATCGATCCGCTCGAGGCGGTCGCGGACATCTGCGAGGAGCGCGGGGTCTGGTTCCACGTGGACGGCGCGTACGGGCTCCCGGCCGTAGCCGCGCGCCCCGAGCTGTTCGCGGGGTTCGAACGCGCGCACTCGGTCGCCATCGACGCGCACAAGTGGCTCTATCTGCCGAAGGCCTGCGGGATCCTCCTCGTGCGCGAGCAGGAGGACCTGGTGGCGTCGTTCGGACACGAGCAGGGGTACCTGCCGCACCAGCGGCATGAGCTCCACGCGATGGACACGACGTTCGAGTACTCGCGGCCGTTCCGGGCGCTCAAGTTCTGGCTCGCGATGCGGGTGCACGGGGCCGCGGCGTTCGCCGAGGCGATCGAGCGCAACCTGCAGGAGGCGCAGCTCCTGTACCAAACGGTGTCGGAGCGGGACGACTTCGAGGCGCTCGGTCCGCCGAAGCTGTCGATCGTCGCGTTCCGGCACGCCCCGGCGGGCGTCGATGACGTCGGCGCACACAACCAGCGGCTGGCCGTGGCCATCCAGGCCGACGGGCGCGTGTGGATGTCGAGCGCGCTCATCGACGACGAGGTCTGGCTCCGACCTTGCTTCGTGAACTTCCGCACCACAGAGGAGGACGTGCTCGACCTCGTCGAGATCGCCGCCGAGATCGGCGAGCGGCTCGTCACCACATGAGGGACCCCCTGCCCGTCTAGACTGCTCACGCCCGAGCACACCAGAGGGAGCTCACCGAGATGACGGAGCCGTTGGTCGGCGTCGTGATGGGATCGGCGTCGGACTGGGACACGATGCAGCACTGCGCCAAGCAGTTGGAGGCCCTCGGCGTGCCGTTCGAGACCCGGGTGCTGTCGGCCCACCGGACGCCCAAGGAGCTCGCGGCCTGGATCGAGGACGCCGAGTCCCGCGGCGTGGAGGTGTTCATCGCCGCCGCCGGCATGGCAGCGGCCCTGCCGGGCGTCGTGGCCGCCCACACCACGCGACCCGTGCTCGGCGTTCCGATGGAGTCGAAGCTCGCGGGCGGGCTCGACTCGCTGCTCTCGATGGTGCAGATGCCGGGCGGGATCCCGGTCGGCGTGCTGGCCGTCGGCAAGGCGGGCGCGGTGAACGCGGCGATCCTGGCGACCCAGGTCCTCGGACGGTCGCACCCGGGGTTCGACGAGGCCGTTCGTAAGCAACGCGAGGCCAAGGCGGCCGAGCTCCTGACCGATCCCGACCCCACCGAGGCCTGACGGGTGCTGGACCCGGATCGGCGTCTGAGCTCAGGCCCCCCCGGGAAGCACCTTCCGCCGCACGATGCCTCCTCGGTACCCTTGATTTATGG
>Ga0208890_1000034_pt1 | contig 11561 bp, 9 predicted proteins | sample SoimicmetaGmgHPA_FD_188328 | JGI IMG/M metagenome (GOLD analysis project Ga0208890, IMG submission 188328) | Soil and rhizosphere microbial communities from Laval, Canada - mgHPA (SPAdes) (version 2) | ecosystem: Environmental > Terrestrial > Deep subsurface > Rock core/Sediment | place: Laval...
CAGGACCGCCGGGCTTCCGCGCGCCTGCTCCTATACTTCGCCCGGATGCCTACGAGCGCGGACAAGACGCAGTGGCGGGACCTCTACCACGAGGTCGTGCTCACGGGGCTGTGCACCGGGTGCACCGCGTGCATCGTGGCGTGTCCGTTCCACGTCCTCGGCTACGAGGACGACGAGCCCGTCCAGCTGCAGGAGGACGGTCCGGACGCGTGCGTCCACGGCGACCGAGGGTGTTCGCTCTGCACCCTTGCCTGCCCTCGCTTCCGCGAATGGGAGTCCGAGATCGACCAGCTCCTGTTCGGCCAGACCCGCAAGCCCGAGGACGTGATCGGCCAGTATCAGGACATCGTCCTGGCGCGCGCCACGATGCCCGAGGCACTCATGCGAGGCCAGGACGGCGGCGTCGTCTCGGCGCTGTTGATTTGGGGCCTGCGCACGGGCGAGATCGACGGAGCCCTCACCTCCAAGCTCTCGGACGAACGCGAGTGGGACGCCGAGCCCACGGTCGTCACGGACGCGGAGGGGGTGCTCGCGACGGCCGGGTCCCGGTACACCTACTCGGCGAACCCGCTCGCGCTCATCAAGGCCGCCGAACTGGGCCTATCGAAGGTGGCGCTCGTGGGGATGTCGTGTCAGGCGAGCGTGACGGGTTCGATGACGGCCCGGCGCGTCAACAAGTGGGCGAAGAAGATCAACTGGACGTTCGGGCTCCTGTGCTCGAAGAGCTTCACCTACGACGGCCTGATGGTCGAGATCGCGCAGAACCGGCTGGGGCTGGAGCTCGACGACGTCGTCCGGGTGAACGTGAAGGGCAAGCTGCTCTTCTACACGAAGGACGGCGAGGAGGTCACCTACTCGCTGAAGCAGGCGCACGAGTTCACGCGCCCGGGATGCCTTCGGTGCCCGGATTTCGCCGCCGAGCACGCCGACATCTCGTTCGGCGGGCTCGGGCAGAGCGACGGCTGGACGCTGACCATCATCCGTACGGACAAGGGTCGCGACCTGTGGGACCGCGCCGCGGCGGACGGCGTGGTGGAGTGGCGACCGGGGTCGGAGGACCCCGCTGCGATCTCCCTGATGTCGAAGCTGGCCGCTAAGTCACGGTCTCGTTGGGGCGAAACCCCCTGGGGTGCGCCGGGCGAGGTGCCCGAACCCGAACCCGCCTCCGAGAGCACGTAGGCGCACCGATCCGGGGGCACCTCGACGCGGAGGCACCTCGACGCGGAGGAGCCGACGCGAGCGCTCCGAGATCGGTCAGCCGACGGTGGGCCAGCCTGCGACCACCGGATGGTCCACGTTGCTCGGACCCACCTGGGCCGCTCCCCCGGGCGAGCCGATGCCGCTGATGTTCTCGTTGAACCACTCGGCGTTGATCGGGGTGAACTGCTTCCATTCCGCCGGCACGTCGTCCTCGTAGAAGATCGCGGTCACCGGACAAACCGGCTCGCACGCGCCGCAGTCCACGCACTCGTCGGGATGGATGTAGAGCATCCGCGGTCCCTCGTAGATGCAGTCGACCGGGCACTCGTCCACGCAGGCCTTGTCCTTGATATCGATGCACGACTCGCAGATCGTGTAGGTCATGGCCTGTTCCCCTTCCCTGAGCCTTCCCCTGGGGTTTCCCCCTTTTCCACCGTGCCGACCTTGTAAACCTAGTCTACGGCTCACGGGCTCGTGCGCAAGTCGTGCGTGGGATCCTCAGGCCGGAGCGAGCGCGCGGAGGGTGGCCTCGATCGAGGCCGCGGGGTCCGCGGTCGCGACCGGGTAGACGATCGGCAGGTCCGCTCCCGCCTCCCGGAACGCGTCGAGACGATCCCGAGCCCCGTCGCCCACGGCGCAGACGGACCGGACCAGCACCTCGGGCACGTCCTCGGATCTTCCGGCCCGGTGCGCCTGCCCGGCGACCGCCGCCTGGGGTCCCAGACCCACCTGCTCGAACTGACGCCGATACGCCCGGTAGGAAGCGTATCGACCCGCCATCGCGCGCAACGCGGACATCGCCTCGGCCTCGTCGCGCCCCGCCCACGCCCGCACGTAGACCGCGACGGTGACGGACACCGGGTCTCGCTCCGCCGCTTCGGCACCCTCGGCGATGCGCGCGCGGGCGAACAACACCCGCTCCGGTGGACACCAGTTGAGGATGACGCCGTCGGCGATCTCGCCCCCGAGCCGCATCGCCTTCGGCCCGAGCGCGGAGATCCAGATCGGGACCTCGCGCCCCGGCGTCAGCGAAAGGGTCACCGGGTCGCCTTCCTCCTCGAGCGTCTCACCCCGGAGCAGGGCCCGGACCCGTCGCACCGTCTCCCGGAGCTCGTCGAGCGCACCCCGTCCGACCTCGCCCGTTCCCAGACCGAGGATCAGCCGGCCCCCCGAGCGCTCGTGCACCGTGGCCGCACCCATCGCGGTGAGCAGCGGGGTCCGGGAGCGCATCGGGAGCACGCCCGTGCCCAGGAGCAGGCGGCGCGTCTCGCCCGCGAACATGCCGAGCGTGACGAGCGCGTCGCGCCCCGTGATCTCGGGAAGGAACACCGCCGTGTAGCCCGCGGGTTCGGCGTCGCGCACGATCGGAGCGAGCTCCTTCCAGGGCAACGCGTCGCGGAGCGCGAACCCCGTTGCGCTCGGTTGTCGACGCGCCGCCACGCCTGGCATGGTCCCACGCATGGAACCCGTGCGTTTCGCGACGGTGGACGGCGTGTCGCTCGAGGGGGAGATCCGGCAGCCCGAGACGCCGCCGGCCGGCTCTGCCGTGATCTGCCACGCGCACCCCCGTCGCGGCGGGACCAAGGACCATCCGATCCTGTGGGCGCTGCGCAACGACCTCGCGTCACGTGGGTTCGTCGTCCTCTCCTTCAACTTCCGGGGGACGATGCGCAGCGCCGGCACCTACGGGGCGGGTCACGCCGAGACCAGGGACGTCGATGCGGCCATCGGCCGGGTGCGCGAGGAGGCCCCGGGACCCACCCTGGTGTGCGGGTGGTCGTTCGGGGCCAACGTCGCGCTGCGCGAGGCCCTGACCGACGATCGGGTGGGTGCGCTCGCGCTCATCGGGCTGCCGCTCGAGCCGGCCGACGTCGAGATCCCTCCGACGCCCGGACCGTCCGAGCTCCGGGCGTTCACGCGTCCCACCCTGCTGCTCGCGGGCGAGGGGGACGTCTACTGCCCCCGGCCGCGGCTGGAGGCGCTGGCCCGGACGATGCCGAAGGCCGAGGTCGTCATCGTGCCGGGCACCGACCACTTCCTGTGGCGCCGCGAGCAGCCGGTCGCGGAGACGGTCGGTGCGTTCGCGCTTCGGACCCTGCTCTCGGCGGACGGTCAGCAGGGCTAGGGCCGTCGGTCCCGACGCCCCCGCCCGACGGCGCGCATCACAACGAACGGGAAGAACAGGAACGTGAACCCGAGCAGCCGCGGGAACGCGAACACCCCGACGAACACGAACACCATCGACAGCCCGATCCACACGCCCGGCGACCCCCACCACGGACGTTCGGGTTCGAGCGCTCGTCCCCGTCGGTAGGCGAGCACGAGCGCGACCGCCGCGACGAAGGCGCACGCGGGGAGCAGGATCAACGCCAAGGTCCCCATCGACACCCAGGGTACGGCCCAGGGAACGGTCAGGATGCGTCAGACGAGCAGTTCGCCCGCGAACCCGACCCCCTCGCGCTCGAGGTCCGCAACGAACGCGGCGGGGTCGAACGCCGTCTCCGGCGGGTGGACGCCGGAGGGCACGCGCCCCTCGGCCAGCCACCGCACCGTCGTCGCGATCGGGATCGCGGTCCCGAACGCCCCCGCCGACAGGCCCTCGGGGGACGGCTCGAAGCTCGCCAGCGAACGGTACGTCGCCGGCGCGCCGCCCGAGCTGCCCGCGACCCGGACGTCGATCACCTCGCGATCCGACGGCTCGCCGTCGGCGACCGAGAGACGGTTCAGGACCGCGGCGAGCGCCTCGCGCGGGACGACCGGACCGCTCGAGGTCATGACGGGGTCCCGCGACGCAAGGCCCGCCCGCACGAGGAAGACGAACCCCTCGTGGACCGGTCTGGGCAGCGCGAGCCGCCAACGCACATCGCGGACCCCCGGGATCGTCCGGGGAAGTGTGGCCGGCTCCGAGTGCAACGTGTACATCGCCGGCTGCGTGCCGATCGGCTCCGGGAACACCCAGTCGATCACGCCCGACCCCGCCTCCACCTCGCGCAGTCGCCCGCCCTCGAACACGATCGCCGGCAGGGTGAACTCGTCCAGGATCGTCTCCGCGGAGTAGGGGACGCCGAACTCGCCGCCGCCCTCGGACAGGTCGATGGCCCCGTTCACCAGGTCGATCGACCGGACCGAACCCTCGTCGAGCCGGTCGGCGCCCAAGCGCGCGAGGACGTTCGTGATGCCGGGGGCCGACCCGATCCCCATCACGGCGGACAGGCCCGCCTCGCGGAACCTGGGGTCGAGCTCCCACTGTTTGAGGGTGACGTGGTACAGCCCCCCGAGGTCCGCGTAGTGGCACCCGGCCGCCAGCGCGGCCTCCATGACCTCGAGGTTCAGCCGGTAGGGCAGGCAGGCGGCGACGGCCGCAACGCCCTCCAACACCGAGGCGAGTCCCCCCGCATGGGCGTCGAACCCCCGGCCCTCGGCATCCGCGCGCTCCGCGACCCGTGCGGCGCGTCCCGCGTCGACATCGAGCACGAGCAGGTCGACGTCGTCGTGTCGGGCGAGCAACAGCGCGGCGGCGCTCCCCATCGCGCCCGCGCCGAGGACCGCGATCCGGCTCAACCGGTCACGCTCGGAGCGGGACGTGCGACACGAACACCGGATACCGTGCTTGACCTGCCGAAAGCTCTGTGCCACCCCTGTCCATCTGTGCCTGGAGTGTCATGGTGGGCCGAGGTCCCGTCAACTCTCTGTCAACCGATAGCGAGGTCGAAGGCCCTTCGGCTATTCCTGCCTTCGGCCAGGCCCAGGGGGCAGCATGCTCAGCGGATCCGGCCGTCACGAATGCGGTCCTGGAGCGACTCCGAAAGGGCAAGCGCCTGCTCGAGGCGGGGCTCGCCCGCTCTCGCCGCGGAGGAACGGATACTCGGCCTAGTCGCCGACGGCAAGCCCAACAAGGAGATCGGCGACGAGCTCGACCTGGTAGAGAGGACCGTCAAGAACTGGGTCTGGAGGGCTTGGTCCGAGTGAATCTAGAAGTTCAGCAGCCGACTGCGCTGGGCAATCTGGCTCGCGATCTGTCGGAACACCGCGTCCAGGTCCTCGCCCCGGCCCTCGCAGAAGTAGTAGTCCTGGTCCGTGTTCTCGGTAACGGCGCAACCGCCGGGGCTGCTGTCCGTCGCGCCCTGGTCGGGGGCGATGCCCGAGGTCGAGGCGAGGAAGTACGTGCCGTAGCGGTTGACGAAGGGACCCGAGTTGTCGGCCCCGCACCTTGTGGTGTCGACGCCGTAGCCGAGGGAGTAGATCGCGGTCCCTGCCAGCTTCGCGCTCGTCGCGGCATCGTTCGCGTACTGGCAGGGATGCCCCGTGCTGGTGGGCTGGTTCGCCTGGCCGTCGGCGAAGAAGACGATGACGTTGTCGGCGTCCGGGCGTCCCGTCGACAGGAGGTACTGGGCGGCCGCGATCGGGTCTCCGTGGTTGGTGTGCTGCCCGGAGCCACCCGCCGGAGGATAGGACAGGACGGCGTTGGTGGCGTGGCGCATACACTGGATCCGCTGCACGAGCGTGCTCGACGTGTTGATCGTGCCGTTGCTGTTCCGATAGTCGTTGGAGAGCCCGACGATCTGCCACTTCGACTGGTTCGCCGGGACCGGGGCGGGGTAGTTCTGGCGAGGGTCGACCCCGCACGGGTCCGTCGGGCTCTGGTACGGAAGCGCCACGAGGCCGACCGAGACGGCGGCCGGGTCGTAGAACTCCAGGACGGAGTCCTCGGCGACGCTGGTGTCGACGATCGCGTCCTTGACGTTGGCGACGTCGGCGGCGGACATGCTGCCCGTCCGGTCGATCACGAACACGACGTCGAGCTTCGTGGAGATCTGCCCGCAATTGCCGCGGCAGGCGGTGGCCCGCAGGGCTTGCGTGTTCCCCGAGGTGAACCCGAGGATGGGGGCGAACCAGTACTGGACCGTCCCCGAGGCGCTCAGCCGGATGCTGTTGCAGAGATCGCCGCTGTACGGATTGCACAGGTGGAACGCCTTGTCGCCTCGCTGGATCCATCCGCCCGACCACGACCCGGATGCGGGTCCGCAGCCGACGGTGAAGCCGGGGCTCACGGGCGTCGTGACCACGCACCCGAATTCGATCACCAGCCCGCCGGATCCGAGGGCGGGGTCGTTCGTCACCGCGATCGATCGGGCCATGTTCTCCGCGGCCGAAGCCTCAGTCGAGTTGTGCACCGGCAGGAACTGCGCACCGGCGAGCGAGCCGAGGTCGACGGCCGCCTGGATCATGTGGCGTTCGTGGCGGAGCCGCGCCAGGTCGAGGACCGTGGCGGCGGAGCCGAGGAGCACGACCATCAGCAGGCCGACGATGACCGCGACGGCCCCCCGCTGATCGGCGCGCAGCTGGCGCAGGCGACGACGGATCACACGCCCTCGAATCTCGCCTCGGCGACGGATCGCATGCGCATGTCCGGGCCCATGCCGACGAACCTCGGCAGGGGGGTGATGTAGTCGTAGTGGTACTCGACGGCCACCCGGACGATATCGCCCTCGACCCATTGGGCCGGATTGTTGGAACAGGTGGAGAAGGGCCCGCCATTGCGCTGGCACTGGATCGTGACCGTCAGGTCCGACTGGTTCAGGAAGCTCGTCGTGCCCCGCACGCGCTGGGTGATCTCCGATGGGCTCGCGTCGACGGCGGCGAGCCGTGCGCCCTCCCGTGCGCCGTTCTGCGTCGCATCCCAAGCGTGGAAGCCCGTTCCGAACTCGATGATGCCGAGTACCAGCAGGACCAGGATCGGGAAGATGAGCGCGAACTCGACGGCGACGGCACCGCGCTGACCACGCGCGCGAACGCGCCAAGGCCGCCTACGATGCAACGGTTCTCCGGGGAAAGCTCTGGTTGTCTCCACGGAAGGATCATCGGCTGAAGTGATCGGCGGGACCATCGTCTATCCGGCGATTTCGGGTGCTGCGCTGTCCTAGATCGAAGGGCGTACGTATCCCCGAACGCCCGGCGTGGTGGCCCGCCGTACCCGGGTGCCAACCCAGAGTCAACCGGAAGACTCAAACAGGCCTGTTTGCCCTCGTAGACGCTACAGCGGGACGTGCGACAGGACCATGATCCGTGGCTCGGTCATCTCCTCCATCGCGTACCTCAGGCCCTCGCGTCCGAACCCGGAGTCCTTCGAACCGCCGTACGGCATCTGGTCGGCCCGGAACGCCGAGACGTCGTTCACGATCACGCCGCCGACGTCGATGTCACGATGGGCCTGGAACGCGCGGTTGATGTCGTTGGTGAAGACGCCCGCCTGCAGCCCGTAGCGCGAGTCGTTCACCGTGGCGATCGCGTCATCGAAGGTCTGGTACGGGCTGATCGTGACGACCGGGCCGAAGATCTCCTCGCGGCAGACCTTCATCTCGGGCCGGACGTCGCCGATCAGCGTCGGGAGGTAGAAGGGCTCCTCCGCCTTCCCGCCGGTGAGCACCGTCGCCCCCTGCGAGACCGCCTCCTGCACCCACGAGTCGATCCGCCCGACCTCGCTCCGCTGGATCACCGGGCCGACATCGACGGTCGGATCCATCGGGTCGCCCACCTTCAGGCTCTCGATCTGCTTCACGAGGCGCGCCGCGAAGTCGTCGTACACCTCGGACTGAACCAGAACCCGCTGCACGCTGATGCAGCTCTGCCCCGCCTGGTAGTAGCCGCCGAACGCGACTCGCTGCGCCGCGAGGTCCAGGTCGGCGTCCGAATGGACGATCACGCCCGCGTTCCCGCCGAGCTCGAGCGTGACCCGCTTCTTCGGATCCAGACCCTTCAGGTACCAGCCGATGTCGCTCGAGCCGGTGAAGGAGATCTTCCGGAACCGCTCGTCCCTGGCCATCCCGTCGGCGACCTTCGAGGACACGGGCAGCACCTGGAACATCCCGCGCGGCAGGTCCGTCTCGTCGAACAGCTCCGCCAGGCGGAGCGATCCGAGCGGGGTGGCCGACGCCGGCTTCACGACGATCGGCGCGCCGACCGCGAGCGAGGGCGCCACCTTGTGCGCCACCAGGTTGAGGGGGAAGTTGAACGGCGTGATCCCGAGGACGGGCCCGAAGGGGAACCGCCGGATCAACCCCACGCGCGAGCCGAGCGAGGCCTCGGTATCGAGACGGATCAGCTCGTCGTCCCCGCGGCGAAGGACCTCGCTGGCCCAGCGGAACGTCGAGACCGCCCGGGTCGCCTCGACCTTCGCCCACTTGAGCGGCTTCCCGCCCTCCTGCGCGATCAGCTCGGCGTTCCGATCGATCGACTCGCCCAGCCGGCGCGAGATGTGGTCGAGCGCCTCCGCGCGTGCGTGCACCGGGAGGTTCTTCGACACCTCGAACGTCTGGGCGGCGGTCGCGACCGCCTCCTCCACGTCCTCGGCGGTCGGCACGCCGATCTCGGCGACCACGGCGTCGTCGTACGGGCTGTGGACCTCGAACGTCCCCTCGCCCGTTCGCCACTCCCCGTTCACCAGGAACGGTCGTACGGTCATCGCGAGCTCACTTCCTTCCGTTCACTTCTGCCGACCGCTCGCGCGGTCAGTCGAGGGCCCACATCACGTGCTTGATCTGCGTGTAGTCCTCCAGCGAGTACATCGACATGTCCTTGCCGTACCCGCTCTCCTTGTAGCCGCCGTGCGGCATCTCGGCGGTGATCATGAAGTGCGTGTTCACCCACACGGCCCCGTACTGGAGGCGTCGAGCCACCCGCATCGCGCGGCTCGCGTCGCGCGTCCACACGGACGACGAGAGCCCGTAGACGACGTCGTTCGCCCAGTTGACGGCCTCGTCCTCGTCGCCGAACCGCTGCACGGTGACGACCGGGCCGAACACCTCCTTCTGCACGATCTCGGAGTCTTGGGCTACGTCGGCCACGACCGTGGGCTTGTAGTAGAAGCCGGCGCGGTCCATCTTCTCGCCACCGGTGAGGACCTTGCCGCCGGCGTTCTGTGCGCGGTCGACGAACCCGGCCACGCTCTCGCGCTGGCCGCTCGAGACGAGAGGTCCCATCTCGACCTCCTCGTTGTCCAGGTCACCGACCTTGATGGACTCGACGGCCGGCACGAGCTCGGACAGGAGGTCCTCGTAGATCCCCGGGCCGGCGACGACGCGGCAGGAGGCCGTGCAGTCCTGACCAGTGTTCGTGTACCCCGCGAACTTCAACGTCTCGATCAGGCTCTCGAGGTTCGCGTCGTCGAACACGACGACCGGCGCCTTGCCCCCGAGCTCAAGGTGCACCCGCTTCACGTTGGACGAGCCCGCGTTCGACGCGATGATCTTGCCCGTCGCGGTGTCGCCGGTGACCGAGACCAGGCGTACGAGCGGGTGCTTCACGAGTTGGTCGCCGATCTCCGACCCGTGGCCGGTGACCACGTTGAACACACCGGGCGGCAGGATATCCTGCGAGAGCTCGGCCAGCCGCAGCGTGGTGCGAGGTGTCAGCTCGGCCGGCTTGATGATCGAGGTGTTGCCCGCCGCGAGGGCGGGACCGATCTTCCAGATCGCCATCATCAGCGGGTAGTTCCACGGGCATATGCCGACGGTCACGCCGAGGGGCTCGCGGCGGATCATGCTCGTAAAGCCCTTCTCGTACTCGCCCGCGGACTTGCCCTCCAGGTGGCGCGCGGCGCCCGCGAAGAAGCGCAGGTTGTCGCTGATGAACGGGATGTCGGCGCTCGAGACCGAGATCGGCTTGCCGACGTCCCGCGCCTCCAGCATGGCGAGGTTCTCCGCGTCCGCGTCGATCGCGTCCGCGAGCTTGAACAGCATCGCCGAGCGCTCCTTCGGCGGGGTGTCGAACCAGACCTCGTCGAACGCCTTCTGCGCCGCCTCGACGGCTCGATCCGCGTCCTCCCGGGAACCGATCTGGACCTCGTCCGCCACGGCCTCGGTCGAGGGGTCGATGTTCGGCTCGGCCTCTCCACCCGAGGAGTCGACCCAGGCGCCGCCGACGTACATCTGCCAGGTCTTCGTTGCGGTTGCCATGTGGACCTCCCCTTCCGTCCCGACCCGCACGGGTCCGGGAGCCTCCAGGCCAAAGTATGCCGAAACCGGCAGGTCGAAGTATGCCGAAACCGGCAGGTCGGGGACCACCTGGCCCTGACCGCAGGTCGATGCCGGGCGCGGACGTGCCAAACTGAGGCGGAAGGGCTGTTGCGGAGGGCGATAGCCCGGACACGAGGAGGCAACGTGGACATCCCGCAGGAGCGAAAGGTCGTCACCGAGATCCCGGGGCCGAGATCGCGCGAGTGGTTCGAACGCCGCGCCTCGGCGGTGCCGCAGGGCGTGTTCAACACCCACCCGATCGTCACGGCCCGGGCGTCCGGCGCGATCATCGAGGACGTCGACGGGAACCGGCTGATCGACCTCGCGACGGGCATCTCGGTGCTCAACGTCGGCCACACATCACCCGAGGTGGTCGCCGCGGCGCAGCGGCAGCTGGAGCTCGACACGCACACCTGCTTCCATGTGACCGCGAACGAGCCCTACATCGAGCTGGCCGAACGGCTGAACGCGCTCGCGCCCGGCGACGCGCCGAAGAAGACGATGTTCGCGAACTCGGGGGCCGAGGCCGTCGAGAACGCCGTGAAGATCGCCCGGAAGGCGACGGGCCGCCAGGCGATCGTGACGTTCGACCACGCGTTCCACGGCCGAACCCTGCTCGCCATGTCGCTCACGGCCAAGGTGATGCCCTACAAGCAGGGCATGGGGCCGTTCGCGCCCGAGATCTACCGACTCCCGTTCGCCTATCCGTACAGGTGGCCGGGGGGCCCCGAGCGCTGCGCTGACGAGGCGCTCGCGTATGCCCTCGAGGAGATCCACAAGCACATCGGCGAGGACAACCTGGCCGCCGTGATCCTCGAGCCGATCCAGGGCGAGGGCGGGTTCATCGTGCCAGCACCGGGGTTCGTCGCCGGGCTCGCCGAGTACTGCTCGGCGAACGGGATCCTGTTCATCGCCGACGAGATCCAGAGCGGCATGGGCCGCGCCGGCCGCTGGTTCGCGATCGAGGACGAGGGTGTGGTGCCCGACCTCATCACGAGCGCAAAGTCGCTCGGCGGCGGCCTGCCCGAGCTGCGCGAGCGGCTCGTCGCCGAGGGGTACGAGGAGCTGCTCTGGTACGAGTTCGAGAAGAGCCGCCAGGCGCCCAAGCGGGTTCGCCGCGCCATCGACGAGGGCGCGTCGCTCCTGCTCGTCTGGGGCGGCGACGGCACCGTGCAGCGATCGCTCGACGCGCTGCCCACGCACGAGCCGCCCCCGCTCGCCATCCTCCCCGCCGGCACGGCCAACCTCTTCGCCAACAACCTCGGCATACCGATCGACCTCGAGGGGGCGCTCGAGGTGGCCCTCCACGGAGCGGATCGCCGCCTCGACGTCGGGCGCCAGCGCGCC
>Ga0208890_1000035_pt1 | contig 11531 bp, 5 predicted proteins | sample SoimicmetaGmgHPA_FD_188328 | JGI IMG/M metagenome (GOLD analysis project Ga0208890, IMG submission 188328) | Soil and rhizosphere microbial communities from Laval, Canada - mgHPA (SPAdes) (version 2) | ecosystem: Environmental > Terrestrial > Deep subsurface > Rock core/Sediment | place: Laval...
CGCGTCGCTCGCCGAGGATCTGGGCGTCGCGACCAGCACGATGCAGGTGATCCAGCGACGGGCCCAGCGGATCCTCGACATGCCGTGCATCTCGCGCGACCCGTCACAGCCGTCGCTGTCGAAGCGGATCGTCGACGAGCTGATGGACGGGTTCAGCGTGCTCGTCGATACCAGCGGGCTCTCCTCGATGGAGGAGATCCTCGTCGCATCGGTCATCACGCGGACGGTCCTCGACGCGTACGCGAACCTGTACCTGGAGGACCGGGATCGGTTCGCAGCGCTGCCCCCCACGCTGGTGGCGCTCGAGGAGGCCCAGCGCGTGCTCTCGCGCGTCGCCCGGTCCGACGAGAACGTGTTCCCGCGGCTCGCGCGGGAGGGGCGCAAGTTCAAGGTCGGGCTGTGCGCGGTGTCCCAGCAGCCGAAGCTGATCGACGACGAGCTGCTCTCGCAGTTCAACACGTTCTTCATCCTCGGCCTCGCCGACGAGAAGGACCGGAACATCCTGCGCGGCAGCTCCAAGCAGGACATCTCCGACCTCGGGCCCGAGATCCAAACGCTGATGCCGGGCGAGGCGATCGTGACCAACCTCGAGGCGCCCTTCGCGCTGCCCGCGCAGATCTACCTGTACGAGGACTACCTGAAGTCGGTTGCCGGGCCGTCGCCGCTGCCGCCCCGGCCCTCGGACGCGTCGAAGGGGTTCGCCGAGTAGATGGCGCGACTCGTCGCGCTCGGGGACGCGCACCTCGGGCGTTCGCATCTCGCGCACCTGCGGGACGAGCAGGGCCGCAACGTCCGAGAGGAGGACTTCCTCCGCTCGTTCACGTGGGGGGTCGACGAGACGATCCGTCAGGAGCCCGACGGGTTCCTGTGGCTCGGCGACATCTTCGACCACGCTCGCCCGTCCTATCGGACGTTCGCGCAGGTCCTGGCCGGCCTGCAGCGGCTCGACGACGCCGGCCTGCACGGGGTCGCGATCAGCGGCAACCACGACACCCCGCGGATCCGCGGGACGGGCTCGCCCTACGACGCGCTCGAACGCGTCTTCCCGGGCGTCGCGTTCGCGTGGCGGATGGAGGCGGTCCGCTCCGACGTCGCGGGGGTCGCCGTCCACGCGGTCCCGCAGACGCTCGCCGTCGACGACCTGCGCGAACAGCTGAAGGTCGCCTCGGGGGCGGTCCGGGCGGACACGACGAACCTGCTGATCGCCCACGTGGCCCTCACGTCGCTTCCCTCGCGCGCGTACCGCGACATCAACGAGCTCGAGGTCGAGGAGTCGGCGTTCGACCGCGCGTTCGACCTCGTGGTTCTCGGCCACTACCACGCGGTGCAGAAGATCTCCAAGCGCACCTGGTACGCGGGCTCGACCGACACGTTCTCGTTCGCCGACTCGCCCGAGACCGCGAAGGGCCTCGTGGTGATCGACACGGACTCGGGGGCGGTCGACCACATCGAGAACCCGCACGAGCGACCGCTCGCGACGGTCTCGGTCGCGGCCGCGAGCCTGTCGGCGGGCGAGCTGGTCGACGCCGTGGAACGCGCGGCGAAGGGGACGCCCGACGGCGCCGTCGTACGCGTGTACCTGAACGATGTCGACCCCGCGTCGTACCGGCAGGTCGGGCTCGAGCAGTTCCAGGAGGCGGTGCCCGGCGCGCTCTGGGTCCAGGTCGAGCCCGAGCCCGGGGCGGACGCGATGGCCGTGCAGGGCGGCCCGACGATCGGTTCCATCGAGCAGGAGTGGGTCTCCTACGTCGAGCTCCAGGATCTCGCCGGACTCGAACGCGAACGCGTCGTCTCCCTCGGCGCGCGATTCCTCGAGGACGCGCGCGGCGAGAGCGCATGAGGGTGCTCGAGCTCTCCTTGCGCAACTACCGGATCTTCGAGGAGGTCGACCTCGAGCTGCCCGCGCGCGTGATCGGGATCTTCGGCGTCAACGGCGCCGGCAAGTCCACGCTGATGGAGAGCATCGCGTTCGCCTGCTACGGCGTCGATGCCGCCCGGACCAGGAAGCAGGAGATCCGGACCCACGGCGTCCTCACCGACTGCGAGGTCCGGCTCGTGTTCGAGCACGCGGGGCAGCCCTACGAGGTCCGGCGGACGATCCGGGGCAAGGGCCACACCCCCGAGGCGGAGCTGTTCGGCGGGGGCATGACCCTCGCGTCCGGCATCACCGAGGTTGACGCCGAGATCCGTCGCCTGCTCCACATGGACCTGCAGGTGTTCCGCGCCTCGGTTTACGCCGAGCAGAAGCAGCTCGACGCGTTCTCGGACGTGACGCCGGGCAGGCGCAAGGAGATGGCGCTGCGCCTCCTGGGGATCCGGCCGGTCGAGGACGCGCGCAACGCCTCGCGGCGGGAGGCGAGGGCCACCAAGGAGAGCGCGGACCAGCTCACCGGCGCCGTGCCCGACGTCGCCGCGCTGGAGGCGGACCTGAAGGTCGCGAAGGACGTGGTGACGGAGGCCAAGCGTCTCGCGAGGGCCGCGGCCGCCGAGCTGAAGGAGGCGGTCGCCGTCGAGAAGGCCGCGAAGAAGGCGTTCGCGGGGTCGGACGCCGTCCGCCAACGCATCGAGAAGCTGACGGTCGAGCTCCGCGCGAAGACCGAGCAGAGCGAACACGCCGCGGAGCAGCACCAGGCGCTGGTCGAGCGCGTCGAGCGGATGAACGCTGCCGTCGCGCAGCTGCCCGCGATCGAGGACGAGCTCGTGGGGCTGGCCGGGATCGACGATCGGCTGCGGCTCGGCACCGCCCTGGTCGAACGAAGGGCCGAGCTGGCGCAGACACAGGCGCGGCTGGACGCCATGCCCGAGACCGACCGCGCGGCCGTGCTCTCGGCGCTCGAGGCCGCGGCGGGCGCGGTCGAACGCGCTCGGTCCGGGCTCGCCGGTGCCGAGGCCGAACAGGCGCACCGGTCGACGCTCCTGGAGCAGGCCCTCGAGCGGCTCGAGCGCGCGGCGGAGGCCGATCCGTCCCAGCCCTGCCCCACCTGCGGCCGCGCGCTGGGCGACGACTTCGCGTCGTACGTGAAGCACTGCAAGGCGGAGGTCGCGGGCGCGAAGAAGACCGCGGCGACCGCCGCGGGGGCGGTCAAGAAGGCGCTCGCCGAGCGGGCCCGGGCGGAGAAGGATCAGGTCGCCGCGGCGGAGGCGGGGGAGCGCGCGCGTGAGGAGAACGCGCACCGGTCGCAGCTCGCCGAGCGGATCGGGTCGCTCTCGGCCGAGGTGGCCACGCTGGCGGAGCCGTTCGATGGGGCGGTCCCCGAGCTCGACGAGCTTCGGGCGAGCGCCGAACGCGCGCGAACCCTCAGCACCAGCGCGGCGGAGCTTCGGACCGAACGGCAGCACCTCGCGCAGGCCGAACGCGACCTGGACGCCGCGCGGCAACGGATCGAACTTCTCGACGGCGAGCTCGCGAAGCTGGCGGGGGAGGCCGAGGGGCTCGCGTTCGACGACGCGGCGCATGAGCGCCTGCACGACGAGCTCGAGGAAGCGATCGGCGCGCTCGACGAGGCGCGGGAGACCGAACGCGGGGTGAGCGACGCCCTGAAGGACGCGGAGAAGGCGGAGGCCGGGCTCGTCGCCGCCGTGCGTCAGGCCAAGGAGACGCAGGCGAGGGTCGACGAGCTGCGTTCGGACGCGCGGTACGTCGAGCGGGTGGCGCTGTTGCTCGAGGGGTTCCGCAACCATTTGGTGGCGCGCATCGGGCCCGAGCTCTCCCGCGAGGCGGAGGCGCTGTTCCGCGAGCTCACGAACCACGAGTACGACGACCTCAAGGTCGACGAGGAGAAGCTCACGATCCAGATCGCCGACGGTGACTCGTATTTCGCGATCGATCGCTTCTCCGGTTCGGAGACCGATCTCGCAAACCTCGCGCTCCGTGTGGCGATCTCGACGCAGCTGTCACGCCTGTCGGGGGCCGACGTGGGGATGATGGTCCTGGACGAGGTGCTCGCCTCGCTGGACGAGGAGCGCAAGGACCTGATGGTGCAGGCGCTCGGCCGGCTGTCGTCGAGGTTCCACCAGCTGTTCGTGGTCACGCACGCCGAGCAGATCAAGGATCAGTTCCCGGCCACGATCTCCGTGCGGAAGGTGGGGCGCCGACGAAGCACCGCGGTCCTGGTGTAGGGCCGCGTTCGGCTCAGCCGAGGGCCGCGGCGGTCTCGGGATCGGCGCCCTCAGCCGTGCCGGCGTTTCGACCGTTGGGCAGGAACGCCCGGACCACGCCCGTACCGTCCGGGAGCCGCTCGGCCTTGGTCCAACCCCCGTGGAGCCGGGCCAGGAACGCGGCGGCCGCCTCGGCGGTGCCGTCCCCGTTCAGAGGGGTTCCGCCCTCCACCGAGATGAGCACGCCGTCGGGGGCTCGTTCCAGGACGAGCGCGATGCGATCACCGGTCTCCGTGCGCCCGACGGCCGAGGCGAGCAGATCGTCCACCAGGCGCTCCACGCGAACGCGGTCGACCATGATCGTCGCCGGCTCGACCGCGATGTCGAGGTCGCGGTCGCCGGCGAACGGAAACTCGCGGACCGCGCGGCGCACCAGCGTGTCGATCTCGGTGCTGCGGCGCTCGAGCACGAGTTCGCCGCGCGTGAGCCGATCCGCGTCGAAGATGTCGCGGATCGCGTGCTCCATCCGCCTGGCCTGCGTCATCAGTTGATAGAGCAACAGCTCGTCGTCCTTGCTCTCCTGACCGGTGGACAGGGTTCGGGCGAGTTCGAAGATCGCCGACATCGAACGCTTCACGTTGACCGAGAGCGCGTCCGCGACCTCGGTGGCGGCGCCGGGGGTCATCGACGGGGCCTCTTGCACGAAGGATCCGAGCTCGTCGCGGCGCTGGACGGTCTCCTGGAGCTGGGCGAGCGATCCCTGGGTCTCGAGCAACCGCGCCCGCGCATCGGCGGCATCGACCTCGGCCTTGACCGCCTGCGACGCCACCTGCTCCTCGAGCTCCCCGTTGCGTCGCGCGAGCGCGCCCGCGGACGCCAACGCGGCGTCGAGCTCGCCCGTGACGCCAGCGAGCTTGGCCGTCAGGTCCTCGGCCTCGGCTCGGGCGGCCTCGAGCTCGCCCGTGACGGCAGCGAGCTTGGCCGTCAGATCCTCGGCCTCGGCTCGGGCGGCCTCGAGCTCCGGGTTCTCGTGCTCGCGGGCGGCGGCGATCTCCGCGGCCTCCGCTCGCTCGACCATCTCTTCCGCGCGGACCTCCGCACGCTCCGCCCGGGCCGCGAGCTCGGTGACGAGCCCCTCGGCGCGCTCGGCGCGTTCGGCGAGCTCGTTCAACCGGGTGTCGCCTTCCTCGATCCGGCCGGATAGATCGATCGCGCGGGCCTCGGCGGCTTCGGCCCGAGCCTCGGCTCGCCCGACCTCCGCCACGAGCTCCGCGCCCTTGGCGTCCCGCAGCTCGACCTCCGCGGCGAGCTCCGCCGCCTTGGCCTCCGCCCGTTCGACCTCCGCCTCGAGCGCTTCGGCCTTCGCGGTGGCGGCCTGCAGCGACGTCCTGACGGCGAGGAGCTCGTTCCGCGCCCCGGCGACCTGCTCGTCGCGATCGCTCAGTTGGTCCTTCGCCGTATCGAGCGCGGCCTTCGCGTCCTCGAGCGCGGGGGTGAGGTCCGGCCGGGACTCGAGCTCGGTGACCCGCTGCGACAGCTCGAGCGCCCTGGCCTCGGCGCGGGTGGCGCGCTCGACGTGTTCGTCCATCCGACCGGTGAGCGCCGTCGCCTCGGCCCAGGCCGCCTCGGTCTCCTCGCGCGCATTCGACAGATCCGCCGAGACGGCGTCGAACGAGGAGCGCGCCTCGGCCGCCTCGGTCAGCGCTCGCTCCTCGTTCGACCGTGCGGTCTCGAGATCGAGCCGTGCCGCTCCGAGCGCGGCCTTCGACGCCGAGAGCTCCTTGCGCGCCTCGTCGAGCGCCGCGGTGGTCGTCTCCTGCTGGGTCCGGACCGAGTCGAGCGCCGCCAGCGTCGAGTCGCGCACGTCCCACGACGACGTCGCGTCGGCGCGCGCGGCATCCAGCTCGGCTCGAACGGCATCGAGCTCCGAGCGCGCGTCCTCGAGCTCCCCGTTGCCGAGCTCCTGCTCCCCGCGAACGACCTCGAGGTCGCAGCGGGAGACCGCCAGCTGCGCCCCGAGCGTCTCCACCTTCTGGAGCGCGGCGCCGAGCTCGTTCCTCGTCCTGTCGAGCTCGGCGTGGGTCTTCTGGAGCTCGCCCGTGGGATCCGGTTGGCCCTCGAGCTCGCGGAGATCGGCGTTCAGATCGAGCACCTTGGCCTCGGCGTGGGCGGCTCGAGCCGCCGACTCCTGATACCGGTCGCCGAGCTCCGTCGTCTCGCGGCTGAGGATGTCGAGGTTCGCCTTCGCGGCGTCCAGCTCACCGCGGAGGCGTTCGTCGGCGCCCCGTAGCGCGTCGCGCTCGGCGGCGATCGCGTCGCGTTCCGCCGCGAGGGCATCGCGCTCGGCGGCTGCGGTTTCGCGCCGCGCTTCGGCCGTCCGCTCCGACTCGAGGCGCCGCTGCGCCACCTCGTGCTGCCCCTTGATGATCGCCAACTCCGACCGCGCGGTCTGGAGCTCGGTCTCGATCAGCCGAGCGACCTCTTCGCGGACCGTCACGCCGGCCCGGAGCTCGGCCTCGGCTCGCGCCGCCTGTCTCTCGGCGGCCCGCACCCTCGACTCGACCTCACCGGTCGAGCTCTCCTTGGCGGCGAGCGCTCCCTTGGCCTGGGCGAGGTCGCCGGCCAGGCGCTCGAGCTCGCTCCTCAGGTTCGCCTCCTCCGTCCGCGACCGCTCGAGGGCCTTCTGCACCTGCAGCAGGTTCTTGCGTTCCCTGCGCAGGTCGTCCACGCCGCCGAACCCGCTAGATCGATAGCTCGGACGGCCGGAGGTGCGGATGGCGGATACCAGTGCGAGGAGCGCGAGGAAGCCAGCGGCGATCGAGGCGTAGATCCAGGGACGACCGGCGGACGAGTCCTCGTCCGCACGGATGACCTCGGCCACGACCGGCGTCCCTTCGCCTTCGCCCACCGCGACGGCGACGAAGGTGTGCACGGATCCATCCGTGGTCTCGGTCTGAGTCCCGTTCGAGAGGACACCCGAGATCTGGTTGCGGAGTCGAGAATCCTGGGTGCCGATCAGGGTCGGGTCCGCCGCGAACACGATGACCGCGTCGGTGCTCCAGATCGTGACCGATTCGCTCGGGTCGAGCAGCCGGCGTACGACGAACGAGGAGATCGCGTCGGCTCGGGCCGCGCCCATCGAACGCTCGACGTCCTCGGTCGCGAGCCTCGACGCGACGGCCTCGGCGGCATGTTCGGCCGACCGACGCGTTTCGAGCGACAGCCGGTCGTTCACCTTGCCCGCCTGCGGGTACGCGAACGCGGCCGCACCTGCGAGGGCAAGTGCGAGCACCGCGAATGCCACTCTCCGCGCCCCAACGGGAACGCTCACGCTCAAGATCTTGCCTTCCCTACGTCGATCGCCGGGACCGCTCCCCATATCGGCTGGCCCGAGGGTCGACGTAAGCCCTTCGCCGCACGAGTTCCGCGGCGGTCCATCGACCGGTGGACGGGCGATCGGGTGATAAGGGCACGGAGCCCCCGAAGGGGTCGCTCAGCGGCCGGCGGGGTTGTTCGGGACGACCTCGGACGAGACCTCGTCCCACGAGGTCCCGTTCCAGCGCAAGGTCGACTCGCGGAACGCGCTCGGGCAGCAATGCGGGTCGCCGGCGTGGAAGACGGCCTCCCGGATCCGGAGGTCACCGCCCGAGATCGCGATCTGGGTGTCGCACGCGTCGCGGCGGAAGATCTCGGTCGCGTCGCCTACGGTGGAGGCGATGACCCGGTACGTCCCGCAGGCACCGCTGCCCCCGACGTCCTCGAAGCTGAGGATGTCGGCGATCGCGTCACCCGTCAGCTCGCCGGCGTCGACACGGATCCCGAACACACCGAGGCGCACCGGATCCGTGAAGGCGTACACGGCGTGCCAGCTCTCGTCCTCGGATCGCTGCCACACGATGAGTCCGTTCCGCCGACGGAGAGGGCTGCCGTCCAACCAGGTCAGCACGATCTGCTCGATCGGGTCTCGGAGGGCGAAGCGGTTCGCGTAGCTCGCTCCGGAGGGTACGAGGGGGGTGAGGTCCCCCGACGCGATCAGCGCGAGGTCGTCGGCGTCGTCCACGATCGCCGGCATGCCTTCGGGGAGCCGGACGTCGGGATCCTCGGCGGGACCGGGGTTCGGGCTCGATCCCTCGGTGGTGGGTGTGGGTGACGGTGTGGTCTGCGTGGTCGGCGGAGCGGTCGTCGTGGTCTGCGTGGTCGGCGGAGCGGTCGTCGCGGACGGTGAGGGGACCGGTTCGTCCGAACCCGAACAGGCCGCCCCGGCGATGGCGAGGATCGCGACGAGGGGGAGGAAGCGACGCACGCGGGCATGCTACCGGCGCCCCGCCGCCTAGAATCCGCACGTGGAGCATCTCGAACCCCGACGCGTGGCCTCGAGCCAGGTGACGCTCGCCCAGCTGATGGAGATCACCGACGCCAACATCGCCGGGCTCGTGCACGGCGGCGTCGTGATGAAGCTCGTCGACACGGCCGCGGGGCTCGCCGCGTTCAAACACGCCGGGGGCATGTGCGTGACGGTCTCGATGGACGAGATGTCGTTCCTCGCGCCGGTCCACGTGGGGGACACCGTGACCGTGAAGGCGTCCGTGAACGACGTGGGGACGACCTCGCTCGAGATCGGCGTCCGCGTCGAATCCGAGGAGCTCGAGACGGGCACGAGGACCCACACCTCCAGCGCGTACCTCGTGTTCGTCGCGCTCGACGACGAAGGCAAGCCGAGACCGGTCCCGCCGCTGATCGCCGAGACCGAGGAGGAGCAACGCCGTCAGCGCGAGGCCAAGATCCGGCGGGAGACGAGGATCGGGCACCGTGAGGCGATCGCCGAGCATCGCCGGGGCGTCTGAGAGCATGGAACCGTGAGCGACCCGTTCGCTGCCCGGACCCGACTGGAGACCGGCGACGGTCAGGTCGAGCTCTACCGGCTCGCGGAGGTCGCCGAGCTCGACCGGCTCCCGCACACCGTCAAGATCCTGCTCGAGAACCTGCTCCGCCGGGCCGGCACCCGCGACGTCTCCGAGGATGACGTCCGGGCGCTCGCGTCCTGGCCGCGGGAGGCCCCGCGCGCCGACCTCGCCTTCATGCCCTCTCGCGTGCTGATGCAGGACTTCACGGGCGTGCCCGCGGTCGTCGACCTGGCCGCGATGCGATCGGCGATGCAGCGTGCCCGCGGCGACCCGTCCAGGGTCTCCCCGCTGGTGGACGTGGATCTGATCATCGATCACTCGGTGCAGGTCGACCTGTTCCGCTCGCCGGAGGCGTACGAGGCAAACATCGAGTGGGAGTACCGGCGCAACGGGGAACGGTACGCGTTGCTCCGATGGGCGCAGCAGGCGTTCGACGGCATCCGCGTGGTCCCGCCCGGTGCGGGGATCTGCCACCAGGTGAACCTCGAGCACCTCGGGCGAGTGGTCAGGGTGCAGGACGGCGTGGCGCTCCCGGACACGCTCGTCGGGACGGATTCCCACACGACGATGGTGAACGGGCTGGGGGTCCTCGGGTGGGGCGTGGGCGGGATCGAGGCCGAGGCCGCGATGCTCGGCCAGCCGATGTTCCTGCCGACGCCGCTGGTCGTGGGGGTCCGGGTCGCGGGCGCACTCCCGGCCGGCACGACGGCGACCGACCTGGTCCTCACGCTCACCCAGATGCTCCGCCAGCACGGTGTCGTCGGACGGTTCGTCGAGTTCTTCGGGGATAGCTGCTCGACCCTCGAGCTCGCGGATCGCGCCACGCTGTCGAACATGTGCCCGGAGTACGGTGCCACCTCCGCGTTCTGGCCGGTTGACGGCGAGACGCTGCGCTACCTGGAGCTCACGGGTCGCGGCGACCGGATCGACCTCGTCGAGCGCTACACGAAGGAGCAGGGCCTGTTCCGCCGCGACGGCGACCCCGAGCCCACGTTCACCGAGATCCTCGAGCTTGACCTCGCCGCGATCGAACCCTCGGTCGCCGGACCGAAGCGGCCACAGGATCGCGTCCCGCTCTCGCGCGTGTGGGGCTCGTTCGTCGGATCGTTCCGCGACCGGCTCGAACCCGACCCCGACTCGAACGAGGTCGGTCGGCTCCTCGAGGAGGGCGGGAACCCGGAGGTCGGGGTCGATCTCGACGAGACCGTGGAACCGGGAACCGAGGAGCCGGTCCCGCTCAATCACGGCGTCGTCCGCCACGGTTCGGTCGTGATCGCCGCGATCACGAGCTGCACGAACACCTCGAACCCCGCCGTGATGCTCGCCGCCGGCCTGCTCGCGAAAAAGGCCGTCGAGGCGGGGCTTGACACCAAGCCGTGGGTCAAGACGTCGCTCGCTCCGGGTTCGCGCGTGGTGACCGAGTACCTCGACGCGGCCGGGCTGACGCCGTATCTGGACAAGCTCGGCTTCTCGCTGGTGGGGTTCGGGTGCACGACTTGTATCGGGAACTCCGGCCCGCTGCCCGACGAGGTGGCCAACGCGGTGACGGACAACGACCTCGCCGTGGTCGCGGTGCTCTCCGGGAACCGCAACTTCGAGGGGCGGATCCATCCGCTGGTCCGAGCGAGCTACCTCGCATCGCCGCCGCTCGTGGTCGCCTACGCGCTGGCGGGACACGTCGACGTCGACCTCTCGAGCGACCCCTTGGGGACGTCGGCGGACGGCAGGTCGGTCTCGCTGCTCGACCTGTGGCCGTCGCCCGAGGAGGTTCGGGCGGCGATCGCGGCGTCGGTCTCAACGGAACAGTTCGAACGCGAGTACGGGCGGATCTTCGACGGCGACGAACGGTGGCGCGACCTCCCGACGCCCGAGGGTCCGGTGTACGCGTGGGATCCGAACTCGACCTACGTGCGGGAGCCGCCGTTCTTCGCGGAGCTCGACCCCGCGCCGGACGAACCCTCGGACATCGCCGGCGCGCGGTGCCTCGTCAAGGTGGGTGACTCCATCACGACCGATCACATCTCGCCGGCGGGCTCGATCAAACCGGATTCGCCCGCGGGGCGGTACCTGCTCGACCACGGCGTCGAGCAGCGCGACTTCAACTCGTACGGCGCGCGGCGCGGGAACCACGAGGTGATGATGCGCGGGACGTTCGCCAACGTCCGTCTGCGCAACGACCTGGTTCCGGACCGGGAGGGTCCGTGGACCACCCACCTGCCCGACGGCGAGCTGATGACGATCTACGACGCGGCGATGCGGTACCAGCAGGAGGGCGTTCCGCTGTTCGTCCTCGCGGGCAGGGAGTACGGCAGCGGTTCCTCGCGGGACTGGGCGGCTAAGGGTCCCGCGCTCCTCGGCGTCCGCGCGGTGATCGCGGAGAGCTTCGAACGGATCCACCGGAGCAACCTCGTCGGGATGGGGGTGCTCCCGCTGCAGTACATGCCGGGGGACTCGGCCGCGACGTTGGGGCTCGACGGGACCGAGACCTTCGACGTCTCGGGGATCGCGGGTGGGATCGAGCCGGGGCAG
>Ga0208890_1000036_pt1 | contig 11438 bp, 9 predicted proteins | sample SoimicmetaGmgHPA_FD_188328 | JGI IMG/M metagenome (GOLD analysis project Ga0208890, IMG submission 188328) | Soil and rhizosphere microbial communities from Laval, Canada - mgHPA (SPAdes) (version 2) | ecosystem: Environmental > Terrestrial > Deep subsurface > Rock core/Sediment | place: Laval...
CGCCACCCGCAGGCGCTGTGACCGACCGAGCGCGATGGAAGCGGTCGGCACCAGGAAGGGTTGGCCGTCAACCGCGAGCGTGAGCAGCCCATCGGCCGCATCATAGGACTGCGCGATCCCATCCAGCGTCACCGCCGCGTCGCGCGACGCCGCCAGCGGCAGGCTCGGATCGTACTTGCCGGTTTCGATCGCGTTGACGGTCTGGCGCGACACGTCGAGCCGCCCGGCGACCGACGAGTCCGGGTCGATGATCAGCTGCACGACCGACGAGCTCGTGCCGACGCGCACCACGTGCCCGACGAGCCCGGCGCTCGAGACCACCGGCATGCCCACGGAGATACCGACGCTCGAGCCCTTGTCGATCGTGATCGTCCACTCGAAGTTCGAGACCCCGTTGGCGATCACCTGGGCCGCCGTCGTCTCGATCCGGTTGCCGAGGCTCTCCTGCAAGCCGAACAGCGCCTCCAGCTCGGCAAGCCTGGCCTGGTCGGCCCTGCCCTCCGCGAGCTGGGTCTCGAGCGCATCGGCGCGTTCGCGCAGGACGTCGCGCTCGTGACGGATCGAGGGCAGCCGGAACAGCGTGGAGAAGAAGTTCCCGATCGGGTGCGTGACCTTGGAGACGACCTCCTGGAGCGGGCTGATCACGGCGAGCGCGCCGTCGCCGAGCGACGCCATGGGGCCGTCGTTGCCTTCTCGGTAGTCCACGGTGATCGTTACGAGCGAGATCGAGACCAGGGCCACGACCAGCAGGCGGGTGCTGCGCGCTCGGGTGCGCTGTGCCACCGCGGGACTTACCTCCGGGACGGGCTCACCAGGACCCGCTGGAGGACTTCGAATTCCTCGAGGCACTTCCCGGACCCGATCGCCACCGAGGAGAGCGGGTTGTCGGCGATGAGGACCGGCATCCCGGTCTCGTGCCGGAGCCGCTTGTCGATCCCGCGCAACAGGGCGCCGCCGCCGGTGAGCGTGATGCCCCGGTGCATGATGTCGCCGGCGAGTTCCGGTGGGGTCCGGTCCAGGGTCGCCTTGATCGAGTCGATGATCGCGCTGACCGGCTCCTCGATGGCCGCCCGGATCTCGCCGTCGGTGATCTGGAGCGTCTTGGGGAGCCCCGAGACCAGATCGCGCCCGGGGATCTCGGCCACGAGCTCCTCGTGCATCGGGTAGACGGCCGCGATCGCGAGCTTGATCGCCTCCGCCGTGCGCTCGCCGAGCAGCAGGGAGTACTCCTTCTTCACGTGGTTGATGATCGCCTCGTCGAGCTCGTCGCCGCCGATCCGGAGCGAGGACGAGGTGACGATGCCGCCGAGCGAGATCACGGCCACCTCGGTGGTGCCGCCGCCGATGTCGACGACCATGTTGCCCGCGGGCTCGTGGATCGGCAGGCCGGCCCCGATCGCAGCGGCCATCGGCTCCTCGATGATGTAGGCGCGACGAGCACCCGCGGCGATCGTCGCCTCCTCCACGGCGCGTTGCTCCACGCCGGTGATGCCCGACGGTACGCAGACGACCACACGAGGCTTCGCCAGGAGCCGGCGCTTGTGCACGCGTTGGATGAAGTAGCGCAGCATCTTCTCGGTGATGTCGAAGTCGGCGATCACGCCGTCCTTCAGCGGGCGCACCGCCTGGATGTGCGACGGCGTCCGCCCGATCATGCGCTTGGCCTCGTTGCCCACGGCCAGCACCGCGCCGGACAACGTGTTGATCGCGACCACGGAGGGCTCGTTCAGGACGATGCCCGCGTGCCGCACGTAGACGAGCGTGTTCGCGGTCCCAAGGTCCACAGCCATGTCCTGACCCAGGAACCCGAAGACCCCTTCACCGCCCGCGCTTCGACGGCCTGGGGATGCGGGAAGTTCGCTACGAACCTTCTCGGCCATAGGTTCGCGCTCTTTGTACAGGACCCCTTTTGGGGTGGCAACTCTCGACCCCACGTGGAGGCAACCTTAGGGTTCACGCATGGAATGACCTGCGGTTTCCCTCGCCCTCGACCCACCGGGTAGGGTTCGTCGAGCGTTGGTCGAGGGCGGGTCGGATGCGTGCAGCGATCGTGTTCCCAGGTCAAGGTTCACAGTTCATCGGCATGGGAGACGTGTGGACGACCCATGACGCCGCGCGCGCGGTGCTTGACGACGCAACGCACGCGATCGGACGCGACGTCGTCGCCGGGAGTCGAGACGAGGACGCGCTCGCGACCACCGAGTTCGTGCAGCCGGCGATCCTCGCGTGCGACGTCGCGGCCTTTCGCGTGCTCGAGTCGCTCGGCGTCGGGTTCGTCGGCGCCGCCGGACACTCGCTCGGCGAGTTCGCCGCGTTGGTGGCCGCCGGCGTGCTCGAGCTCACCGACGCGCTGCGTATCGTCGCGGTCCGCGGGCGGGCGATGCAGGCAGCGGGCGAAGCGCGGCCCGGAACGATGACCGCCCTCCTCGGCGTGGGGAGCTCGGACGCGGCGGGGCTGTGCGACGACGCTCGCGGCGAGGACGTGTTGCTCGTCGCGAACGAGAACTCGCCGCAGCAGGTGGTGATCAGCGGCAGCCTCGCGGCGATCGAACGCGCGGAGGCCCTCGCCGGCGAACGGAAGCTCAGGGCCGTGCGGCTGAACGTCGCGGGGGCGTTCCACTCGCCGTTGATGGAGCCCGCGGTCGCGCCGCTGTCGGCCGCGATCTCGGAGGCCGCGTTCGCGCCCCCGCGGTTCCCGATCGCCTCGAACGTCACGGGGACCCTCGTCACCGATCCCGCCGAGCTCCGCGCCCTCGCCGAGCGCCACGTGGTCTCCCCCGTCCGGTGGGAGGCGAGCGTCGGCTCCCTCCGCGGGCTCGGGGCCGACACGTTCGTCGAGGCGGGGCCGGGCGATGTGCTCACCAAGCTCGCGAAGCGGGCCGTGCCCGGGGCACGGGCCGTCGCAGTCGGTTCGCCCGAGGCCGCGTCCGCGCTCGCCCGGGAACACACCTGACCACGTCTGGCTCGGTCGGTCCGGGTCGGCGAGCCACAGCGTCGCTGCGTCGCGCACCACCCCCGGGCGATATCCTCGACCATCGATGAGGGCGGCGGCCCGTCGCCCCGAGGGGGGATCGTGAGCGCGCAGCGACATGCAGCCGTCGCCGGCCTGGGCTCCGTCCTGCCGGAGCGGATCGTGCCGAACGAGTGGTTCGAGGCGTTCATCCAGACCAGCGACGAGTGGATCCGGGAACGCACCGGGATCCGCGAACGGCATTTCGCCGCGGACGGTCAGACCACATCCGACCTTGCCACCGACGCCGCCACGCGTGCGCTCGAGGCGGCGTCGATCGCACCGGAGCAGCTGGACCTCCTCATCTGCGCGACGCTGACCGGTGACACCCCGATCCCCTCCACCGCCGTCTGGGTGCAACGCAAGCTGGGGATCGCGGCGCCCGCGTTCGATGTGAACGCCGCATGTGCTGGCTTCTCCTACGCGTTGTCGACGGCGACGGCCTTCATCGAGTCCGGCCAGGCCGAGACGGTGCTCGTGATGGGCGCCGAGGTGCTCTCTCGCGTGATGAACTTCCACGACCGCACCACGTGCGTGCTGTTCGGCGACGGCGCGGGCGCGGTGGTGCTGCGGCGTTCGGAGGAGCCCGGGGTGCTCGGATCGGTGCTCGGTGCCGACGGACGCGCCGCGGAGATCCTGATCATCCCCGGGGGCGGCTCCGCCGAGCCCGCGAGTCATACGTCGGTGGACGCGAACGACCATGCGATCCAGATGCCGAACGGTCGCGAGGTCTTCAAACGGGCGGTCGTCGAGATGGCGAGCGCATGCCGCCAGCTGCTCGAGAAGTCGGGCTTCGCCCCTGAGGACGTCGACCTGCTGATCCCCCACCAGGCGAACGCGCGGATCATGATCGCGGTGGCCGAACGCCTGAAGATCCCGATCGACCACGCGGTCGTCGACGTCGAGTCCGTCGGGAACACCTCGGCCGCCTCGATCCCGGTCGCCCTCGATCGCGCGTGGCGCGCGGGTCGGATCCGCGAGGGCGACCTGGTGCTGATGACGTCGTTCGGCGCCGGGCTCGCGTGGGGCGCGAACCTGATCCGCTGGACGGGACCGGCGGGACCATGACCGTGCCCTCTCCCAAGGTCGCCGTCGTCACCGGGGGTTCGCGCGGGATCGGGCGCGCGTGCGCGGAGGCGCTCGCGCGCGACGGCTGGAGCGTGGCGATCGGCTACCGTTCGAGCGAGGCCGACGCCAAGGAGACGCTCGCGAGCCTCGAGACGATCGGCACGCCGGGTCTCGCCGTCGCGATGGACGTCACGGAGGAGGGTTCGGTCGCCGAGGCGTTCCGAAGGGTGGGCGACGAGCTGGGCCCCGTGACGGGCCTGCTGAACAACGCGGGGATGTCGCGGGACGGGCTCCTCCTCAAGTACCCGATGGACGTCTACGAGCGGACGATGGCGACCAACCTCCGTGGCGCGTTCCTGTGCTGTCAGTCCGCGCTGCGGGGGATGCTCCGAACCAAGTGGGGGCGGATCGTGAACATGTCCTCGGCGGTCGTCCTGCGAGGCAACGCGGGTCAGACCGTCTACGCGGCCACGAAGGCCGGCCTCGTCGGGCTGACGAGGTCGCTCGCCCGCGAGGTCGGAGTCAAGGGCATCACGGTGAACGCCCTGTGCCCGGGGCTGCTCGACACGGACATGACCTCCCACCTGACCGAGCCGGCGCGCGCGTACTACCTGGATCAGACGCCGGTGGGTCGCGCGGCGCACCTCGAGGAGGTCGCGAGCGTCGTGCGCTTCCTGATGTCGGAGGAGGCCTCGTACGTGAACGGTGCGGTCCTGCCCGTGGACGGCGGGCTGACCGCCTAGTCGAAGGACGGCCGGCCCCCGTAGCATGAGCCGGTCGCCGAACGGACACACCCGAGGGACCAGCACGAAGACCGGCAAGCAGGAGAACAACTGCCAAGGACAGAGCCAAGGGACACAGGAGGAAGGATGGACAAGGCAGAGATCGAGTCTCGGGTCCGCAAGGTCCTCGCCGAGCAGCTCGCGGTCGACGAGGCCCAGGTCGTGCCCGACGCCCGTTTCGCCGAGGATCTGAACGCCGACTCGCTCGACCTCGTCGAGGCGGTGCTCGCCCTCGAGGAGGAGTGGAACATCGACATCCCCGAGGAAGAGATGGAAGGGGTCAAGACCGTCGGACAGGCCGTGGCCCTGGTCGAGCAGAAGCTCGGATCGTCCTGACCAGATGGGCGAGCGGGTCGTCGTCACCGGGATCGGACCGGTCACGCCGGTGGGCACCGGCGTGGACGACTTCTGGGCCGGGCTCACGTCCGGCCGCAACGGGATCCGGCTGATCACGGCGTTCGAGACCGATGACCTTCCGGTCAAGGTGGCGGGGGAGGTCCCGGGGTTCGATCCGTCGCCGTGGCTGGACCCCAAGGAGATCCGCCGGACCGATCCCTTCGTGCACTACGGCGTCTCGTCGGCCGCCCTCGCCTGGGAAGACGCCGGCGAGCCGCAGGTGCCGTCCGAACGCGCGGGGGTGATCTTCGCCACCGGCATCGGCGGGATCCAGACATTGCTCGCCGCGCACATGGTGCTCCTCGAGAAGGGCCCGGGCCGCGTGTCGCCGTTCATGGTGCCCGCCCTGATGGCGAACGCCGCGAGCGGCCACATCGCGATGCGGTTCGGCCTCACCGGCCCGAACCTGTGCACGGTCTCGGCCTGTTCGTCGTCGAACCACGCCATCGGCGAGGCGCTGCGATACATCCGCGACGGCTACATCGACGTCTGTGTCGCCGGCGGTTCGGAGGCCGCAACCCTCCCCCTCACGGTCGCCGCGTTCGCGCAGATGACGGCGCTCACGAAGAACCCCGATCCCGAGACCGCGTCGCGGCCGTTCGACCAGGCGCGGGACGGGTTCGTGCTGTCCGAGGGCGCGTGCACGCTGATCCTCGAGTCCGAGACGCACGCGAACGCCCGTGGCGCTCGGGTGTACTGCGAGGTCGCAGGCTACGGCGCGTCGGACGACGCCTTCCACATCACGGCCCCCGACCCGAAGGGTTCGGGCGCGGCCCTGGCGATGGGTTGGGCGCTGCGCGACGCGGGCGAGGAGCCGGAAGCCGTCACGTACGTCAACGCGCATGGGACCTCGACCCAGCTGAACGACGCGGCGGAGACGGCCGCGATCAAGGCGACCCTCGGCGAAGACGTCGCCCACCGCATCGCGGTCTCCTCGACGAAGTCGATGACGGGTCACATGCTGGGCGCCGCGGGGGCGGTGGAGGGCGCGATCTGCGCGCTCGCGATCGCCAACGGCGTCGTGCCGCCGACGATCCACTACGAGACGCCCGACCCGGACTGCGACCTCGACTACGTGCCGAACGAGGCGCGCGAGCTGGACGTCCGTCTCGCGATGTCGAACTCGTTCGGGTTCGGCGGTCACAACGCCGTCGTGGCGTTCCGCAAGGCCTCGTAGCCCCCGAGACCCGTCGCCGGCCGTCAGCCGAAGAAGAGCTTGAGCTCGCGCTCGGCCGAGTCGGGCGAGTCGCTGCCGTGCACGAGGTTCTCGGTGATGATCAGTCCGTAATCGCCGCGGATCGTGCCGGGCGGCGCCGTCGCCGGATCCGTCGGACCCATCATCGTCCGCCAGACGTCGATCGCGCCCTCCCCCTCCAGGCGTGCAACCACGACCGGTCCCGAGGTGATGAAGCCGACGAGCTCTCCGAAGAACGGCTTGTCGCGGTGCTCCCCATAGTGCTCCTCGGCGAGCGCACGATCGATCGTCAACGAACGGATCTCGGCGACCCGCAGGCCCTTGTCCTCGGCCCGCCGGAGCACCTCCCCGACGAGGCCGCGACGAACGCCGTCGGGCTTGACGATGAGCAGCGTCGACTCCACCTGTGATCCTGGGGCCATCTCAGGAGTCCTCCAACAAAGCCCGACGAGCGTCCGCGACAGTGTACAGAGAGCCCGTCACCAGGATGAGGTCGCCGTCGGAGGCGGCTCGCGCCGCCGCCTCCAGCGCGTCGGGGACCGACGGGAAGGTTTCGGTGGCGATGTCGTGGACGGCCATCGCGTTCGCCACCTCGCGCGGCGGTCGGGCTCGAACGCTGTCGACCGCCGTCGCGTATCCGGCGTCGGCGAGCGGGGCGAGCGGGGCCACGATGCCCTCGAGATCCTTGTCGGCGAAGACGCCCAGCACGAGGTGCAGCCGATCCCACGTGAAGGTGTCCGGCAGGGCCTGGGCGAGCGCGCGAGCCGCCGCGGGATTGTGGGCTCCGTCCAAGACCACCAGCGGTCGCCGCGCCGCCACCTCCAGACGCCCGGGCGAAGTGGCCGCGCCGAGCGCGAGCCGGACGGCGTCGGGGTCCAGGGCGCGCTCCAGCAGTGCCTCGACCGCGACGACCGCGGCGGCCGCGCTGTGCGCCGCGTGCTCCCCGTAGATCGGCAGGAGGATGTCGTCGTACGTCGCGTGCAGACCCCGGATCGCGAGGGCCTGTCCCCCGACCGCCGGCGTGAGGTCGGCGGCCTCCCAGTCGCGCCCCTCGAGCAGGAGCGTGGCGATCTGCTCCTCGCACCGTCGCTCGATCACCCCGAGCGCCTCGTCCGTCTGCTCGCGCGCCACCGCGACCTTGCCCTGCTTGATGATGCCGGCCTTCTCCCCCGCCACCTCCGCGATCGTCGAGCCGAGCTGCGGGTGGTCGAGCCCGATCGGGCAGAGCACCGCCACGTCGCCGGAGACCAGGTTGGTCGCGTCCCACGTTCCCCCCATCCCGACCTCGAAGACGCCGAGCCCGACGGGAGCGTCGGCGAAGGAGAGGTAGGCGAGCGCCGTGAGCGCCTCGAAGTACGTGACGGGGCCGACCTGCTCGTCGACGGTGCGCAGGTACGCGAGCAGATGCTCGAACTCCTCGCCGAACGTCTCCCCGGCCATCGGGTCGCCGCAGATCTCGAACCGCTCGGTCACCGACTCGAGGTGGGGCGAGGTGAACAGGCCGGTCGTCAGGCCGTGGGCACACGCGATCGAGGCGGCCAGACGGGCGGTGGTCGTCTTGCCGTTCGTCCCGGTCACGTGAATCGTCGGGTAGGTCAGCTGCGGCTCCGCGAGCAGGGTGGCGAGCGCCCGCATCCGGTCCAGGTCGGGCTCGGGCATGTGCTCGGGCTGGCGACGCTCCAGCTCGGCGACCGCGTCGGCGAACCGCACGGTTCAGTCCTTCGGCGCCAGGTCGACCTCGACCGAGGGGTCGGTCGCCTCGACGTACTCGAACGAACGGACCTTGCCGGCCTCGGCGATGTCCCGCTCCACCCCACGCAGGATCTTCAGGCGCTCGGATGTCTCGCGGATGACGACGCGGTCCGCGTCCGTCCGGAGCGAACGCTTCGCGAGCGCCTTCGTCTTGCGGATCTCTCCGAGCGTCCAGGCGGCCGCCTCGTACTCGGCGGGGTCGGAACTCGCGGCCTCGAGCTTCTTCGGGTCCGGCCATTCCGCGCGGTGGATCGAGCCCTCGCGCCACCACGACCAGACCTCCTCGGTCACGTACGGCAGGAACGGCGCGAACAGCCGCAGGAGGACCGAGAGCGCGAGCCGCAACGCGCCGATCGCGGACCCTGCCGCATCCGATCCGAACGACCCGTACGCGCGCCCCTTGACGAGCTCGAGGTAGTCGTCGGTGAAGCCCCAGAAGAACCGTTCGATCAGATCGAGTGCGCGGGCGTGCTCGTAGTCCTCGAGGGCGGCCGTCGCCTGGTCGATCACGCTGGCGAGCTGGACCAGCATCGAGCGGTCGAGCCCCTCGCTGATCGCGCCCTCCTCGCGTTCGAGCGTCAGCACGAAGCGGGACGCGTTCAGGATCTTGATCGCCAGGCGGCGGCCCACCTTGATCTGCTGCTCGTCGAACGCGGCGTCGATGCCCAGGCGGGCGCTCGCCGACCAGTACCGGACGGCGTCGGCGCCGTGTTGCTCCAGGTGCTCCGTCGGCGTGACGACGTTGCCCTTGGACTTGGACATCTTCTTGCGCTCGGGGTCGAGGACGAACCCGCTGATCGCGGCGTCGGTCCAAGGCAACACACCGTGCTCGAGGTGCGACTTGAGCACGGTGTAGAACAGCCAGGTGCGGATGATCTCGTGCGCCTGCGGTCGCAGGTCCATCGGGAACACTCGCGCGAACAGGTCATTGTCCTCGACCCACCCGCTCGCGATCTGCGGAGTCAGCGACGACGTGGCCCACGTGTCCATGACGTCCGGGTCGCCCACGAAGCCGCCCGGCTTGCCGCGCTGGTCTTGCGTGAACCCGTCCGGGACGTCCGACGAGGGGTCGACGGGAAGGCGATCCTCGTCCGCGACGAGCAGGTGCTCGTGGTCGGGGTTCCCATCCTCGTCGAGGCGGTACCAGACCGGGAACGGCACGCCGAAGAACCGCTGGCGGCTGAGGCTCCAGTCGCCGTTCAGCCCCTCGACCCACGACGCGTAGCGCGCGCCCATGTACGCGGGGTGCCAGCGGAGCTGGCGGCCGCGCTCGAGCAGCTCCTCGCGGAACTCGAGCGTCCTGACGAACCACTGCCGACTCGAGACCACCTCGAGCGGCCGCTCCCCTCGCTCGTAGAACTTCACCGCATGCCTGACGGGCTTGGGTTCGCCGATCAGGTGCCCCGACTCGGCCAGCATCCCGGCGATCCGGGTTCGGGCCTTCTTCGTGGAGAGCCCCTCGAGCTCGGCCTGGGCGCGGACCGCCTCCTGCGGGTTCGCGATCCCCCATCCGGACTCGCCCCATCGGGGCGGCGCGATCGTCCCGTCTCGCTGCACGATCACGCGCGTGGGCAGCTTCAGCTCGCGCCACCAGGTGACGTCGGTGATGTCGCCGAACGTGCAGATCATCGCGATCCCGGTCCCCTTGTCGGGTTCGGCCAGCTCGTGGCCGACGATCGGGATCTCGGCGCCGAACAGCGGCGTGACCGCGTTCGTGCCCACCAGCGCCCGGTAGCGCTCGTCCTCGGGATTCACGACCAGAGCCACGCACGCGGGGATCAGCTCAGGGCGCGACGTCTCGACCTCGACCGAGCCAGGGCCGTCGGCCAGGTCGAACCGGATCCGGTGGTAGGCACCGTCGATCTCCCGGTCCTCGATCTCGGCCTGCGCGAGCGCGGTCTGGTAGTCGACGTCCCACATCGTGGGCGCCTCGGACTGGTACGCGAGCCCGCGCTGGAGCAGCCGGACGAACGAGCGCTGGGACGCCGTGCGCGAACGCTCGTCGATCGTCGTGTACGTGTAGTTCCAGTCGACCGACAGGCCCGACAGCCGGAACAGTGCCTCGAACGCCTTCTCGTCCTCGGCCGTCAGCCGCTCGCAGAGCTCGATGAAGTTCGGGCGCGACACCGCGACCAGGTCGCCATCGGGCCGGTCCAGGGCGTCCAGATCGAAGTTCGGGTCATAGGGAAGCGTCGGATCGCACCGGACGCCGAAGTAGTTCTGCACCCGTCGCTCGGTGGCCAGACCGTTGTCGTCCCAGCCGATCGGATAGAAGACGGTCTTGCCCTGCATACGTTGGAACCGGGCGATCACGTCCGTGTGTGTGTACGAGAACACGTGGCCGATGTGCAGGCTGCCGCTCGCCGTGGGCGGCGGCGTGTCGATCGCGAACACGTCCTCGCGGGGCTTGGTCCGGTCGAAGCGGTAGGTGCCGGCCGCCTCCCACCACTCGTCCCACCGGTCCTCGAGCCCGTCGATCGTCGGCTTCTCGGGCACGTTCATGCGCGGGAGTCTAAGCGATGCCCGCATCGCCTCCGGTCGCCCGGCGGGCCGCGCACCGACGCGTTCGGCGTCCGTACCCGGTCGTAGACTCGCGGCCGTGAAGACCTGCGCCGCATGCGGGGCCGAGAACCTTGACGGCGCCCGCTTCTGTTCGTCGTGCGGGTCGTCGCTCGTCCCGTCGTGTCCCACCTGCGGGACCGAGGTGCCGCCCGGCGCCCGCTTCTGTCCCGCGTGCGGGTCGGTGCTCGAACCGCTCGAACCGGTCCCGCCGGGCCAGGAACGTCGGCTGGTCACGATCCTGTTCGCCGACGTGACGAGCTCAACGAGTCTGGGCGAGCGCCTGGACCCCGAGCGGCTCCAGGAAGTGCTCGCGACCTACTTCGGGGCGATGCGCGAGGAGATCGAGGCCGAGGGCGGGACGGTGGAGAAGTTCATCGGCGACGCCGTGATGGCGGCGTTCGGCGTGCCGGCGGCGCACGAGGACGATCCGTCGAGGGCCCTCCGGGCGGCGCTCCGAATGCGCGAGCGCCTGGCCGAGGTCAACGCGGATCTGAACCGCCGCTTCGGCGTGACGCTAGAGATCCGGACGGGCGTGAACACGGGCGAGGTCCTGGCCGCCACGAACCCTCGGCCGGGCGACCCGATGGTGACGGGCGACGCGGTGAACGTCGCCGCCCGCCTCGAACAGACCGCCGACCCGGGCGGGATCGTCGTGGCCGAACGCACCGCGCGC
>Ga0208890_1000037_pt1 | contig 11414 bp, 7 predicted proteins | sample SoimicmetaGmgHPA_FD_188328 | JGI IMG/M metagenome (GOLD analysis project Ga0208890, IMG submission 188328) | Soil and rhizosphere microbial communities from Laval, Canada - mgHPA (SPAdes) (version 2) | ecosystem: Environmental > Terrestrial > Deep subsurface > Rock core/Sediment | place: Laval...
CGCGGTGCAGAGCGAGTACTCGCTGTGGACCAGAGGACCCGAGGCGGAGGTGTTGCCGACGCTCGAGGAGCTCGGGATTGGCTTCGTCCCCTTCAGCCCCCTGGGGAGGGGATTCCTCACGGGGAAGATCGACGCGCACACGACGTTCGACAGCAGCGACTTCCGGGCCGGCCTCCCGCGCTTCACTCCGCAGGCACGGGAGGCGAACCAGGCCCTGGTCGACCTGCTCCGCACGATCGGAGACCGGAAGGGTGCGACACCCGCGCAGATCGCGCTCGCCTGGTTGCTCGCACAGCGGCCGTGGATCGTCCCGATTCCGGGGACGACGAAGCTGGAGCGTCTGGAAGAGAACATCGGAGCCGCTGAGGTCGGACTCACCACCGAGGATCTCGCGGAGATCGACGGCGCGGCCTCGGAGATCCGGGTGGAGGGGGCTCGGTACCCGGAACACCTCGAACGGATGACCGGTCGCTGAGGCCGCGGGCGGCGCGCGAGCGGAGGCCCGGCGGGCAGTCTGGTCCTCCTCGAGGATGACGACGCTGTCCAACCTGGTCGCCGAGAGACCCTGAAGTCGTGGACCCTGTGTCGTGATCGCGAAGCCGCATCCTCGCCCTACGAGTCTCGGTTCACGCGAACGTGGTCACCCGAAACCTGATCGTCCATTTCGGCGAACAGTCGCGTTGAAGGTCATCTTCAACCGTCGGCCTTCCGCGATGACCTCGGTTCCCATCGCACGGCAAGCGTCGGTAAGTCGTTGCTCCACCCACGCCGCGTCCGCACCGTCGGCCAACCGAGTACGGCAGAAGTCGAGTGTCAGCGGCACGGCCTCGAGCGAGAGGGGTCCCCTCGCATCCAGCGTGACGAGCCACAGGAGCCCCAGATCATTGCGGAGGACCGGATCGACGGCGTAGTCGTCGATGAAACCTCCGAGATCGAACAGCACGCGTCCTTGGACGCCGTGGAACAGGTGTGCGGAATGACCTGCCACCAGCGCGGCCCCAGCTCCAACGAAGGCTCGGGCGGCCCGGCGGACGTGAGGGACCGGCGATCGCACCATGTTCGGCCCCCAGTGAGGAGTCACGAGGACGGCGTCCGCCTCGACCGATCGCACGGCGGCCGACACCCAGTCCGGCACCCCCCGCTTCAGGTCGGCGAAAGCCACCCCGGGCCGACCGGCGCCGGCTGCGAAGTCCTCGGGATGATCACACAGCGAGAGGACCCCCAGCCGGAAGCCGCCCGCCCTCAGCACGGCCGGCGCTCGGGCTCGATCGACGTCGGCTCCGGCACCCGCCCACACGATCCCGACCCGGGTGAGATGGTCGAACGTGTCCTGCAGGGCCTCCTCGCCGAAGTCGAGCGCGTGGTTGTTGGCCAGGGAGACGCAGTCGACCCCCAGGACGGCAAGTGCCTCGGCCGCGGACGCGGGAGCCCGAAAGAAGAAGGCCTTGCCGGGTGCGGCCCATCTGGTTCCCGCCTCGGAGATGCAACATTCCAGGTTCATGACGAACAGGTCGGCCTCGTTGGCGATCTCCACGATCTCGGGGGCAAACAGCGACTCGGGCGAGGACGTGGCCAATCGCTCCGCGACGCCTCGTCCGAGCATCGTGTCTCCGGCCAGCGCGAGCTTGATGGCCACGCCCCTATCCTTCCGCATACTGCAATTCGGCATCTCGCCCTACGCGTTGAGGTGCTTCTTTCGGCGCGAAAGGAGCACAGTCGAAGGCGCCGGGGCGAGCCCCCCGTCGTTCAGCGCCGGCCGCACCGGGCGCGGAGCACGCGGCGGGTGAGGTAGAGCCGGATCGCGAGACTCGCGCCCGAGGTGATGGCCACCGAAGCGAGGGCCACCGAGGGGCGCCCGAGGATGGCGAACACCGTCACGATGAGCAAGCGCGCATCTCTACCACCGAACACGAACCCGATCGAACGCTCGGGGGCGGGTGGGAGACCAAGTGCCGTGATGCGATCCTTGGTGGCCATCGAGAGCATCGCGCCGGTCGTGGCGGCGACGGCCAGCGCAACGGCGACCGACGGATCGGTCCCGGCCTCGATCGCCCAGAGCGCGAGCGCGCCGATCACGCACGCATCGGCGAGGCGGTCGAGGACACCGTCCAGGAGTGCCCCCGCCGGACTCGCCCGGACCTGGAGCCTCGCGATCTCTCCGTCGACCCCGTCGAGGAGCGAACCCGCGTGAACGAGGAGCCCACCTGCGACTCCGGCGCCCATCGCGAGACCCCATGCGCCGGCCAGCGTGACGAGGAAGGCGAAGAGCGAGACGACATCGGGGTGCAGAGGCAGGTGCGCGAGGGCCATCGACAGACGGGTCGAGATCGGCCGGTTGAGGTAGTGCGCCACCGGGCCGTCGGCGTCTTTGGTCAGCGAGCGGCGGAGGCGTTTGGCGGCGCGGCGAAGGTCCGCCGGCGTGTCCACGTCCTGCCACCACGCGCCTTTGGGTAGCGGTAGGGCCTCGAGCGGGTCGGTACGAGCGAGTTCGGTCACCGCGCCGGCGAGCGAGTCGTCCCCGCGTGCCGCCGCGCGGCGCTGCGCGTCGAAGATCGCCACCGGCAGCAGGAAGGCACCGCAGTCGATCGATGGATCCTCGAACTCCTTCGAGAAGGCGATCGCGTGCTCCTCGTGCAGACGCACGCGGGTGCCCTCGGCCCATGCCTTGGGGTCTGGAGCGTGGTCGACCAGAACCCCGTAACCGCTCGCCGACAGCAGCGGCTCGAGTGCGCCTTCGCCGAAGACGTGGTCGGTGGTCACGAGCAGGAAGGACCCCTCTTCAGCCAGGTGAGGCTCGGCCGCAGCGAGCGATGCCCCGTTGCCTCGCTCCCAGCTCTCAGCGAGTACGGCACGTGCCCGGCCCGGCGCGATCCGGTTCACGACGGTCGCGACGGGGCCGGCCTGGTAGCCGACGACGACAACGACTCGCTCGATCCCCGCCGCAAGCAGACTACGCACGGCGCGACCAGCCAGGCTGAGGCCGCCGACACGGACGAGGGCCTTCGAGCCTCCGCCGGTCACGTCGGCAAGGCGTTCCGACCGTCCAGCTGCGAGGACGACGGCGACCCGGGGACGGGCGAGCCTGGCTTCGCCCGCCTGAGCCGCAACCCTCGGCCCGGTCTGGGCGTACTCGGAGAGAGTGTCGGACATGCGCCCCCCCGGGGCCGTCATGACGACCCCTCCAAAGCATCCTCGCGGCGGAGCTGTCTGGCAACTCGGGTCGTTCGCGATGCCCGCTGGCCCCTCGACGCGTCGTAAAAGGACCTTCGACCGCGTGGACCGTGTGTCGTGATCGCGAAGCCGGAAACACGAAGACCGTGTGTCGTCAATGTGGAGCAGCATCGGCGGATCGAGGGTGGCGGACCGTCGGTTTGGGGGAGGAGGCGGTCCTCCACCTGGTGGAGAACAGGTAGTGAGCGCGGAACGCCCGACGAGGGCGAAACCTCACTCGCCAAACTTGTCCTGCTCTGCCGGCCGCACCACCGGGTGATCCACCCCGGGTTCGGGGTCGAGATAGTGGACGGCCGTCCCGTCTCCTCGCGTCTGGACGGTCGCCGATCGGGGGACCGAGCCCCGCCACCGACGTGACGCGCGACGGCATCCCGCTTGCGTGCCACAATCGGTCCGCTCGGAGGCTTCCGAACGGGAGAACGGTGTGGACGTCCGATGGATCTCGCCCACGGGCGTGGAGCCACGGGACCCGGCCGAGGTACCCGTGCTCCTGGAGCGGGACGACGGGTTCCTGTGGCTCGACATCCCTTCCTTCGACGAGGGCTCGGCACAACTCCTATCGGACCTGTTCCACTTCCACCCACACGCGATCAAGGACTGCCTGGACAAGCGGCACATCCCGAAGATCCACACGTACCCGGACCACGTGTTCGTGATCCTCCACGACGTCGAGTTCGGAGCAGAGGGACGGGGCCACATGCTCGAGCTCGACCAGTTCGTAGGTGAGCGGTACCTGGTCACGGTGCACGGGCGGCCGGGGAGCACCGTGCCGGCGGAGGCGATGCTCCGACAGACCGGGTCGACCCTGCGCCGGATGGAAACTGGAGGACTGCAGCCGAGGACGCCCGCCGAACTCGGCGCCGCCATCGTCTCGGCGATCGTCCTGCGGCTCGAGAACCTCATTTCGGAGATCGCCGATCAGGTGGCCAAGCTCGAGCGGGTCGTCGTGGAGGCCGAGAAGCGCAACCCCCAGGAATTCATCGAACAGCTGTATCGCCTCCGGCACGAGTTGCTCACGATCGGCACGATGGCCGGCCTCTCCCGTGAGGCCTTCGCGGGACGGCTGACCGTCGCCCGGACGTCCGCGCCACCGGAGCGGATCGCGATCATCGAGGATCTGATCGACCAGTACGAGCACCTGCAGAGCGCGTGTGACGCGGAGCGGGCCTTCCTCGACCAGGTCCTGGACTTCTTCCAAGCAAGGACCGTCACCACGATGAACATCGCGATGCAGCGGCTGGCGCTGATCGCCGCCATCCTGTTGCCGATCTCGGCGATCTCGGGCATCTACGGCATGAACGTCATCGTCAACCAGCAGACGGACTTCCCCCACGTTGCGGCAGTGCTCCTGCTGATGGGGGTCGTCATCGGGCTCATGCTGCGCTGGACCAAACGGCAGGGCTGGTGGTAGCCGCCGCGTAGGACTACGCTCGGCGCGAGCGACAGCCCAGGGGGCATCGATGGCGGGGGCGGCGGTCCCGTTCGACGCGGTCGAGATCACGACCGAGTACGCGGTCGAGGAGAAGAAGAAGCTCAAAAAGAGCTTCGGACGCCTGGACGTCCTGTTCTTCCTGCTCTGCACGATCGTCGGGTTCGACACGATCGGAGCGACCGCGGCCTCGGGCGCCGAGGCGTTCACCTGGCTGATCTTCCTCGGGCTCTTCTTCTTCCTGCCCTACGCCCTGCTCACGTCCGAGCTCGGCTCGGGCTTCCCCGAGGAGGGAGGAGCCTACGAGTGGGTCAAGCTCGCGTTCGGCCGACGCGTGGCGGCGGTCAACACCCTCTTCTACTGGGCGTCGAACCCGATCTGGGTCGGCGGCTCGCTCGCGTTCGTTGCGCTCGCCGCGTTCAACACGTTCTTCAGCCCGCTGACGGGCTTCTCGGCCTACGCGTTCCAGTTCGCGTTCATCTGGGTGACGATCATCGCGGCGACCGTGGCCGTGCGCTCGGGGAAGTGGCTGCAGACCCTCGGCGCGCTGGTGCGGATCTTCGTGCTCGGCTTCTTCACCCTGTCGGTGTTCATCTACGCGATCAAGAACGGCGTGGGAGGGGTCGGGGGGGACGAATTCATCCCGACGTACGTCGGCTTCATCGCCCTGGTCCCGATCCTGTTCTTCAACTACGCGGGGTTCGAGATCCCGAGCAACGCCGGCGGCGAGATCCAGAACCCCCAGCGGGACGTGCCGGCCGCGTCCTTCCGCGCGTTCGTGCTGTCCGTGCTCCTGTACGGGGGGCCGATCCTCGCGATCCTGATCGTCCTGTCCGCGGCGCAGGTCACGAGCCTCGGCGGGTTCCTCGACGCGATCAAGTCCGTCTACACGGTTTGGGGCGGGACGATCAGCCCCGGCGGCACGCCGAGCCTGTCCGGGTTCGGGCTGTTCCTCGGCTGGATCTCCGCGGGCGTCGTGATCATCGGCGTGCTGACGAGCGCGATGGCCTGGCTGATGGGAGCCAATCGCGCCTACGCGGTCGCGGCGCTGGACGGCTCGGCGCCGAAGGCCATGGGCAGGCTCTCCAAGGACGGAACCCCGATCGTGACGAACATCGTCACCGGCATCTTCGCCACGATCATCATGATCCTCGCGAGCACCGTGGTGAGCGGGAGCGCGGAGGCCTACTTCTCGGCCGTGCTCGGGCTCGCGATCTCCACGACGACGATCTCCTACATCGCGGTGTTCCCCGCCCTGGTGAAGCTGCGGTACTCGCGCCCCGATGTGGCGAGGCCCTACCGCGTGCCGTGGGGCCTCGCCGGCGCGTGGATCGTCTCGATCCTCACGACGTTCTGGGCGCTGCTCGCCACGGTCGCCCTCGTGTGGCCCGGCTTCGGCATCGGGTGGTTCGGGACCGCTGGGGACCCGGCCGAGGTGCTGGCCGGCCTGGGCTTCGCGGACCAGCGGCTCCTGTTCGAGCTCACCCAGATCGTGCCGCTGGTGGTCGTGCTGGTGCTGGGGCTCGTCTTCTATCAGATGGGCGAGGGCGTCCGGAAGCGGGAGGCGAGGGTCGCGTTCACCGTCGATCGTGTCGCGGCCTCCGGAGAGGGCGCCTCCGGGGACGGCGAAGGGGACGAGGACCGATGACCGCCGCCCGGCGCGGACGCCGGCGGGCGCCGCTCGTGGCCGTGCTCGCCGTCCTCGCCCTGCTCGCCGCCTGCAGCAGCGCCGGGAACGCGACCAACATGCTCGACGCCGTCCAGAACCGGGGCCTGCTGCGGGTCGTCTCGGACCCCAACTTCCGCCCGCAGTCCTTCTACGACCAGCTGATCGGTCGGTGGCGGGGGTTCGACGTCGACGTCGCCACCGAGATCGCGCGCAGGCTCGGGGTCGACGTGCAGTTCAACTCGGGCGTGTTCGAGGACGTGCAGGCCGGGAACTGGCAGCCCGAGTGGGACCTGTCGGTCGGCTCGATGACGATCACCCCCCAACGGGCCGAACGGCTCGACTTCACGAGCCCGTACTACTTCGACACCGCCGCCGTCGCCGTGAACCAGGACACCACGGACGTCACGAACATCGAGACGGACCTGGCCGGCAAGACGATCGGCGTGACCGACGGCTCCACGTACGAGTCCTACCTCCGGGGCACGCTCGAGCTCCCCGACCAAGGTTCGATCCCGTCCGTGATCCAGGATCCGTTGATCGTCACGTTCGAGACCGATGCGGACGCGATCGACGCGCTCTCGGCGGGCGATCTCGACGCGGTGATCTCCGCGCGGCCCGAGCTGCAGGAGGCGATCGACAACGGCACGGCGAGTATCAAGATCGTGGGCGGGCCCCTCTTCACCGAGGAGCTCGCGGCGGCGGTCGTCAAGGACGCGCCGCTCGACAACACGAGCATGGTGCAGCGGGTGAGCCAGATCATCGATCAGATGCATGCGGACGGGACGCTCTCGGACCTGTCCGAGAAGTGGTACGGCACCGACCTCACGCAGCCGCCCGCGTAGCCGGCCTTTACCCGGGCCTGCGCTACAACACCCGGAGCAGCGAACTGCGTGTCAAGCACCTGAGCCACGGACGAGCAGTCCACCCCTTCTAGATCGACGATTCGGTTTCGCGGAACGTCTGAACCCGTGAGCGTCGTAACCGTCCAGTGGAGCGACGGCCCTCCTCAGAGTCGTTCATAGGCATCCGACGATGATCGCCAGGATCGTCGCAGGCGACTGATCGGGATACCTTCCTCGCACCCGAACCACGAACACCCAGGCTGCGTGATCCTCGGGTGGACCCCAGGGCAGGGCGGGCGGAGCGGGACGTTCGGCGCGCTGCTTGTCGGCACCTACGACGACGGCAAGCTGCTCTGGATCGGGCAGGTGGGCACGGGGTTCACGCGGGCGACGCTCGGCCGGGTGCTGGAGCTCCTCGAGCCGCTGAGGCGTTCGACGCCTCCGGGCAACGACCCCGAGCTCGCGAAGGTGAAGGGCGCCACCTTCGTCGAGCCGCAGGTCGTCTGCGAGGTCGAGTATCTCGAGATCACGAAGAGCACGCACAAGATGCGCGCGCCTTCGTTCAAGGGGCTGCGCGACGACAAGCTTCCCGACGAGTTCCCGCTCGAGCTTCGTCAGGGTTTCCCGTGGCCCTGCGTCGGTGCAGTCCTCCGGGCTTGGGCAGCCGTCGCAGCACCACCAGCCATGCCACGACCGTCACCCCTCCCCGTTCGTTCGCTCCAGGATCACCACGGGGATCTGGCGAGCGCACTTCATCTGGTATCGCTCGTACTCGGGCCAGATCGACACCATCTCCCGCCAGAGCCTCGTCCGGTCCTTCGGCCGGGCGGTCGCCGCGCGGGCTTCGAACATCTCTGCGCCCACCTGCACCCGCACCTGCGGGTCCTCGCGGAGATTGAGGTACCACGACGGGTGGTTCTTTGCGCCGCCCACCGACGCGATGACGACGTATCGATCTCCGTCCCGGCCGTAGATCAGAGCGGTTCGGCGGAGTTTCCCGGTGCGGCGGCCCCGGGTCGTGAGCAGGAGGGTGTCGACGCCGTTCCAGCGGTGACCCTTCTTCCCGTCGCTCTCCACGTAGTTGCGGATGTGCTTGGCGACCCACCCCTTCGGGCTGTCGAAGACCTCCTCGCTCGGCGTCATCGATGCCAACCCTCCCTCGGCGGCCTCCACCCCGGTGCGCAGTCGCCTCCAGCCATCACCTTCGAGCAACAGCGATATGAGCGTACCGAGCACCAGCACCGGTGAAAGGTCGCCCGCGGCAGTGGTGAGGTCGGGGTCTTTGGAGTTGCGCCTCCCTCCGCCCTTGCCTCATCGCCAGGGGAGAGCTGATTCAGGGCCGGGGATCGGGGCTCGGCATGCCGCGTGCTGTCACCACGACCGGCTCCGCGGTGCTTGCTGGTCCCAGCCCGTCCTGCGTCATCCTCGACGTGCCGCTGAGTGCATTACCAGACTGTTGCCAGTCCACGCCACTGGCTGTTACGAGGGCTTCGCGTCCTCCGCCATCTCGTCCGAAAGGTCGATGCCGACGTACGGCTCGTCGCCGACGACCCAGGCGTCGTGGCTCGGTGGGATGTCGTGCGCGTCGCCAGGGCCGCCCTCGATCTCGCTCCCGTCGTCCATCAAGACGTGGAGCCGGCCGGTGACGGCGTAGCCCTTGTGGTGGACCGTGCACAAGTCCGTCCCGGTGATCGGCTTGACGTCGCTGGACCAGCGCCAGCCCGGCTCCATCGTTGCGGTTGCCGGTGAGGGTGAGGCGCCGCAACTCCCGGGCGCCGGTCCAAGTACTCACGCCGTTTGCCGCCCTCCCTGGGATCAACCATGCTATGCCCCACCGGATGGGAGGGCAGATGACGGGGACCGCTACGGCTCCAGCCACCTTCATCCGCCCCGACGGCAACGAGAAGGTGACCGGAGCGGGGCACTACACGGCCGACCTCACGTTCACCGGCATGGCACACGCGAAATTCCGCTTCGCCGACCACCCCCACGCGAGGATCCGGCGCATCGACACGACCCGGGCTCGTGCACTGCCGGGCGTCGTGGCGGTGGTCACGCAGGAGGACCTGCCCGACGTCCGGTTCGGAGGCCTCGTCCGGGACCGCACGCTCTTCGCCAAGGACATCGTCCGGTTTGAAGGCGAGATCGTCGCCGGAGTGGTCGCGCTCAGCGACGAGATCGCCACGGAGGCCGCGTCCATGATCGAGGTCGACTACGAGCCCTTGCCGGTGATCACGGACTTCGTGGCGGCGATGGAACCCGATGCCCCGTTGGTCCACGCGGACTGGGCCTCGTACGAGCGCGACGAGAACATGGTGGCCGAGGGCAACACGATCGCGTACCACACGATCGTCAAGGGGGACGCCGACGCCGCGATGGCCGAGGCCGACGTCGTCCTCAGGAGCCGATACGAGTCGGACGCGTCGCAGGGCGTCCCGATCGAACCGCGCGCCGTGGTGGCCGAGTGGAAGGGCGAGGAGGTCACGATCTGGTCCTCGACGCAGGTGCCCTACGCCGCGCGGGCCGGGGTCGCGCAGACCCTGGAGATCCCCGAGGCAAACATCCGGGTCGTCGTCCCGCTGCTCGGCGGAGGCTTCGGGGCCAAGTGCGACCTCCACTTCGAGGCCCAGGTCGCGGCTCTCGCACGCACGGCGCGGCGGCCAGTGAAGCTGGTCTTCTCGCGCGAGGAGGAGTTCAGGGCAATCGCGCAGCGCCGTGAGGGCATCGTGATGGAGTTCGAGACCGGTGCGACGCGCGACGGGGGGCTGGTGGCGCGCAAGGCTCGTCTGGTCCTGGACAAGGGGGCGTACTGCGGCGAGGGCGGGTTCTTGGGGCAGATGGCGGCAATGCACGCGTGTGGCCCGTATCAGATCGACAACATCTTCGTGGAGTCCTTTCTCAACTACACGAACCAGCAGCCATCGGGCTCGATACGGGCACCGACCGCGCCGCAGGTGTGCTGGGCCCTCGAGCAACACGTCGACGAAGTGGCCGTAGAGCTCGGCTTGGACCCAGTGGAGCTCCGCCGGCGCACGCTCATCGAGAAGGGCGCCGAGGGCCCCACGCGTCAGATCTTCGACGAGATAGGCGTCAAACAGACCCTCGAGCGCGCCGTCGAGATGATCGGCTACGAGCGCGAACTCCCTGAGGACGAGGCGATCGGCGTGGCGGTCGGCTGGTGGCCCTCCGCGCCGGCTCCCTCTGGTGCCTACATCCATCTGAACGGCGACGGGAGCGGGACGATCGTGACCGGGGCCCAGGAGAACGGCAGCGGAGCCGTCATGGCCATGCCGGTGTTCGTGGCCGAGGAGCTCGGCATGGATCCCGAGAACTTCGCGCTCCTGTATCAGGACACCGCCGCGGCTAACTGGGACATGGGCTCGTGCGCGTCCCAGACCACGTTCAACTCCGGCCGCGCGATCCTCGCTGCGGCGGCCGACGTGCGCGATCAGCTCCTGGACGCCGCGGCCGCCGAGCTCGAGGTCGACCGCGAGGACCTGGAGCTTGCCGGGAGTCACGTCCGCGCGAAGGGCTCACCGGATCGGTCCGTCTCGATCGCGCACCTCGCGGCGGCCAGCACAATCCACGGCAAGGGCTCAGGCGAAGTCCCGGAGGTGCCCACCGGTGACACCGGTGGATGTGTCGGCCGCCTTGGCAACGAGACGTTCGCGGCCCCGCAGCTGATCACGCAGGCCGCCCATGTGAAGGTGGACCGCGAGACCGGCGGCGTTCAGGTCGAATCCTACGCCATTGCCTACGACATCGGGCGTGCCATCAATCCTGCCTTGGTGAAGGCGCAGATCGTCGGCGGCTTCGCCCAAGGCCTGGGTGGTGCACTGCTGGAGGAGTTCACCTACGACGAGGCGGGCCAGCCCACGGCGACCACGTTCATGGAGTACCAGATGCCCACCGCCGCCGAGGTCCCGCCCATCGACGTCCTGATCACGCAGCTCGCCCCCCCGCCGGGCAACCCGCTGGGCGTCATGGGCGCGGGTGAGGGCGGCATCAGCGCCGCGGGCGCGGCGGTGGCGAGCGCCGTCCGCGACGCGCTCGGCCTCACCGGCGGCGTGGCGCGGCTGCCGCTGACGCCGCAGCGGGTGCGCGGCCTCGCCGAAGCCGGGCAGCAGATCGGCTTCGAGCCCGAGCTCGTCACCCATCAGCCCGTGCGCGCGCGGCCCGATCTGGCGGCAGAGCGCCTCGTTCTCGCGGCGAAACACCTCGCGCACCACCGGCATCGCATCGG
>Ga0208890_1000038_pt1 | contig 11381 bp, 9 predicted proteins | sample SoimicmetaGmgHPA_FD_188328 | JGI IMG/M metagenome (GOLD analysis project Ga0208890, IMG submission 188328) | Soil and rhizosphere microbial communities from Laval, Canada - mgHPA (SPAdes) (version 2) | ecosystem: Environmental > Terrestrial > Deep subsurface > Rock core/Sediment | place: Laval...
GCGGACCCCGGCGAGCGCCGGCTACCCGATCCAGGCACCGGTCGTCGAGATCGTCGAGATCGGAGCCGGCGGCGGCTCGATCGCGTGGGTGGACGATGTCGGTGGCCTCCACGTCGGTCCCCGGAGCGCGGGCGCCGAACCCGGCCCGGCGTGCTACGGCCGAGGCGGCGAGGAGCCCACGCTCACCGACGCGAACCTCGTCGCCGGACGTCTCGACCCCGAGTACTTCCTCGGCGGCGCGATGTCGATCGACGTCGACGCGGCGCATCGGAGCCTGTCGCGGCTGGGCGAGCGGATGGGCGTGGACGTGGCGACGGCGGCCCGCGGCGTCCTTCGCTACCTCGTCGCGCAGATGTCCCACGCGCTCCGGCTCGTCACGCTGCGCCGCGGTCACGACCCGCGCGACTTCACGTTCGTGGCGTTCGGCGGGGCCGGACCGCTCCACGCAGCGCTGCTCGCGCGAGAGCTCGGGGTCGCCCGAACGGTGATCCCGCCGGCGCCCGGTCACTTCTCCGCGCTCGGGATGCTGCTCGGCGACCTCCGCGCGGACGCCGTTCGAACGCACGTCGGACCGCTCGACCCGGCGACGATCGGGCCGCTGTTCGACGCGCTCGAGGCGGAGGCGGCCGCCGAGCTCGAACGCGAGGCCGGGGAGCGTCGGGCCGAGCGCTCCGCCCGCCTGCGGTACGTCGGCCAGGAGCACACGCTCGAGGTGCCGCTCGGCGACGACCCGATCGACGACGATCTGCTCGAGCGCCTGCGAGAGCGGTTCGACGCGGCCTCCGAGGAGACGTATGCGTTCCGCCTCCCGACCGCGGTCGAGATCGTCGAGGCGCGCGTGAGCGTCTCGGCGGCCCGCGACGAACCGGTCGAGTGGTCGACCGCGGCCACGCCGCCTCTCGAGCTCCGGCCACGGGACGTCGACCTCGACGAGCACGGCGGCGTGCAGCGAGCGTCGGTCGTCGAGCGCAGAACCCTGCACCACGGCGATCGCCTCGCCGGCCCCTGCATCGTCGAGGAGCCTGCGACCACCGTGCTCGTCCTGCCGGGGCAGTCGGTGACCGTGGACGAGCTCTCGAACCTCGTGATCGAGGAGGACGCGTGAGCGACCGGTTCACGACGGACGTCCTGCGCGAAGCGTTCTTCGCGGTGACCGACGAGATGTTCGAGTCCCTCAAGCGAACCTCGCAGAGTCCGGTCATCTACGAGGTCCTCGACTTCGCCGTCGGCCTCACCGACGCGGCCGGCGAGCTCGTCTCGCAGGGCAACGGCATCGCCGGGTTCCTCGGCCCGCTCGGCGAGGCCACGCGCGACACGCTCGTTCGGATTCCGGATCTCGCGCCGGGCGACGTGGTCGCGACGAACGACCCCTACGCAGGGGGCGGCGGCCACCTGTCCGACGTCGCGATGGTCCGGCCGATCTTCGTGGACGGCGAGCTCGTCGCGTTCGCGGCGGCCAAGGGCCACTGGACCGAAGTCGGCGGGAAGGACCCCGGCTCGTGGACCGCGGACTCGGTCGAGATCTTCCAGGAGGGACTGCAGCTGCCGTTCGTCCGAGTGGTTCGACGCGGGGAGCTCGACCGCGACCTCGTGGCGATGATCGGAGCGAACAGCCGCCTGCCCGACATGACGGTCGGCGACCTCACCGCGTTCGCGGCCTGCCTCGAGGTCGCCGAACGCCGGATGCTCGAGCTCTGCGCCCGCTACGGCGTCGAGGACATCACGGCCGCGATGCGGGCCGCGCACGAGCGAAGCGAGGCGCTCGCCCGCGCCGCCGTCTCGCGTCTGCCGCGCGGCGTGTTCGAGGCCGAGGACTTCATCGACGAGGACGGCCTCGGCAACGGGCCGTTCCCGATCCGCGTGCGCGTCGAGATCGACGGCGAGCGCGTCGTGGCCGACTTCACGGGCACCCATCCGCAGGTGCCCGGACCGGTGAACTGCACGCGGAGCGGCCTGGTCTCCGGCATTCGAACGGTGTTCAAGGCGATCACGGATCCGAATGAACCCGGCTCGGACGCGTGGTTCAGGCCCTTCGAGGTGATCTGCCCGCCCGGCACGATCTTCACCGCCGAACGACCGGCGCCCGTCGCGCTCTACTTCGAGGCGACCGAGGCCGCGACCGACCTCCTGTGGAAGGCGCTGGCGCCGGCGATGCCCGAGGTCCTCACCGCGGGCAGCTTCGTCTCGGTCTGCGCCACGGCGATCGCGTGCACCCACCCGGACACCGGCGAACCCACGCTGCTCGTCGAGCCGCAGGCCGGTGGCTGGGGCGCGAGCGTGCTGAAAGACGGCGAGCACGGCCTGGTCTCGGTCGGTGACGGTGAGACGTACGTCATCCCGGCCGAGGTGTGCGAGCAGCGCTACGGGATCCGGGTCGAGCGGTTCGGATTCGACGTGGTCGAGGCGGGCGCCGGCCGGCGCCGCGGCGGCCGCGGCCTGGTGCGCGAGTACCGGATGCTGACGGACGGAAGCCTGACGGTCGGATTCGGCCGCAACAGGTATCCCCCCTGGGGCGTCGACGGCGGCCACGACGGCTCGCCGAACTTCGTCGAGGTCGTCCGTGTGGACGGCACGCGCGAACGGTTCGGCAAGGTCGCGCGCTACCCGCTCCGAGCCGGCGATCTCGTCCGCCTGGTCACCGGGACCGGCGGCGGCGCCGGCGACCCGCTCGAACGGGAGCGAGATCTCGTACTCCAAGACCTCGAGGACGGCATCGTGACCGAACGCGAGGCTCGCGAGGTGTACGGCCTCGACAGCTCCTGAGTAGCATCCGCGCAATGCAGCTCGACGCCTCGACGTTGCCGGCGCTCGCACGCGGGTGCGCGATCCTGGGCGCGGGCGGCGGCGGCGACACGGAGATCGGACTCCTCGCCTCGCTCCAGGCGATCGAGGACTTCGGACCCGTGCCGCTCGTGGACCTCGACGAGCTTGACGACCAGAGCCTCCTCATGCCCTGCGGAGGCGTGGGCGCACCCACCGTCTCGATCGAGAAGATCGAGAGCGGCGACGAAGGGGGGCGCCTGCGCGACATGGTCGAGACCCTGTGGAACCGACCGGTCGTCGCGCTGATGTCGGCCGAGATCGGCGGCTCGAACGGCGTCATCCCGGTGGTGTGGGCCGCAAGGCTCGGGCTTCCGGTCGTCGACGCCGACGGGATGGGCCGGGCCTTCCCCGAGATCCCGCAGGTCACGATGGAGATCGCCGGCATCTCGCCGAACCCGGCCGTCATGACCGACGAGCGCGGGAACGTCATTGTCTTCCGAGCCACCGACGGCGACTGGATGGAGCGGATGGAGCGGGCGGCGGCCGTCGAGTTCGGCGGCATGTCGTGGTCGAGCGAGTACCAGCTGACCGTCGAGCAGGCGAAGGCCGGCGCGGTCGTGAACCACGCCGTGTCGCTCGCCATCCGGCTCGGCACGGTCGTGGCCGAGGCCGAGCACGACCCGGTCGAAGCCCTCGCACGCGAGATCCACGCGGCCCGCCTCATCGTGGGCAAGATCGTCGACGTCGAACGGCGCACGACGGCGGGGTTCGTCCGCGGCTCGGCGACGATCGAAGGCCTCGACGCCGACGCGGGACGTACGCTCCGGCTCGAGATCCAGAACGAGAACCTCGTTGCGCTCGAGGGCGACCGGGCGCTCGCGATGGTCCCCGACATCATCACGGTGCTGGACTCGCAGTCCGCGAACGCGATCTCGACCGAGCGACTCCGCTACGGCCAGCGCGTCACCGTGATCGCCTTCCCGTGCGATCCGATCTGGCGAACGGCGCGCGGCCTCGAGCTCGCTGGGCCGAGGCACTTCGGCTACGACGTCGACTACGCGCCGGTGGAGGACCTGCATGCCCTCGCCTGACCTGCGGCTGGGCGTCGACGTCGGCGGCACGAACACCGACGCGGTCGTGCTCGACGCCGAGGACCGCCTCCTCGCGAAGGCGAAGGTGCCGACGACGTCCGACGTCACGGATGGGATCGAGGGCGCGGTCGGCGGCGTCGTCGAGCAGGTCGACCGGGGCCGGATCACGCACGCGATGTTCGGCACGACGCACGCGACGAACGCGGTCCTCGAGCGCCGTGGTCTCCGTCGCGTCGGCGTGCTCCGCCTGGGCGGACCGGCCACGGAGGCGATCAGGCCGCTGTTCGGCTGGCCGGCCGACCTGCGCGAGGCCGTCTCGGCCGGCGAGCGGATCGTGCACGGCGGGATCGAGTTCGACGGGCGGGAGCTCTCGCCGCTCGACCACGACGCGATCGCGCGGTTCGCCGCCGAGGTGGCCGGCCGTGCCGATGCGATCGCGATCGCGAGCGTCTTCGCGCCGGTCTCCGACGAACACGAGCGCGCCGCCGAGGAGATCGTCCGCAAGGAGCTCGGCGACCTGCCGGTCTCGCTCAGCTCTCAGATCGGCTCGCTCGGCCTGCTCGAGCGCGAGAACGCCACGGTCCTGAACGCCTCGCTCATCGACGTCGCGCGCGGCGTGACGAGCGCGATCGCCGGGGCGCTCGAGCGCAACGGCCTGCGGCCGGTGACGTTCTTCGCGCAGAACGACGGCACGCTCATGGACCTGGGGTTCGCGATCCGCTTCCCCGTGCTGACGATCGGCAGCGGCCCGGCGAACAGCATCCGAGGCGGGGCGTACCTCACAGGCCGGACCGACGCCCTCGTGGTCGACGTCGGGGGGACATCGACGGACGTGGGAGTGCTCGTTCGGGGCTTCCCGCGCGAGTCGTCGTTCGGCGTCGAGATCGGCGGGATCCGCACGAACTTCCGGATGCCGGATCTCGTCACGATCGCGCTCGGCGGCGGAACGATCGTGGCCGAGGACGCGCTCGGCCCCGAGAGCGTCGGCTACCGGATCGGTCAGGAGGCGCTCGTGTTCGGGGGTTCGACGCCGACGCTCACGGACGCGGGCGTCCACGCGCAAAGGTTCGCGCTCGGCGACCCGGCGCGGCTCGCAGACACCGCGCTCCTGGCGTCCGCGATCGCTCGCTCCGACGCCATGCTCGCCGACGCGATCGATCGGGTGAAGACGTCGCGCGAGCCGGTGACGCTCGTCGCGGTCGGCGGCGGCGCGCCGCTCGTGCCCGAGGACCTGCCGGGGACCAGCGAGGTCCTCCGTCCGGACCACTCGGACGTGGCGAACGCGATCGGGGCCGCGATCGCCTCGGTGAGCGGCGAGGTCGACCGGGTCTTCCACCTGGGCGCGGGAGGCCGTGAGGCGGCCGTGGCCGAGGCGTCGGAGGAGGCGATCGAGCGGGCGGTCTCGGCCGGAGCCGCCCGCGAGACCGTCGAGGTCGTCGAGATCGACGAGGTGCCCCTGGCATACCTGACCGATCCTGCTGTACGTATAAGGGTCAAAGCCGGCGGCCCGCTGGCCTGGGGTTGACCCAACCAAACGAACAGGGAGGGAGACCATGGCATTTGCCCGGATCCGATGGGTGGTGGTGCTGGCCGCGTTCGGCGTCGCCGCGGCCGCCTGCACGGGGGACGAAGGCGGAGGGGGCACCACCGGAGGCGGCACGAACGCGGAGCCCGACACCTTCACCTACTCGGTCACCTCCGAGGTCATGATCGGGTGGGACCCGGCGACCGGCTACTCGAACGAGGTCATTGCCCTCCACAACGTCTACGAGACGCTCACGCGCTACAACGCCGCGACGCAGGAGGTCGATCCGCTCCTGGCCGAGTCGTGGGAGTCGTCGAAGGACGGCCTCACGTGGACCTTCACCCTCCGGCCGGGCGTGACGTTCCACACGGGCAACCCGCTGACCGCCGACGCCGCGAAGGCCGCGATCGAACGCACGATGGAGATCGGAGAAGGTGCCGCCTACATCTGGGGCGCGGTGAAGAAGATCGACGCGCCCGACGACACGACCCTTGTGTTCCACCTGTCGTATCCCTCGCCGCTCGACCTCGTGTCGTCCGGCACGTACTCGGCGTACATCTACGACACCACGGCCAGCGGCGGTCAGGACCTCGGCGACTGGTTCGCCGACGCCCACGACGCCGGCACCGGCCCCTACATGGTCTCCGAGTACAACCCGGGCGACGAGATCGAGCTGCGCCTGGAGGCCTATCCCGACTACTGGGGCGGGTGGGACGACGCCGATCACTACGAGCGCTACGTCTTCCGGGTCACGCCGGAGGCGAACACCGCCGCCCAGCTCCTGCGCGCGGGCGAGGTCTCGATGGTCCAGCGGATGAGCCCGCAGCTGTGGGCCTCGTTCGAGGGGCAGGACGGCTTCAAGACCGAGAGCGCGCCGTCGTGGCAGACGCTGCTCGGCATGCTGAACACCGCCGACGGTCCCCTCGCCGACCCGCAGGTCCGCGACGCGGTGACGAAGGCGATCGATTACAACGGGATGATCGCCGCCCTCGAGGGTGCGGCGGACCCGCTCTCGGGCGTGGTGCCGCCGGGCCTGTGGGGCCACACCGACGGGCTCGAGTACCAGCAGAACGTGGACGAGGCGCGGACGATGCTCGAGCAGGCGGGGTTCGGCCCGAGCGGCGACCCGATCGACCTCTCGCTCACCTACCTGAAGGGTGACGCCGACGAGGAGCTCGTCTCGACCCTCATGAAGTCGAACCTGGCCGACCTCAACGTCAACCTGGACGTGCGCGGCCTGCAATGGCAGACCCAGTGGGACCAGGGCAAGTCCGCGAACCCCGCCGACCGGCAGGACATCTTCATCTTCTACTGGTGGCCGGACTATCCGGATCCGGTGTCCTGGTTCTACAACCTGTTCCGCACCGAGAAGGCGCCGTTCTTCAACCTGGCGTACTACTCGAATCCGAGCCTTGACGCGGACATCGACCAGGCCTCGGTCGTCACGGCCACAAACCGTGACCAGGCGACCCAGATGTACGGGAACATGCAGCGGACCCTGTTCGACGACGCGCCGGCGATCCCGCTGTACACGCAGGTGTACCAGCGCGCGATGCTCAGCTCGATCGACGGCTTCGTGGACAACCCGGCCTACCCGAACGTGGTCTTCGGCTACGAGCTGACGCCCGCCGCGTGACGCGGTTCGTCGTCCGGCGGCTGGCGCTCGCCGCGCTGGTCGTCCTCGGCGTGGTCGTGCTCACGTTCGTCGTCGCGCGCGTCGTGCCCGGCGATCCCGCGGCCACGTGGGCCGGCCCTCGAGCGCGCCCCGAGCAGATCGAGAAGGCCCGTGAGGAGCTGGGCTTGGACCGCCCGATCCCCGTCCAGATCGCCGAGTACGTCGGCGGGATCGCCAGCGGCGACTGGGGCGTCTCGCTTCGAACTCGGCGGCCCGTGCTCGACGACATCGGGCGCCGCGCCCCCGCCTCGATCGAGCTCGTCACATTCGCGACGCTGCTGGCGCTGGCCGTCGGGATCCCGCTCGGCCTGGTCGCCGCGCGGTGGAAGGGGAAGATCCCGGACGTGGGATCGCGCCTGGTGGCGGTCGTCGGCGTCTCGATGCCCTCGTTCTGGCTGGCGATCGTGCTCCAGCTCGTGTTCTTCCAGTGGCTGCACCTGCTGCCGGTGGCGGGCACGTACGACCCGAACCTCGACTACACGAGCCCGCTCCACAGCATCACGAACATGCCGATCGTCGATGCCCTGCTAACCGGCAACTGGGCCGTGTTCGGAAGCTCGCTCCAGCACATCATCCTGCCCGCGATCGTGATCGCGGCCTACCCCGCCGGCGTCATCACGCGGATGGTGCGCGCCTCGGTGCTGGACACGATCGGCGAGGACCACGTGCGGATGGTGCGGGCGCTCGGCTTCCCCGAGCGGAGCGTGTTCGGGCGGTTCGCGCTGCGGCATGCGTGGAGCCCGGTCGTCGCGCTGCTCGCGCTCGTGTTCGCGTACGCGCTCGTCAACACGTTCCTCGTCGAGGCGATCTTCAACCGGCCGGGGCTCGGCAGCTACGCGGCCGACGCGATCGGCGCGCTCGACACGCCGGCGATCCTGGGCGTCACGCTGTTCGTCGCGGTCGTGTACGTCATCGGCAACCTGCTCGTCGACATCGTCCAGGCCGTCATCGACCCCAGGATCCGGGTGAGCTGATGTCGAGGGTCCCGAGCTACCCGGACGTCGAGTCACGCGAGGAGGTGCTCGCGCCACCCGGCCGCCTTCGCAGCGTGCCCGGGGTGATCCGGCGGAACCCGCTCGTCGCGGTGGGCGCCGCGATGTGCCTCGCGATCTTCCTCGTGGCCGTGCTCGCGCCGCTCATCGCGACGTACCCGGAGGACGCCGGGAGCGCCGTGCATCCGCTCCAGACGCTCGAGCCGCCCTCCGCCCAGCACTACTTCGGGACGGACCAGGTGGGGCGGGACGTGTTCTCGCGCGTGGTCTACGGCGCCCGCATCTCGCCCGTCATCGCCGTGCTCGTGCTGGCGATCTCGGTGCTCATCGGCGTGCCCCTCGGGATCGCCGCCGGGTACTTCGGAGGCTGGATCGACGAGGTGATCTCGCGCGTCACCGACGTCTTCCTGGCGTTCCCGGCTCTCCTGCTCGCGCTCGCGTTCGCGGCGGTCATGAAGCCCTCGATCACGAACACGGTCATCGCGATCTCGGTCACGTGGTGGCCGTGGTACACGCGGATCGTCCGAGGCCAGGCCGCCTCGGTGACCGGACGGCCGTTCGTCGAGAGCGCGAAGGCGACGGGCATCCCCCACCGCACGATCTTGCTCCGGCACATCCTGCCGAACTCGATCACCCCGATCATCGTGCAGGTCTCGCTCGACGTAGGCGGCGTGATCCTCACGGCGTCGGCGCTGTCGTTCCTCGGCCTCGGCGCGCAGGACCCCACGCCGGACTGGGGGCTCATGGTGAGCCAGGGCCAGGCGTTCTTCACGACGCAGTGGTGGCTGGTCACCTTCCCGGGCGCCGCGATCTTCCTGACGGCGGCGGCGTTCAACCTGCTCGGCGACGGCCTCCGCGACGTGCTCGACCCCAGAAGGGTGCTGACGACGCGATGACCGGCACGATGACTGGGGCGAAGCTCTCGCTGCAGGATCTGCGGATCGCGTTCGGCCCCCGCAGGGTCGTCGACCTCGACCGTCTCGAGCTCGCCACCGGCGAGATCCTCGGCCTGGCCGGCGAGAGCGGCTCGGGCAAGTCGATCACGGCGCTGGCCGTGCTCGGCCTGGCGTCGACGCTCGGCGCGCGGGTCGAGGGAAGCGTCCGCCTCGACGACGAGGAGCTCGTCGGCGCGGCCGAGAGCCGGCTGCGCGAGATCCGCGGGAGCCGCATCTCGATGATCTTCCAGAGTCCCGTGTCATCGCTCGACCCGCTGCTCCAGGTGGGCGAGCTCTTCGAGCGGACGCTCCGGCTGCACGGCGTCCGCAAGCGCGAGGCGTCCGAGCGCGCGTCGAACGCGTTCCGCGAGGTGCTCCTCTCCGTCGACCTGCTCCAGCGGTATCCGCACGAGCTCTCGGGCGGCCAGGCGCAGCGGATCGCGATCGCGATGGCGCTCGCGCTGCGCTCCGAGGTGCTGCTCGCCGACGAGCCGACGAGCGCGCTCGACGTCACGGTCCAGGCCGAGATCCTCGACCTCCTGCGTCGCGTGCGCGAGGAGCGCGGCATGAGCGTCCTGTTCATCAGCCACGACCTCGCCGTGATCGCCGAGCTCTGCGACCGCGTCGCCGTCATGCAGCTTGGCCGGATCGTCGAGGAGGGGCCGACGGCGCGCGTGCTCGGCGAGCCGGAGGACGAGTACACGAAGCGGCTCGTGGCGGCGGTCCCGAAGATCGGCGTGCAGGCATGAGCGCGCCGACGGCGGTCGAGGCGCCGCTGCTCGAGGTCGAGGACCTCGTCGTCGAGTTCGGCCCGGTGCGCGCCGTCGACGGCGTCTCGTTCCGGCTGCCGGCCGGGCCGTACGGGCTGGCGCTCGTCGGCGAGAGCGGCTCGGGCAAGACGACAATCGCGCGGGCGCTCATGCGGCTCGTCTCGGCGGCCTCGGGCGCGATCCGCCTGGATGGTGACGAGGTCGTGGGCTCGAGCCGCGCACTTCGCGCGTACCGCCGCGACGTGCAGATCGTGTTCCAGGACCCGACGACATCGCTCGACCCGCGCGCGAAGATCGGCTCGACGATCGCCGAACCCCTGCGGGCCCATGGCATCGTTCCCCGAGCGGAGGTCGACGATCGGATCGCCTCGCTGCTGGCCGAGGTCGGCCTCGATCCCGACATGGCGGGGCGGTACCCGCACCAGCTCTCGGGCGGCCAGCGCCAACGCGTGGCCATCGCGCGCGCGCTCTCGGTCGAGCCGAGGGTCCTGGTCCTCGACGAGCCGACGAGCGCGCTCGACGTCACGGTGCAGGCGCGGATCCTCGAGCTCATCGCCAAGCTCCGGCGCGAACGCGGGCTCGCCTACGTGCTGATCTCGCACAACCTGGCGGTGGTCGAGCGGCTCTGCGAGGAGACCGCGGTGCTGTACCTCGGCCGGATCGTCGAGCACGGCCCGACCGAGCCGATCCTCGCGCGGCCGGCCCACCCGTACACGCTGGCGCTGCGCTCGGCCGTGCCGGAGATCGACCTCGCGGCCAGGCGGTCGCGGATCGTGCTGCCCGGGACGGTGCCGGATCCCGCGAACCCGCCACCCGGGTGCCCGTTCCATCCGAGATGCCCATACGCGATCGATCGGTGCCGGATCGAGGTGCCGGAGCTGCGGACGGTCGACGGCCGAACGGTCGCGTGCCACCGGGCCGAGGAGATCCTGGCCGGCGAGGCGTGACCGCTCGCAGTCGCCGGCTGCATATGGCGGCCTCGGAGCTGAACTTCGAGGCCGGCCGGACGCAGGTGCACCAGGTGCTTGCGGTGCGGCTCGACCGAGGTCGGTCCGGGCTGGCAATGCGACCGTCGATGACTTGACGGTCAGGGGACATCGTCGACCGATGAACGGAAGGGATCGAGCGCCCGGACGCCGTCGAAGTCGGCCTCGTGCTGGAGATCCTCGGTCAGGAGGACCTCGCACGCGGCGACATGTGCGGCGGCCACGATCAGCGAATCCCAGAACGAGAGCCCGAACCGGTCCTCGACCGACCAGGCCACCTGGAGGCCGTCCGCGTCGATCACCACCGGTCGCCACGCCACCAGATCGTCCACGTCGGCACGAGCGACGTCTTTCGGCAGGCCGGGCCGGAGCTTCCGCGTCGTGGTGACGTAGTACTCCTGGAGCACCTGGATGCTCAGCCGGCCATCGCCCGTCTCCCAGAGCCGCCGCATCCACGCCGACGCGGTCGCGTGCTTCGCGGCATCTGCCGTGTCGCGGGAGTAGACAAGGACGTTGGTATCAACGAAGACCGGCACGCTCGTGCAGCTCCTCCCGAGAGGGGTACCTCGCGCCCGTCGAGAGATCCGAGCCCCCACGCGCCAGGAATCGGTTCATCGCTCCCGCGTAGGCAACCTGCCCGCCCA
>Ga0208890_1000040_pt1 | contig 11154 bp, 10 predicted proteins | sample SoimicmetaGmgHPA_FD_188328 | JGI IMG/M metagenome (GOLD analysis project Ga0208890, IMG submission 188328) | Soil and rhizosphere microbial communities from Laval, Canada - mgHPA (SPAdes) (version 2) | ecosystem: Environmental > Terrestrial > Deep subsurface > Rock core/Sediment | place: Laval...
GTCCTGGCCGAGATCTACCTGGACGAGAACCGCCGGTACGTCAGGATCGGCAGGATCGCCCCGATCGCCCAACAGGCGGTGGTCGCGATCGAGGACGACTCCTTTTACGAGCACGGCGCGCTCAACTTCCCGTCACTGATGCGCGCCGCCATCACCAATCTGATCGCCGGCGACATCGAGCAGGGCGGCTCGACGCTCACGCAGCAGCTCGTGAAGAACGTGCTGATCGACTCGCCCCAGCAGACCTTCGCGCGGAAGTTCCAGGAGGCGGCGCTCGCGATCCGCGTCGAACGTAAGTACTCCAAGGACCACATCCTCGAGCTCTACATGAACGAGGCGTACTACGGGAGCGGCGCCTACGGGATCCAGACGGCGGCCGAGACGTACTTCGGCACGACCGCGAGGGATCTCTCGCTCGGGCAAGCGGCCCTGCTCGCCGGCGTGATCCGGGCCCCCGGCGCGTACGACCCGGTCGCGCACCCCGACGCGGCGAGGGCCCGCCGGAACCTTGTGCTCGAGCGGATGGCGGAGCTCGGGGTGATCGATCCCGCCGACGCCGCGAAGGCACAGGCCAAGCCGCTCGGGATCGCGAGGGACGCCGGCGTGTTCAAGGAGAAGGTCGAACCGTTCTTCGTCTACTACATCCGGAACCTGATCCTGGACAACGCCGACGGGGAGTTCGACGCGTTCGGACAGCGGCGGATCCAGCGCGTGCACACGCTCTACCAGGGAGGGCTGAACATCTACACGTCCCTCGAACCCTCGTGGCAGGAATATGCGCAGGAGGCGGTCGATGCGAGCCCGGCCATCCACCCGGGGAGGAACAGCCCGGACGTCTCGCTGGTCTCGATCCGGGCCACCGACGGCGCGATCAAGGCGATGCTCTCGGGCAAGAACTACAACCGGGATCAGTACGACCTGGTCTGGCGAGGGACCCGGCAGGTGGGCTCTGCCTTCAAGCCGTTCACGTTGACGGCGGCGTTCGAGCAGGGGTTCCCGCCGGGCAAGGTCTACTCGTCGAAGTCGCCGCTGTGCAACCTCGAGGGATGGCGCAGCGCCAGCGGCTGCGTGAGCAACGCGGAAGGCGGGGGCGACCGCGGGTACCTGGACCTGTGGAACGCGACGCAGGACTCCGTGAACGTCGTGTTTGCGCAGCTCGCGCTCGACGTCGGACCCGAGCACATCGTCGACGTGGCCCACCGGATGGGGATCACCGTCCCCCTGGACGCGGTTCCCTCGATCACGCTCGGCGTCGAGGAGGTCCCGACGATGGACATGGCGGCCGCGTTCGGGACGCTCGCGAACGACGGCAAGCGCTGCAACGCATGGGCCGTCCGGCGGGTGGAGTTTGCGAACGTCCCGAAGGACGCCCCGAAGGACGAACGCGTCCTGTACCAGCACCAGCCCGAGTGCGAGCAGGTGATCGAGCCCGAGATCGCGCACCTGGTGACCGCGATGCTGCAGCGGGTGGTGTGCTGCGGGACCGGCACGGCGGCGAACATCGGCCGTCCCGTGGCCGGGAAGACCGGCACCGCGCAGGACTACACGAACGTGTACTTCGCCGGCTACACGCCGCAGGTCTCGACCGCGGTCTGGGTGGGGTTCGCGAACGGTCAGATCCCGATGGACAGCTACTACGGTGGGTCGGTGTTCGGTGGCACGGTGGCCGCGCCCATCTGGCACGACTTCATGATCAAGGCGATGGCGGGCTTCCCGGTCGAAGGGTTCGAGGCCCCGCCGCTGCCCGAGAGCGGGCCGGTGCCCGACGTCGTGGGCCTCCCGATCGAGGAGGCGGAGAGGAAGCTGGCGAGGGCGAGCTTCACGCCGATCCGCGAGGCAGTCCAGTCGTTCGAGCCGGCCGGGACGGTCCTTTCTCAGACCCCCGGCGGCGGCGCCCGGCTCCAGTTGGGGAGCGCGGTGACGCTGGGCGTGAGCGACGGCAAGGGCGAGGCCGTCGTGATCCCACGTCTGACCGGCCTCACCGAGGCCGAGGCCGTGCACCGGCTCGAGAGGCTCGGGCTGGTCGCCGCGGTCGAAGGGGTCCCGGTCGACGACATGCACCTGGACGGGATCGTGGTGGATCAGATCCCGATCGGCGACGGCTCGAAGGTGGTCGACGTCGGCGCCACGGTCACGATCGACGTCGGCGCGTTCGACCAGGGCAACGGGAACGGCGGCGGAACGGGCGAGGGCGGGAACGGTGGCGGAACGGGCGAGGGCGGGAACGGTGGCGGAGAGGGCGAGGGCGGGAACGGCAACGGCGGTGGTGATGGGGGTGATGGCGGGGCGTCGCCGGCGCTGCTGTCCGAGGCCCTTCCGTCGCGCGCGATCTAGCGCTCAGCCCGCGAGCCGCTCGCGCACCTTCCGCTGGACCACCGAGCCGTCCACCCTGCCCTTGGCCGAGGCCATCACGGCGCCCATGACCTTGCCCATGTCCTGCATCGAGGTCGCGCCGATCGCCGAGATCGCACCGTCGATCAACGCGTCCACCTCGGTGTCGGCGAGCTGTTCGGGGGCGAAGGGCTCCAGGACCTCGCGTTCGGCCCGCTCCTTCTCGGCGAGCTCGGCCCGCCCCGCCGACTCGAACGCCTCGATCGACTCGGTCCGCCGCTTGACCTCCTTGCCCGCGACCTCGCGGACCTCCTCGTCGGAGAGCTCGTGCAGGACCTCCTTCTCGCGGTTCGTGATCGACGCCGCGAGCATGCGCAGCGCGCCCAGGCGGACCTTGTCTCCGACCCGCAGGGCCGCGGTCATCTGCTCGTGCACTTGTGTCTTCAGTGTGGGGTCGCCCACGTAGACTCCCCTCCCGTGCTCTCCCGCATCCTGCTCGCACTGGCGGGTATCGCCGTGCTCTGCATCGCCTACGGCGTCGCGATCGAACGCCGAGCGTACCGGCTCGTGCGTCGCGGTCTGGCCATCCTACCGGCCGACGGTCCGGAGACCGTCACGGTCCTGCACCTGTCGGATCTGCACTTCGTGACCGACGACCCACGCAAGCACGCCTTCCTCGCGTCGATCCCTCGGGCCGACGTCACGGTCGTGACCGGCGACTTCCTGGCCGAGCCCGAGGCCGTCGAGACCGCGGTCGCCGCCGTGCGCGGGACGCGGGGCCGACTCGCCTCCTGGTACGTGCTCGGCTCGAACGACTACTACGCCTCTGAGGCGGTGAACCCGCTCCGATACTTCGTCCGCACCCCTCGCCGGAAGCCCCGGCACGCTCGGCGCGGCCGGTCGGAGGAGCTGCGCGCGCTCCTGTCCGCGGACGGCTGGAACGACCTCACGAACCGGCGCGACGAGCTCGACCTCGGCGGGCTGGCGGTCGAGCTCCTGGGGCTCGACGACGCGCACATCCGCCGTCAGGACCTGCGCGTCGCGCCGCGGCGCTCGCCCTCGAGGTTCGGGATCGCCGTGATGCACTCACCGGATTCGGCGCCCGAGATCGCCGCCTGCGGCTACTCGTTCGTCGTCGCCGGACACACGCACGGCGGCCAGGTACGGCTGCCGATCGTGGGCGCCCTCGTGACGAACTCGCACCTCCCCCGGCGCCTGGTGTCCGGGCTGATCCGGATGGGAGGATCGTTCGTGCACGTCTCGCCCGGTCTCGGGACGAGCAGATACGCGCCGTTCCGGTTCCTGTGCCCGCCCGAGGCGACCCTGCTGGAGCTGCGCCGGGCTCCAGGCGCCGGGGGTTCGGAGAGGTCGGACGCTCAGCCGCAGTAGGAGCAGGGGCTAGAGAGCGTTCATCGGCCGGACGCGGCGAGCTCGAACGCGGCCTCGTACCCCGCGACCATGGCCTCCTTGGAGAACAGGCGCTGCACGCGGTCGCGGCACGCGTGCGGGTCGATCTCGGAGAGCCGGGCGAGCCGCTCCGCGGCCTGCGCCGGGTAGTCCTCGACGTCGACGATCCATCCGGTGACGCCGTCCTGGACGACCTCGGGGACGGACCCGCGCGGCGTCGCGATGACCGGCGTCCCGCACGCCATCGCCTCGGTCATCACGAGCCCAAAGGGCTCCGGCCAGTCGATCGGGAACAGGACGGCCTTGGCCCGGCGCAGCAGGCTCACCTTCTCGGCCAGCGTGATCTCACCCAGAACCTCGAACTCGGGGGGCAGGATCGGTTGGACGTTGTTCGTCCACTCCTCCTGTTCGGTGGGGTGGGCGATCTTCACGGCGGACACGAGGCGCTCACCGGCGGCGACGGCCGCCTCGACCGCCCGCCGCCAGCCCTTCTCGGGGGCGGCACGACCGAGGAACAGGACGAAGTCCTCCTTGTCCTCCTGCAGGGGATAGGCGGTCATGTCGATGCCGTTGTAGACGACGCCGCCGTAGCGGAGATCCTCGTTGAACCGCTTCTGCGCCTCGCTGATCGCGACGAACCAGGCGCGTTGCGCCACGAACGAGTACAACCGCGTCATCTCCGGCACGAACGACCCGTGCAGGGTGTGGACGGTCGGCACCCCGGTCTCCACGGCGGCGGCGAGCGCGGAGAACGGCGAGTGGACATGCAAGACGTCGAAGCGCTCGGCCGCGTCCGTCAAGCTGAAGAGCGTGTGGGTCGTGTCCAGGACGATGTCGTTGATCGCGCTCGAGCCCGGGGCCTGCTCGAAGACGTATTCCAGACGCGCCCTTGTCTGCGAGTCGCCGGTCGCGAACAGCGTGACGTCGTGCCCCGCTTCGGCCAGGCCGTCGGCCAGCAGCGCGACGACCCATTCGATCCCGCCGTAGCCTTTCGGGGGCACGGCGATCCACGGTGGACAGATCTCGGCGATCCTCAACCGGGCTCCTCTCGACGCGATCGGCGGGCGTGCCGACCCCTCGATGCTACCGGCGGGCCGCGGACCGGCCCAGCCGTTAGACTCGGGCACGACGGGACGTGGCGCAGTTTGGTAGCGCGCAGCGTTCGGGACGCTGAGGTCGCGGGTTCAAGTCCCGCCGTCCCGACCAGACCTCCGATCCCGGCACGGATCTCGGCCGGATCGATTTTGTTGCCTGGGGTCCGGTAGTCGGGTAGCCTCGAGCGCGGGCTGTCGTAGGACAGCCCGTTCTGTTGCCTGGGGGATGATGACCGGAACTCGCGCGCGCCTCGTCACACGGCTGTCCATGGCCGTGCTCCTCGCCGCCTCGGCGACGGTCGGTGCCGCAACCCTCTCCTCCGCGGCACCCAGCCGTGAGGAGGTCCAGCAGGCCCGGGCACGCCTGGACTCCCTCAACCGGGAGCTCGACCTGATGGTCGAGCAGTACAACCAGGCGCGGTTGAGGCTCCAGGAGGTCCAGGCACGGCTGGCCGACGTTCGAGCCCAGGCCCAGCGGGCCCAGGCGACCGCCGACCGGGCCATCAGCAGCCTGAACGCGAACGCCGCCAGGGCCTACCGGGGCGTCGGCTCCCAGATCGCCGAGCTGTTCGACTCGGCCTCCCTGGCGGACTTCTCCGACCGGCTCGAGTTCATCGGGAGCATGGCGCAGGCGGACTCCGACCTCGCGGTGGAGGCCGAGGCCGCCCAACAGGAGGCCCGCTGGACCGCGGCCGAGCTCAAGGCCACGGCCGAGGAGCGCCAGGGCATCGTCGACGCCCTTGCGGCGAAGCAGGACCAGATCGAGTCGCGGGTGGCCGAGGCGCGCGACCTCTACGAGGAGCTCGACCGCAAGTACCACGAGGCGCTGGCGGCGCAGGCCGCCGCCCAGGAGGCGGCCAGCACCGTCGGTGGCAGCTCGCCGATCCCGCCGCCTCCCGCCCCGAACGCCAACGTCGCGTCCGTCCTGCAGGCCGCCTACTCGGTGATCGGAACCCCGTACCAGTACGGCGGGTCGAGCCCCGAGACAGGGTTCGACTGCTCGGGCTTCACGATGTGGGCGTGGTCGCACGCGGGCGTGTACCTCCCGCACTCGTCGGCCGCGCAGTACGCTTCTCTCCCCCACGTCGCCCAACCGGACCTGCAGCCGGGCGACCTGGTGTTCTTCTACAGCCCCATCTCCCACGTGGGGATCTACGTGGGAGGCGGCAGCATGATCCACTCGCCGACCACCGGCGACGTCGTCTCGGTGGTCCCCATCTACTGGGACAGCTTCGTCGGCGCCGCCCGTCCGGGCTGATTGGGTCCCTTCGGCCTCCGATCGGCCGATGAGCGATACACCCTCCGGGGCCGCGACCGAACAGGATCTCGCGCTCGTCCGGGCGCTCCGGGCCGGGGACGAGACCGCCTTCATGATGCTGGTCGAGCGCTACCAGCCCGCGATGCTGCGGATCGCATCGATGTACGTGTCGACGCGGGCGGTGGCCGAGGACGTCGTCCAGGATGCCTGGGTCGGCGTGCTGAAGGGGCTCGACGGCTTCGAGGGACGCTCGTCCCTACGGACGTGGATCTTCCGGATCCTCGTGAACACGGCGAAGACGCGGGGGCAGCGCGAGGCCCGGAGCGTCCCCTTCTCCTCGGTCTGGGCTGCCGAACCCGACGTCGAACCGTCGGTGGACCCCGACCGGTTCCTGTCGCTCGGCCACCCGGGCTCGCCCGGCCGCTGGGCGGAGCCCCCGGTCGGGTGGGCGTCGACGCCGGAGGAGCTCCTGCTGTCGAAGGAGACGCTCGCGGAGGTCTCGCGCGCGATCGACGCGCTGCCGCCGAACCAGCGCGAGGTGATCACGATGCGCGACGTCCTGGGGTGGACCTCGGCGGACGTCCGTAACGCGCTCGATATCTCCGAGACCAATCAGCGGGTGCTCTTGCATCGCGCGCGCGCCAAGGTCCGGCGGGCGCTCGAGGGCTACCTCGGATCGGGGAGGGAACGGACGTCGTGAACTGCAGCGAGCTGGTCGAGCTGGTTACCGACTACCTGGAGGGCTCGATGCCCGCGGAGCAGCGGGCGCGGTTCGACGAGCACGTCTCGGGGTGCGATGGCTGCACGACGTACCTCGAGCAGTTCCGCATCACGATCCGGCTCACCGGCATGCTGAGCGAGGAGCAGGTCGAACCCGCCACTCGCGAGACCCTCCTCGGCGTGTTCCGCGACTGGCGGGCGTCCGCCTAGCTCGCCGGCCCCGTCTCTCCCTCCGGCCCTTCGAGATCGGCGAGCCGCGTGTCCGCCTGCCGCACGAGGGCGTCGTTCCCGATCTCGGTCGCGGCCTCGCGGGCCCGCACGAGCAGGTCCCGGGCCTGCTGCCGTCGAAGGCCCGCGTTGTCCTCGTGGGCGTACTTCAGCTTCTCGTCCGCCTTGATGATGAGCTCGAAGATCTCCCGTGGCTCCATCGGCGCGCTCCTTCGATCGCTCCTGCTCGGCGCCTCACATCATGTGCATCGGCTTGGCGTCGAGCGCCTCGAGGTACATCCGGATGCCGATCGCGGCCGCGGCGCCCTCGCCGACCGCCGACGCCAACTGCTTGGTCGAGCCCGAACGCACGTCGCCCGCGGCGAACACCCCGGGCATGCTCGTCTGCAGACCCATGTCCGTGACGATCAGGCCTCGGTCGTCCAGGTCCACCGAGCCCTTCACGAACCCCGTGTTCGGGTCGAGCCCGATGAACACGAACGCGCCGGCGGGGTGCAGCTCCTCGGTGTCCCCGGTGTCGCGGTTCTTGAGGGCGACCACGCCCAGCTTGCCGCTGCCGTCGTCCTTCGGCCGGAACTCGACGACCTCGCGGTTGAGCAACACCTCCATCGTGGGCGTCATCATCACCTTGTCCTGAAGCAGCTTGCTGGCGGTCAGCCGGTCGCTGCGCTGCACGATCGTCACCTTGTCGACGAACTGCGTGAGGAACAACCCCTCCTCGAGACCGCTGTTGCCGCCACCGAGGACGACCAGCTGGTTCGCGCCCTTGTAGAACGGGCCGTCGCAGGTCGCGCAGAAGTGGATGCCGGCGCCGATCAGGTCGTCCTCACCCGGCGCTCCGGTCGTCCGGTACGACGAGCCGGTCGCGATGAGCGCCGCGCGTGCGTGGTAATGGTCGCCGGTCGCGATCTCGACGTCGACCTCCTCGCCGTCGCTCGAGATCGAGCGCACCGAGACGGCCTGGAGCATCTCCACGCCGTAGCGCTGCGCCTGCTGCACGATCCGGTCGGCGAGCTCCGCGCCGCCGATGCCCTCGGGGAACCCGGGGTAGTTGTCGAGGCGCTCGGTCACGCCCGCCTGGCCGCCGAGGCCCTTGCTGTCGATCACCAGCGTCTGCAGGTTCTCGCGGGCCGCGTAGATCGAAGTCGTGAGCCCCGCCGGGCCGCCGCCCACGATGATCAGGTCGTACACGTGCATCGTCGCCATGCGCTCGAGGCCGATCTTCTCGGCGAGCTCCTCGTTGGAGGGTTCGGAAAGGTGGGAGCCGTCCGGGAAGATGATCGTCGGGATGATGTTGTTGCCGTCGTTGCGCTCCTGCACCGTTCGGACCCCGTCGGGGTCGACCTCGATGTCGTGCCACTCGAACGAGATCCGTTGGTCGCCGAGGAAGCGCTTGGCCCGTCGGCAGTCCGGGCACCAGCTCGCCCCGTAGACCCTGATGACGTCGTCCATCCCGCTCCCTTTCGGACCAGCCCGACCCGCAGCTGGTGCCGGATCCGGCGGCGAGCGTTACACACCGGGTCCCCGGAGGTCGAGGGCTCGCCCCGAGCGCCGGGGACCGATGGTGGGGCAGACTACGCCCGTGCCGAACGACGTCCTGCTCGCCCCCTCGATCCTCGCGGCCGACTACGCCGTGCTCGCGGAGGAGGTCGAGCGGGTCCGCGTGGAGTCGGACTGGCTCCACGTCGACCTGATGGACGGGCATTTCGTGCCCAACCTGTCGATCGGGCCGCCGGTGGTCGCGTCGATCCGCCGGCATACCGACCTGTTCCTGGACTGCCACCTGATGGTCACCGACCCGGGATTCTGGCTCGAGCGGCTCGCGGAGGCGGGTGCCGATCTCTGCAGCGTGCACGTGGAGCTCGGCGACCCGACGCCGCTCCTGACGAGGATCCGCGAGCTCGAGATGCGGGCGGGGGTCGTGGTCGACGGACCGACGGCGTTCGAGGCGGTCGAGCCGTACCTGGACGAGCGGATCGACCTGCTGCTGGTGATGACGATCACGGCGGGGTTCGGCGGCCAGCCGTTCGTCCCCGAACACCTGTTGAAGGTGGAGCGCGCCGACGAGATCCGGCGATCGAGAGACGTTCCGTTCCGGATCCAGGTCGACGGTGGCATCGAGCCCGAGACCGCGGCGAAGGCCGTCGCGGCCGGGGCCGACGTCCTCGTGGCCGGCAGCGCGATCTTCCACGCACCCGATCCGCGAGCGGCGGCACGGGCGATCCGCGCGGCTGCCGCTCGGTAGCATCCGTTCGTGCGGGCGAGACCGCCCTCGACCCCGCGGCCGGAGAGCGACTACCGTGAGCGCTCCCCCGGCCGCAACGGGTCTCGAAAGGAGACGACGGGATGAACCCGCTGCAGGAACTCTCGGCCGAGGTGACCGAACGCCTGCAGCAGATGGACCGCGACCGGATCGTCGAGCGGATCTGGCGCAAGGACCACACCGTCTGGAAGGACGACCCGACCGAGATCACCAACCGACTCGGCTGGCTCACGGTCTCCGACGTGATGCACGAGCGGATCGGCGAGCTCGAGACCTTCGCGGAGCACGCGGCGGCCGACCGGTTCGAGACCGCGGTCCTGCTCGGGATGGGGGGTTCGAGCCTCGCGCCCGAGGTCTTCGTGCGCACGTTCGGATCCGCGGACGGCGCGCTCGAGCTCATCGTCCTCGACACGACGCACCCGGCCACGATCGGGCGGGTCGCGGACGAGCTCGAGCTCGACCGGACCCTGTTCATCGTGGCGAGCAAGTCCGGCGGCACCACCGAGACGCTCAGCCACTTCGCGTTCTTCTGGGACCGGGCTCCGAACGGAGCCCAGTTCGTCGCGATCACCGACCCGGGGACTCCGCTCGAGAGGCTGGCGCGCGAGCACGGGTTCCGGGCGGTCTTCCTGAACCCCGAGGACATCGGCGGCCGGTACTCGGCCCTGTCCTACTTCGGGCTCGTGCCCGCGGCACTGATCGGCGCGCCGCTCCACGAGGTGCTCGACAGCGCCGAGGAGATGCAGACCTCGTCCGAACGAATGCTCCCCGCGGCCCAGATCCCGGGCGCGAGCCTGGGCGCGATGATGGGCGAGTCGGCCAAGGCCGGGAGGGACAAGCTCACGCTCGCGCTGCCCGGAGAGATCGCGAGCTTCGGCAGCTGGGTGGAGCAGCTGATCGCCGAGTCGACCGGCAAGGAGAACGTCGGCGTCGTGCCGGTGGTCGGCGAACCGCTCGGCCCGCCCGATGCCTACGGGCGGGACCGAGTCTTCGTCGCGATCGGCGAGCACGGAGGGCTCGACGAGCTCGAGCACGCCGGGCACCCGCTCGCTCGGCTGCGGTACGACGGCCGCGAGCAGATCGGCGGCGAGTTCTTCCGGTGGGAGATGGCCACGGCGATCGCCGGCTACGTCCTCGGGATCAACCCATTCGATCAGCCGAACGTGCAGGAGGCCAAGGACGCCACCAAGGGGATCCTCGCCTCGGGCTCGGTCGAGGACCCGGGGTTCGACGACCTCGGCGTGCTGCTCAAACAGGTGAACGAGAGCGACTACGTGGCGATCCTCGCGTACCTGGACCGGACCTCCGAGACCGAGGACGCGATCGAACGCGTTCGTCTCGTGATCCGCGACCGGTACAGGGTGGCGACCACGACCGGGTTCGGCCCCCGGTTCCTGCACTCGACCGGGCAGCTCCACAAGGGCGGCCCGAATAACGGCGTGTTCATCCAGGTGGTGGATCGCGGGCGTTCGGTGGACCTGCCGATCCCGGGCCAGCCCTACACGTTCGGGACCCTGATCGACGCACAGGCGTTGGGCGACCTGCGCTCGCTCCGGGGACGCGGGAGACGCGTCGCCCGCGTCACGCTCGACCAACTGACGGAGGTGGTCTGATGCAGCTCGGGATGGTCGGCCTCGGCCGGATGGGCGCGAACCTCACGCGCCGGCTGATGCGGGGCGGCCACGAGGTGATCGTCTACGACGTGAACGCGGACTCCGTCCGGCAGCTCGAGGGCGAGGGGTCGATCGGCACGGGCTCGCTGGAGGACTTCGTGAACAAGCTCTCGAAGCCTCGCGCGGCGTGGGTGATGGTGCCGGCGGCGTTCGCCGAGCGGACGACCGACGCGCTCGCCG
>Ga0208890_1000041_pt1 | contig 11089 bp, 10 predicted proteins | sample SoimicmetaGmgHPA_FD_188328 | JGI IMG/M metagenome (GOLD analysis project Ga0208890, IMG submission 188328) | Soil and rhizosphere microbial communities from Laval, Canada - mgHPA (SPAdes) (version 2) | ecosystem: Environmental > Terrestrial > Deep subsurface > Rock core/Sediment | place: Laval...
GTTCGACGGAGCGTGCAGGGGCGAGGATTCGTCCCTGTTCTTCGCGCCCAGCTACTTCGAGAAGCGTGAGGAGAAGGCCGCCCGCGAGGTCAAGGCCAAGGCCATCTGTACGGGGTGCCCGGTCCGTGAACCCTGCCTCGACTACGCCCTTCGGATCCGCGAGCCGCACGGGATCTGGGGCGGGCTGAACGAGTACGAGCGGCGTCAACGCCTCCGCCAGCAGGCCCTTCAGGCCGGCTAGGCACCGGCCCCGGCCCCGGCCCCTTTCTGCAACGATCCCCTAGTCCGGCCGATCCGGCCGCGTCGTTTGGCCATCTTGAGGCCGTGCATCTCGCCGAAGGAGGGTGGTCACCGTGATCGAGGAACGGCTCGCCGAGCTCGGCATCGAGCTCCCGCCCGCCCCACAGCCCGTCGCGTCGTACATCCCCGTGAAGGTCGTCGGCGACCTCGCCTGGGTGGCGGCGCAGGTCCCGATGCATGACGGAGCGGTGACCGTCTCGGGCTCGGTAGGTTCGGACGTGACCACCGAGGAGGCCAACGCCGGTGCGCGCCGGTGCGCGATCCAGGCGCTCGCGGCGCTCGACGCGGCGCTCGGGGACCTGGATCGCGTGAAGGGCATCGTGAAGGTCGACGTGTTCGTCGCCTCGGCGCCTGGGTTCACCGAGCAGCCGACGGTCGCGAACGGCGCGAGCGATCTGCTGGTCGAGGTCTTCGGCGAGGCGGGCCGGCACGCCCGTGCGGCGGTCGGCGTCCCGGAGCTGCCGCTCGGGGCGGCCGTCGAGGTGGCGCTGCTGGTTCAGCTCGGCTGATCGGGGGACCTGCCCGAGGCGCTCGTGGCTCCGCGCGCGAACCGGAGGTCGCCCGAACGCCTCGTGACCCCCGTCCGGTCGAGATGCTCGGCGAGCGGAACCGCGTACTTCCGCGACGTGCCGAGCCGTTCGCGGAGCACACTCACCGTGATGCCGTCCGCGCCGGCCTCGCGCACGATCGACCCCGCGCGTTCGACGAGCTCCCTGGTGAACACGAGCTCGGCCGAGATTCGGACCAGGGCGCCCGAGCGCACGGCCGCGTCCAGGACGGCGGGGACGACGCCGGCCGCGCGGAGCTCGGCGATCGACGGCGGTGTGGGCTCGGCGCTCCGAACGACCTCCACCACCCCGGCGACCTCGTCGCCGGGTCCGGCGCGGTGGGACGCGAGCCGCACGAGGGCACCCTCCCGGACGAGCGAGCCCTCGGTCTCGAGCCGGCCGACCACGGCGTCGGCGAGCTCGAGATCGTGCGGTGCTCCCGCGGCGGCGAACGCTTCCGCGATCGACCGGCGCGTCGTCGCGATGCCCTCCCCCGCCGCGGCGGGCTCCGCGGCGTGGAACGCGGCGAGCCGGGCCGTGACCGCCGCGCCGACCCCGTCCGACAGGTCTTGTTCGACCCACCACCCGCCCAGGCGAACGGCGCCGTCGACGACGTCGGGCACGGTGCCGAGGATCGACCGGACGTCGTCGCTCCGCAGGGCCCGGCGTTCGGCGACCAGGAGCGCCGGCAGCTCGGCGCGCGACGCCCGCGCACGCGCTCCCAGACGGTGCGCCGGGGTCGGGCCCACGCGACGCGGCGGGTCGGTGTCGAGGGCGAGCCCTCCGGCGATCGTTCGGCGCCGCCCCGACTCGCGAAGCACGAACCGGTCGCCGACGTCGAGGACGAGCGGTTCGGAGAGCGTGATCCTGACGAAGGCCCCCTCGGGCGGCACCTGCTTGATGTCGTAGAGGCGGATCCGCGCGTCGCGTTCGGCCGCGCCGGCGTGCAGCTTGAAGGCGCCGCGCGACGTGATCGGGTGGTCGAGCGATCGCACGGGCTCGATCCGCGCCTCGAGCACCGACGTGGCCGTCCACACGCCGGCCGGGCCCAAGACCTCGCCCCGCGCGATGCGCGTGCGGTCGACGGTGAGGTTGACCGCGACCCTTGAGACCGGCGACACGGTCCCGACGCCCCGGTGGTGCGTCTGCAGACCTCGGATCCGCGCCCGGGTCCCGGACGGTAGGAGCTCGACCTCCTCGCCCGTTGCGAGGGGTCCGCCCGTGAGCGTTCCGGTGACGACGGTGCCGGAGCCCCTGATCGAGAACACGCGGTCGACGTGCAGGCGGGGGCGGCCGCTGCGGTCGGGGTCGGGGGCGCCGGCGAGCATCGCCTCCAGCCCGGCGACGAGCTCGTCGAATCCCTCGCCCGTCGTGGACGAGCACGCGACGATCGGGGCGCCCTCCAGGGCCGTGCCCCGGACGCGCTCGGTCACCTCGGCTCGGACGCGGTCGAGCCCGGCGGCCTCGACGAGATCGCGCTTGGTGAGCGCGATCATCGCGCCGTTCGACCCCAGGACGTCGACGATCTCGAGGTGCTCCTCCGACTGCGGCTTCCACCCCTCGTCGGCCGCGACGACGAACAGCACGAGGCGGACGGGTCCGACCCCGGCGAGCATCGTGCGGACGAACCGTTCGTGCCCCGGCACGTCGACGAACCCGAGCTCGCGACCGGAGGGGAGCGTGCACCAAGCGTACCCGAGCTCGATCGTCAGACCCCGGCGCTTCTCCTCCTCGAGACGATCGGGGTCCATCCCGGTCAACCGCGTGACCAGGCTCGACTTGCCGTGATCGACGTGGCCCGCGGTCGCGACGACGGACGGTCCGGGGTGCTCCGGTGCGCCGGGCGCCGGGGCGCCCGCCCGTTCAGTCATCGGGCAGGTCGTCGCCCTCGAGCGCGTAACGGACGGCCCGGACCAGATCGGGCATCGCGTCGGGCGACACCGTCCGGAGGTCGAGCAGCACACCGCGTTCGGTGACCCTGCAGAACACCGGCGGCGAACCCGTGCGCAGCCGGGCCGCCATCGCGTTGGGTTTGGGAACCCGGATCTCGACGCCGAACGACGGGATGCCGGTCCCCGGCAGCGCGCCGCCGCCCACCGCCGACTCGCACGCGATCACGTGCGCGCCTTCGAGCTCGCCGTCGAGCGCCATCGCCAGCTGGTCGGCGCGGCGCCGGACGTGCGTGGGCGGTTCGCGGAGCATCGTCCACACGGGCAGGCCGGAGCCCAGGCCGTGGACGTGCTGGGCGAGGACCGACTCGAGCGCGGCCACCTGCATCTTGTCGATGCGCACGGCCCGCGCGATCGCGTGGCGCCGGAGACGCTCGATCAGCTCGCTCCGTCCGAGCACGATCCCGGCCTGCGGCCCGCCGAGGAGCTTGTCGCCCGAGAACACGATCAGGTCGGCGCCGTCCGCGAGCGCGTCCGTCGCGCTCGGCTCGTCCGCCGCGACGCCCGGGACCCGTTCGAGCAGACCCGAGCCAAGGTCGTACAGGAAGGGGAGGTTCGCCCGTCGCGCGATCCCGGCCAGGTCCTTGGCGCTCGGCGTCGAGGCGAACCCCACGACGCGGTAGTTGCTGGGATGCACCTTGAGGATCAGCGCCGTCTTGTCCGACAGCGCCGAACGGTAGTCCGACGCGCGCGTCCGGTTCGTCGTACCGACCTCGACGAGCCGCGCCCCCGAGGCCGCCATGATGTCGGGGATCCGGAACTCGCCGCCGATCTCGATCAGCTCGCCGCGCGAGACCAGGACGCTCTTGCCTCGCGCGAGCGATGCAAGGGCGAGCAGCAAGGCGGCCGCGCCGTTGTTCACGACCAGCGCGTCCTCGGCCCCGGTCATCGACGTGAGCAGGCGCTCGGCCCGGGTCGAACGCCGTTCGCGCGCCCCGGTTCCGCGATCGACCTCGAGATCGACGTAGCCCTGTCCGGCCCGCGCCGCGGCGGCCGCGGCCCGTGCCGGGAGCGGCGCCCGGCCCAGACCCGTGTGCAGCACGACACCCGTCGCATTGATCACGCGGACGAGGCCCGCGGCGGTCGCCGACGTCAGCCCGAGCGCCCGCGCGAGGATCTCGTCGTCGGGCGGGGGCTCGGTGCCACGTTCGGCCGCCTCCCGGACCTGCTCGAGCGTGATCGACAGCGCGTGCTTGACCAGCGGCCGGCCGAAGGTGCCGCTCGCGCGCCGGCCCGGTTCGGAGCGGAGCAGCGCGTCGACCGAGGGGATCCGTCGACGTGGTTCGGGGCCTGCGTTGCCGATGGCGTTCCCGGTGCGTTCGCGTTCGGCGCGGGCCATGGTGCGGCCAGCCTACTACCGGCTCTCTCGGCGGTTCCGTGGCGTTTCCCGCGGCGCAGCTCGTTGGTCGCTGCCGCCCGTCCGTGGCAGGATGGAGCCGGTGGATACCGAGGAACGCACCGCCTTCACCGCCGCCGCCGAGAACTGGATGGTTCGGGGCGGAGGGGTCGATATCGAGATCGTTCCCCAGGGGACGCTCGGCACCCAGGAGATGATCCTCAACATCGGCCCGCAGCACCCGGCGACGCACGGCGTGCTCCGGATCGTCCTCGAGCTCGACGGCGAGGTCATCACGCGGGCCGAACCCGTCATCGGCTACATGCACCGCGGGGCCGAGAAGCTCGCCGAGTACCGGGACGCGCGGCAGGTGCTCGTGCTGATGAACCGCCACGACTGGCTCTCGGCGTTCAACAACGAGCTCGGATGGATCATCGCGGTCGAGCGGCTCGCGGGGATCGAGGTCCCCGAACGGGCGCAGTGGATCCGCACGATGCTGGCCGAATGGAACCGCATCCTGAACCACCTGATGTTCATGGGCTCCTACCCCCTCGAGCTCGGCGCGATCACCCCGATCTTCTACGCGTTCATCGAGCGCGAGCTGATCCAGGGGCTGATGGAGTCGGCGACGGGAGGGCGGATGCACTTCTCCTTCGTCCGTCCGGGCGGCCTGAAGGACGACCTGCCCCGCGGGTGGCTGAAGCACTCCGCCGACGTGCTCAAGCAAGTGCGCGCCAAGCTGAAGGACTTCGACAACCTCGTGATGGGCAACGAGATCGTCTTCGCGCGCACCAAGGGGATCGGCGCGATCTCGCCGGAGACGGCGATCGGGTACGGCTGCTCGGGACCCGTCCTTCACGCGAGCGGCGTCGCCATGGACCCGCGCAAGGACGAGCCCTACGCGAAGTACGACGAGGTCGAGTTCGACGTGCCGGTCGGCCGCAACGGCGACTCCTACGACCGCCTGTGGGTCCTGGTCCAGCGGATGCACGAGTCCTGCGCGATCATCGAGCAGTGCATGGAGAAGCTGCCGGCGGGCGACTACATCGCCGGCAAGCTGCCGAAGAAACTCTCGCTCGAGGGCGAGACCTACGTGCGCACCGAGAACCCGCTCGGGATGATGGGCTACTACGTCGTCGGGAACGGGAAGAAGGAGCCGTACCGGCTCAAGATGCGGACGCCGTCGTTCTCGAACGTCTCGGTCCTGCCCGCGATGCTGCCGGGCACACTCGTGCCGGACCTGATCGCGCTCCTGGGTTCGATCTTCTTCGTGGTCGGCGACATCGACCGCTAGCTAGGACTGGCGGTTGAACCAGACGCCGCCGGGTCCGTGGTAGCTCGTCCCCTCGCCCCAGACGCCGATCGTGTGCCCGTCGCTGGTGATCGCGATCTCGCCGTAGTCCCCGTACACCTCGTCGAACCCCGTCGGATGTTTGTAGACGGTGCCCGACGTCGCGTCCGAGAGCTTCTCTCGGGCGCTCCAGGTCGCCCCGAGATCCGCGGTGGTGCGGTACCAGACCTGCCAACGATGGTCGCGCCGCGCCATGAACCACACGCGGACCCCGTCGTCGCCCTCGCCGACGGCCGCGGGGAACGCGGCGTTGACGCCGTCCCTGGAGAGCTGGACGCGGTCGCTCCACGTGATCCCACCGTTGTTCGATGTGCGGGCGTAGACGGTCTGCGGTCCGAGGTGCCGGCTCGCGCCGTTGTAGACGATCACCAGGTCCCCGTCATCATCGGCGGCGAGCGCCGGCCCGCTGTCGTAGTAGTCGCCGTAGCACGAGCGCGAGGCGCACTCGCGCCCGAGCTCGAGCTCGTCGACCACGAGCTCGGACCACGTGGCGCCCTCGTCGTCCGACCGGAACACGTGGATCCGTTGCACCCCCTGGGCCGCGTCGTGCGGTCCGGAGTACGTGAAGCTGATCTGCGCGAACACGACGCCGCCGTTCGGCAGCACGGCGCCGCCGTAGTCGTAGTAGTACCGATCGCCGTCGGTGATCTTGGTCGTGCCCCACGTGACGCCGCCGTCGTGCGACGCCGTCGCGTAGGCGTCGCCGCCGGTCGGCCCATTGAACTGCACGTAGACGTCCTGACCGTCCGGGCTGACGGCCAGGTTCGGCTTGTCCCCCCACTTGACGTCGGGGTGGATCCAGGTGGGCTTCGACCAGGTCGCGCCATGATCGGTCGAACGAGCGAACTGGATCTGGAACTGGTTCATCCAGACGGCGACGACGTCTCCGGTGTCGGGCACGACCTCGATCAGCGGGTCGTACTGGGCCCGGACTCCCTTGCAGCGGCACAGGAAGCGTTCCGGTTGCCAGGTCACGCCGCCGTCGTCGGAGACGTGGAGGATCATCGCGGGGTCGGGGCAGCCGTTCGCGCACGCGTCCTCGCCGCCGTAGCGGTTGTGCAGGACGTAGACGAAGGGGGCGGTCGGGTCCGCGGCCACCGCCGGCTCCCAGTCGTCGCCCGTGCGGTTCACGATCCGCTCGCCGGCCCAGCCGGGCGAGGGGTCGCGGCGAACGGTTTCGACGATGCCGAGGGTCCCCGCCGCGGACGCGGCCTCGAGGGCCTGGGTCCGCTCGTCGAGGATCTCCTGCTGCTCGGCGATCTCCGCGGCCAGCCCCTCGTCGATCGGCTCGCCAGCTCGAGCGCGCGGCGCGCTCGGCGCGCTCGTGGAGGTGCAGGCGGACAGGGCGAGGGAAGCCAGCGCGACGGCGACGATCGCGGTGCGAGGGCTCGTCGCGGGGAGGCGCGGTCGCAACATCGTCGAAACCTAGCGCATCACCGGCCGCCCGGCGCGGGTACGCGCTCGTATGAGCCACGGCGGCTCGGGCAACCCCTCGGTCGCGAGGACGAGCCACCAGAACCCGCCGAACCCTGCGGGGTCGGCGAGCAGGCTCGCGCGGCTTCGCTCCTCCCAGACGTGCACGGCCTCGGCGCCGCGTCCCGCCTGCTGGAGCTCCGACTGCGTCGTGCGCATCGTCCGCTGCCACCGATCGTGCCCGAGGGCCCGCAGGGCGGCCCGCTGCGAGACGGGCTCGAACGCCTGCAGGCCGACCGAGCGCACTCGATCGACGACCATCGCGACGTCGACGCCCGCGGTGATGTCCGCGCCTCCCGGATCGGCGAGCACGTCGGCGACCTCTCGGTGGTCGCGGTACCCGTGGACCGGCCCGGCCGGTCCCTCCACGCTGCCGTAGTCGATCAGCAGGACGTAGCCGCGCCGGAGCACCGGCACCAGCATCTCGAGCAGCGCGAACGCTCCGACCGGCACGGTCGTCTCCTCGCCCGGCTCGAGCCGCGGCGGCCGTACCGAGGCGCTCGGCCACGGCACCTCGATCTCGACGAGCGACTCGCCGCGCAGGCCCACGCGGACCTCCTTGGGGCCATCGGATCGCCCGCGCACCGGGACGAACGCCAGGTTGTCGAGAACCTCGTTCGCCACGATCACGCCGTCGAACGGGTCCAGGTCGGCGACCGCGGTCGCCGTCGCGAGTCCTCGAGCGGTGAGCGCGTCCCGCGCGCCGGGGCTGATCTCGACGCCGGTGTACGCCGGTCGCGGGGCGGGGAGCTCGGCGAACGCGGACAGCAGGGCATCGGCGAGGGTCCCGTTCCCGGCCCCGAGCTCGACGAGTGGGAACGGCTCGAGCTCGCCGAGGCCGAACCACGCGTCGAGCAGCGCGTCGCGGACGCAATGCGCGAACACGAAGGGGTGCACGTGCGGGCTCGTCACGAAGTGCCGGTCCGGGCCGATCGGCGGGGCCTCGAAGAACCCGCCCGGGCCGTACAGGGCGATCTGCATGTACTCGTCGAACCCGATCGGTCCGTGGTGCTCGACCGCCGCACGCACGCGTCGCGCAACCCGCTCACTCATGCCGTCAAGCCTAGTGACCCGTGGCCGGGTCGCCGCTGGCGATGGATGTCGGTGGTGCAGGTGCATGCGAGGATGCCGCTCGTGGATGAGGGGGTCCGTGAGGCCGCGTCGGCCGTGGTCGCCCGCGACGGTGAGCAGGGGCTCGAGGTGGTGGTGCTGGAGCGGGGGGCCGCGAGCCGGTTCCTCCCGGGGTACGTGGCGTTCCCCGGGGGCTCGACCGACGGCGAGGACCGGGAGCTCGCCCGGCGCTGGTTCGGGACGCCGGAGGAGGCTCGCCGGGCGTGCGCGGTGCGCGAGCTCGCCGAGGAGGTGTCGCTCGTCCTTACCCGGGATGGGCTCGCGCAGGGCGGCGAGCTCGGAGCGATCGATGCCGCTCCGCCCTCGACAGGACAGCTGCCCGAGCTCGCGCACTGGGTCGCGCCGCCCCGGGTCCCGGTTCGGTTCGACGCGCGGTACTACGCGGTCCGCGCCCCGGCAGGGATCGAACCCGTGCCTGACGGCGGCGAGACGGCGGGAGCCTGGTGGGTCTCGCCGGCGCGCCTCCTGGAGGAGTGGAGGGCCGGTCGTCGCCGGCTGTACTGGCCGACCTTCTTCACGGTGACCGAGATATCGGGGTGCCGGTCGGTCGACGAGCTGTTCGGCCTTCGGATCCGAACGCGGGAGCCCCACGACGACGAGCTTGAGCGGTTGCCTCGCTCGACGTTCTGGCAGGAATGATCGCGATGCGTGTCGTCCGCGTCCTGGCGCCGAACCCCGGGATCCGCGAGCTCGAGGGAACCAACACCTGGATCGTGGGCGATGCGCGGGCGATCGTGGTCGACCCGGGGCCCGACGACCCGGGCCACCTGGCCGAGGTCGCGCGGACCGCGGGCTCGATCGGCGCGATCGCGCTGACCCACGACCACCCGGACCACGCGCCGGGCGCGGTCCCGCTCGGGGCGATGACCGGGGCGCCGGTGTTCGCGGCTCGTCCGGCCGAGGGGATGGAACGGATCCGCGACGGCGAGCAGGTGTCGGCCGGTTCGCTCGTGCTCTCGGTGGTCGGCACGCCGGGCCACACGCCCGATCACGTCGCGTTCTTCGATGTACGCACGGGCTCGCTGTTCACGGGCGATGCGGTGTTGGGACGGGGGACCAGCGTGATCGATCCGCCCGAGGGCGATCTCGCCGCCTACCTGCGTTCGCTGCACCGCATGCGGGAGCTGGCGCCGAGGACGATCTATCCCGGACACGGTCCGGTCGTCCTGCGCGCGCTCGCCAAGCTCGACGAGTACCTCGACCACCGGGCGATGCGCGAGGGGCAGGTCCTGTCCGCGCTCGGCGACGCGTGGCGCACGCCGGAGGAGCTCGCCGCCGAGATCTACGCGGACCACCCGCCCGAGGTGCACGGGCTCGCCGCGCGTTCGGTCCTGGCCCACCTGATCAAGCTCGAGGTCGAGGGTCGCGCCGAGCATGGCACGAAGGCCGGCGTCGTCCGTTGGTCCGCGATCGAACCGCGCTCGTGCGAACGGTGCGGTCGAGCGGTTCGTGGGCGGGTGCGCCTGTGCGGTTCGTGCACGGTCGCGGCGCTCCAGGAGTGACGAGCGACCGACCAGGGGCGGCGGGGTCAGCGGTTCGAGGCGTTCCGCAGCGCGTCGGGATCCGTGATCACGATCCGTCCCCCGCCCGAGCGAACGACGCCACGTGCTGCGAGCGCACCCACCGTCCGGTTCACGGATTCGCGCGACGCGCCCACCATCCGTGCGAGCTCGTCCTGCGTCAGCGGGACGCGGAGGCGGACGCCGTTCGGACCGGGGACGCCATGATCGTCGGCGAGCTCGCGCAGGCGAACGACCACGCGGGTCGGCAGGTCGGCCGCCATCGCGTCCTCCAGGGCGGCCGAGGTCCGGTGCAGGCGGGCGGCGATCAGCCGCAGGAGCTCCTCGGCCGTCGCCGGGGTGCGCTCGAGGGTCGCCCGGAGCGAGGGGATCGGCAGGGCGAGCACGGTGGTCGGCCCGACGGCCTGCGCACGGACCAGCGACGGATTGCCCAGGAGCGCGGACTCGCCGAACAGGTCGCCTCGACACAACAGCCCGACGACGATCTCGCGCCCCGACGCGGTCACCGACGAGAGCCGCACGGCGCCCGCCGTCACCAGGAACAGGCTTGAGATGGCGTCGCCCTGGCGAACGATGACCTCGCCGTGAGGGAGCCGGCGGGTCACGCCGCCCTCCGTTCGATCGAGCGCAACCCCCACGCGGCGACCCTAGCGTGACCCGCCGACAGGCAACCCGGGCCGGCCACGGAGCGTCTTCGACAGCGCCGCTTCGCTCGGGGTAGGCTGCGTTCCCGACGCCGTCGGACGACTGAGAGGGAGCCGAACGTGACCGTACGGGCTCGAGACGCGCTCGCACAGGTGCCGCTGTTCGCCGGCATGCCGTCGCGGTTCCTGAAGCGGCTCGGGGACAAGATGGACGAGCAGCGGTTCATGGAGGGAGCGACCATCGTTCGGCAGGGGGAGCCCGGCGACACGTTCTACGTGATCGCCGAGGGCGAGGCGAAGGTGAAGGACCGGAACGGCCGCACGCTCTCCGGGCTCATCCCCGGCGACTTCTTCGGCGAGATCTCGCTGATGGACGGCGGTCCGCGCACCGCGACCGTCGTCGCCGAGACGCACCTCACCGCGCTGGCGCTCTCGCGCAAGGACTTCGGGGCGCTGCTCCAGTCGGAACCGCAGGTGACGGTCGGCCTCCTTAAGCACGCCGCCGCCCTGCTCCGACGGCTCGAACGGCCCGCCAGCGGCTGAGCGTGCGCGCCGAGCTGTATCGCCCGAACGCGCCGGAGTCGATCGTCGCGATCGCGACGTGGTCGGACGGTCGCGCGAACCTCGAGGTGCTCGACGCGTCGATCGAACGCCTCGATACCCTGGTGCGCCCGACCCCCGTCGTGGTCGACGACGCGTCGCTCCGACCTCCGGGGACGCACGGGGAGGCGCTGCTCGAACCCGGATCGTCCGCCTGGTTCCGAGCCGCTTTGCAGACGCGCGCCGAGCCTCTCGGTCTGCGCGTCCGTTTCGTGGCACGCCAGATCGTCGGCGGGT
>Ga0208890_1000043_pt1 | contig 10971 bp, 13 predicted proteins | sample SoimicmetaGmgHPA_FD_188328 | JGI IMG/M metagenome (GOLD analysis project Ga0208890, IMG submission 188328) | Soil and rhizosphere microbial communities from Laval, Canada - mgHPA (SPAdes) (version 2) | ecosystem: Environmental > Terrestrial > Deep subsurface > Rock core/Sediment | place: Laval...
TGACCGGCGACAAGGACTGCGTGCGCTTTCTCACCATCAGCGGCGCCATGACCGTCGGCAAGATGGATCTGATCATCTGTGACATGATCGAGCAGGGTTTGATTCACGCGATCTCGTCCACCGGCGCGCTGATGGCCCATGGCTTGGTGTCGTCCATCGGGCTCAAACACTACAAATATAATCCCAAGTACGATGACACCGAGCTGGCGCGGCGCAAACTCAACCGCGTCACCGATACCTTGGAACCGGAGACCAATCTGGACACCGTCGAGGAGGTGATCGGCAAGGTCATCGATAAGATCGACGGCAAGCAGATGCTCAAGGAGATCAAGATCGACCCCGCGGCGCTCAAGGAGCACGATGCCTCGATGCTCGAGGACCTGATCATGACCGCCATGGCCGAGGCGCAGAAGGCCTCGGAGGAGAAGATGAACGAGGCGATCGGGCAGGCCACCGGCGGGTTCCAGCTGCCCTTCTGATCGTCCCGGCCCCCGCATGTACAGTTCGAAGTACCTGGAGCTGCTGATCGAGGAGCTGCAACGGTTGCCCACGATCGGAGCCAAGAGCGCGCAACGGCTGGCCCTCCACCTGTTGCGTGCACCGCGCGAGGACGCCCTCCGTCTTGCCGAGGCGATCCGCGCGCTGCGCGAGCGCGTCGGCTTCTGCAAGGTGTGCGGTAACTTCACCGAGCAGGATCCGTGTCTGTTGTGCACCGATCCGAAGCGCGACGCCGCCCTCGTGTGTGTGGTCGAGCAGCCCGGCGACGAACCAGAACGCCACCGCCACGTGCAGCAGGACGACCCACTCGCTCACGACGCCGGATGCTCGCACATCGTGGCGGTCGTCGCCGGTCCGTATGCTCGGGCGATGGGTCGGGTCAGCGGGCTCGTGGACCGCGTCGGCATCCTGCGGCCGCTGCGGGTGCGGGACTTCGCCTTCCTGTGGATCGGGCTGACCGTCTCGTTCATCGGCGACGGCGTGTACATCATCGCGATCGCCTGGCAGACGTACGACCTTTCGAACTCTCCCTCGGCGCTCGCCGCCGTCGGGATCGCGTGGAGCCTGCCGCAGGTGGTCCTGCTGCTGATCACCGGCGTCCTGTCCGACCGGGTCGATCGGCGGCTCCTGATGATCGCGGGCGACGTGATCCGCGGGATCGCGATCGCGACGATCGGGATCATGTCGATCGGCGGCACGCTCACGATGACCTCGTTGATCTCGCTGGTGGTGGTCTACGGGGTGGGTCAGGCGTTGTTCGGGCCGGCGTTCTCCTCGATCGTGCCGCAGGTCGTCCCCGAGAACCTGCTCGTCGAGGCGAACTCGCTCGGGCAGTTCGTCCGGCCGATCGCGTGGACCCTGATCGGGCCGCTCGTCGGTGGGGCGCTCGTCGCGAGCTTCGGCACCGGATGGGCGTTCGTCGCCGACGCGGCCACCTTCGCGTTCTCGGCGGTGATGGTGGGGCTGATGCGGACGCGGCCGCGGGCCCGAGACGAAGACGAACGCACGTCGCCGTGGGCCGACCTGAAGGAGGGGCTCCGTTACGTGCGGCGGACGACCTGGCTCTGGGTAGGGATGGTGACGGGCCTGGTGAGCCTCCTGGCCGTGTGGGGGCCGTGGGAGGTCCTCGTGCCCTACGTGGTGCGCAACGACCTCGGGGGTTCGGCGGCGGACCTCGGGTTGGTGTTCGGCGCGGGCGGCCTGGGGTCGGTCACCGTGGCGCTCGCGATGGGGCAGCGTGGGCGGCTCCCCCGGCGCGCGATGACCGTCCTGTACCTGACGTGGGCGGTGGGGATGTTGATGACGGCCGGGTTCGGGCTGGTCTCCGCCGTTTGGCAGGCGATGTGCGTCGCGTTCGTCTCCGAGAGCTGCATCACCGCGCTCGTCGTGATCTGGTTCACGCTCCTGCAACGGCTCGTGCCCGGCCACCTCCTCGGACGCGTCTCGAGCCTGGACTGGCTGATCTCGATCGGAGGCGTGCCGCTCAGCTTCGCGGTGGTGGGTCCGCTCGCGTCGGCGTTCGGCGCGGACGCGACCCTGATCGGCGCCGGCCTGATCGGCGCGGTGGTGACGATCGCGTTCATGCTCTTGCCGGGGGCGCGCGACCCCGAGCGCGACGGCTCGCTGGATCCCGCTCGCGGCGCCCGGATATCCGCGGCGCCCGGCTAGACTCGGACGCGGATGAAGTACCGGCACCTGGGTCGTCTCGGGTTGAAGGTGAGCCCGCTTTGCCTGGGCACGATGAACTTCGGGCCGCAGACGAACGAGACCGACAGCCACGCGATCATGGACCGGGCGCTCGAGCTCGGGATCAACTTCTTCGACACCGCGAACGTCTACGGGCAGCGCAAGGGCGTCGGGGCAACCGAGACGATCGTCGGGAACTGGTTCGCCAAGGGCAACGGGCGGCGCGACAAGGTCGTGCTGGCGACCAAGGTCTACGGCGAGATGGGCTCGTGGCCGAACGAGTCTCGGCTTTCGGCGCTCCACATCCGCCAGGCGTGCGAGGACAGCCTTCGGCGGCTCCAGACCGACCACCTCGACGTCTACCAGATGCATCACGTGTACCGCGGGGCGACATGGGACGAGATCTGGCAGGCGTTCGAGACGCTCGTGCAGCAGGGCAAGGTCATCTACGTGGGGTCGAGCAACTTCGCCGGCTGGCACATCGCGAAGGCGAACGAGGCCGCGAAGGCCCGCCACTTCCTCGGGCTGGTGTCCGAGCAGTGCATCTACAACCTCGCCGAGCGCAGCGTCGAGCTCGAGGTGCTCCCGGCGTGCGAGGACTACGAGATGGGCGTGATCCCCTGGAGCCCGCTGTGGCGCGGCCTGCTGGCGGGGGTGCTCGACGGCGGCGGGGCGAAGGGGACGCGACGAGCGTCGAGCATGGTGCAGGACAAGCTCGCGGAGCACCGTTCCCAGGTCGAGGCCTACGAGAAGCTCTGCGCCGAGATCGGCCAGCCCCCGGCGGAGGTCGCGCTCGCGTGGCTGCTCGCGAACCCCGTGGTCACGGCGCCGATCATCGGCCCGCGGATCCCCGAGCAGCTCGAGAGCGCGATGCGGGCGCTCGACCTGAGGCTCGACGCCGCCGCGATGAAGCGTCTCGACGAGATCTGGCCGGGTCCGGGCGGACCCGCGCCGGAGGCGTTCGCCTGGTAGGCACGGACCGGCGGCCATCGGGCATGCGGCGCGCCGAACCTTGGCTCCGGGCCGTCGTCCTGCGATACCGTCGGGCGTCATGGAGGCCAAGGACGGCAGCCCGGTCGAGGATCCGGACGACCTCACGGACGAGGAGCGCGAGGTGGTGCTCCGCGTCGTCGAGGTGCTCCGACGGATCGAGTTCGGCACGATCCTGCTCGTGGTGCAGGACGGCAAGGTCGTCCAGATCGAGATGGCCGAGAAGTTCCGCCTGCGGTGATCCCGACCGGCGTACCGGGGGCTACGCCGGGGGCGGCGGCTTCTCCTCCGTTCCCTCGCCCTCGTCGGGAGCGGTCGCGTCACCCTGGTCGGTGTGCTGCGACGTCCCCACGCGTCGACGCACCTGGTCGCCGGCCTCCGAGACGGTCACGGCCACCGCGTCCCCCAACGACTTGACCGCCGCCTTCAGGTCGTCTTTGGCGCTCTCGTCGCGGATCGTGTCGCCGAGCGCGGTGAACGCGCGATCGAGGACGTCGGTGATGTCGTGGGCGGCCTCCTCGAGCTTGCGCTGTGACTCCTTCGCGGCTTCGCGGGCCGGCCCGCTCGACTCCTTGTAGCGCTCGGCGACCTGCTTGCCCCAGGCGGCGAAGCGTTCGCCGACCTCGCTCCATGCATCCTGCGTCCCCGACATCGCCGTCCTCCGTTCTGCGCGGTCTCCTCACCAGTGTAGGGACCCAGGGTCGTTGACAGCCCCCGAGGCGGACGGATAGCCTGCCGATCGTTCGGCTGACCAGACCACTGGAGGCCGCGGCACATCCGTGTCGCGGCCTTTTCGCGTTCCTGAGGAGGATCGGCATGAGGAAGCTGATGATCGGTCTCGCCGCGGTCGCGCTGCTCGGTTCGGCGTGCGCGAGCTCGGAGCAGAAGGCGCAGGGGAGCGACGACGTGCTCCGCCTCGGCATCTTCCCGAACCTGACACATGCCCCGGGCTACGTCGCGCTCGAGGAGGGCATGTTCGACCGGACCCTCCCGGGCGTCGACGTGCAGGTGACGTACTTCAACTCCGGTTCGGACGCGGGTACGGCGATCACGTCCGGGTCGATCGACGCGACCTACATCGGGCCCGGTCCGGCGACCGCGTTGTACCTGCAGCCCGAGAGCAACGTGGCGATCGTGTCCGGGGTCACCTCGGGCGGCGCATCGTTCGTTGTGCGCAAGGGTTCGGGCATCACCTCCCCGGCCGATCTCGCCGGCAAGAAGATCGCCGTGCCGGGCTTCGGGAACACACAGGATGTGGCGCTCCGGACCTGGCTGCACGAACAGGGGCTCGAGGCCAACGACGCCGGGGGCGAGGTCGACGTGCTGGCGATCGACAACCCGGAGCTCCTCGGGCTGTTCCAGGCCGGTCACCTCGACGGCGCGTGGGAGCCGGAGCCCTATCCGAGCCTGCTGGTCTCGGCCGGCGTGGCCGAACCCTTCGTGGACGAGGCGGACCTGTGGTCCGACGGGCAGTTCACGACGACCGTCCTGTTGGTGAACACGACGTTCATGAACGCGCACCCGGACACGGTGAGGGGACTCGTCCAGGCCAACACCGAGGCGATCCAGCTGATCGAGGACGACCCGGCGACCGCGAAGGCCGACGCGCAGGCGGGGCTCGTGAAGGCGGGCGCGCCGTCGCTCGATCAAGCGGTCGTCGACGAGGCGTGGGGCAAGCTCACGTTCTCTGTCGACCCGGTCGCCTCGAGCCTGGCCCAGGGTGCGGCGAACGCGTACGCCCTCGGCCTCCTGGAGCAACAGCCGACCGATCTTCGGGGACTCTTCCAGCTGGATCAGCTGAACGACGTGCTCGGGGAGCTCCAGATCCCCGTGATCCAGGTGACCCTGTGAAGCTCGAGCGGTCCCTCGTGGCTGTGCGCGAGCCGGGTGCTCATCAGCCGAAGCTCTCGGCGCACGGGGTCTCCAAGACGTTCCGCAACGCCCGGGGCGACGTCGTGAGCGCGCTCGGCGAGGTCAACCTGGACATCGCCGAAGGCGAGTTCGTGTGCCTGATCGGTCCGAGCGGGTGCGGCAAGACGACGCTGCTGAACCTGTTCGCCGGCCTGGACAGGCCGGACACGGGCGGGATCGAGATGGACGGACGGCCGATCACGTCACCCGGGCCCGACCGCGCGATGCTGTTCCAGGACCCGGCCCTGTTCCCGTGGCTGAACGTCCGGGCCAACGTCGAGTTCGCGCTCGAGCTGATCGGCGTGCCGAAGGACGAACGCCCCGACCGCGCGATGCACTGGTTGCGGCGGGTGCACCTGGGGCGGTTCGCGAACGCCCAGCCGCACGAGCTCTCGGGCGGGATGCGTTCGCGCGCGGCGATCGCGAGGGCGCTCGCATGCCAACCCGAGGTCCTGCTCGCCGACGAACCGTTCGCGGCCTTGGACGCGCAGACGCGCGAGATCCTCCAGGCGGAGCTCCAGGAGGTCTGGAGCGAGACGCGCAACACGTTCGTCTTCGTGACGCACAACGTCCGTGAGGCGGTCTTCCTCGCGGACCGGGTGGTGCTGATGTCGGCGCCGCCGGGGACGTTCGTCGCCGAGCACCGGATCACGGCCCCTCGTCCCCGGGAGTTCGAGGACGTGTTGCTCTCCAAGATCGTGGTCGACATCCACGATCACCTGCTGAAGGAGGTGGAGAAGGTTGTCGAACGGGAACGCGAGATGGCGTAGCGCCGCCGAACAGATCATCCCGCGCCTCGCGGCGATCGGGCTCCTCCTCCTCGCCTGGTGGGCCACGGTCGCCACGGGTGTGTTCAGCTCGAACGTCCTGCCGTCGCCGGGCGCGGTGCTGCAGGCGTTCATCGACAGTTTCGCGACCCCCGATCCACCGCGCGAGTCGATCATCCAGGCGGCGCAGGCGAGCCTGGTCCGGCTGGTCGTCGGCCTCTCGGTCGGGATCGTCGTCGGAACCGTGATCGGGCTCGCGATGGCCGCCTCGGCGCTCGTGCAGCGGAGCCTCGGGAGCCTGATGGCGGGGCTCCAGGCGCTGCCGTCGATCGCGTGGCTGCCGCTCGCGATCTTGTGGTTCGGCCTGTCCGAGAAGGCGATCCTGTTCGTCGTGATCATCGCGGCGATCCCCGCGATGGCGATCGCGTCCGCCTCGAGCATCCGACTGGTCCCGCCGTTGTTGGTCCGCGCGGGCCGAACGCTCGGCGCCAAGAGCTGGGTGCTCCAGCGGCGCGTCGTGTTCCCCGCCGCGATCCCCGGCTACGTCGCGGGCCTCCAGTCGGCCTGGGCGCTCGCCTGGCGAGCCCTGATGGCGGGCGAGCTGATCTCGACGGGCGGCAAGGGCCTCGGTCACCTGCTCGACGCGAACCGCCAGGTGTTCCTGGTGTCGAGGATCTTCGCGGTGATGCTGATGATCATCATCGTCGGGATGCTGGTCGAGGCGCTGTTCGGCATCCTCGACCGGCGGATCCGCAGCAAGCGGGGGTTGCTCGCCCCGGCGTAGCGCTACTGAAGGCCGGCGCGCTTCAATGCGTCGGCCTTCGCGTCGTCCGCGAGCCGGTCGAGTGCCTCGGAGGTCCGGGGCGTCGGTACCACCGGGTCCTCGATCCTGGCGGCGTCGGCCGGCACGCGCTCGAGATCGGTCCGGAACAGCGTTCGCGAACTCTCGAGCGTCCGATGAGGGCCGGTGCGGCGACCGCCGCTCATCACCGGGACGAGCAGCGGCTCGTGGCCGTCGGGCAGCGGCTCGTCGCGCAGGCCGATGACGTCACCCGCCGTCCCCCGGAACACCTGCTTGCGGCCCGGCTCGGTCGCCTTGTCCTCCGAGAGCTTGAGCATCGGACGCCCGGCGTACTCGACGAGCTTGTACGCCGAATCCAGCGAGGGGGCGTCCGCCGAGACCCCCATCCGGGTCCCGACGCCGAACGCGTCGATCGGCGCGCCTACTCGCACCAGCCGGTCGAGCTGGTACTCGTCCAGACCGCCGCTCGCAAAGATCCGCACGCGCTGCAGGCTCGCCTCGTCGAGCAGCGCCCGGGCACCGCGCGAGAGCTCGTCGAGGTCGCCGCTGTCCAGACGGACCGCGAGGTCGCCAGTGAGCCCGAGCTCCTGGATCACCTCGATCGCCGTCCGGACGCCGTTCATCGTGTCGTAGGTGTCGACGAGGAACGTCGTCCGGTCAGGGAAGTCGCGCGCGAACGTGCGGAACGCCTCCTTCTCGCTCGCGAACGACTCGATGTACGAGTGCGCCATCGTCCCGGTCGGACGGAGCCCGTACCGACGCGCCGCCTCGACGTTGCTCGTCGCCGAGAACCCCACGATCGCCGAGCAACGCGCCACGGCGAGCGCGGCGTCGAGCCCCTGCGTCCGGCGGAGCGCGAAGTCCACGACGTCCCGGCCGGCCGCCGCGAGCACGCACCGGGCGGCCTTGGACGCGATCGTCGTCTGGAACGTGATCTGGTTGAGCAGGTAGGGCTCGACGAGCTGGGCGACGGCGATCGGCGCCGTGATCTCAAGCAGCGGCTCGTTCGCGTACACGACGCGTCCCTCGGGGACGGCCCAGACCTCGCCGGTGAACCGCAGTGCGCCGAGCGCATCCAGCACGGGATCTTCGAAGCCGAGCTCGCGGCCGAGGTAGTCGAGCTCCGGCTCGGACAGGCCGAACCCCTCCAGGAACTCCAGCGCCGGCTCGAGCCCCGCGGCGACCAGGAAGCCGCGGGTCGGCGGGAGCTGCCGGATGAACAGGCTGAACGTCGCCTCGCCGCCCATGCCGCGCTGGAGGTAGCTCGCGGCCATGTTGAGCTCGTACAGGTCGGTCAGGAGCCCGCTCGGCGCCATGGCCGAAGGCTACGCGGTGGCGAACGCGGCGACTCGGCTCAGCGACTCAGTACGACTCGATCTCCCCGTCGTGCCACTCGGGATCGCTCTCCCGGTTGGCCCCGGTCCCGGTCGTGTGCCTCTAGCGAGGGCTGACGGGTCGGCACCGGCTCCGGTAGCGTCCGCCGTGGCATGGGCGAGCCCCCCGACTTCCGGCTCGAGCGGAGCGAGCTCCGCGGCGAGGACGAGTTCGGCGAGTTCGGGCCGGATGACCTCGAGTACTACGTCGACGCCCGCGGGACGTTCGAGAAGCTGCCGCTGTGTCCCGACGACGCGAGCCTGGCCGCGAGCGGTGCCGACGTCGCGATCGTCGGGGCGCCGACCGACGACGGGACGTCGGGCCGGCCCGGCGCCCGGTTCGGCCCGCGCGCGATCCGTTCCGCGCCGACCACGTGGGGGCGCGACGCGTGGTCGATCCAGCTCGAGGTCGAACCGTACGAGCGGCTCGCCGTCGTCGACGCCGGCGACGCGCCGGTCGTGCCGTCTCGCCACGCCCGGGCGCTCCGGGTGATCCACGAGAAGGTGTTCCGCGTGGCGAGCGCGAACGCGATCCCGGTCGTTCTGGGCGGCGACCACTCGATCACGTACCCGTCGGCGGCAGCGATCGCGCGCCACGTGTGGCCGAGGAAGGTCGGCGTCGTGCACTTCGACGCGCACGCCGACGCGTCGGACTCGATCTCCGGCTCCCTGATCTCCCACGGCACGCCGATGCGCCGGCTGATCGACGAGGGGTGGGTCCAGGGCTCGAACTTCGTCCAGGTCGGTCTGCGCGGCTACTGGCCCGAGAAGGTCACCTTCGACTGGATGCGGGAGCAGGGGTTTCGCTGGCACACGATCGTCGAGGTCGAGGAGCGCGGCGTGGACGCGGTGATCGACGACGCGATCGCCGAGGCGCTAGACGGTCCCGAGGTCGTCTACCTCTCGGTCGACATCGACGTGGTCGACCCGGGGATGGCGCCGGGAACGGGGACGCCGGAGCCGGGCGGACTGACCGGACGCGAGCTGCTGCGGGCCGTGCGCCGGGTCGTCGGCGCGGTCGAGCTCGCCGGGATGGACGTGGTCGAGGTCTCGCCGCCGTACGACCAGAGCGAGGTCACGGCGATCCTCGCCTATCGTGTGGTCATGGAGGCGCTGTCGTCGCTGGCCGCACGGCGCGGGTAGTCGTGGTCGATCGGGAGCGGTTCGAGGATCTGGTCATGGACGCCCTCGGGTCGCTGCCGGGGTGGGTGCGCGAACGCCTCGAGAACATCGAGCTGATCGTCGAGGAGCGTCCACCGAGGGGCGAGCCGAACCTCCTCGGCCGGTACCACGGGATCCCGCTGACGAGGCGCGGCCAGTTCCACTCGGGGCCCACGTTCCCCGACACGATCACGCTGTACCAGCGGACGATCGAGCGGGTGGCGCGCGACGAGGAGCATCTGCGCGAGGTGATCGCGCACACGGTCGAGCACGAGGTGGCGCACTTCTTCGGGATCAGCGACGACCGCCTGCGCGAGATCGACCGGTACTGACCGGTGGACGCCCCCGACGAACGGATCATGCGGTTCGCGCTCGAGGAGGCGCGGGCGGCGGCCGCGGCGGGCGACGTGCCGGTAGGCGCGGTGATCGTCCGGGGCGACGAGATCCTGGCGAGGGCGGGCAACGCTCGCGAACGCGACCGGGACCCCACCGCCCACGCCGAGATCCTGGCGCTTCGCCAGGCGTCGGGTGCGATCGGGAGCTGGCACCTCGAGGGGTGCGCGATGGTCGTCACGCTGGAGCCGTGCGCGATGTGCGCGGGCGCGATCGTGCTCGCTCGGATCGACCGGCTAGTGTTCGGCGCGAGCGACCCGAAGGCGGGGTTCGCGGGGTCGCTCGGCGACCTCGTCCGGGACGGTCGCCTCAACCACGAGGTCGACGTTACCGTCGGCGTGCTGGCCGAGAAGTGCGGCGAGATCCTCCGGGCGTTCTTCGCCGAGCGCCGCTGAGACCCTAGGTCTCGATCCCCTGGTCGGCGGACTTGGCGCGGCGCTCCTCCATGATGGCGTTGACGCGCTGGGCGACCGCGGGGATCTCCTCCTCCATCGCACGGAAGTCCCGGTCGTGCATGACGACGAGGGTGACGTCGGAGGTGGCCGCGACGGTGGCGGTCCGGGGCACGTTGAGCAGCAGGGCCATCTCGCCGAAGAAGTCGCCGGGCCCGAGATCCGCGAGGTGCTCCCCGTCGTGCGTGACCTCCGCCGTGCCGGTCTCGATCACCATGAACTCGTGCGGGTAGGCCCCCTGGTTCACCAGGTGCTTGTCCGTGGGGACGTCGATCTCGTCGGTCCAGCGTTCGAGTCGCTCGTACTGGTGGTCGCTCAGCCCCTCGAACAAGGGGATCTTCCGCAGACGCTCGGCCTTCATCGGGCTTCCTCCGTTCTCCGTGGCGTTCCCCCGGATCCGCGTCGAATCCTCGCACAGGCCGGCGGGGGGCTGCTTGCTAGACTCGCCCCGGAGGCGTGCCGGAGCGGACGAACGGGACCGCCTCGAAAGCGGTTAGGGGCCTAATCCGCCCCTCACAGGTTCGAATCCTGTCGCCTCCGCGAACTCCAGCCGGCCGCCTCGGAAGGGCGGCCGTTCGGCGTCACGCCGCCGCTAGACTCGACGGCGGTGGCCTGCCCGAGCGGACGAAGGGGCACGCCTGGAGAGCGTGTAGGTGGGCAACCGCCTCGCGGGTTCGAATCCCGCGGCCACCGCTCGATACCCTGAAAAGCCCACGTCGCCCGATTCCGCAGCAGGGCAGACCGAAGTTGAGCAGCCACGGCGAGTAGCGCCTGCCCCAGTTGAGGACGAACTTCAGCGGCTGCATCGAGCCCAGCTCGCTCCGCTCGAAGAGACTCATGTGCTCGGGATGCCGAGGCCCCCGGACCGGGCTGGTGTCGGGCTGTGCGGACATGGAGCCTCCTCCTTCCAGGCTCGATGAGCCCTTTCGCCCCTTTGC
>Ga0208890_1000044_pt1 | contig 10834 bp, 26 predicted proteins | sample SoimicmetaGmgHPA_FD_188328 | JGI IMG/M metagenome (GOLD analysis project Ga0208890, IMG submission 188328) | Soil and rhizosphere microbial communities from Laval, Canada - mgHPA (SPAdes) (version 2) | ecosystem: Environmental > Terrestrial > Deep subsurface > Rock core/Sediment | place: Laval...
ACCAATGGCGCGATGGCCGGTTTGCCGATTACCGCGATTTCCTGATGGCCAGCGTTGACAACGCCGGCGAGGCATTGGACGCGATGGCGCGGGGCTGGCGGTATTTCCGCGTCGCGGCAAAAGGCGATGCGGCCAAGCTCGGGCGCGAGGTTTCCTGTCCCGCATCAAAAGAGGCGGGCGCCCGCACTACCTGCGCCGCGTGCCGTGCCTGCGGCGGGCTGGCCGCGCGCGCGAAGGCGTCAATCGTAATTCAAGCTCACTGAGGGGGGTAGAACTATGGCCACACAACGGGCGATCGCATTCCTTCGGGCATACCGGGCGGCCAAGACCTTCGCTGAGAAGCTGGCATTGTCCCGGGCCTATATCGCAGCGGGAGGGTAGGCGGCGCCGCTGACCTTGCGCCACCCAAAACCAGCCGGCCGGGCCCATCCCGCGCCGGCTTTTTGGGTGCCAGCTTGCCACCCGTTGCCGATACCCTCATGCCCGCGCTATGGTGCCACAATGACAGACACTCCACCGCCCGATCGCCGCGCCATGCTCGTGCGCTATGCCCGCATCGCTTACGGCGCCGCGTGGCATCAACCGCTGGCCGACGCGCTCCGCGTCAATCGCCGCACGGTGCGACGATGGGGCACGGGCGAGGCTCTGCCCCCGGCCAGCATCATAGCCGAATTGCTGCCGTTGCTGCAGCGGCGCCGCGCCGAGATTGATGCGGCGATCGCGCAGCTGCGGACCACTGCCGGACCACCGGACCACGGGACCACGGATGAGGGACCACGGGACCACCGGCCGGCGTAGGGCCCGAACGGCTGGGCTGCGGGCGTGCGCCAGTACCAGCCGCCGCCAAACAGCAGGCTGATAACATACAAGATCCAGAACCAGATGCCTGCGGTCATCGCGCCCCCTCCATCATCTGGCGCACCGCCTCGCAGCTCTCGCGCACGGCGGCCATCCTGCGGTCGATCAGCTCAAGGACGCACATTGCCTGCCCGTTGACCAGCGTGTTTGCGGCACCGCGCGCGAGGCCGGTCGGCTGCAGCGTGATGACCAGCGCCGGGTTGATCAGCACCTCGGTGCCGTCGGCGCGGTGCAAGAGGAGCAATAGCGCGACGACCTGCGACATTCGCGCGCACCTTTGTCAAAGATGATGATAATGCGCAACAAACAGCTTGCACCCGGGCGCAGGCAGGCCTATGTTGGCGATACCAACAAGGAGAGACGAGATGAGCGCGCAGAACATCAGCTTCGACCGCCAGATCGAGAACGTCCGCAACCTCACCACCCCGCCCTACAGCTACGAACTGCGCAGCTACGAGGTCGCCCAGGTGACCGCCACCACGCTCTCGGTGACGCGCAGCTACAGCCATCCGGGCATGAAGGTCGAATGGCACGAGTGCCTTTTCGTCGGCCCGCGCGGCGGGATCAAGACAATCTACAAGAACCTGTACTGAGGAGAGACGAGATGAGTTACGTTGTCTCAATTAGGAAAGATCAAGTCATTGTTTCCCGTGGTGTCATGGAAAACGAAGTGACCGCGCATGTATCAAGCGTAGAGGAGTTTATCGCTGTGGTGACGGAGTATGACGAAACAATGTATTTCTCGTCCACAATGGATTTCCCCCGCGACAGCACAAGCAATCCCCAAACTCTCGCGCTTGTGCAAGCCATTCGTGAGGCTTGCGAGAGCTAGCCCCCCGAGATCGGCAGCGGGTGCCGCTGGTTGGCCTCCTCATAGGCCTTCTGGCGGCGCCGCTCCGCCTCGTCCGTCTCCAGGTTCGCCAGCGCCACGATGACGGCGGCCAGCCGCGCCGCCTCGGCCGGCGTCAGATCGTACGGCACATGATGCACCCGCACCGTGACGTCGGGCCGGATCATGATCGGCAGCACGGAGCCTCGCGAGCGCCGCGGGCGGGCCCTCCCGAGGCGCGCCGCCACAACATCAGCCATCGGTTATCCTTTTTTCCAACTCGTCGAGCTGTTTACCGATATGGCGGAAATGGATCTCCTGCCACAGAACACCGATGGCAAATCCCAGCCAAGCAGCTAGAATTAAATCCCCCGACATAACGGCCCGTCACCCCCTCACCAGCCGCACCAGCCCATAGCCGAGGCGCTGCAGCTGCTCGCGCAATTCCAAAAGGGCCTCGAAATCAGCCGCCACCGCACGCAGGTCGCGCCCCGTGCGGTGCCGCATATGAAGCTCGTAGCGCTCCGGCGGCGGCGCGGCGCGGGCGCCAGGAAAGGACGGGCTCACAAACGCTCGCGCCCGGCGCGCAGCACGTCGTTCATCGGTATCCCCCGCCCAAACTTCTTCACCAGCTCGGCATATTGCCGGCGGCAGTCAAACACCCGGCAGACCACCGGCGCGCGATCCCAGATCGAACACCCGCTCTCGCCCAGGTAGACGCAATCGCCATTGTCGCGATGCCGCAGCACCGACCAGAACTCCCCAGGCGCTACCCGCAAAACCGCGTGCTCGTAGGTCTCGACCCGGTCGCCCTCCTCGGGCACCAGCACGATCAGCTGGTCCTTGCAGCACGCCCGGCACCCGCCACAGGGAACGCCGGCGCGCTTCATCGCATCACGCTCCGACGGTGGCGCGTCTGTCGTAAACCGATATCCCGCCATCGAGCGCCTGGATGACCTTGCCAAGCCGCATCGAGGCGTCTTCGAGGTGTCGGTAGGCCAGCATTATATTAGCTGCGGCTTCGCCGTTTAGCTCGCTGTTCTTTATCTCAAGCACGGCCGCCGCTGTTTCCTTGATTTTAATGCGCTGTTCATTGGCGCTGTCAATGACACTCATTGTCCCCCCCCGTCACCGCGTCCTCGAGGTGTGGCGCGGCTCGCGGCCGCCGATGTTGTGACCCCTCAACGAGGGATGCACCGCCAAACCGCCCTGGCCGGCCCCCAGCCCGTCGGTCGCGCCGGCTTGCGGCATCGGCGGCTCGACATCCGGCATCCCAACCGGCCCAGAAACCGCTTCCGGTGGCGCTGGAGTGGGGGTAAGGGGGGGCCCGGCTAGGGTACTGGCCGCCAGGGCCTTCAGCGCGCCAGACGGCTTCCCAGTAGTCTTAATGACGATCCGGGGTTTTTTGAGACCGCGCATCACGGCTTCCCCTTGTCCTTGAGGTAGGGCGCCATCGAGGCGTCATACGCCAGCCCGCCTTCGCCCGGCTGCGACTTGTCGTGGAAGGGCACCGGCGCAATCCGCCCGGCGCCGCTCTCGCCGCCGGCCGAGCGGCCCGCCTTCCAGCCGACCATGCCGTCCTTGTAGCCGTCCTCGTTGGGCAGGACGTGCTTGTACTCGCTGTTGCCCGCAGCGGACGCAAAGACGCGCTTCGGGCGGCTTTTTGGGCCAGGGAAGAGCTTCGATGATTTCATGGGCGCCTCGCGAAGCCAGCGCGTGTCGCGTACCACAACTATGCGCGCGGCTGTTTCAGTGTGCAACATCTAGGTTGGCAACAGCCCCACCCATCGCAGGAGCGCCACCGCCAACGCGAAGGCCAGACAGGCGGCGGCAAAAGTTCGCGGTGCGTTGACCTTGTTGCGAATTGCCGCCTCGATGCCGCTGCCGTAGATCACCCGTTCCCCCTCTTGAGCCCGTAAACATCGGCCAGGGTGTCCAACCCCAGCTTACAGATCCCGGCGACCTCCTGCCTGTTGCGGCTCATCCGGCGCGCCAGCTCGCTGATCGTGCAGCCGAGCGCCAAGGACGCCGTGTAGTCCCACAGCGGCCCGAGCCGGGCCTCGGCCTGCCGGTAGCGGCGCACCGCGGCGAGCCGCGCCTCGGCGTAGTGCCACCCGGGCGCGCCACAGCTGCCGGGCTGATTGCGCGCGCCCATGACGCCGAGCTCGTAATCGTCGCGCAGCCGCTCGCCGGCCTCGGCCTGCCGCGGCTCGATCGACCCGTCGCGCAGCAGGCGCTCGATCGACGAGAGCGCCCGGTACATCCTGGCGCCAGCCCGTGCCGCCTCGGCGTCGGTGCCGATCGCCGGAGCCGAGACAAAGGCCGAGCGGGCGCGCCGCTCCGGCGTCGGCGCGTTGACGTCAGTCATGCTCGGCGCCCTGCACGGCAGCGTTGGCGGTGTCGACCTCATCATGCTCAAGGATCAGCGCCTCCGGACCCGCCGTCTCGGCCTCGAGGCGGGCCAGCGCCTCGGGCCCGACCGTCGGCTCGCGCGGCGGCGCCGGGACGATCGGGTCTGGCTGCTCGGCGTAGCGCTGCAGCTCGGCGAGCGCGCTGGTGATGCGGCGGGCGCGTTGCTCGAGGTCGCTCCGCGCCGCCGAGAGGCGGCCGCCGACGGCAAGGTAGGTCTCAAAGCTCGAATACCCGACCTCGCGCGCCCAGGCGTCGAGATCGCGGCGGCCGTCAAGTGATTTGCTAAGCATTGGGGTCCTCCTGTGGGATTGCCGTGACGCCGAGCGCCTGGGCGAGCGTCTTAAAGCCCGCCTCCGGGGCGACATGCTCGCGGCTGCGCTCGGGGTGGTTCCAGTCGCCGTCGAGTTCGCGTTGCTTTTGGGCGCGAATGGCGTCGTCGCGTTCCTGCGCCGACGACCAGCCGGCACCGCGGGCGAATGCCTCCCGGTTCTCGCGCTGCTTTGCCTCAAGCTGGCGCCGCTTCGTGCGCTCAGCCTCGTCAACCATGATCGGGTCGTACCACTTGCCGTGGGGGTCAGGCGGCGAGGTCTGCTCAAAGATGCCAAGGCAGACGCGGCGGAACGCGTAGACATCGATGTGCCATGCCTGCTTCTCGGCCTCGCTCATCTCGGCGTACTTTTTCTTGCCCGGGGCCGGCCCCTCTTGCTCAATCCCCAGCGTATCGCGCTCCTCGATCGCCAGCTTGACGATGTCGGCCGGTGTCGGCCGGCGGTTCTGCGTCAGCCGCCACCGGCCACAGGCGCGCGACACTACCTCGGGACCGAACTGGATCAAGTCCTCGATCCAGTCCTCGACCTGGGCGCGACGCACCTCCTCCGGTTCATTGGCGGTCCAGTAGTGGTTGAGCAGGCGCGTCACCAAGCTCGCCACCTGCCTCACTGATCCCGTGTTTTCGGATGTATGCTTCGGCGGCATTGTAGCCCCCCTCGAATAGCGCGGCGGCGGGGCCGGGCCGATAGGTGCCCGGGTGCTTGTCGTGACCATTGCGGGCGGGTGGCGCTCGCGACATGCAGGCGATGAAGTAGCTCGCCGGGTTGACCGGGTTCGCGGCCTCGGTTGCGACCAGAGCCTCGAGGACCGCGACCTCGCCATGCTGCTTGCAGAACTTGCCGAGCAACGACCGCCGGTCCTTGCCGAGCATCGCTATCCCTCGGTCAAAAACCTCTTTGGTCGGGTCGATCGGCGGCAGAGGCGTAGCCTCTGAACCTTCTTCTATGGTGGTGATGGTTGATGGTTGATGGTTAGCGTCCGCTACGCCATTACGGGTAGCGATCTTTAACTTCTTGATTTTATTACCAAGCTGTCCGTTTTCTGAAGCATTTCTGAGACGGATCTCAGCGTTTTCTAATTCTTTTTCGGCACGTTTCTGACCGATTTCTGGCCCGTTTCTCGTGATTTTCCCCTTGGCCTCGAGCCGATCGAGCACCGCGTTGACCTTGTTGCCGTGCGCCTTTGTGCTGGCCCTGAGGAGGTCCTCGGCGACGCGTCCGCCGCGGCTCCAGATCAACGCACAGAGCCGGATGTAGAGCCCCTCCTCCTCGAGCGTCAGCCCGACCGTTCCAGCCAGCCACTCATCGGGCGAGAAGTCGACGCGCCGGACCTTCATGCCGCCCGCTCCCGCTGGCGCAGCGTCAGCAGCCGGTGGGCGGCGGCGAGGCGCAGGACCGTCTGCTCGGCGCTCGGATTATTCGGCGGGTCGACCTGCCCGACCGCGAGCAGCATCTGGTGGCGGGTCAGCCCCTGGTAGAGCCAGAAAACATATTGCTCGACAGCAATCTCGTAGTGATCCTGGGCCATCTCATGCGGCTCGCCCGATGCGGTTGTCGGGATCGACCCAGTCGGCCGGCAGGCGGCCCCAGCTCTTCAGCGTGTCGCGCACCGCGGGCCAGCTGTCGCAGACCGCGTAGCGCACGCCATGCATTGCGCATTTCGCACTAAACTCGATTTGCGCTTCGCTCAATTGCCCGCGGCGCGCCCGACCGAACAGGCGGCGCTCCTCGGGACGCTTCAGCTCGATGCAGCCGCACCCGTCGCGCCACAGAAACGTCAGGTCGGACGCGCCCGGCGTCAGCTGGCCGTCGCGCTTCAGCCGAGCGACGACGCGCGCCGCCAAAACCCGCTCGGCCGGCGTCCTGGCCGGGATGAAGATGCCGTTCGAGCTGGCGACGACGACCGCGGCGAGCGGCGCGAGATGAAGCCGGACCATGATCTCGCGCTGTAAGTCCCGCTCGGCCTGCCGCATCACCCCTTCCCCCCTCCGGAAAACACCCTATGTGGGCATCAGCAACATTGCTCTTGCCCAGGCGCCGCTTTATGCGGTAACGAGGTGGTGTCGGCTTTCCTCGGCGGGCGGCCGATAGACATCCGGCCGGATTTCCCACAGCGGGATGTCGAGCACGTCGCTGACGGTGCGAGCGTGATGGATAGGCAGGAGACCGCGACGGGTGCGCTTGTAGCCGCACACCGTGGACCAGTGAACCCCAAGCATGTCGGCCAGGACGACAATGCCACCGGCACGCTCGGCAATCTCGTCAATCGTCATGGGCGGCACCCGATGTTGTTGCCACAAACGGTACGGCGCGTCCGCGGGGACGACAAGGGCAAACATGTTGGCGAAGGATATTTCAACCTAGGAGAGAAAAAGTGAGCGGGCGTGAACAATACGTGGGGCCAGAGCGGCGCTCTTCCGAACGTCGGGACGCCGAGCAGGCAACCGACGCGACGGACTTCGACTTACTGCTCAGCGACAGCCCCGAGCTGCGTCAGCTGATCGGCCGGCGAATGGGGGCGATCCGCCGCCTGCAAAAGCACAGCCAAGCCGTCGTCGCCCAACATCTCGGCGTATCGCGGCCACATCTGAGCAACATCGAAATAGGCCGCAGTCGTACAAGCTGGGCCGGCCTGAGCGCGATGGCCGATTACTATAAACTTGGCTTGCGAGAGCTGATCGATGATTGCAGCGCTCACCTTGCCGATCCCCGGGGAGCCGTGCGCCCCTCAAAAACTCGAACTGGAGGCGAGGGAATGCAGAACAATAACGGCGGCGAAAAAGCCACCGCTCCCGAGATGCTGACCGACGACGAGCGCTTCATGCTCGGGCTGCTGCGCCTGCTGGCGACCGACGAGCAGCGCCGGATTGCCTCCGATATCCTCGAGCTTGTGCGCCACCGTAGCCAACAAATCGTCAACCACCAAAAAAATTGTTGACGACCCGCTTGCGCATACCTGTTGCCTGGGGCAACATGACGCATACCCCAAACAGGGAGGCGTCAGGCGATGCAGGCAGGCCTCAAAAATCTCCTCGAAAACGTCCGCTCCAGCACCGATAGGGCGGACCCGCTCGGGCGCTCGCTGATGGCGGGGCTGGGCCTTTTCGCCGTCGTGCTCCTCGCGATCGGTTGGGTGTCGCTGTGAGCGACCAGCTCGATCCGCGAGCCCCGGGCGATCTCACCGTCCTCCCGCCGCCGCGCCCCGAGCAAACCCTCCTCGAGATGATCGCGCGGGCCGCCGCCGACCCCCAGAGCGACGTCGACAAGCTGGAGCGCCTGATGGGGCTCTACGAGCGCCACATGGCGCGCGAGGCGCATGCCCAGTACACCCAGGCCCTCTCCGAGCTGCAGCCCGAGCTGCCGGTCATCGAGGAGCATGGCGAGATCCTCGATCGCGCCGGCAACGTGCAGAGCCGCTACGCCAAGCTGGAAGATGTCGCCGAGGCGATCAAGCCAGTCCTCGCCGCGCACGGGTTTGCGATCACGTTCGCGATCAGCCAGGAAGGTGGCCAGCTCAGCGTCACCGGCAAGCTTTCCCACAAGGGTGGGCACGTCGAGGAGACGACGATCGCGCTGCCGGCCGATACCAGCGGCAACAAGAACACCGTCCAGGCCTGGGGCAGCTCGACCGCCTACGGCATGCGCTACACGGCGCGGGCGCTCCTCAATCTGACCAGCCGGGGCGACGACGACGACGGCCAAGCCGGCGGCACGGCGCTGATCACCGAGGGCCAGCTCGAGGCGCTGCGCGCGCTGGCCGAGACGGCCGACGCCGATATGCGACGGTTCTGCGAATTTTTGCAGGTCACCAGTCTCGACCGGCTGCCGGCGCGGCGCTACCGCGTCGCCGAGCGGGCGCTGCAGGACAAGATCGCCCAGGCGCAGCGGCCGGCACCATCCGACCCTACCGACGACAAACCCCCTCCCTCCCCAAGGAGGCGCCGGCCGTGAGAAACCGACGCAGCCGGGCCCAGGCCCACTATAGACAGCTGCCACCAGCAGGTCGCCTCGGTGACGCCCCGGTCGAGGCGAACGTCCACGACCAGATGACGGCGGTCGTCCATGCGATCGACGAGGTGTTCAACGGTCAAATCGGAGGACCGGGGCGCAAGGTCGGTTTCGTCCTGATGGTCTTCCCGTTCGAGGGGTTCGACGGGCGCTGCAATTTCGCCAGCAACGGCGCCGATCGGCGCGACGTCGTCGTCCTGATGAAAGAGATGATCGCCCGGTTCGAGGGCCAGCCCGAGATGAAGGGGACCGCATGAGACCCGTGCGATGATTGAGCTCCTCGACATGCCGCAGGGCAGCCCCGAATGGTTCGAGGCGCGGCGCGGCATCCCGACCGCCAGCGAGTTCGCCGCCGTCATGGCCAAAGGGGGCGGCAAAATAAGGCGCGCCTACATGATGCGGCTCGCCGCTGAGCGCATAACTGGCGAGGTGCAGGACGGGTACACGAACCGGCATATGCAGCGCGGCCGCGAACTAGAGCAGGAGGCGCGCGAGCTCTATGCCTTCGTCCACGGTGCCGAGCCGCAGCTCGTCGGCTGCTTTATCCGTGACGGGCGCGTCGGCTGCTCGCCCGACGCCCTCCTCGGCGATGACGGCGTGCTGGAGATCAAGACGAGGCTCCCGGGCCTCCTGATCGAGGTCCTCGATGCCGGCGCCGTGCCTCCGGAATACCGCGCCCAGGTCCAGGGCAACCTATGGATAACCGGGCGCCAATGGTGTGACTTCACCTGCTACTGGCCGGGCATGCCGCTGTGCGTCATCCGGGTCCCGCGCGACGAGGCCTATATCGAGGAGCTGGCCCGCGAGGTCGACCGCTTCCTCGCCGACCTCGAGGCGGTTGTCCAACGTGTCTCGGCCGGCTCCAGCCAGTTTCGCAATCAGCTCGAGAGGAGCGCGGCGCTATGAGAAAAGAAACACTACTGCGCGCCCTGGTCGCCGTCCGCGAGAGGCTCGCTAACGCCGATCGGAACGTCGCCGACTGGCTTCAGGAGCGCGACCGGCGCCGGCGCCAGGAAGCCGTCTTCCTGCGCGGGTTCGTGCGGCTCGAGGGGTCGCAGCGCAAGGCCGCGATCGTGACAGGGGTCCACTACTCAACAATCTCACGCCTTCTCAATCGCGAGGCCCACGCAAAGGTTCGCGCGAGCCAGCGTGCGCGCCGCGCTGTTGCAACAATTCAGAATGTTGCAACACCTCCGCCCCCTGATAAGCCCGAGGAGCCCATGGTGAAGACGAACGTCGTGGAGCTGCGGCGGCAGCGCCCTGACTGGCATCGTCGCGAGCCCCGGCGGTCTGAAATGCACAAGTGGTATGACCAGTACCTGGGCTGGACCAAGTCCGCACAAAAAACCGCCAGGATGTTCATCTTCAACGAAAGCTGGAGGCTTCCCGATGCAGCCTACTACGATGACGACAAGCCCGGATCATCCGATCGTAACAGTGCCGTGGGAACGGATGAAAGACGTGCCAAGGGAGCTGATTGAGCGCGCCTTCACCTCCTGCCAACGGGGCAGCGCGGGGCACTGCATCAATACCAACTTGGTGCGCGCCTACGCCAAGCATCAAGGCCGAAAGATCCGGGCCCCAATGACGTATAAAGGCGATTTCCACTGGTCTGAATGTGTCGATGGCCAATGGTGCATGTTCGTCGCGCCGCTGACCCTCAAATACGTCAAAAAAATCGACGGATATGACCACGACGCCAAGCACTTCGATGCGCCAGCCAAATGCCCGATGGGACCAGTGCGGTTTGTCGGCTTTTGCACTGAAAGGTCTGACGACCCCCAGGTGGTAAGGGAGCGCCGGGCGCGGGTGAACGCCCGGGTCGCAGAAGGTAAGCTGGTCCCCGGCAGCCGCTTCCGTGAGCGCCAGACCCCCTACGTCCTGGCACAGAACGGGGCGGAATGACCGCCGCCAAGATCAAGGAGGAGCTCCTCGCCCTCGCCCGCGAGCTGGAAGAGAGCTACGGGCTGCCGGTGCGTGCCGAGCGCCTGCGCGTCCTGGTCGCGCGCCTGAACGAGCCTTGCGCCATCTGCGGCCGGATCCCCGGCTGCGATTGCCTGGGAGGTCCCTACCAGCCATGACCGAGCCTGTGGAGCGCGGCGCTGTGAAAATCCCGGTCGAAAAGACCACGGTTGACCTGAATAGCGGGCAGGAAACGACGGAAACCGTGAGTATGGACCTGATGCCGCCCCCGGCGGACGCCTGTCCAGTCTGCGGCAACCAACCCGCCCACTCCGAGGAGGAGCCGCATAATGCCTTATCACTCTACTACCAATATGCGTTCTACGGGCAGCACGGGCGCTGGCCGACCTGGGCAGATGCGGTAGCGCACTGCTCCGAAGAGGTGCGGATAAGGTGGGAGCAGGAGCTGCGTAAACGCGGCCTCTGGAGCGAATAA
>Ga0208890_1000045_pt1 | contig 10816 bp, 11 predicted proteins | sample SoimicmetaGmgHPA_FD_188328 | JGI IMG/M metagenome (GOLD analysis project Ga0208890, IMG submission 188328) | Soil and rhizosphere microbial communities from Laval, Canada - mgHPA (SPAdes) (version 2) | ecosystem: Environmental > Terrestrial > Deep subsurface > Rock core/Sediment | place: Laval...
CATCCCGCCTCCCCGATTCTTGGCCCGATCGTCCCCCCGATCGTCGGGCCGATCGCGGGCACACCACCCAGCGGACCGGCCGCGCGGACGCCTCGCCGGATCGCCTCGGCCACCGCCCGCGACGCCATCGCCTCGAGATCCCGCTGCGGCGCGTCGACCTCGCCGGTGGCGATCGCGAACACGGTGTCGCCGTCCCACATCGTATGCGCGGGCGTCACGGCGAGCGAGAGCCCCTCGTTCCCGGCCTGCGCGAGGAGCTGCGCCCGCTCCTTGGACAGCGCCGCGTTCGTGGCGACGACCGCGAGCGTGGTGTTCGCGCCGGGCCAGCGCTGGGGCTCGGCGTCCGGGTTGCGGTTCTCGGCGATCGGCGTGCCGTCCTCGTCCATCACGTCCCCGAGCGCGTTGACCGCGGCGAGTGCAGAGACCACGACCTGGCCTTCCTCGACCGCCGCGCTGCCCACGCCCCCCTTCCAGCACGCGGCCGGGTCCGGGTGCTTGGCGACCGTCGCGCCGGTCCCCGCCCCCACGCTCCCCTCCTCGACGTCGCGGTCCGAAGCCGCCTCGCAGGCGGCGTACCCCGCGGCCTCGTCCGGCCTGGCCGAGGCATCGCCGATCGCGAGATCGAACAGCACGGCCGCCGGCACGATCGGGACCCGCGCCACCCCCACGTCGAACCCGATCTCCCGTTCCTCGAGCCAGCGCACGACCCCGCCCGCCGCGGCCAGGCCGAACGCGCTCCCGCCGGTCAGCAGCACCGCGTGGATCTCGTCGACCGAGGTGCCCGGCCGGATCGCGTCGGTCTCGCGCGTCCCCGGCGCCCCGCCCTTCACGTCGACCGACCCGGTGGTCCCGGGCGGACACAGGACCACGGTGCACCCCGTGATCCCTGCGCGGTCGGTCGCGTGGCCGACCCTGATCCCCTCCACCCGCGTGATCACGACCGTGCCTCGCGCGCGCTCATGCGCTCCTCCGCCGGCTCCGACGCGGCTTGAGCACCTCGGCGGCGAACGACGTCAGCCGCCGGTTGAACTCGTCGTGCGCCTCCATCATCGGGAAGTGGCCTGCGCTCGGGATCACCTCGAGGCGGCCCTGAGGCAGTTCACCGGCGAGCGCGACCGAGGACGAGGGTGGCGTCATGCGATCCTGCTCGCCCACCAGGACCATCGCCGGCACGGCGATGTGCTTCACGGCGTGCCGGAGGTCCAGCTCCAACAGACCCGCGAGCCCGTCGGTCCAGACCTCGGACGGTGCCCGAGCGGCGAGACCGACCACGTAGCGGACGAGGTGGGGCGAGGCGTCGGGCCCGAACTGCGTCGCCCGGGCGATCAGCTGCGCGACGTCGGGCGGGCTCGATAGGACATACCGCCGGAGCCTGTTCACCCGTCCGGCCGCCTGCCGGAGCGAACCCAGCCGCGGCCGTAGCAGCTCGGTGATCGAGCCGAACGCGCCTCGAACGAGATCGCTCGCGGCCGACCCCACGAACACCACGCCCGCGACCGGATCCCCGAACAGCTTGGGCTGGGTTTCGGCCATCGCGAGGATCGACATCGCGCCCAAGCTGTGCCCGACCACCAGCACCGGCTTGTCACCGACCGCCCGGAGGACGGCCGCGAGGTCGTGACCGAACGCGAGCGGCGAGAGGTCGCCGCCCGCGGCCCGGGCGCTCCGGCCGTGCGAGCGGAAGTCGAACAGGACGCACCGGTAGCGGTCGGACAGCCCGGTCCACTGGTAGTGCCAGGTCGTCATGTCGAGGCTGAACCCGTGCACGAACACGATCGTCGGCTTGGAGGGATCGCCCGCGGCTCGCACGGCGAGCTCGGTGCCGTCGAAGGACCGGATCGGTCCGAGGTCCTCGGGCGGGAGCTCGGACAGGTGTTCGTCGGCTTCGGGGTCGGGCCGCCGCCGCGAGTTCAGCACGGTGCGACCGATCACACCGCCCGCGACCGCGCCGGCGGCGATGCCGGCGGTGACCAGGGCCGTGCGCTTGCGGCTCATCGGGGTCGTCCTTCCGCGGCCGGATACTCACGCGGGACGCGTCCGCCGATCCCGGTCGCGATGTGCCGCGCGATCGTGCCGGCACGCTCGGCGAGCTCCTCGACCGGGACGCGATCGGCGCCCTGGGTGCCGATCAACACCACCTCGTCGCCCGGCGCGATGGAGGCGTCGCCGCAGTCCACGAGGATCTGGTCCATCGTGATCGTCCCGACGACCGGATGGCGACCCCCACCGATCAGGACCTCGGCCCTGCCCCCGAGCTGCCTGGGGAACCCGTCGTCGTAGCCGACCGGCACAGTGGCGATCGTCGCGTCCCGCCCGAGCGCGTACCGGCCCCCGTACGAGAGCCGTTCACCTGCCGGCAGCCGCTTCACCATCGTCACGGCCGAACGCCACGACAGCGCCGGCCGCAGGCCGAAGGGGCCGGCGAGCCCGCCCCCGGGGTCGATCCCGTACACGGCCGCGCCCGGGCGCACCACGTCGAGGTGGGTCTGCGGGAGCCGGATCGTGGCGCCGCTGTTCGCCGTGTGCAGGACCCCGGGCGCGATCCCCACCGCCGCGAGCGCGTCGGCGGCCGCGCGGAACCGGGTCAGCTGCTCGAGGGTCCCCGCGTCGTCCAGCTCCGAGTCGGCGAAGTGCGTCCACAGGCCCTCGAGCTCGAGCCCGGCCTCGAGGATGCGCTGCGCGAACGTCGGGGCCTCCTCGGGCGGCCAGAGACCGACCCGATGCATCCCCGTGTCGAGCTTCAGGTGCACGCCCGCCGGACGGCCGAGCGCCCAAGCGGCCTCGGCCACGCCCGCCACGCCCTCGTCCGTGTACACGGTCGGCGTCAGTCCGCGCTCGAGGGCCTCCTTCTCCGAGCCGGGCGGGAACTCGGCCAGGACCAGGATCGGCGCGTCGATCCCGCGATCGCGCAGCCCGAGCCCCTCCTCGACGAGCGAGACCCCGAGCCTCGAGGCCCCCGCCTCGAGCGCCGCCCTCGCCACCTCGACGTCGCCGTGCCCGTACCCGTCGGCCTTCACGACGGCCATCAGCTCGGCCCCGGGCGGTCGGAGCAGCCGGACGTTGTGCGCGATCGCGTCGAGGTCGATCTCGGCGACCGTGGGACGGTACCGCGTCACCCGCCGACGACCTCTCGCATCACCGTCGGGACGCGTTCGAGCACGTCGGAGGCGGTCGTGCCGAACCCCCGCTCTTCGCCCGCGAGCGTCCCCGCGAGGCCGTGCACGAACGCGGCCGCCGAACCCCCGTCGAGCGGCGAACAACCCCGCGCGAGCAGGGCCGCGATCATCCCGGTCAGCACGTCGCCCGTCCCGCCGGTCGCGAGGACGGGACCGCCGGTCGGGTTGATCCGGACCGTGCCGTCGGGCGCCCCGACCAGCGTTCGACTGCCCTTCAGGAGCACGGTCGCCGAGGTCCGCGCCGCGAGCTCGCGGACGTGGCGAACGCGATCGGCCGCCACCTCGCCGGTCGAGACCCCCGCGACGCGCGCGAACTCGCCGGCGTGCGGCGTGAGGATCAGGTCGGCCTTGCGATCCGCGAGGTCCTCCGCGCGCCCCGCGAACGCGTTCAGGCCGTCGGCGTCCAAGACCACCGGTACCTCGCTCGAACGCACGAGCTCGCGGATCCACGCCGCCGTGCGCTCGTCGGTCGTCATCCCCGGCCCCACGGCGAGCGAGCCCGCCTGTCCGAGCACCTCGTCGAGGCGAGCGGAGCCGCCCGCCGCCGTCCCCGCCTCGGTCTCGGGGAGCGCGACGAACACGGCCTCGCGGACCGCTCCCTGCGTCACCGGCAGGATGCTCTCGGGGACCGCCACCGCGACCAGGCCGGCGCCGGCCCGGTACGCGGCGGTCCCGGCGAGCGCGACCGCCCCCGTCATCAGCCTCGAGCCGCCAACCACGACCGCGTACCCTGCCGAGCGCTTGTGCGTGTCGGGCTCGCGGGCCGGCAGCATCGCCGCGACGTCCTCGGCCTCGACCAGCACGAGGTCGCTGCGGATCAGATCCGTCGGGAACCCGATCTGCTCGACCTCGACGACGCCGGCATGCGTGGCTCCGGGCAGCAGGACCAACCCGGGCTTCGGAGCTCCGAACGTGACCGTGAGATCGGCTCGGACGGCCGAACCTTCCACGACACCGGTCTCCCCGTTCACCCCCGAGGGGATGTCGACGGCCACGAGCGGGACCGAGGACGCGGCGAGCGCCTCGATCGCCTGGGCGTACGAGCCCGCGGGGGCCCCGCGGAAGCCCGTCCCGAAGATCGCGTCGATCGCCACGTCGGCGCGCTCGAGCTCGCGTTCGAGCGCATCGGGCACGAACCCGCGACGCCGAACGGTCGTGGTCTCCAGCCGGGCGAGGTTGGTCCTCGCAGGGCCCGAGAGAGCGGCGTCCAGGAGCAGCGAGGTGGTCCGGACGCCCGCTCGATCCAGGTACCTGGCCGCGACCAGGCCGTCGCCACCGTTGTTGCCCTTGCCGCACACGACGACCGCGCGGCGCCCGTACGCGCCGCCGACCAGCCGGACGGCGGCGTCGGCGACCTCGCGGCCGGCGGCCTCCATCAGCGCGTCCGCGGGGGTCCCTCGCTGTTGGGTCGCGCGATCGAGCTCGGTCGCCTCCGCGGGGGTCAGGACGAACCTCATCCCGAGACCGTCACCGGCGTCGACCCGCACCTCATCCCGAGACCGCCACCGCGAACGCCACCGCGCTCGTCTTCTCGTGGGTGAACGTGATCAGCACAGCCGAGATCCCGAGCAGGTCCGCTCTGGCCTTGGCGTTGCCCTCGAGACGGACCGATGGGGCGCCCGAGGGCGCTCTCGTGACCGAGATGTCCTGCCAACGACGGCCCCGGTACCCGCCCAGCGCCTTGATCACGGCTTCGCGGGCCGCGAACCGTCCCGCGTAGGACTCGGCGGGGCGGGCCTTCGCGTCGCAGTACGCCCGCTCTTCGGGGGTGAACACGCGTTCGCGCATCGTCGGGTGCCGCCCCAGGGCGCGCTCCATCCGCTCGATCTCGCAGATGTCGACCCCGAGGCCGAGGATCTCCACGCCGCTAGGGTAGCCGCAGGGCGGCCCGCTGCTCGGCTACTCGACTGTGACGCTCTTGGCGAGGTTCCGAGGCTGGTCGACGTCGCACCCGCGCAGCTTGGCGACGTGGTAGGCGAGGAGCTGGAGCGGCGGCGTCACGACGACGGGCGCGAACAGCTCTGGCACCCGCGGGACGAACAGGACGTGGTCGGCGTGCTTGGAGATCTCCTCGTCCCCTTCGCTCGCGACCGCGATCACCCGCGCTCCGCGCGCTCGGACCTCCTGGATGTTCGATAGGACCTTGGGGTAGACGTGGCACTCGGTCGCGACCGCGACCACCGGCACCCCGTCCTCGACGAGCGCGATCGGTCCGTGCTTGAGCTCGCCGGCGGGATAGCCCTCGGCGTGAACGTACGAGAGCTCTTTCAGCTTCAGGGCGCCCTCGAGCGCGGCCGGGTAGCCGGTGTGACGGCCGATGAACAGCACGTCGCGGGCCCCGCGGATCTCCTCGGCGATCCCGAGGATCTGGTCCGACAGCGACAGCGTCCGCCGGACCTGCCCCGGGAGCTCGCGCATCCGGCTCACGATGTCGCCGATCTCGACCGGGAACATCGCGCCGCGGATCTGTGCCAGGTACAGGGCGACCAGGTGCAGCGCCGCCATCTGCGTCGCGAACGTCTTCGTCGCCGCCACACAGATCTCCGGGCCCGCGTGCGTATACATCACCGCGTCGGCCTCGCGGGCGAGCGACGAGCCGATCGTGTTCGTCACCGCGATCACCTTCGAGCCCTGCCGCGACGCGTGCCGGGCCGCTTCGAGCGTGTCGATCGTCTCCCCCGACTGGCTCACGGCGAGCGTGAGCGTGTCCGGGCCGAGCACCGGGTCCCGGTACCGGAACTCCGAGGCGATGTCCGTCTCGACCGGCACCCGCGTCCAGTGCTCGATCGCGTACTTCGCGACCAGGCCGGAATGGAACGCCGTCCCGCACGCGACGACGAACACCTTGTCGACCTCGCGCAGGACGTCGGTGTCGGTGTGCAGCTCGTCCAGCGCGAGCAGACCATGCTCGCTGACCCGGCCGACCAGCGTGTCCCGGATCGCCGAGGGTTGCTCGTGGATCTCCTTCAGCATGAAGTCGGGGAACCCGCCCTTCTGGGCTCTCGCCACGTCCCACTTCACCTCGAAGGGCTCCACCTCGACCTCGTTGCCGTCTAGGTCCGTGACGCGAACGATGTCGGCCCGCACCTCGGCCACCTGGTTCTCGTCGATCGGCAGGACGGTCCGCGTCTTCTGCAGCACGGCGGGGATGTCCGACGCGAGGATGTTCTCGCCGTCGCCGAGCCCGACGATCAGCGGCGAGGAGACGCGGACCCCGACGATGACGTCGGGATCGTCGAGCGCGAGGACGACGAGCGCGTACGCACCGTCGAGCTCGCGGACCGTGGCGCGAACGCGATCGGTCAGCGGCCCCTCCTTCTCCTCGATCAGGTGGGCGACGACCTCGGTATCGGTGTCCGAGTCCAGGACGTGCCCGCGCTTCTCGAGTCCGGAGCGCAGGTCGGTGAAGTTCTCGATGATCCCGTTGTGGATCACCGCGATGCGGCGCCGGCAGTCGAGGTGGGGGTGCGCGTTCCGGTCGGTCGGCGCGCCGTGGGTCGCCCACCGCGTGTGCCCGATGCCGATCGACCCCGGGACCGGGCCGACGACCTCGAGCGCGGCGTCGAGCTCGGACAGCTTTCCGGCTCGCTTCACGACCGAGAGGCCGCCATCGATCATGGCAACGCCGGCCGAGTCGTACCCGCGGTATTCGAGGCGTCGCAGACCCTCGAGGACGACGGGGAGCGCCTGGTCGGGGCCCACGTAGCCCACGATGCCGCACATGAAGTTCGAGGGTAGCAGGGGTGCCTTACTCGTCGAAAGGGGAGAAGTCCCTCACGCGAGGGCGGACGCGATGTGCTCGGCGACCGCATCCGCGTGCCTGCGGGCGAGCTCCTCGCTCTCGGCCTCGACCATCACGCGGACGAGGGGCTCGGTGCCCGATGCGCGGACGAGCACCCGCCCGGAGCCGTCCAGGGCCTCCTCGTTCGCGCGGACGGCGTCCCAGACCTCCCGGGCCTCGTCGAGCCGCTCCTTGTGCGCGACCTCGACGTTCACGAGCACCTGGGGGAAGCGGCGCATCGCAGCCGCGAGCTCGCCGACCGGGATGCCCCGGCGGGCCGCGAGCGACAGGAAGCGCGCCGCCGTGATCAGCCCGTCCCCCGTCGTGGCCTGGTCCCGGAAGATCACGTGGCCCGACTGCTCGCCGCCGAGCGCCACCTCGTGCTCCAGCATCTGTTCGAGGACGTACCGATCGCCGACCGGCGCCGAGATCACGTCGATGCCGTGGTCCTGCATCGCCCGGTGGAACCCGATGTTCGACATCACGGTCGCGACGACCGTGCCGCCGGTGAGCGTGCCGTCCTCCTGCATCGAGATCGCGCAGGCCGCGAGGACCTGGTCGCCGTCGATCACGTTCCCAGCGGCGTCGGCGAACAACGCGCGGTCGGCGTCACCGTCGTGCGCGACCCCGGCGTGGGCGCCGCGCGCCACGACCGCTTCCGCGACCACCTCGGGGTGGAGCGCGCCGCAGCCGACGTTGATGTTCGAGCCGTCCGGCTCGGCGTGGATCGCGATCACCTCGGCGCCCAGGCGTTCGAGCGCGGCGGGCGCGAACGAGGAGGCCGCGCCGTTCGCGCAGTCGACGACCACGCGCCTCCCGTCGAGGCGGGCCTGGGCGGCAGCCACCACGTGATCGAGGTAGCTCAAGCCGCCGGACGGCATCGGGAGCTCGCGCCCGGCCGGGACGCCCTCGCCACCCCCCTCCGCGATCTCCGCCTCGATCTCGTCCTCGAGGCGATCCGACAGCTTGAACCCGCGGAACCCGAAGAACTTGATCCCGTTGTCTTCGGGTGGGTTGTGCGAGGCGGAGATCACCACGCCGGACTCGACCTCGAGCTCGGTCGTGAGGTACGCCACTCCCGGCGTGGGAACGACGCCAGCGCGGATCGCGTTGCCCCCACCGGCGACGATGCCGTCCACGAGCGCGTCCTCGAGGACCGGGCCCGAGGCGCGGGTGTCGCGGCCGATCACGAACGTCGGCGGCACGTGACGGTCCCGGGCGAGCACCGTGACGGCCGAGCGTCCGATCGAACGCGCGAGCTCCGTGGTGAGGTCGCGTCCGAACACGCCTCGAACGCCGTCCGTGCCGAAGAGCCGCCCCATCGAGCGCGAAGGCTACCCGAAACCCTCCGGACCTAGTCCTCGGGCACCAGCTCGCGAAGCAGGCCCAGGACGCGACGTTCGATCTCGTCGCGGATCGGTCGGACCTCGGCGATCGGCTTGCCCGCGGGGTCCGGCAGGTCCCAGTCCAGGTATCGGGTCCCGGGGACCACCGGGCAGGCGTCACCGCACCCCATCGTGATCACGACGTCGACCTCACGGACGTCGTTCTCGCGGAGGCCCTTCGGCCGAGCCGTGGAGACGTCGAGCGCGCGCTCGGCCATCGCCTCGACCACGTTCGGGTGGATCGCGTCCGACGGCGTCGTCCCGGCCGACCGCGCGCGGACCCGGCCGCCGGCGTGGTGCTCGAGCAGCGCGGCCGCCATCTGGCTCCGCCCGGCGTTGTGCACGCAGACGAACAGGACCTCGGGAACGTCGTTCGGTTGGGGCATCGCCGTCATCCGGTCAGAGTCGGCGCGCCCGGACGATCGCCGCGTGCATGCCGTCCGCGACGTCGTGAGTGGGCTCGATCTCGATCTCGCCGAACCCCGCACCCTCCAAACCCGAGCGGCACTCGTCGAACGACAGCGCGCCGGCGATGCATCCGACGAGGCTCCCTCGCTCGGCCCGCGCCGCGGGCGAGAGGTCATCGGACGCCACGATGTCGCTGATCCCGATCCGGCCGCCCGGCTTGAGCACGCGACGCATCTCCTGGAACACCGCGAGCTTGTCTGCGGACAGGTTGATCACGCAGTTCGAGATGATCACGTCGACGCTCGCGTCCGGCAGCGGGACGTCCTCGATGTAGCCCTTGAGGAACTCGACGTTCTCGGCGCCCGCGTCGGTTGCGTTGCGCCGGGCGAGATCGAGCATCTCGTCGGTCATGTCGAGCCCGTACGCGTGGCCGGTCGACCCGACCCTTCGCGCCGAGAGCAGCACGTCGATCCCGCCGCCCGAACCCAGGTCGAGCACGGTCTCGCCCTCGCGCAGCTCGGCGACGGCAGTGGGATTCCCGCACCCGAGGCTCGCCAGGACCGCGGCATCGGGGAGCTCGGCTCGCTCGGCCGCCTGGTACAGCTCGGCACCCCAACCTCCGCTGTTCGTCGGACCACCACAGCATCCCGAGTCGCAACACCCGTCGCCGCCGTCCCGAACGTCGATCGCGACCTCGCGGTAGTGCTCGCGGACCTGCTCCCTGACCTCGCTCATGCCGTCGCTCCCTCCAGCTCGAAGATCCTCCCGAGGCGCGGCAGCACCTCGCGGTTCACGGCGTAGAACGCCCACACGCCTCGTTGCTCGCGTTCGAGCAGGCCGGCCTGCACGAGCTTCTTCAGGTGGAAGCTCACGGTCGGCTGCGACAGGCCGAGCTCGGGGGTGATGTCGCACACGCAGACCGGCTCGTCGGCGTTCGCCAACAGGTTGACGATCCGGACGCGCGCGGGGTCCGACAGCGCCTTGAAGACGGCGGCGGTCGCCTCGGCGTCCTTCTCGGACATCGCGGTCGCCCCCAGCGAGGAGCAACACGCCGCCGGCGCGCCGTCGAGCAGCTTCAGCTCACGCATCGCTGGCCTCCCGATAGAGATCGACGTTCATCGATAGCAGGCTAAGCGAGATATCGATGAACGTCAATGTCTTGGTTCTGCGAGAGACGTCCGCCTGCGACAATGCGCGCATGCCGGACCTCGTGAAGGTGCTCTCCGCCTCCTCGATCATGGAGGGCGAGATCGTGAAGGCCCGCCTCGAGGGCGAGGGGATCCCGGTGCTGCTCAAGGGCGGCGGGTCCGACCCCTACGGGATGGGTGTGGCCTACGTGTTCGTCCCTACGGAGTTCGAGGCGCAGGCGAGGCTGCTGCTCGAAGACACGAGCGACGAGACCACCTGATCGTTCTGTCGATCCGACGGGCGACCGGGATCAGCGCTTGGAGTACTGCGGGGCCTTGCGGGCCTTCTTGAGGCCGTACTTGCGACGCTCCTTCTCGCGAGGGTCCCGCGAGAGGTAGCCCTCTTTCTTCAGCACGGCCCGGAGCTCGGGGTCGAGCTCGATCAGGGCGCGGGCGATGCCGAGGCGGAGCGCGCCCGCCTGTCCCGAGACACCGCCGCCCTCGATCCGCGCGATCACGTCCAGGTCCTTGTCGCGTTCGGCAAGCCGGAGCGGCGCGGCGACGACCATGCGGTGGGCGCGCGTCGTGAAGTACTCGTCGAGCGTGCGGCCGTTGAGCTGGAACCCGCCGGTGCCGGGCACCAGGCGGACCCGGGCGATGGCCTCCTTGCGTCGTCCCGTCGCGGTCTGCACCACGCTACGTCTCCTTCTTCGTCGCGCGCTTCGCGGTCGTCTTCTTCGCGGTCGTCTTCTTCGCAGTGGTCTTCTTGGCCGCGGTGGCCTTCGCCGTCGTGCGCTTGGCGGTCGTTGCCTTGGCGGCGGTGCGCTTGGTGCGGCTGAAGATGATGGTGAGGCCGCGCTCGCGGGCCTGCAGCATGCGGGCCAGCATCTCGACCTTGTCCATCGCGTGGGCGCGGTAGACGAACTGCTCGACGGCCTT
>Ga0208890_1000046_pt1 | contig 10758 bp, 9 predicted proteins | sample SoimicmetaGmgHPA_FD_188328 | JGI IMG/M metagenome (GOLD analysis project Ga0208890, IMG submission 188328) | Soil and rhizosphere microbial communities from Laval, Canada - mgHPA (SPAdes) (version 2) | ecosystem: Environmental > Terrestrial > Deep subsurface > Rock core/Sediment | place: Laval...
GTCGGTGGTGAACACCGCGGTCTTGCTCCCGTCGTTCGCGAGCTTCACCGTGAAGGTGCCGGGCGCGGGCTTCTGGTTCGTGGCCGCGAGCTCGGGTGGTGGTTTCACCCACCGGTACGCCGTCGGCGGCGCGAGCCCGTCCAGGAGCGGTCGCCTCGCGAGAGGGCTGAGGAGCCCGGACCACAGCGCCGTCGCCGCGTAGACGACGGCGATCGCGAGACCCGCGCCGAGCGCCCGCGACCGAACCGTCACGGCAGGGGGTCGAGCCGCTCGATCGGGCTCGTCGCGTAGCGCGGCGGCCAGACCACGGCGTACTCGCCCGGTGCCTGCCACTGCCACACCACGCTGCTCGCGAGCACGTTCGCCCCGGCGGTCACCGTCCCGGGCTCCCCGAAACGCAACCCGCTGCCGTTCGGGAGCGAGCCCTGCGGCAGGTCGACCGCGTTCGCGGCCGTCGCGATCGCCGATGGTGTCGGCTGTGCGGCGGTCGAGAGCACGTCGTGCAGCAGCGCCCAGGCGCCCGAGAAGCCGGCGAGCGCCGCGGCGGTCATCTCGCCGCCGAAGCGTCGGGTGTAGGCGGCCCGTGCGCGTTCGAACAGCGCCCGGCCGTCGGGCGTGAGGCCCTCGACGTTCAGGGCGCCGGACGCGGGCTTGTCCGAGGCGAACAGCCCGACCGCGTCCTTCCCGAGCGTGGAGCCGAACGCCGGCATGCAGTAGCTCGAGGACGTCCCGATCCCCACGAGCACGTCGAGACCCTGCCGCACCATCTCGCGCCGCATCACGATCGCGTCGTGCAGGTACGCGGAGACGAACACGACGTCCGGCCGGCTCGCCGCCAGGTCGCGGACGAACGCGTGCATGTTCACGTCCCGCGGGTCGTAGCCGAACCTCCCGACCAGGTGGAGGTCGCGCACCGCGAGCTCGTCGAGCGCGCCCTCCGCCACCGCCCGCCCGTACGCGTCGTCCACGAGCGTGACCGCGTACCGGAGCTTCGACGGGTCGACGCCCAGCACGGGCGCGTACTCGTCCGCGACGAACGCGATCGCGTTCCGGCCCAGGATCGCGCCCGAGGGCGCGACCCGGAACACGAGCTCGCCGGCGCCGCGGCCGGTCATCTCACCCACCGCCCCCGTCTCCCAGAACAGCATGTCCCGGCGCGCGGACGCCTCGGCGGCCGGCTCCGAGATCGTGCTCCCGTAGCTCCCGAACACAAGTCGGACCCCGTCGTCGTGGAGCCGGGCGATCGCGCCGGGCGCGGCGTCCGCGCTCGGGGTGTCGACGGGGACGAGCTCGATCGGGCGGCCGCCCATGCCTCCGTCGGCGTTCACGAGCTGGACGGCGAGCCGCACACCGTCGAACTCGTCGACGCCCCCAGGCCCCTGGGCGCCCGAGAGCGGGTACACCGCGCCGATCCTGATCGGCTCGGGCGAGGAGGACGTGCACGAGACGCCGGCGAACATCGCGAGCGCGAGCACGAGCGCCGCCGCCCGCCTCATCGGAGCACCACCAGCGCGTTGGCGACCGCATGCGTCGCGGCGGGGACCGTCCAGGTCCCCGAGGCCCTCCGCTGCCACCCGAACAGCAGCCCGGCCCCCAGGTCGACGGGCAGCGCCGAGAGCCCGTACGCCGGCACGTGCACGAGCCCGAAGAGCACGGCGCAGCCCACGACGGCGGCGGCGGCCCCGAACGGTTCGAGCTGGGCATACGCGAGCCGGCGGAACAGCGCCTCCTCGGCCACCGCCGCCAGGAGCGAGAGCGGGAGGGCGGCCGCGCTCCATGGGAGCGGGACCGGCGAGCCCGAGACGCTCGCCGCCACGACGACCGCACCGCACCCCAACAGGAGGGCGAGACCCGGCGCCAGGTGTGGGCGCTTGCGTTCGAGCGGGACGGCGATCGAGGCCAGCCCGATCGTCAGGTACGAGGCGGCGAACAACGCGGTGCGCGTTCCCGTGGCGGCCTGCGCGAAGGGCCGCGCGACCAGCACCGCGACCCCGACGACCACCACGAGCGTCGCCGCCCACGTCTCCCGGGCCTCGCCGCCGGTGATCACGCGTTCGATGCGCGCGCTCAGGGCTCCACCTCGAACGCGACGACCGACACCACGCGGGGGTCGAACGGCGCGTGATCGCTCGCGACGAACTCGACCGTGATCCGATGCTCCCCGGGTGGGACGTCGGGGATCGTCTGTTCGAGGCCTTGGGTCATCGAGATCAGCGTGTCGTCCAAGATCACGTGCAGGTGTCCCTCGTCCGGAACGATGTGGGTGGTGGTCGCCGGGACGAGCTTGGCGCCCTGGAGCTTCACGCTGAGATCGACGCTGGAGCCGTGGACGACCTCGCCGACCGTCGGCGCGACGATCGCGAGCTTCGCGGTGCTGCTCGGGCGGTCGGAGGAGGGCGCCGTCGCGCCGGTCGCGCCGCTCCCTCCGTCGTCCGAGCCCCCGCAGGCGGACAGGACGAACGCCGTCGCGACGATCAGGGCGAGCTTCGGCATCCTCGGCACGGTCGAATCCTCTCATCCCTCGAACGATTGTCGGAACGACGCGGCGAGGACCTGCCCGGTCGCGGCATGGGCCGCGACGTCGAACGACCACGTCCCCGCGGTGAGGTCGATGTTCGCCGCGAAGTGCCCCGGGCCGAACCGCAGCAACTTCGGCTCGAAGGACGCGCCCTCGGGGGGCGTGATCGAGAGCGTCGCCGCGTGCAGCGGCAGCTCCTTCCCGTCCGCGTCGAACGCGGTCACGTGGACCTGGTTGGTTCGGCCCGGCTCGCCCGGGTCGACGTAGGCCTGGATCTGGAGCCCGCCCTCGAGCGTGATCGTGTACAGGGTCGGTTGGCCCGGGACCTTCGAGACGTCGACGTGCTGACCCGGCGTCGTCGGCGTCACCTGGAGCGGGACCTCGACGGAGCTCCCGCTCCCCTCGACGAGCACGGTCACGGTCCAGGTGCCGGGCTGCGCGAGCGCCGTCCCCTGTCCCCGCCACGACCCGTCCCTGCGCTCGAGCCGCAACGTCGAGCGCACGTCGGGCTGATCGGGCAGGTCGAAGGTGAGCGAGACCCTCCGCGCGTCCACGGGCTCGCCGCTGTCGTAGTCCGTGACATCGGCCACGAACGTGTTGGGACCTACGGTTCCGGGCGAGATCTCGAGCCGGACCCTCGTCGTCGTCGCGAAGTCCGCCCCCGTCACGACGAGCGGCCGAGCTCTCGGACCGGCCGGCTCCTCGTTCGGCTTGGGCGGAAGGCCCGTGAGGACGCCGGTCGCCAGGAGGACGGCCGCCGCGAGCGCCAGCTCGCCGCCCACCGTCCGGAGCATCGGCTGCGATCCCACGGATCCGTAGCGGGGGACGTTGCGGTAGCGGTTCAGCGCACCGAGACCGATGAGCGGGATCACGATCGCGACCTTCAGGGCGAGCGTCGTGCTGTAGTCGTCCCGGAACGGGTGGAGCCACCATGCCAAGCCGAGCTCGTTCCAGGATCGGAGCAGGCCCGACACGACGACGACGGCGAGCGCGACCCCCGCCAGCGTGGAGAACCGGCGGACCTGCGCCGGCTCGAGCCTTCGAAGCAAACCGAGGGAGAGCCACGCGAGGCCGCCGATCCACGCACCGACGCCCATGAAGTGGAGCCACTGCGCGAGGACCATCCACGCCGAGCCGGCGTGACCACCTGTGGCGCGCGCGAGCATCGCGCCGGCGGCCGTGACGGCGAGGGCCGCCAAGGTCGCCCGTCCGGGCCGAAGGACCGCGGCCAGCACGGCGATGCCCGTCACGCCGACGGCGACGGCCAGCAGGACGAACTTCCCCCCCGCTTCCGACGAGAGCAGCGTCCCGAGCGGCACGCCCACGGCCGCACGCTCGGCGAGCGTCATCAGCACCACGCCGGTCGCCGCGGACACCCAGCCGATCCCCAGCAGCCACGACCGGATGCTGGACGTTCCGAACGCGACGAGACCCGTCACGCCGGCGCCGAACAGGACCACGAGACCGAGGTACAGGAGCCAATGGCCGGCGACGGCCGCCGCGCTCGGGGGCTCGGTCTCGTCGACCCCACCGGTGAGGGGTCTGACCGCCTCCGGCGAGACGCCGACGCCGAACGAGAACGCGTTCGACGTGACGTGGCCGTCGGTGGCGGAGACCGTTCGCCACGTCACGGTATACACGCCGTCGGGCACCGGATCGAGCCGGACGCGTACCTCGCGGTCGGAGCCCGGAGCAAGCTCGGGCGGCCCCGTGGGCACGGGCGCGCCGGTGTCATCCAGGACGCCGATCGTGGTGAGCGAGAGGTCGGGTGGCTCGGTGAACGTCAGCGAGATCCGATCGGGCGCCGTCTCGAGCAGCTCGCCGTTCGAGGGATCGCTGGACTCGAGCGATGCATGTGCGAAGGCGGTCGTCGCGGCAAGGCTCAGCCAGATGCCGGCGACGAGCATCGCGGCGAGGGCGGGCGGGATCCGTTTCACGGTCCCTCCGTCACGAACTGTTCCATCGCGGTGACCCGCGGGTTGAACGGCCCGTGATCGGCCGCCACGAACTCGGCCTGCAGGGCGTGGGGTCCGGGCTCGAGCCCACCCAGGGGGACGCGCTGCTCCGTGCCGTACGTCATCGAGACGATCGCGCCGTCCACGAACAGGTGGATGTGGCCGGTGTCCGGCGAGAGCGTGGTGGACGAGCTCTGGACGATCCGACCGCCGTCGAGCCGCAACCGCACGTCCAGCGTGGTGCCGGTGACGACCTGGTTCGGCTTGGGCTCCACGAACGAGAGCGTGGCCGTGGACGCGGGGCGGATCGCCGCCGGCGGCGGCCAAAGGACGGAGGGCACCGCGATCGATGCCACGAACGCCACCGGCGCCAGGCCGACCAGGGCCCACCCGCCCCAGCGGGGCAGGCTCGGGAACCCACGACCGCGCAGCCGGCTGAGGCCGATCCAGCCGGTCACGAGGCCGAGCCCGAGCAGACCCGTGGAGACGGACTCGGGAACGCCACCCGCGTGCGCCAGCACGCCGGTCAGGCCTTCCTCCTCCTGGAAGCCACGAGCGCCCCGATCGCGACGATCAACCCGATCGCGCCGACGATGAGCCCGATCAACCCCAACGTCTTGGCACTCGATGCGTCGTCCGCCGCCGCGTTCGCGGCGGCCTGCACGTCCTCGACCAAGCCCGTCAGCCTGGGCACCTCTCGTTCGATGCGGGCTGCGAGCTCCCCGGTCGAGGGTTCTTGCTCTGGGAACTGGAGCGGCTGCGGGCTCTCGACCTCCTCGAACCCGCCTGGCCCCGGTGTGAAGGTCTCGTCGAAGTCCTCGCCGTCGATCGTCCCGAAGTAGTGGAACGTGTACTGGCCCGGCCGCGTCGGGATGAACCAGGCGCGATAGTCACCCGGCGTTCCGAACTCGCCCGGCTCGAAGAACGGCTCGATCGGGAACTGCTGGGTCTGATCGCCAAACGTGACCTCGAACGTCAGCGTGTCTCCCAGGTCGATCACGGGTTCGCCGTCGTGGACCAGGAGGATGAGCGCGCTGTTCAACTGGCCTGCGAGGACCGGCTCGGCCCCCCAACCCACTTCGATCTCGAGGTCGCCGACCTTCCGCCCCTCATGCGCGAGCGCGGGCGCCGCTCCGAGGAGCAGGAGTGTCAACGTGAGCGCCCCGGCGAACATCGCACGCATCGATCGTTTCCACATGACGAACCTCCAGACGTGTCCGGGCGCGGCCCGACGGGCACGCGGGGAACAGCGAGCGGGGAGGTTCAGGAGGAGGGCGGGGCTCGGACGTTGCCGACCGAGCCGGACGTGCTGCTGCCGGGACCCCACGATGCGCTCGCCAACGCCAGGACGGCTCCGGCCCGCGGAAGCTGGAGGCGGGGGAGGGCCGTCTCGGCGAGCTTGCTCGAGGTTCGCGCGAGCCACCGGAGGAACGCCGCGCCGGCGAGGGCGACCACGATCTGCACCGCCATGCCGATCACCAGGATGTGGTCGCTCGCCAGGTGTCGGAGCGGCGCGCCCGCCACGATCCGCTCGACGACCTCCAGTCCCCCGAACGCCAGGACCTGCACGAGGCCGAGCCGGCCGGCCAGTCGCGAGAAGCGCTCGGAGCCAGCCCGCGGCCCGGGTGCGAGCGCTCGGATCACCACGGCCGCCATCCCGGCGAGCGCCAGGACGAGTGCCGCCTCCGCCATCGTGGGTAGGTACTCGTGGCCCGTCCGCTGAAGGACGAACGCACGATGGTGTGGATCCGGGACGGCGATCAGGTAGGCGAGCACGTGACCGAGGACCAGGCCGGCCATGGCGAGCCCGAACGTCGGGAGTCCACGGAGCCTGGGTTCCTCACGCACGCGGCGTCCCTTCTCCTGCAGGAGCGTGCCTGATTGTACGCTTGCCCCCTGACAAGGGCAGCGGGGTGCGATGCGCGCGGAGGACGTTCGGACGGTCGGGGTCATCGGGTGCGGCCTCATGGGTTCGGGGATCTCCGAGGTCGTGGCTCGGGCGGGGCAGACCGCGGTCGTGCTCGAGACGAGCGACGAGCTGGTCGAGCGCGGCCGTCAACGGATCGAGACCTCGACGCTCCGCGCCGTCGAACGCGGGATGCTCGACGCCGAGGAGCGCACGGCGGCGCTCGGACGCATCTCCTTGACGACGGACGTGCAGGACCTGGCCGACGTCGACCTCGTGATCGAGGCCGCGACCGAGGATCACGACACGAAGGTCGGGATGTTCCGTCGCCTCGACGAGGTCACCAAGCCGGAGGTGATCCTCGCGAGCAACACGTCGTCGATCCCGATCGCGGACCTCGGCGCCGCGACGTCGCGTCCCGACAAGGTGCTCGGGATGCACTTCTTCAACCCGGTCCCCGTGATGGGGCTCATCGAGCTCGTCAGGGCGATCTCGAGTTCGGACGACACGATGGCGTTCGGACGTGCCTACGGCGTCGTGCTCGGCAAGACCACCGTCGAGTCGCGCGACCGCGCCGGCTTCATCGTGAACGCGCTGCTGATCCCGTACCTGAACGGCGCGATCAGGATGCTCGAGGACGGGTTCGCGACGCGCGAGGACATCGACACGGCGATCCACCTCGGCCTGAACCACCCGATGGGCCCGCTCCGGCTGATCGACCTGATCGGGCTCGACACCCATCTGTTCATCGCGAACGTGCTGTTCGAGGAGTTCAAGGAGCCGACGTTCGCGCCGCCGCCGCTGCTACGCCGGATGGTCACGGCCGGGCGTCTCGGCCGGAAGGTCGGCCGAGGCTTCTACGACTACGGAAGCTGAGCCGCCCCCCTACACTCGCGCCATGTCGGCCTGTCCCTCGTGCAGGAGCGAGAACGCGGAGGACGCTCGCTTCTGCTCGACGTGTGGCGCCCGTCTCGTCGCGGTTGCCGCACCCGTCCCACAGGTGCGCAAGATCGTCACGATCGTCTTCTGCGACGTCGTGGGATCGACCTCGCTCGCCGAAGGAATGGATGCCGAGACCTGGGGTCAGGTCATGGTCCGCTACTTCGAGGCGATGCGCGCGGCACTGGAACGCCACGGGGGCACGATCGAGAAGTTCATCGGAGACGCCGTGATGGCCGTGTTCGGCGTACCGCTCGCGCGCGAAGACGACGCTCTTCGAGCGGTACGGGCCGCCCAGGACATGCGAGTCGCTCTCGATGAACTGAACGAGGAGCTCGATGCCGAGTTCGCGGTCCGCATCCGGGCCCGTACCGGGATCCACACGGGCGAGATCGTCGCTGCGGCCCCGGCGGCCGAGCAGGCCCTTCCCCTCGGTGATGCCGCCAACACCGCAGCTCGCTTCGAGCAGGCCGCGGGATCGGGCGAGATCCTCCTCGGGGACCCCACGTACCGGCTCGTTCGCCACGCGGTTCGCGTGGAGCCGCTCCAGCCTCTTGAGCTGAAGGGCAAGGCCGATCCGGTGGCCGCATGGCGGCTCGTGGAGGTCGTCCCCGACGCGCCCGGGCTCGTTCGTCACCCGGATGTCCCGATCGTGGGTCGGGAGGCAGAGATCCAGGAACTTCGGAACGCCTTCGACCTCGTTGCGACGGAGCGGCGTTGTCAGATGGTGACGGTGATAGGCGAGGCTGGGGTTGGCAAGAGCCGCCTGATCCGGCGCTTCCGCGAAGAAGAACTCTCCGGGCAAGGAAGGGTCCTTCAAGGTCGATGTCGTCCATACGGTGAGACCGTCACGTTCGGGCCCCTCGCCGAGGCCCTCCTGCGAGCGGCCGGGATCGAGGACAACGATCCGACGGACGTCGGACGGCAGAAGCTCGACAGGTTGGTGTCGGGGGATCCGGATGAGGAGCGGATCGGGAACCTCGTTGCAGCGGCCGTCGGGCTCGCGCCGGGTGGCGCTTCAGCTGAGGAGGTCTCCTGGGCATTCCGCCGTCTCCTGTCATGGATGGCCGCGGGATCTCCCCTAGTCGTGGTCCTGGATGACCTGCAGTGGGCCGCTCCCGTCTTGCTCGATCTCGTGGAGCAGGTGGCGGAGGAGGTGACCGATGCTCAACTCCTCCTGCTCGGCATGGCGCGGCCCGATCTGCTGGGGGAGCGTCCGAGCTGGCCCGGGAGGCTGGTGCGACTCGGCGGGCTCACCCCTGAAGAGTGTTTGGCGCTCATCGGGCACGCCCTCGGAGATCTTCCGCTAGCGTCCGAGGTTGCCCGCAGCATCGCCGAGCCGGCCGGAGGCAATCCCCTCTTCCTCGAGGAGCTGGTCGCGATGCTGATCGAGGATGGGTCGCTCGAGCGCACAGATGACAGTTGGACGTCGACGCGTGATCTCGGTGACATCGACGTGCCTCCCACGATCGACGCGCTCCTGGCCGCCAGGCTCGAGCAGTTGCCGCGAGACGAAGGCATGGCGCTCGAGACGGCATCGGTGATCGGGCAGGTGTTCTCTTCGAATGCGGTCGCGGCGATGGCCGACGCGGCGGCGCGGTCTCGACTTCCGGTCGCCTTGGATGCGCTCGTCGCCCGTGACATCGTGCAGACCGCCTCCGAGTTGTTCGCTGGCGATCCCGCCCTGCGGTTCCGACACCTGCTGATCCGCGATGCAGCTTATCGCCGGCTCCCCAAGGCGAGCCGGTCCGACCTGCACGAGAGGTTCGCGGCCTGGCTCGAGGGCGAGATCGGCGAACGGATCGTGGGATCCGAGGAGATCATCGGCTACCACCTCGAACAGGCCTATCTCCTGCGGACGGAGCTTCGGCCAGGGAGCGAGGAGGACCGGGCGCTGGCATCCCGCGCAGCCCGACGACTCGCCTCCGCCGGGCGCCGCGCGATGGACCTGGGTGACGGCTTGGCGGCGTCCGGGTTGCTCGGCCGAGCCGTCGCTCTCGCCGGACTCGAGGAGACGACGGGGATCGGGTTCCAGTTGGAGTTGGCCATGGCGCTCGGGAGCTCGGGAGACCTCGCGGGAGCCGAGATGGCGCTCGATGCTGCCAAGGTGAGCGCCCAGGCGAAGGATCTCGTCGGGCTCGACGCGCGGATCGCGTTGGAGGACCTGCGCTTGCGGATGTCCATGCGTCCCTCCGGCGTGCCGGCGGAGATCACCCGGCGGGTACCTGGCTTGATCGCGATCCTCGAGCGAGAGGGTGACGACGCCGGGCTGGCGGCGGCATGGAACCTAGTAGCGGACGCCGAGATCACCGCGGTCACCATGGGCTCGGCGAACGCTACCTTGGAGCGGGCCCTGGGATACGCAGAACGAGCGCACGATGTCAGGCAGGCCTCGGACATCCGCAAATGGCTGATAGGAGCCGCGACGTGGGGACGGACACCTGTGCGAGACGCTCTGAAGCGCATCGGCGAGCTCGACGCCTCGTCGGGCGGGAACCCGTTGGTGCACGCGACCGCGATGTCGTTCGAAGGGTTGCTGTTCGCGATGCTCGGTCGCTTCGACGAGGGACGAAGTTCATGGCTCCAAGGGACCGAACTGCTGGAGGAACTCCATCAGACCGTTTGGGCAGCCGCGGGTGCGAACCAGGGCGGTCAGATCGAGTTGCTTGCCGGCGATCTCCGAGCCGCCGAGCGGATCCTGCACTCGGGATTCATGACGCTGGAGGCGATGGGCGAGCAGGCCTACCTATCGACCGTCGCTGGCCTGCTGGCTAAGGCGGTATTCGGCCAGGGGCGGATCGACGAGGCCGAGGGAATCTCACGGATAGGTGAACTCGCCTGCGACGAGGCGGACGTACAGGCTCAGGCGCTGTGGAGACAGACCCGTGCTCGTATCCTCGCGGTACGCGGCGATCTGGCTCATGTCGGTCAGGTAGGAGTTCAGGCGCACCACGTGCGCGAAGTCGCTGCCGGCCGCCGCGAGGGCGAAGAACGCCACACGCCAGCCGCGGCGCCTGCGTCCTGTCTTAGCACCAGAAGTCGGGCTGTCACCAGCGGTTTCGTCAGGAGAGGCCACGCCATCTCCGATCATGCCGCTGGCGCCGGTCACTCTCGTGACCCCCGGAGAGTAGCGACCAGCCGCGGCCCGAGCGCGCCCGGCGCGACAAAGAGCGCCGCCGGGCCGCCGGTGCGTTCCTTCGCGAGATCGAGCACCCGTCCGGCCCACGCGAGCGGCCGGCCAGCGGTGTCATAAACGGTGATGCCGGTGCGCCCGGCTTGGTCGGCCGGCAGCGCCGCGGACAGGACGTCGAACAATTGGGTCGCCGTTGCCGGGTCGCGTTGCGCGAGCTGGATGGCCGTCCGTGAGGCGATCACGCGGGCGGCCATCGCGCCGAGGGCCTCGGCGCTGCCGTCAAACTGGCGGCGGAATTCGGATTCGA
>Ga0208890_1000047_pt1 | contig 10382 bp, 9 predicted proteins | sample SoimicmetaGmgHPA_FD_188328 | JGI IMG/M metagenome (GOLD analysis project Ga0208890, IMG submission 188328) | Soil and rhizosphere microbial communities from Laval, Canada - mgHPA (SPAdes) (version 2) | ecosystem: Environmental > Terrestrial > Deep subsurface > Rock core/Sediment | place: Laval...
GAACATCGCCGAGTAGCCGACAAGCAGGAGCCCGAACCAGACGGCGAGCAGGATGAGTAGGGCGACCGGCGCGTAGAGCGCCATCACCCGATCGCGCATCGCGTAGTCGCGGCGCTCGCCCGCCCGCAGTCGGAACACGCGGCGGACCGTCACGAAGACGGCTCGGGACAGATGGGCCTGGAGCGCGCGGGGAACCAGGAAGGTCCGCACCATCGAGCGGATCATGATCAGGACCAGGGCGACGCCCGCGAGGAACAGGAGCACCCGGAGGACGATCACGTTCGGGCGAGCCTACCCTCTCACGGCCATTCCGCCGACCTGCGCCGCGAGGGCGGCCGGATCCGTGACGGGGAGCAGGCACTCGAAGCGCTCGCACACGTAGGCCGTGGCGCGCCCGTCCCGCTGCGGGCGGTCCCGAAGGAGCGCGACCGCGGCGCTCGAGGCCTCGTCACCGGGGGAGGACACGGCGAGGACATGGTTGGGGAGGAAGCGGGTGGTGGTGACCTCGGCGGCGAGGGCCAGGGTCTCCTCCGACCCGGGGTCGCCCACGATCGCCACCTCCTTGACGGCGGACAGGTACGCGTCGAGGGCCCCGAGCGCATGCCCGAATCCCGACGGCGCCCCCGCCATCGCGTCACGGACCAAGCGCAGGGCGCCCACGCCCGCCGCCTCATAGGAGGCCTCGCCCGTCAGGTGGGCGAGGCGCTGCAGGACGTCGGCCGAGGCGGAGTTGCCGCTCGGCCTGGCGTTGTCCGAGAGGTCCTTCTGACGGACCACCAGCGTCTCCGCGTCCCGTCCCGCCAGGAAGAAACCGCCGCGCCCCTCGTCGTGGAACAGACGAACCAGCTCGTCGGCCAGCGCTCGCGCCTGCTCGAACCATCGGAGCTCGAAGTTCGTCTCGTACAGGACGAGGCATGCGTCCGCCATTGCCGCGTGGTCGTCGGCGAACGCGGGTCCGCCGGCCCTCCCGTTCCGCCACGATCGCAGCAGTCGCCCCCGATCGTCCCGCAGGTGCGTGAGGACGAAGTCCGCGGCGCGGACGGCGGCATCCACGTAGTCGACCTCGCCGAACGCCCGCCCGGCCTCCGCCAGGGCGGCGATCGCCAGGCCGTTCCACGCAGTCAGGATCTTGTCGTCGGTCGCCGGGTGGGTTCGGCCCTCGCGGATCTCGAACAGCTCGGCCCTCGCCGTCTCGAACTCGGCGGCCAGCTCCTCGGGATCGAGCTCCGTCTCCGCGGCCACCGCCTCGAGCGCCAGCGGGCGCCACAGCACGTTCGTGCCTTCCCAGTTGCCGTCCGGCGTGGCCCCGAACGCGGTCGCGACGGCCTCGCCCGCGATCGCCACGAGCTCGTCCCAGGGCCAGACGAAGAACCTGCCCTCGACGCCCTCGCTGTCCGCGTCCTGGGAGGAGAAGAACGCCCCCTCGGCGTGCCGCAGCTCGCGGAGCAGGTACTCGCAGGTCTCGGTGGCGACGCGGCGGTAGCGCTCGAAGCCGGTCACCTGCCACGCGTGCACGTACAGACGGACCAGCAGCGCGTTGTCGTACAGCATCTTCTCGAAGTGTGGGACGTGCCATCGTTCGTCTGTCGAGTACCGATGGAAGCCGCCGCCTACCTGGTCGTACATCCCGCCGCCGGCCATCTTGTCCAGCGTGATCGTTAGCACGTCGAGCGCGTCGGGCGTCCCACGCAGGTGCATGCGCAGGCAGAACTCCAGGGCCATGGGTTGGGGGAACTTCGGCGCGCCGCCGAACCCTCCCCAACGCGGGTCGAACGCACGCCGGAGCCCGCCGAAGGCCGTCACGAGGATCGCCTCGGCGAGCGGCTGCGGGGAGGCACCGAGGCCGGTCGACCGCTCGATCGCCTCGGTGACCCTCGAGCTCTGCTGCTCGGCCTCGGAGCGGCGGTTGGCCCACACGTCCGCGATGGCCGACAGGACCGTCCGGAAGGCGGGGAGCCCATGGCGCGCCTCGTTCGGGTAGTAGGTGCCGGCGTAGAAGGGTTTGCCCTCCGGGGTCAGGAACGCGGTGAGGGGCCATCCGCCTCCGCCGGTCATCGCCTGGACGGCGTCCATGTAGATCGCGTCCAGGTCGGGGCGCTCCTCCCGGTCGACCTTGATCGAGACGAAGTGCCGGTTCATCAGCGCGGCGGTCTCGGCGTCCTCGAAGCTCTCGCGCTCCATGACGTGGCACCAATGACAGGCCGCGTAGCCGATCGAGAGCAGGATCGGCTTGTCCTCGTCACGAGCCCGCTCGAGCGCCTCCTCGCCCCACGGGTACCAGTCCACGGGGTTCTCGGCGTGCTGGAGCAGGTACGGGCTCGTCTGGTTCGCGAGGTGATTCATGGCTCGACGGCCAGTCTAAGCAGGCGTTCTCAGGTGGGACGCCCGACCCGGTGGCGCCGCGACTCGATCGAGCAGCCGAGGTCGCCCGCGGCGTATCGATCGTGCCGCCGGCTCCGGCCGCCAACGATCGCTGGGCGGTGGGCGACCCCAGGCTCTACTTCCCGAAGAAGGTCTCGTAGACCTTGATGGCGCCGGGCCCCAGGATCACGATGAACAAGGCTGGCAGGACCATGAAGATCATGGGGAACAGGAGCTTCAGCGGCACCTTCTGGGCCACCTCTTCCGCTCGCTGACGACGCTTCTGTCGAAGCTCGGTCGACTGAGCCCGCAGCACCTTCGCGACCCCAACGCCGTACTTGTCGGCCTGGATCATCGACAGCACGAACCCGTCCAGTTCCGGGACCTCGGTCCGGTCGTTGACGTGCCGAAGCGCCTCGGTCCTGCTCACGCCGATCTGCATCTCCTGGAGCATCCGGGCGATCTCCTCCGACAGCGGACCGGGAACGTTCTTGACCACCTGGGCGAGCGCGGCATCGAAGCCGAGGCCCGCCTCGACGCTGATCGTCAGGAGGTCCATCGTGTCGGGCATCGCCTTGCGGATCGCCTTCTGGCGCTTCGAGGCGCGGGAGGCGAGGCCCGCGCTCGGGAACGTGTACCCGAAGAGCGCGAACAGCGTGGCCGTCGCCACCGTAGCCACGAAGCCCGTGAACGGCAGCAACGGGGCCACCAGGATGCCGACCACCAGGCCGGCGATGCCGAGGATGATCTTGAACGCCACGATCCGCTCGGCCGTCATGGACGGGGGGTTCCCCGCAAGCTCGATCAGCCGGTTGGTGCGTCCGTACAGATCCAGGGGCGTGAGGCGGGTGATCGAGGAGACCACCTTGCCTGCAAACGGGAAGATGAGCCGCTCCAGGGCCGACGTTTTGAGTTGCTCCTGCCGGACATTCGCGATGCTGTCCGGCGTTGCCCCGACCTGTGTTTGCAGCACCGTCGCATATCGGCGTCGCGTGTTGAGCATCATGTCGACCACGACGCCGACCACGAAGATCGTCAAGAACGTCCCGATGAGCGCGAGCGCGAGCCACACCTGATTGTCAAACATCGATCCTCACGATCCTTGTCATCACGAAGATGCCCGCCCCCATGAGGGTCCCGCCGATGAGCAACAGGAGGCGACCGATCATGGTGGTGAACAGCGGGCTGACGTATTCGGGGTTCATGAGTGCGAGGTAGATGAAGATGCCGAACGGCAGCGCGGAGAGGATCGCGATGGAGAGTCGCCCCTCCGCCGACAGAACCCGTACCTGACGCTGGACGTAGGCGCGCTCGCGAACGGTGTTGGCCACGATGTCGAGCACCTCCGCCAGGTTTCCCCCCACTTGCCTCTGGATGTTCACGGCCATGACGGCCCACCGCATGTCCTCGCTTCCGACGCGGTCGGCCATCTCGATCATCGCGTCGTCGATCGACCGACCCAGGCGGATCTCCGACACCACCCGATGGAACTCGCTGGCCGACGGGTCTTTGATCTCGGCGGCCACCTGGTCGAGAGCCTGGAGGAAGCTGTGCCCCGCTCGGAGGGAGCTCGCCAGGATCGACATGACGTCGGGCAGCTGCTCGCCCATCTTGTTCTGCCGCTTCTTCCGAGAGCGCACCAGCCATGCGTACGGGATCAGGCTCGCGACGACGGCGATCATCAGGACGAAGATGATGTTCGTCAGCAGGAGGGCTCCGAGGACGCCGCCGGCGACGGCGCAAAGGACCGTGAACGCCGCGAACTCGCCGGCCTTCATGGGGAGCTCCGCCTGCTCGAGCATCGCTTCCAGTCGGCCGCCGAATCCGCCCGCCGTGGCCAGCCGATCTCCCGCCTCGGCCATCCCGGCGGGTATCCACGAGGTCTCCTTGGCCGACTTCTTCCCGCCTCGTCCCATCAGGGTGGCAAGGCTTCGTCGCTGCTGGCCCTTCGTCCTCGTCGACAAGAGCAGCACGGCCAGGAGGAACGTCGCGACGAAGGCCGCCCCCAACACGAGGGTCAGCCAGGCGTCGTTGCCGAATAGGTCTCGGGTCATGTGCGGGGACCCCCATCGGTCGCGAAGACCTCGACCGGAATCGAGATCCCCTGCTCGGCCAGGCGATCAACGAACCTCGGACGGAGGCCGGTTGCCTGAAGCTTCCCGCGGAACTTGCCGTCCTCGTCGATCCCGGCGCCGTAATCGAACAGGAATAGATCCTGGAGGCTGATGATTTCCCCCTCCATCCCCACGAGCTCCGTGACGTGGGTGATCCGGCGCACGCCGTCCTTCATGCGTGCCTGGTGGACCAACAGGTTGATGGCCGAGGCCATCTGTTCCCGGATCGCCCGGATCCCGAGGTCCATCCCGGCCATCAGCATCATCGTCTCCACACGGGACAGCGCGTCGCGCGGCGAGTTCGAGTGGACGGTCGTGATCGACCCGTCGTGGCCGGTGTTCATGGCCTGCATCATGTCCAGGGCCTCGCCGCCACGGACCTCGCCGACCACGATCCGGTCCGGCCGCATGCGCAGGGCGTTGCGGACCAGGTCGCGGATCGTGACCTCGCCGCGGCCCTCGATGTTCGGCGGTCGGTACTCCAGGCGCACCACGTGTGGCTGCTGGAGCCGGAGCTCCGCAGAGTCCTCGATCGTGATGATGCGCTCGTCGTCGGGCAGCAACGACGACAGCACGTTCAGCGTCGTCGTCTTCCCCGCGCCCGTCCCCCCGGAGACCAGGATGTTCAGGCGCCCGCGGACACAGGCGTCGAGGAGCTCGACGGTCTGCTTGGTGAGGGTCCCGAACGAGACCAGGTCCTCGGCCCCGTACGGGTCGGCGGAGAACTTCCGGATGGTCAGGCAGGCGCCGTCGATCGCGAGCGGTGGGATGACCGCGTTCACGCGCGAGCCGTCGGGCAGGCGCGCGTCCACGTACGGCGACGTCTCGTCGACCCGGCGACCGACCCTGGCTACGATCTTGTCGATGATCTGGCGGAGCTGAGCGTCGTCGTGGAACTTGGCGCCGGTCCAGTAGATCTTGCCGGCGCGCTCGACGTAGATGGAGTCCCAACTGTTCACCATGATCTCGGTGACGTCGGGGTCGCGGGCGAACGGCTCGAGCGGACCCAACCCCAGGACGCTGTCCCCGATCTGACGAACGATGACGAGCTTCTCCTGCGCGGACAGGGCCGACTCCTCCTCGTCCAACAGCTCTCGAAGGTGCTGCTGGACAAGGCCCTCGAGCTGGCTGTCGGAGAGCGCGGCGTCGTAGAGCCGGGGCCCGAGCGACTCCACGAGCCGCTCCTGGATCCGGTTCCGCGTCTCGGCGATCCGGGTCTGGGCGACCCGGTCGTTCGGTGTTGCGTTGGCAAGTCGATCTGCGAGCGACATGTCGTTGTCCTCCTACCGCTTGAAGAGGCGGCGCTTCCCCACCGAGGGCATCGGCGTGAGCTCGCCGCCCTTCTCGGCCGAGGGTGCACCGATGAACCGTGAGGCGAACCGGAAGATGCTGTCGGCGACCTCGGAGTCCGGCTCCTCCAGGACGACGGGCCGCCCCTTGTTCAGGCAGGTTGGCACGAGGCGGCTGGACGGGATCAGGGTGTCCACCTGGAGCTTCATGACCCGTTCCACGTCCTTGGGGTCCAGCCCGACCCTGCTGTCGGCTCGATTCAGGACGACTCGGAACCGTTCGCGTGGCACACCGATCGTGAGCAGGGTATCGAGCGCCTTCGAGAGGTGTTTGACGCCCACCACGTCGAGCATCGTCACGAGGCAGATGGCGTCCGACAGGTCGAAACAGGCCAGGGCGAGGTCCGTGTAGGCCGCCGAGGCGTCAACCACGACGAACGCGAAGTTCTCGCGCAGGGTCCGTAGGTACTTGCCGATGGCCTCTCCGCCCGGCGCTGGCGCGGAAGGATCGGCCACCGCACCGAAGCCCCACAGGTGCTCGTCCAGCTTCGTGCCGTTCGCGAACACGACCTCGCGGTCGACCCTCTCACCGAGGGCGAGCAGGTCCGCCATCTCCTTCGCAGGCTCGCGCCCGAAATACGAGAAGACGTCCCCCATGTTGACGTCGAGATCCGCCACCGCGGTCTCCTGCTTTGAGATGCCTGCCAGCGCGGCGGCCAGGTTCGTGGCCAGGAAGGTCTTCCCCACGCCGCCCTTGGAGGCGAACACCGAGATGATCGAGCCTCGATGCTTGGACGTGGCGGCCTTCTGCCCCCTCGCGTTGCTGACGTTCTCCGCCCACAGGATGGCCCGCTCCACGGCATCGCGAAGCTCCTCGCCTCCGCGGGTCAGGTCCACCACGTCCCGGATCCCGGCACGCATGGCGGCAGGAAGCAGCCCATTCCAGGACTTGTCCCGGACGACGACGACCGCGGTCATCGGGGCGGCCCGGCCCACGAACTCGGCCAGGCCGAGCGCGTCTGCCTCCCTCACCTCTGGGGACACGACGAGGACGTGGGCGGAGTGATCGCTCTCCACGAGGATCTCCTCGGCCGCGACGACGCTCTGCACCCAGCCGACCGCGTCGTCCTCGACCTCCAGCGACCGAGCGAGCGCCGCCCGGAACGACTGGGGCGTCCCCACCGCGATGACTTGTTGCTGGATCACTGCACCACCTCGGCGAAGGTGATCGGCTCCATGGGCTGGCCACTCTCGTCTGGTGGCAGGAGGCCGAACCACACGCTCCCCGACTCCATCGAGAAGACGAAGTGCTGCGCGTCCTCGGGCGTGAGAGCAACGGTGACCGCAAGCGAGCCGGGAAGCTGCTCGCCGGCCGTCGCCTCGTCGCTGCCGAACGTGGCGCTCGCGAGCGGACGGAACACCGCCAACAGCTCGGCGGTGGGAACGAGGACAACGGTGGTGGTCTCCCTCTCCGCGCCCTTGGTCGGAGCGTCCCTGAAGGTCGAGTAGATCGTCACATGGTCGCCGGTGTTGATCGCACCCGCGACTCCCCGTGGAGCATCCAGCGACACGGTGATCGCCTCCATGCCCTTCGGGATGGCCAGGGCCCCACCCGGCACGTTTCCTGAGATGCGAGCGCCCGGGATCTGCTCGCCGGCGAGGATGGCCACGCTGTTGCTCTTGCCCGCCAGCTGGTCGAGCGAGGTGACGGCGCCGTCGACGACAACGCTCTCCGGGACCTGGATGATCTTGAACTGGTCGTCCTTGATCAGCTGGTCCAGGTCTGTCCTGGCCGGGACGTCCACCTTGGAGACGACGACCTGAGCCATCGTCCCACCGGTCTTCGCCTCTTCCTGGACGCCTCGGGAGTACATGAACACCCCTGCGGTCGCCAGCGTCGCCAGGATCAACGCCAGGAACACGACGAGCCCTCTACCCTTCATGACAGATCCCCCTATGTCTTCTCGCTTAGGTCGTTTTCGGCCGCCGGTCGGCAGAGCTTTAGTCGATCAGCCGAACTGTCGGGGAGCCGTTGGGCCCCCCTCCTTCCCCATCTCGCTCCCCTTCCACAAGTTCTCGATGTAGAAACCCCCGAACCTGATGACCGGGTAGGACGCGTTCGGATTCCCGTACCTCGGCCCCTTCACTCGCATCGGAACACCGCCTTGATGGTCGGGGTCACGGTCACGTCGTTCCAGAACGGGATGTTGATGTTGAGCGATTGCTCCCACGAGACCTGCACGTCCTCGCCTCGGTCAGCGTCGGTGCACCCGTCCGGGGCGGGGCCTCCGCCGAGGATCTGGACGTCGGCGCTTGGGTCCGACGGTTGGTACGGCTCGGCGGCATGGTCGATCGCCGTCTGGATGTCGCACTGGCTGGTGGAGGCGACCGCGGCGCATCGGGCGCCCTCCCTGGCCGCGCCCTGGAACACCTGGTACTGGCTCCACACCCGGCCGAATTCGAGAACACCGAACAGGAGCAAAGCGAGAACCGGCAGGATGAGGGCGAACTCGACCGCCGCCGCGCCCTCCTCCCGCGAGATGCGATCCCTCATAAACGTCATGATCGCGAACCTTCCTCCGGGATGCCTTCGGTGACCGACTTCAGTCGGCCCCTCACTCTCCCCGACCCTGAGAGTGAGCGGCCGACGAGGCCTCTCTTCGATGCGTCAGCGCGGCGCGACGCCGCCGAGGGTGGTTGCTCCCCTCGTGAACACTGCGGCGATCGCGGTGCCGAGGGCGATGGCCGCCGCGATGATCGCGTTTGCCATCGGTGGCCGACTTCTGTCGGCCCCTCACTCTCCCCGACCGTGAGAGTGAGCGGCCGACGAGGCCGCTCTTCGATGCTTAGCTCGGTGCGACGCCGCCGAGGGTGGTTGCCCCCCTCGTGAACACTGCAGCGATCGCGGTGCCGAGGGCGATGGCCGCCGCGATGATCGCGAGAGCGATCAGAACAAGCAGGAGCGCGTACTCCGTGGCGACCGCACCATCCTCCCCCCTCACCTTGCCGCGCAGGTCCGCCATCAGCGTCTGCGCCCCAACGTAGAGTGCGAGGAACATTCGTTCACCTCCTTCCACTCAGACCCGGCGCCGAATGTTCCTGCGCCGCTTTATCTCTGCTCCTTTATCGGTTAGGTAGGGGAGGGGCTTGAGGCCTCGGCATCCCGGCTTCCACTGGCTCCGCGTATGAAGTTCTACGTAGGACGGGGGTAGCCGCTTCAGTCACCCCCATGGTCTGCCGATGACGCCCTCGTATGGCCGGCCCAACGTCCGCGATCGCCCATGCACCGACCGGTGCGCCTCGGCTTCGCGCCTCGGTCCTCGCGAGGATCCGGCTCTCGCATGTCTGGGCGGCGAGCGGGATCGTGATCCCGGTCATCGTGATCGCGGGGACACCGCTCGCCGTGAACGATCTGGCGTACCACCTCCGTGCCGGCGACATCATGTTCGACACGCACGCGGTCCTTCGGACGGACGTCTTCTCGGCCGTGGCGTACGGCAAGCCCTGGCTCAACCAGCAGTGGCTGGCTCAGATCGTCCTGGCGACGGCCTTCCGGCTCGGCGGGTGGTTCGGTCTGGTCGCGCTCCGCGCTCTCCTGGGGAGCCTCGTCCTCTCGTTCGTGTTCCTCGCCTGTCGTGCCGCTGGTGCGGCCACCAAACGCGCGGCATGGCTCACGCTGGCCAGCGGCGTCATTCTGATGGGGGGGTTCACGCTTCGACCGCAACTCCTCGGGATGGGCTGCTTCGCGATGACGGCCTGGCTGGTGGCACGTCGCCGAACGCATCCCGAGGGGGTATGGATCGTGATCCCGATCACCATCCTGTGGGCCAACCTGCACGGGAGCTTCTTCTTGGCCCCTCTGCTGCTCGGACTTGGGTGGGTCGAGGACCGTTGGGTGCGAGGACGCGGAGCGCGCACGTTGCTCTTGGCCGGCCTCGGCAGCCTCCTCGCGACGACCGTGACCCCGTACGGCTACCGGGTGTGGTCCTACGCCGCCGGCCTGGCGACGAACCCTGTCATCCGGAGAACGATCACGGAGTGGCAGCCCCCCAGCATCGGGGTGTACACGGGGGCCGCGTTCTTCCTGTCGGTCGTCGTGGTGGCGGCGCTGCTGATCGCCAGGGCGCGCCGACCCGTTCCGTGGGGGTCGCTGCTGTCCCTCGTGGTGTTCCTGGCGATCGCCCTGGCCGCGATCCGCGGCGTGTACTGGTGGGCCATGGCGGCGCCGATCGTCCTCGCCGGCGTGCTGGAAAACGGGCCGGCGCCCACCGAACGCCGGGACCCCGCCCGTGTCCTCAACGCCGCGATCGTCGGCCTGCTGGCGTTGGCCGTCATCGGAAGCATGATCCGGTGGATGCCCTACACCGGACCGGGCATGCCGACGGGAGGCAGGCTCGCCTTTGCTCCGGTCGGGATCACGCGGGAGCTGCAGCGCAAGCTGGGGCCGGGGGAGGTCGTGTTCAACGCGCAGAAGTGGGGCTCGTGGCTCGAGTTCGAGTTCCCGCGGAGCCCGGTGATCGTCGATTCGCTCATCGAGGTCATCCCGCCGAGCGTCTGGTGGAAGTACTACGCCGTCTCGAGCGGCGTCGAGGGTTGGCAGGCGACCCTGGATGCCTGG
>Ga0208890_1000048_pt1 | contig 10336 bp, 6 predicted proteins | sample SoimicmetaGmgHPA_FD_188328 | JGI IMG/M metagenome (GOLD analysis project Ga0208890, IMG submission 188328) | Soil and rhizosphere microbial communities from Laval, Canada - mgHPA (SPAdes) (version 2) | ecosystem: Environmental > Terrestrial > Deep subsurface > Rock core/Sediment | place: Laval...
GGAGCCACTCCCCCGTTCCCGGCTTGCACGCCAGCTCCGGCAGGCCGTCGAGCGCGAGGTTCACCTTGCCGGAGGAGCCGCGGTACTTGTAGCGGAGCACCTCCTCGCGGAACGACGGCTCGAGCACGCCGTCCTCGAGCAAGTGGATGAACGTCTGCCGCGAATCGAGCGAGGACATCACGACGTCGGCCGCGATCTCCTCGCCCGAGGCCAGCACCACGCCGCTCGCGCGGGTGCCGTCGGTCCGCACGTGCGCGACCGGCGCCTCCGTGCGGATCGTGACGCCGGCGGCGAGCGCGGCCTCGGCGATCGCGTACGCGATCGCACCGGTCCCGCCGCGCGGCACGCCCCACGCGCGGAACGCGCCGTCGATCTCGCCCATGTAGTGGTGGAGCAGCACGTACGCGGTGCCGGGCGAGCGGACGCCCTGGAACGTCCCGATGATCCCGGACGCCGACATCGTCGCGATGAGCGGGTCGGTCTCGAACCATTGCTGCAGGAACTCCGTCGCGCTCATCGTCATGAGCTGGACGAACGTGGACTGGAGGCGCTCAGGGAGGTCTCGGAAGGTCTTGGCGAGGCCCACGACCGGCATCCAATCGAACGGGTTGAACGCGCCCGGATCCGGCGGGACGACCGACAGGATCGGCTTGATGAACCGCGCCATGTCGGCCATCAGCAGCCCGTACTCCTCGTAGGCCTCGGCGTCGCTCTTGGACCACCGGCGGAGCTCGCGGATCGTCCTGCCGTGGTCGTTCACCCGCCACAGGGAGTCGTCGTCGAGCGGGGTGATCGTGCCGTCGAGCGGCAGGATCTCGAGCCCGTGCTTGGGGAGCTCGAGCTCGCGGATGATCTCCGGACGGAGCAGCGACACGACGTAGGAGAACTCGCTGAAGCGGAAGCCCGGGAAGACCTCCTCGGTGACCGCGGCGCCGCCCAGCACGTGCCGGCGTTCGAGCACGAGGACGGTGCGTCCGGCGCGGGCCAGGTACGCGGCCGCGGTGAGGCCGTTGTGTCCTCCCCCGATGATGACGGCGTCGAATCGGTTCGCCACGGGCGCCATCGTAGGGGCGGGGTGCGGGGCGGACCAAGCGCCTCTTGACTGCAGGTCAGCCCTCGTCCGAGCGGCGCCGCTAGGCTACGGCCGGTCACGAACCATCGAGGAGGATCCCTGGTGAGCGTCGGCACCGCGTTCCACCCGCGCACCTCGGCGCTGAACTCCACGATGGCATGGGGCGAGTGGTCCGGATACTTCGCGGCCGCCGTCTATGCCGACTTCCACGACATCGAATACAACGCGATCCGCGAGCAGGCCGCGCTGATCGACGTCACTCCTTTGTACAAGTACGAGATCACCGGGCCCGACGCCGCCAGGCTGGTCGACCGCGTCGTGACGCGCGACGTCTCGAAGCTCAAGGTCGACCGCGTCGCCTACACGCCGTGGTGCAACGAGGACGGCAAGGTCGTCGACGACGGGACCGTCGCCCGCCGGGGCGAGACCGAGTTCTTCTGGACGGCGGCCGACCCCTGCTACCGGTGGTTCACGATGAACGCGGCCGGGCTCGACGTGCGGATCGACGACGTGTCTGAGGAGGTCGCGGCCGTCGCCCTGCAGGGTCCCCGCTCGCGCGACGTCCTCGAGGGCGCCAGCCGTCGGGACTGGGCGGACCTGCACTACTTCGGCCAGCGTCGTGCCGAGATCGCGGGGGTCGACGTCCATGTCTCGCGCACCGGGTACACCGGCGACCTCGGCTACGAGATCTGGGTCGACGCCGGGTCGGCGACGGACGTGTGGGACGCGCTGTGGGAGGCCGGCGAGCCGCACGGCATCCGTCCCGCCGGCATCCGCGCGCTCGATGTCGCGCGCGTCGAGGCCGGCCTGATCCTGATCGAGGCCGAGTACACGAGCGCCCGTCACGCGATCAGCCCCGAGCAGCACTACTCGCCGTTCGAGATCGGCCTCGGCGCGTTCGTCGACCTCGCGAAGCCCGCGTTCGTCGGCCGGCACGCCCTCGAGCTCGAGCGCGACCGGGGTGGGCCCGATCGGCGCCTGGTCGGCCTCGACCTCGAGTGGGCCGGGATCGAGGCGATGTTCGCGCGCCACGACCTGCCGCCCCTGGTCTCGGCCCTCGTGCACCGTGACCCGGTCCCGGTCTACAAGGACGGGCAGCAGGTCGGCCGTGCGACCAGCGTGACCTGGGGCCCGACGATCAAGAAGATGGTGGGGTTCGGCTCGCTGACGCCCCCGCTGGCCGAGCCCGGGACGCGGGTCTCGGTCGAGTGGACCGTGGAGGGCGAGCGGGGCAAGGTGGCGGCGACCGTCGTCCCCCTGCCGTTCCTGGACCTGCCCCGCAAGCGCGCGTAGGCGAACCCCACGCCCGACGAGGCCGAACCCGTCTGGGATGATTCGACCACCGATGCGCTCCCGACGTGTGCTCGTGCTGCTCGCGCTCACGGGCGGCGTCATCGCCTTCGTGCTCGTGGCGACCGGGAGCCTGATCGCCGGCTCGCTCGCGGGGCTCCTGGTCCTCGGCGTCTGCCTCTTCGCGATCCGGCCCCGCGTGCGCGAGGACCCGGATCGCCGGCGCTTCCTCGCCCTCATGGGCGGTCTCGGTCTCGCGGCGGTGGCCGCGGGCGGCGCGGCCGGCGCCGTCGTCCGGCGGCTCACGCGCCCCGACCCTCGTCCGGCGCTGGAGGCGATGGCCTCGGACCTCGGTTCCGAGTACCTCGAGCTGGTGACCCGCTCGTACAACGCAGAGCGCCTGGGCGACCTGCAGCTGCTGGTCACGCCCTACTCGAGCTCCAACTATCCGCAGGAATCGCTGTCGCTCGCGCCGAACGACCCGCGCTCGAGCCATGCGGTCACGTGGATGTACGGCGAGCGCGTCCCGATCGTTGTCTGGTCGCCGGGCAGCATCGAACCGCAGGACCACACGGAGCGCGTCACGCTGGCGGATCTCGCGCCCACGACCGCGCGGCTGATCGGGTTCGACGAGTTCCGGGCGGCGGACGGGGTGGCGCTCCCGGGGATCCCGTCGGTCACGCCGCCGGTGCAGCCGCGCGTCGTCGTCACGCTCGTGATCGACGGTGGCGGGTGGAACGTCCTCCGTCGCTGGCCCGACGCGTGGCCGAACCTCGAGCGGCTGATGCGCGAGGGCGCGACGTACCGCAACGCGATCTCGGGCTCGTTCCCCGCGGTCACGGCCTCGACCCACGCCACGATCGGCACCGGCGCCTTCCCCCGCACGCACGGGATCACCGGCCACAACGTTCGGCGGGACGGCGGGCCCGTGAAGGCGTGGGGCGAGGCCGGGAACATCGACCCGACCTTCCTGCTCGAACCCACGCTCGCCGACCGCTGGACCGAGTGGACCGAGGATCGAGCGTGGGTCGGCGAGATCGGCTACCAGGTGTGGCACGTCGGGATGCTCGGCCGTGGCGGGCGCCCGATGGGCGAGGCCCCGGTCGGCGTGTTCTGGGACGAGGACGACGGCGGCGGGTGGCGGCCCCATCACCCAGGTCTGTACCGCCTCCCGACGACGACCCCCGGACTCGAACGGCTCGACGAGCTGAGCGCCGGGTGGGAGCCGCCCGCGCCGTCCCCGTACGACCCCACCGGCAAGAAGGCGATGTGCTGCTTCCCGCCGGTCGTGCACTACCAGGGCGAGCTGATCCGCGCCACCTTCGACTCCGAGCCGATCGGGCACGACGAGGTCGCGGACCTCCTCTACCTCAACTTCAAGGCGCCCGACTACGCTGGCCACGTCTACAACATGGACGACCCGCGCCAGGCCGAGGTGCTCGGCGCCGTCGACGAGGAGATCGGCCGGCTCGCCGACCTGCTGGCCGAGCGGTTCGGGGACGGCCGGAGCGTGCTGCTCGTGACGGCCGACCACGGTCAGTGCCCCGAGATCGACGCGAACGGCGGCGTGCGGATCGATCCGATCCAGCTCGAGGAGGACCTGAACGAGCAGTTCGGGACCAGCGTGTTCGGGCTCGTCCAGATGGTCGCGCCGTCCGAGGTCTACCTGAACCCGAAGGCGCTCACGGACTCGGGGCTGTCCGCCGAGGACGTGGCGACGTTCCTCGCCGACTACCGCTACGGCGACAACATCGGCCCGTACATCCGGCCGGCGGCGGTCCGGCGAGACCGGCTGCGCGAACGGTCGTTCGCGGCGGTGCTCCCCGCCTCGTACATCGCCGAGCTCGCGGGCACGGACCTCGCGCGGTTCGGCGCGACCGCGTACGACGACGCGGATCCCGAGGGGATGCCCGTCGTCACCTGGTAGCTCACACGCCCGGTGATAGGGTTCGGCGCACGGCCACGCACGGAACCACGCACGCGCCGGCCATCCACGAGCCGCCACGAGATGAGCCGAGAGATGGGACGGAGGATCGGGATGCCACACCGTCTGTCGCAGAGCCTGCAGCGCATCTTGGAGATCGAGGAGCCCCTCCGGCGCTTCTTCTACGAGAGCCGCTACGCGAACCGCGACCCGGCCGACCCGGCGAACTGCGACTTCGTCGCCGGCAACCCGCAGGAGATGGTGCTCCCCGAGTACGTCGAATCGCTGCAGCGCTGGACCGTGCCGCAGGACAAGGACTGGTACGCGTACAAGTTCAACGAACCGTACGCACAGGAGGCCGCCGCCGATGGTCTCCGCGAGCGACGCGGCGTGGACTTCGAGGCGGAGGACATCCTGGTGACCGACGGCGCGTTCGCCGGCCTCAACCTGTGCATCCGAACGGTGACCGACCCCGGCGACGAGGTGATCTTCCTCACGCCCCCGTGGTTCTTCTACGAGGCGATCATCCTGGGCGGGCAGGCCAACCCCGTACGGGTCCCGGTGAACTACGAGACGTGGGACCTCGACCTGGACGCGATCGAGGCCGCGATCACCCCGCGCACCTCGGCGATCATCGTGAACTCGCCCAACAACCCGAGCGGCAAGATCTACCCGCCCGAGACCCTGCGGGCCCTGGCCGACGTGCTGACCGCCGGCTCCGAACGGATCGGGCACCCGATCTACCTGATTTCGGACGAGGCATACTCGCGGATCGTCTTCGACGACCGGTCGTTCACGAGCCCGACCGAGTCCTACGCGAACTCGTTCCTGGTCTACACCTACGCCAAGCAGCTGCTCACGCCCGGGCAGCGGGTCGGATACATCGCCCTGCCACCCGAGATGCCCGACCGTCCCGAGATGCGCGAGGCGCTGCAGCTCGGTCAGCTCACGTACGGAGGGCACGCGGCCCCGACCAACGTCCTGCAGCGCGCGATGGGCGATCTCGAGGGGATGAGCGTGGACGTCAAGGCCCTGCAGCGGCGCCGGGACCGCGTCGTGGAGGCGCTCCGCTCCTACGGCTACGACCTCCACTCGCCCGAGGGCACGTTCTATCTCCTGCCGACGAGTCCGGACCCGGACGACGTCGCGTTCGTCGAGCGACTCGCCGAGGACAAGGTGTTCGTCCTGCCCGGGACCGTCGTCGAGATGCCCGGGCGCTTCCGCATCTCGATCACCGGGAACGACGAGATGACGGAGCGGGCGCTCCCGATCTTCGAACGGGCGGCGAAGGCCTAGGCCCTCGGTGCCGGTCGAGCTCACCGAGAGCGACCGGGCCCTCCTGCGGGGCGAGCGGGGCGAGGCCGCCGCGCTCGCGATGCGCATCGTCGTCGAGATGGCCGGCGTAAGCGCCGCCGAGCGGCTGATCGACGTGGCCTCGGCGCATGTCGACGGGTGCCTGTACCACGGGATCGCGGGGCTCGAGTTCGCCGAGCGCCTGGTCGCCGGCGGCGCCCGGGTCGCGGTGCCCACCACGCTGAACGTCGGCGCCCTCGACCTGCTGCATCCCGACCGGTACCGCAGCGACCCCGGGATGGCCGCGAGCGCCCGTCGACAGATGGACGCCTACGTCGCGATGGGCTGCCGGCCCACGTGGACCTGCGCGCCGTACCAGCTGCCGGAGCGTCCGGCGTTCGGGCAGCACGTCGCGTGGGCCGAATCCAACGCGATCGTGTTCTGCAACTCGGTGCTCGGCGCTCGGACCGACCGATACGGCGACTTCATCGACATCTGCGCCGCGTTGACGGGCCGGGTGCCGTTCGCCGGGCTGCATCGCGACGAGGCACGGCGGGCGGGCCTCGTGGTGACGCTCGAAGAGATCTCGGAGCGGCTGCTCGCCTCGGACGCGCTCTATCCGGTGCTCGGGCACGCGCTCGGCCGCGAGGTCGGGAGCGAGGTCGCCGCGATCGTCGGCCTGCCCGCGGACACGTCGGAGGACCGGATGAAGGCGCTCGGAGCGGCGGCCGCTTCCTCGGGCTCGGTGGCGATGGTCCACGCGGTCGGCATCACACCCGAGGCGCCGACACTGGAGGCCGCAACCGGGGGCGAGGAGGTTCGCGAGCTCCGGGTGACGATGGGCCGACTCCGGGCGTCCCGAGCTGAGCTGAGCACCGTCGCCCCCGACCGGCTCGGCGCGGTCAGCGTCGGGACACCGCACGCCTCGCTCACCGAGCTCGAACGGCTGGCCGGGCTCCTGGGGACGGACGAGGTCGCGGTACCCCTCTACGTGAACGCTGGACGAGACGTGCTGGCCGAGGCCGAGGGTGGAGGGGTCGTGCCACTGCTCGAGTCGCTGGGTGTTCGGGTCGTCTCCGACACCTGCACCTACATCTCCCCCGTCATGGACGAGGTGAACGGCTCCGTCATGACCGACTCCGCGAAGTGGGCCTGGTACGCCCCGGCGAACCTCGGCGTCGACGTGGTGTTCGGGGGGCTCGAGGAGTGCGTCCGGTCGGCGGTGGCCGGGCGCGTCCTGCTCGACGAGACGCTGTGGGCGGATGCCTGAGGCCCGAACCCTCGTCGCGGGGACGGCCGAGGGCCGGGCGCTCGTCCTCGATGAGCCGCTCTCGTTTTGGGGCGGCGTTGACCCGGCCACCGGCGACATCATCGACGCCCGCCACCCGCAGCACGGGGCCAACGTGGCGGGGCGAATCCTGCTGATGCCGTCGGGACGCGGCTCGAGCTCCTCCTCGAGCGTGCTCGCCGAGGCGATCCGTTCCGGCACCGCACCCGCCGCGATCGTCCTGGGCGAGACCGACCCGATCCTCGCCCTCGGCGCGATCGTGGCGCGCGAGCTCTTCGGCACCACGATCCCCGTGGTCGTGACGGCCGAGTCCACCCTGCGGACCGACGACCTCGCCACCGTTCGAGCCGACGAGACCGGCGTCGAGCTGCGGGGCTGAGGGCGGGGCCATCCGACGGCGGCCTGCGGATTGGATGGTGGCGAGCGTTCGGGTCCGCACGAGGTCCTGCCGGTCGAGATCCGCGAGATCCACTATCGGATGTCGCTGGACCCTTTCAACGGATCTCGATGAAGAGCCGGTAGGTGCTCAGGGAGGAGGAGCTGCTGGTCCCCTGGACCACGGTCTTGAACGGTTCGATGTTCGAGGCGACGTCGGGTGGGAGTTGTGACCCGAACCTCGACACCATCGCCGCCACGTCCAGGTACCACGTGCCCCCGCCGGCCGGCACCCGGGTGACGGCCCGCCGGTACGAAGACGACGCGCTGATGTTCGGCTCGCTCCCCGCTTGGGTGTCGATCACCTTCCGGATCTCGATAGGGCTGGATCCGACGATCGCGGCACCTTCGACCACCGCGTAGGCGGGGACGACCCCCGTGCTCGAGAGTCCAGGATCGTCCAGGTACCAGATCGTCGTGCCGTGGTACGTCGAGGCCCTCCACGTCGCGTTCGGGACCGCCTTGAGGACGTCGTGACGCTCCCGTCCGGACAGATCACCGAACGCGGGGTCGATCGCCCCCGCTCGGCGCTGAGCGGCGAGCAGCAGATCGGCGAGCCCGTCCAGCGTGCGCTGGACCGCGAAGGTGTCGCGCACGCCGATCAGGATCGCGCCCCCGGCGGGCACGGGACCCGATCCGGGACCGACCTCGAACGCGAGATCACCGGTAAGCGCGGCCAGCGTGTCGTCCACGCCGATCCGCTGACGGATCCGCTCCCCGTCGGAAGTGGTCAGGAGCTGGTCCACGGTCTGCTTCAGGGTCTCGTCGAGGCCCTGGTGCGTCGCCACCACGTACGCGTCCGCAGGGACGAACCCGAGCACCCCGTTCTCGTGGACGGGTTGGTCGAGCTGTCGACGCGTCGCCGGATCCAGCTTCGAAGGATCCAGACGCACCGCGACGTCGAACGCCAGACCGTCGGGGTGGGCCGACAGCGTCGCCCCGACGCCCCGGATCGCGCGCAGCAGATCGAGACCGGGAGCCGTGCCCCCCACACCGAGACCTCCCGCCGAGAAGGCTTGGTTCACGATCTCGGTGGGGTTCACGTACGCCAGTGCGAGCTTGCCCTCGGGCAGCGACGAGATCGTGTCCACGAACGCCGGATCGTCGGCGATGGCCTGCGTGCTTCCCTCCGACACGTCGACCACGCGGGTGAGGCCGATCGACTGGTCGCTGAGCACGACGACGTGGTCAACGATCACGTAACCGACGGACGACAGACCGCTGCCGAAGATGTGCAAAGTCACGCCCCGGTAGCCGCTGGTCTGTTCGTTGCCGAGCGAGCCCTGGAGAGCCTTCTCGAGGGCTTCCATCGCCGCGTCGTCGTCCTTGGTGGCGACGAGGAAGGAGACCGTCGGAACGTCGTTGTTCGCCCCAAGGTCCACGACGATCGCCACCTCCGAGCCGAGCCACGGCCGAACGTCCTCATGACGCAGACCCGCGCCCTCCAGCGCCGCGTCGAGCACATCGTCGACCTCCCCCCGGATCCGCTGATCGTCGCGAAGCGCGGGGAACCGGTGCGCCAGCGCCATCAGGTTGACCTTCTGGCCGGCCGACGGATCGAGGTAGGCGGTGACGACGACCTCGCTCGACGCCGGGACGAGCTGGAGCAGCTCCTCGCCCGCTCCCCGTATCAGGAAGAAAGCGGCCGCGGACCCGCCACCCCCCACGACCAGCAGCGTCGCCAGCAGGACGACCAGCCAGCGTCGCATACGGCCGGTGCGGGACGCGGGCGGGTGGCCCTCGGACCAGGGTCCCCAGGTCGACCCGGGGGGTGGAGTCAGACCCGCACCCCCGCTGGGCGGCACGACCTCACCCGCGGGTGGGGGCGGCATCGATGTGGGTGGTCCAGGCTCGCGACCGGGCGATCCCGGGTTGTTCGCATCCATGAAACAGACTCCTCGGGGCTTCGGTGGAACCTTTCCCTGGGCGGCGGCTCGCTCCGTTTCCCGGGTTAGAAACCGTATCGGCCGGTCGGGGCCTCGAGTTCAGCGGAGTCGGGCAACCTGTCGAACCGCTGATCCCCGCCCTCAGCCCAGTACGTAGAGAGATCCAGTGTCCAGGCCTCGTCATCGCCGATACGGTCGCCCGAGCACGGCCGACGAGGGCGATCGCGGGCACACCATCCGCAACGGGGCGGCACCACGAGGATGTCGTTTCGTCAGGGAAGCGACGATGTCTCTTTCGGTGTCGATCGTGGTGCCTGCCCCTACGCGCGCCTCTCGATCCGCGGACATCTTTCCGTACCAGTAGACCGGCGAAGAGTGGGTCAGGGGACGACGGAGGCCTTGCGCCGAAGCGCCAGACGCGGTCCCAACGGGGGATCACGTTGGCGACGGACTCGCGGCGCCCTCCCTCGTTTCCGTAGCAGAAGCGTCCTCTAGCGGACTGGGACCAGTCCTGCGAAGCTGCAAGCGTGAGCGGACCAGGACCAGCACGTGACCACAGCGTCGTGCTCTCTCGTTTCGTCGACGCCTGTTCGGCCGACGATCGAATCGTTGCCGCGTGCCTTCGTGGGTCCCGCGCGAGGGGCGAAGCCGACGAGTACTCGGACCTCGACCTCTGCGTGATCACGAGGGACGAGGCCTTCGAGAACGTCATGGCCGAGCGGGCGGAATTCGTCCGTCAACTCGGCGAGCCTGTGTTCATGGAGGACTTTGGGCTCGACCGGATCGTGTTCTTCATCCTGGCCGACGGTGCCGAGTGCGAGCTCGTCTTCGGGCGCGAAGGCGCGCTCGAGGAGGTCGAAGTGGGGACGTTCAGCACGCTCGTTGACAAGCTCGGCATCCTGGACGGCGCGGAGTTCCCGTTGGCGTCGCCGGACCCCGACGAGCGACGCGAACAGCTCCGCCAGGTCCTGAACTGGTTCTGGCACGACCTCTCGCACTTCATGGCGGCGCTGGGGCGTGGGGAGCTCTGGTGGGCATGCGGCCAGCTCGAGGCGCTGCGCCGGTACTGCGTGAACCTCCTACGGATCGAGCACGGGGTCGAGGCTCAGGAAGAGGCGTACGAGAAGCTTGAGAAGGCGGTCCCCGAA
>Ga0208890_1000049_pt1 | contig 10279 bp, 10 predicted proteins | sample SoimicmetaGmgHPA_FD_188328 | JGI IMG/M metagenome (GOLD analysis project Ga0208890, IMG submission 188328) | Soil and rhizosphere microbial communities from Laval, Canada - mgHPA (SPAdes) (version 2) | ecosystem: Environmental > Terrestrial > Deep subsurface > Rock core/Sediment | place: Laval...
GCTCGAGTGGAAGGGCCGGACCGGCCCGTTCACCGTCTCGCTGGGGCAGGGCGTGTTCCACCCCACGTACACCAGCCGCACGATCGCCGAGGCGCTGGAGATCGAACCCGGCGACACCGTCATCGACGTCGGCTGCGGGAGCGGCGTGCTTTCGTTCGTCGCGGCGCGGCTGGGCGCCAAGCGGGTGATCGGCACCGATCTGTCGGAGGACGCGATCGAGGTCGCGAAGCAGAACGCCGTCCGCCTCGGGCTGCAGCGCGAGGTCGAGTTCCGCAGCGGGAACCTGCTCGACCCCGTGCGCGGTGAGCATGCGGACGTGATCATCGGGGACGTGTCGGGTATCCCCGACGAGATCGGCAGGCTCGCCGGCTGGTTCCCGGACGGCCGCGCCGGCGGTCCGACCGGCGCCGAGCTCCCGGCCGCGATGCTCGAGAGCATCCGCGAGAACGAGTGCCTCGCCCCCGGCGGGCACCTGTACCTGCCGACCGGCACGATCCAGGCCGAATCGAAGATCCTCGACGTTGCCCGCCGGATCTTCGGCGCCGCGAACCTGCAGTCGCTGCTGTCGCGGGAGTTCCCGCTCCCCGACGTTGTGGCCAGGTCCAAGGCCGTCGCGCAGATGATGAAGGAGGGCATCGTTGATCTCCGCACCAAGGGGAGCCGGATGCTGTGGCGCCTGCAGGTGTGGCGCTGCGAGATGCCCGAGGACGGCCGCCTCACCGTCTCCCTGTAGCGCGACCCTCGCCGGCTCAGCCGCCCGGGTGGACCTCTACGACCGACTTCACCCAGTAGCCCGACTCGCGCAGGTGCTCCGCGCCCCCCCGGTCGATCGCGAGGACGATGATGCCGATCTTGCAGCCGGCCGCCTCGAGCACCGCGGCGGCGGAACGCACCTGCATGCCCGTCGTCGAGACGTCCTCGACGAGCGCGACCTCCGCGCCGGCGGGCGCGTGGCCCTCGAGCTGCGACATCGTCCCGTACGCCTTCGGCTCCTTGCGGACCACCGCGATCGGCAGACCGGTCTCGAGCGCGACCGCCGCCACGAGCAACGTCGCCGCCCCCTCGGGCGCCGCGAGATGGGTGATCCCCGCCGGGAGCAGCGAGGCGACGGCCCTGGCCGTGTCCTTCAGCAGGTCCGGGTCGGTGAGGAAGCGGAACTTGTCGAAGTACACGTTCGAGCGGCGTCCGGAGGAGAGCACGAAGTCGCCGTGGAGCTCCGAGGCCGCGATCAGTCGTTCCGCGAGGTCGTCGGGCATGGCGCGTAGCATAGGCCCCCGATGGGCCGTGCCCGGGGGACGAGCGACAGCCGAGGAACCGGCCAAGGAACGGGCCAAGGAACGGGCCAAGGAACGGGCCAAGGAACGGGCCAAGGAACGGGCCAAGGAACGGGCTGGTACCGATCGGTGGCGCGACCGCTCCTGTTCTCGATCCCGCCCGAGGCCGCGCATCGCCTGGCGCAGGGGCTCCTCAGCCTGCCGCTCCCGTGGGAACGTCTGGGCGGGGCCGACCGCGACCCTACGCTCCGGCTGAGCCTGGCCGGGATCCCGCTCGCGAACCCGGTCGGCCTGGCCGCCGGCTTCGACAAGACCGGGCGACACGTCGATGCGCTCGGTCGGTTGGGGTTCGGCTACGTCGTGTGCGGGACGTTCACGCGCCGCCCACGCCGCGGCAACGCCAAGCCGAGGATCGTCCGGTACCCGGAGCGCGCCTCCATGGTCAACGCGATGGGGTTGCCGAACCCCGGCGCCGAGGCGGCCTCGCGCGCGCTGAGCCGAAGGGCTCCGCGAGGTCCCCGGGTGGCGAGCATCGCCGACCAGGACGTCCCCGATGTGCTCGAGGCCCACGCGGTCTTGGAGCCGTTCGTCGACGCGATCGAGCTGAACGCGAGCTGCCCGAACGTCGCCTGGGGCCGCGACCGCGACAACGAGGCCCACCTCGCGAACCTGCTGCGCGAGCTCGCCAGCCGCCGGGCGCGTCCGCTGTTCGTCAAGCTGCCGCCGTTCCGCACCGAGGTCGAACGCGAGGTGGTGCTCGCGCTCGCCGAGATCGCTCAGGAGCAGGGCGCCGACGCCCTCACGATCTCGAACACGCTGCCGGTCCGCGACGCGCGGGTGTCGATCGGGCGGGGAGGGCTCTCCGGCCGCGCGCTGCTCGACGTGACGTTGGCCTGCGTCCGCGCGGTTCGCGGGGCGATGGGCCCGGGGATGTCGGTCAACGCCAGCGGCGGGATCTCCACACCGGCCGACGCGCTCGCGGCGATCGAGGCGGGGGCGACGACGGTGCAGGTGTACACGGGGCTCGTCTTCCGAGGCCCGGGCGTCGTGGGGGAGCTCACGGCCGGGCTCGCGGGCGCGCTCCGGAGCCGGCGGATCGATCTCGCCGCCCTGGTGGGGACCGGCTGACCCGAGCCGCGGTCTGGCTTGCCCGGGACCCGGTTCCCGTTCAAGATGACGCGATTCCGAACGGAACCGAACACCCGGAGGTGGGTTTGGCGCAGCGTGCAACCGGTGCCGATCAGGCTCCCGCGGGGGTGGCGACCGCGTCCGCGGTCACGCTCGAATCGGTCGTCAAGCGGTTCGGCGACGTGGTCGCCGTGGACGGCGTCGACCTCGAGGTCCGCGAGGGTGAGTTCTTCTCGATGCTCGGTCCCTCCGGATCGGGCAAGACCACCTGCCTCCGGATGATCGCGGGGTTCGAGGCCCCGACCTCCGGCCGGGTGCTGCTCGGCGGCGAGGACGTCTCCCACCTCGCCCCGTACGAGCGCGACGTGAACACGGTCTTCCAGGACTACGCCCTGTTCCCCCACATGACGGTGCAGGAGAACGTCGAGTACGGGCTCAAGGTCAAGAAGGTGCCGGCGGCCGAGCGCCGCGACCGCGCGGCCGACGCGCTCGCGATGGTGCAGCTGTCGGCCTTCGGAGAGCGCAAGCCGAGCCAGCTCTCGGGCGGGCAGCGCCAGCGCGTGGCCCTGGCCCGCGCGCTGATCAACCGTCCCAAGGTCCTCCTGCTGGACGAGCCGCTCGGCGCCCTCGACCTCAAGCTCCGGCAGGCGATGCAGATCGAGCTGAAGGAGATCCAGGGGCAGGTCGGCCTGACGTTCATCTACGTCACGCACGACCAGGAGGAGGCGCTCACGATGAGCGACCGGCTGGCCGTGTTCAGTCGCGGGAAGGTCGAGCAGGTCGGGACGCCGGCCGAGGTCTACGAACGGCCGGCCACCGGGTTCGTCGCCGGGTTCGTCGGGACCTCCAACGTCCTGGAGGGCGAGGCTGCGGTGGCGATCGCCGGCGACCCCCACCCGTTCACGATCCGGCCGGAGAAGATCGCGATGGTGGAGCCGGACGCCGAGGTCCCGGACGGCGCCTGCACGGCGACCGGTCACGTCCGCGAGGTCGTCTACCTGGGCGCGCTGACCCGCTACATCGTCACGCTGGACGTCGGGGGCGAGCTCGTGGTGATGCAGCAAAACCTTGCCACGTCCTCGATGGAGGCCCTCCAGGTGCGCGGCAAGGTCGTGCGCCTGGTGTGGGATCGCAGGAACAACCGCCCGGTCGACGCGGCCGGCGGTTCGATGGATGGGTCGGAAGACCCGGGGGAGGATGCTGCATGAACAAGACGGTGCGAACGTGGTTCGTCGTGCTCGCGGCACTCGCCATCGTGGCGGCGGCGTGCGGGAGCGACGACACCCCGAGCGGCGAGTCCGGGGGAGCGATCGAGCCGGCGAAGACCTACGACTCGATCGGCGAGACGGAGGGTTCGCTCGAGCTGATCGCGTGGGCCGGATACGTCGAGGACGGGACGAGCGAGGGGGGCGAGGACTTCGACTGGGTCACGCCGTTCGAGGACGAGACCGGATGCCAGGTCAACGTGACGTACGGTGACACCTCGGACGAGATGGTGACGCTGATGCGTCAGGGCGGCGGCACCGTGTACGACGGCGTCTCGGCATCGGGCGACGCGAGCAACCGGCTGATCGCGGGCGGGGACGTGGGCGCGATCGACACGTCGCTCTTCCCGCAGTTCGCGAACGTGATCGGGCCGCTCAATCCGGACGGCGGGACCAACAACGCGCACTACGTCGTCGACGGCAACGTCTACGGGACCCCCTACATGTACGGTCCCAACTTCCTGATGTACAACACCGACGAGGTCACGCCCGCCCCGACGAGCTGGGACGTGACGTTCGAGGCGGACTCGCCGTACGCGGGTTCGATCACCGTCTATGACTCGCCGATCTTCATCGCGGACGCGGCGATGTACCTGATGGCACACAACCCCGACCTCGGGATCACCGACCCGTACGAGCTCTCGCAGGAGCAGTTCGACGCGGCGGTCGAGCTGCTCAAGACCCAGGCCGGGATGGTCGTCCGGCCCTGGGCGCTCTACACCGACGAGATCGATGGGTTCGTGGACGGCTCGATGGTCATCGGGACGGCGTGGCCGATCAACCTCAGCCTCGCCGAGCTCGACGCGCCGGTCGATGCCGTGATCCCGTCGGAAGGGGTCACCGGCTGGGCCGACACCTGGATGATCTCTGCCAACGCCCCGCACCCGAACTGCATGCTGAAGTGGATGGACTGGACGATGCAGCCGGACGTGCAGGCGGAGGTCGCGGTCTGGTACGGCGCTGCCGGGAGCAACACGCTGTCGTGTGACGCGACGCGGGATCTCCTGGTCGAGTTCTACGGCAAGGGTGCCGACGAGGCCGTGGACACGGTCCGGTACGGCAACTGCGGCAACGTCGAGTTCCTGGACTCGATCAACCTGTGGAAGACGCCGGTGCCCGACTGTGGTGACGACCGGGGTGACGTCTGCATCGACTACTCGCAGTGGACGCAGGCCTGGACCGAGATCCGGGGCGCGTAGGGAGGATCCGACGACGAGGGCTCCGGGCGTCCACGCTCGGAGCCCTCGTCGCATCCGGACGGAGGTCGAGTGGCCGCGATCGCGAAGGAACACCAGGAGGAGGGGGGCTTCCGGCGCCGGTTGTCCGCGTTCCTGTTCCGCCACCCGGGGTTCAAGCTCGGGCTGTCGCTCGGCGCACCGCTGACCTGGCTCCTCGTCGTCTACATCGGCTCGCTGCTGTTCCTGCTCGCGAACGCGTTCTGGAGCCTGGACGTCCTGACGTCGCAGATCGTGCGCGGGTTCTCGTTCGACAACTTCCAGACCCTGTGGGAGAACGGCGTCTATCGGACGATCACGATCCGGACGGTGGGGATCGCCGCCGCGGTCACGATCACCGACATCGTTCTCTCGTTCCCGCTCGCGTACTACGCGGCCCGCCTCGCCACCCCGCGCGTCCGGAACGCGCTGCTGGTCGCGGTCGTGATCCCGCTCTGGGCGAACTACCTGGTCCGCGTGTTCGCGTGGAAGATCATGCTCACGCCGAACGGGTTCGTGAACTGGCTCGCCGAGATGACGGGGCTCGGCCACCTCCAGTTGGGGAACTCGAACTGGGCGGTGTGGCTCACGTTCGTCTACCTGTGGCTCCCGTTCACGCTCCTGCCGATCTACGCGGCGCTCGAGCGGGTGCCGGGCTCGTTCCTGGAGGCCTCGTCGGACCTGGGCGCCAAGGGCTGGACCACGTTCCGCAGCGTGATGTTCCCGTTGATCCTGCCCGGGATCGCCGCGGGCTCGATCTTCGCCTTCTCGCTCACGCTCGGCGACTACATCACGCCGGAGCTGGTGGGGACCACACAGTTCATCGGCAACGTGATCTACGACAACGTCGGCGTCGCCGGGAACACGCCGCTCGCGGCGGCGTTCGCGCTCGTGCCGATCGCGATCATGGCCGTCTACCTGCTCGGCGCCAAGCGCGCCGGCGCGTTCGAGGCGCTGTAGCGATGGAGACGCGCGGGTTCAGGATCCTGATCAAGGCGAGCGCCGCACTGCTGCTCGTGTTCCTGTACGTCCCGCTCGCGATCATCGTGTTGTACGCGTTCAACGACAGCGTCGCGCAGGCGTGGCCGATCGAGGAGTTCACCACGAAGTGGTTCGGGATCGCATGGCGCAGCCCCCAGGTCCGCGAGGCGCTCGCCAACTCGCTGGAGGTGGCGACGATCGCGACCCTGTTCGCCCTGGCCCTCGGGAGCGCGGCCGCGTTCGCCGTCCACCGGTTCCGGTTCTTCGGACGAAACGGCGTGTCCTTCCTGCTGGTCCTGCCGATCGCACTGCCGGGGATCGTGACCGCGATCGCGCTCAACACCACGATCAACAACTTCCGGATCCCGTTCGGGGTGCTCACGATCGTGATCGGCCACGCGACCTTCTGCATCGTGGTCGTCTACAACAACGTGGTCGCCCGGCTTCGGCGGACCCCCGCCTCGCTGATCGAGGCGTCGATGGACCTTGGGGCCGACGGATGGCAGACCTTCCGGTACGTCACGTTCCCCTCGATCCGGACGGCGATCGTCGCCGGGGCGCTCCTCGCCTTCGCGCTGTCGTTCGACGAGATCGTCGTCACGAACTTCACCGCGGGGGCCACCGACACGATCCCGAGGTTCATCTACCGGAACCTGCGGCTCCCGCACAACCGGCCGATCGTGAACGTCGTCGCCCTCGGGGTGATCCTCGTGATGTTCATCCCGGTCTATCTCGCCCAGCGGATGGCCGGGGGCGGGGACGTGACCGCGACCGCCGCGAAGGCGGAGGCGGCGGAGATCTGACGCTTCGCTAGAGGTACGGGCCCCTGGACTGGTCTGCGCCGGTGGCCTGCGGGTCGCTGGTCCCCGGGAGCCCACGGCGACGCAGCTCCTCGAACTGCGCGCGGGCGGCCATCTGCTGCGAGAACAGCGCGGCCTGGATCCCGTGGAACAGGCCCTCGAGCCATCCGACGAGCTGGGCCTGGGCGACGCGGATCTCGGCGTCGGTGGGCACGCCCTGCATCGGCGGGGCGAGCGAGGAAAGCTCCTCCTTCAGATCGGGGGAGAGCACGTCCTCGAGCTCGCCGATCGCTCGTTCGTAGATCTGACGGAGCCGGATCCGCCCGGGCTCGTCGAGCGACGCCTGTCTTGTGTCCTCGAGCAGCTCTCGGACCATCGTCGCGATCCGCAGGAGCTTCGCGGGTTGCGTGATGGCCTCGTGCTCGGCTTCCGGCGCGGCCGCCGGGGCTCCTTCCGGGGCCGGCGCGGCCGGCACCTGGGGCAGGTCGGGGGTCGAGGCCGGATTCATCGCGTTCGAGACTAACAACGAGGGGCGGAAGTGGCTCCGAGCGCGCTCAGGCCCGCGTGAGCTCGCCGAACAGCAGGGCCTCGGCCAAGCAGGCGCGTTCGAGCTCGCCGAGGTCCACGCTCTCGTCGATCGAGTGGTACTGGCTGCGCTCGTCCGAGGCGCCGTACAGCAGGATCTCGGCCTCGGGCAGGGCGCGCGAGAGCACCGGGACGAGCGGGACCGACCCGCCGCTCCCCGTCTGCACGAGGGGCCTGCCGTAGGCCGCCTCCATCGCCCGGGTCATCGCGGCGAACCCGGGGCCGTCGGTGCGCACGCGCAGCCCGCGTCCGGAGCTCCCGGGCTTCACGTCGACCTCGATCCCCCACGGCGCGCGGGTCGTGAGGTGTCCGATCAGCGCGTCCATCGCGTGGTCGGGATCGTCGTCGGGCGCGAGCCGCAGGCTCACCTTCGCCGAGGCCCACGGCACGAGCTGGTTGGAGGCCTCGAGGACCCGCGGCGCGTCGATCCCGAGCACCGAGACCGCCGGCTTGGCCCATAGGCGGTCGGAGATCGTGCCGGAACCGATGAGCCGGACGCCGGGCCGGAGCGGCGTGTCCTCTCGGAACTCCTCCTCGCTCACCTGCAGGCCGTCCCACGTCTCCCGCGTGAGCCCCTCGATCGCCACCTCGCCCTCGTCGTCGTGCACCGTAGCCAGGATCCTCGCCAGCGCCGACAACGCGTCGGGCGCCGGCCCGCCGTGGACGCCGCTGTGCACGGCGAGGTCGAGCACACGCACGGTCACCGTGCAGTCCACGACCCCGCGGATGCTCGTCTCGAGCGTGGGGAGTCCGGCTCGCCAGTTCCCGCCGTCCGCGACGGCCACGATGTCGGCATCCAGCAGCTCCCGGTGACCGTCGATCAGGAACGGGAGGTGGTCGGCGCTCGATTCCTCCTCACCCTCGACCAGCACCTTCAGCGACACGGGCGGTTTCCCGCCCCATGCTCTCAGCGAGGCGGCATGCAGGATGATGCCGCACTTGTCGTCGGACGTCCCTCGGCCGTACAGACGCCCGTCGCGCACCTCCGGTTCGAACGGCGGGCTCGTCCACTCCTCGAGCGGTCCCTCGGGTTGGATGTCGTGGTGCGCGTAGAGCAGGATCGTCGGCGCCCCGACGGGACCCGCGACCTCCGCGAACACGGCGGGGTGATCGACATCGGGAAGCTCGATCAGCCGAACGGCGCCGTACCCCGCCGCCTCGAGGGTCTCGGCGGTCGCCTCGGCGGACTCGCGCACCGGCTTCTGGTCGTAGCCGGGGAACGCGATCGACGGGATGCGGACGAGGTTCGACAGCTCCTCGACGGCACGAGGGTGCCACTCGGCGATCGCGACGCGGAGCTCGTCGGCGTGCATGGGGCCGAACGATACCGCGTGCGCGAGCGACCGACCGTCGCCCGTACGCCGGAGCCCTCGAGCCGTTACGGCCAAAGCCGTTCGACGCGCCAGGTGCCGCCCTCGCGCGTGAACCGGAACCGGTCGTGCAGGCGGTGCTCGCGCCCCTGCCAGAACTCGATCGTCTCGGGCTCGAGCCGGTACCCGCCCCAGTGTGGCGGGAGCGGGACGTCCTCACCCGGGAACCGCTCCGAGACCTCGGTGAACGCCGCGTCGAGCTCCTGCCGCGAGCCGACCGGCCGGCTCTGCAGGGAGGCCCAGGCGCCGAGCCGTGCCTCGCGCGGCCGCGTCCGGAAGTACGCGAGGGACTCCGCGTCGCCCACGCGCGGCGCCGGACCGGTGACGGACACCTGCCGGTCGAGCTCGCGCCAGTAGAGGGCCAGGGCGGCGTTCGGGTTCTCGGCGAGGTGGCGTCCCTTGCGGCTCTCGCGGTTGGTGAAGAACGTGAGACCTCGTGCGTCGACGGCCTTGACCAGGACGTGGCGGACCGCAGGCCGCCCGTCCGCGTCGGCGGTCGCGAGCGCCGCCGCCTCGGGGAACCGGACCCCGGCAGCCCTCGCGCCGTCGAGCCAGGCGACGATGCGGGCGATCGGGTCGGGGCCGAGATCGGTCTCGGTCAGGCCGGTCCGATCGTTCGACGGGACGTCGCTCACGCGAGATCCTTCGGCGTCACGAACGCCTCGAGCCGGCCGTCGCCCGGCGCGAGCTCCCGCCACGGCCCGTCGAACGCGAGCACGGCCAGCGCGCCGGTCGGGAACTTCGCCTGCATCCTTTCCAGGTCCGCCCCGCTCCCGGCCAGGGCGATCGCGAGGTCGTGGACACCGGGGTTGTGCCCGATCATGGCGACGGTCTCGAACCGGTCGGCCACGTCCCGCAGCCGTTCGAGGAGCAGGTCCTCGGTCGCGCCGTACATGTCGTCGTCCACCACGACCACGGCGTCGCCGAACGCCTTCGACATCCGGTCGAGGGTCTCCCGCGTTCGGAGCGCGGAGGAGCACAGCACGAGGTCTGGATGGGGGACGCTCGAACGGAGGTGCTCCGCCATCGACTCGGCGGCGCGGTGGCCTCCGGGCGCCAGCGGCCGTTCGTGGTCCGCGAGCGACGGATCGTCCCAGCTTGACTTCGCGTGCCGGAGCAGCAGGAGACGGTTCATGGACCGTGGTCGCTCTCTCCCGGCGTCCTCGTCTGCATCGGCAACCCCCCACGCACCGACCGGTCGTCGGCGTTGCGAGCGTAGCCGTCGTGGCGGATCGTTGTGGCGGCGCGGGATCGGTGCCCTCGGCAGGACTCGAACCTGCGCTTCCGGCTCCGGAGGCCGGCGCTCTATCCGCTGAGCTACGAGGGCTCGGCAGCCCGAGTCTAGCAACGCTCACGTCGCGGCCATCCTGGCTCAACCGGGCGAGGTGCGCGCGGGCCGTCGACTACGCTTCGTCCGCCGATGATCGAGGAAAGTCTGATCGCGCTCGTCGCCGAGGCCGGGCTCGGCGGTACGATCAGGGCTCAGCGCATACGGATCGGCGACTATCTGGCGGAGCTGCGCGCTGGCCCGCACCTCGGCCTGCTGGCCCATCATCGATGCCAGCGTCCCGCCGCTGACGCCGCCCCGCAGCGCCGTCACCACCAGCGTCGTATCCTCCAGGTCACCGGCCCCATCCGCGCGGGCCGCCTCATGCAGCCCCA
>Ga0208890_1000050_pt1 | contig 10277 bp, 9 predicted proteins | sample SoimicmetaGmgHPA_FD_188328 | JGI IMG/M metagenome (GOLD analysis project Ga0208890, IMG submission 188328) | Soil and rhizosphere microbial communities from Laval, Canada - mgHPA (SPAdes) (version 2) | ecosystem: Environmental > Terrestrial > Deep subsurface > Rock core/Sediment | place: Laval...
GAGGTGCAAGAGATTTATGGCAAGGACGTCGGCAAGAGCTTTACCGCCTATCACCGCGACGACGTGCGCGGCGCCGATCCGTGGACGCTGACTGAGGCGAACTGGACCGGCAAATCGAGCGAGGACAGCAATTGCGACTACTGCTGCGTCTGGCAGATCTACTGTCGCAAGGACGGCCTGGTGTACGAGGTGTGCGACGGCTACGACGACTTCCTGCGCGAGCCGTCATCGCCGGAGGTCTACAACGAGCGCTTTTTCCCCTGGTACACGCTGATATTCAACGAGGCGCCGAACGAGAAGGAGATCTATCCACCCTCCGACGTGCGCCTGATGATGGACATGCAGCGCGAGTACAATCGCTGCCGCGAAGGATTGAAGGAGCAACGCATTGCAGCGCGGCCGTTCACCGCGGTGGTGGCCGGCGCGATCGAGGAAGACGACCTGGCCAAGCTGTCGGAGCGGGAGGCCAACGCAATTATCGAACTCAACGCCCTGCAGCCGAACCAGGACATCAAGAACCTGCTGCAGTCCTACGCCGGCCCCGGCATCGACAACAATTTGTACGAGGTGAACCCGGTCTATGAGGACGTGCTGCGCGTCACCGGGATCCAGGAGGCCAACCTGGGCGGCACCTCCGACGCCACCGCCACCCAGAGCAACATCGCCGAGGGCTCGAGGATGACGTCGATGGGATCCAACATTGATGATTTGAATGACTTAATGACGCAAATGGCGCGCAACGGCGGCCAGATGCTGCTCACCGAGGTGAGCCGGCCGACGGTGGAAAAGATCGTCGGCGCCGGCTGCGTGTGGCCGGAGATGTCGCGCCAGGACATCGCCCAGGAGGTGCTGCTCGAGATCGAGGCCGGCAGTATGGGCCGGCCCAACGCAGCGCAGGAGGTGGCCGCAGCTCAACGTGTCTACCCGCTGTTGATCCAGCTCCCCGGCATCGATCCAGAATTTTTGGCCAAGGATCTGCTGCGGCGCCTGGACGATCGGTTGGATTTAACGCAGGCCTTCAAGAGCCAGCTCCCGTCGATCGTCGCCATGAACGGCATGGCGCAGGGCCAGATGCCGGGCACCGGCGCTCCCGCCGGAGCTGCGCAAGGTCCGCAAGGCGCCGGCAATTCTGCCGGGCCGCCGGAGCCACCGCCTGGAGGGGCGCCCGATGCAGTTAGCAACCTGGGTGGCGCTGGTGCGGCGCCGCCTGGTCCGAGCGGCGCGCCGAGCACGCCGACTTTGCAATAGATTATTTTTCGGATAAGGTCCGCGGATTCGGGAGAGTGTTTGTGGGCGATTGAGGTCACCGGCTAATGGCCGACGACTCCGCGCCTACTGTCGAATCAACACCGACGTCGCCTGCTTCATCACCAGAGCCGGCAGCAACCTCTCCTGCGTCTACCGGCGAAACCTCTGCGCCATCGCCAAGCGCACCTCCTCACGAACCTACCCAGGGCGAAACCCGCGAAGCTCTCCTCGCTCATGTGCAGCAGGCAGTTCCAGAACTGCGATCCTCACAGGACGAAGAGCCACCGGGAGGCGTTCCGCTCGCGCCCGCGTCAAAGTCTGAAACCGGCAGGTATCCCGACGCTGCCCCTTCTGCAGATGGTGATCTGCCAGAGGAAGTAACGCCGGAAGAAGTTGCTAAGTACCCACCAGGCACGCGCAGGCGTGTCGAAAAACTTCTCGATCAACGAAGGGCATTACGGGCCGACGTCGAGCGTTTGAGGGCTCTCGAGCCACGCGCACAGCAAGCTGAGCACGTCATTAACTATCTTCGTGAAAACGATATCGGTCAGGAAGATTTTAATCGGACGTTAGAGCTGGCTGCGGCGATGCGGCGCGGCGACTTCAGGACGTTCTACGAAGGCGTCAAACCGTACATGCAACTGGCCGAGGAATATCTCGGCGTGCAGCTACCCCAAGATCTGCAGCAGCGGGTAGCTGAAGGTCACATGACCACGCAGGCTGCTCGCATGTTTGCGCGTGAACGCATGGATCGCGCCCTGGCCGAAGGCCAGCGCACGCGCCAGGCCGAAATGTACCAACAGACGACGACTGCGCACGCCCAGCAACAACTCGCCAACTCCGTTGAAGAGCACGTTGACCGGTGGGAAAGGGCAACGATGGCTGCCGATCCAGACTACGCGCGAAAGCAAGCCGCTGTGAAGGATACCATGTGGGCGGTTGTCCGTGAAAACGGACGACCCCAATCGCCGGAGCATGCCGTCGCGATCGCTATGGAATCGTATCGGCGTGTGAATGAGCATTATCGCTCTTGGGCGCCAACGGCCCGCCCGACACATGCGCAGCCTCGCAGCACGGGCAAAACCAACGGCGCGGCGCCAGAACCCAAAACCCTGCTGGAGGCAGTCAGGATCGCAAGAGAAAGCGCACGCGCCTAAACCCTTGAAAAGGCGCGAGAAATGCCAGTTTATACCCAGCCTTTGCTGGATCACATAACTACCGCAGCGCTTGATTGGTGGCTGAACAAAGGCTCGGCCTTCCAGCAAGCGATCCAGGAAAAACCGCTCCTGGCGATGATGGAATCGAAGGCTAAGACGTTCCCCGGCGGCAAGGGCGACATCATCATTTCGGTGAAGGGCGACTACGGCAACACCGCAGCGCCAGGCACCGGCGACAAGCTCGTTGGTTACGAGCTGTCGGACAGTGTCGTCTACTACACGCCGGCAAACCTTCGTCAGGCACGCTACGCCTGGAAGGAACACCACATTGGTATTTCGCTGACGCACTCGGAATTGAAGACCGACGGCATCAGCGTGGTCGACACCAATGGTGAAGACACCAGCGAACATTCCGGTCGCGACGATACCGTCCTGGTCGGGATCCTTAACGATGCGCTCGAGGACGTTAGCGAGCAGTACGCACGCGGGCTCAACAACCTGCTGTGGACGAACGGTGCAGCCGACGCGAAAGCTCTCGCCGGCATGGCCGCGCTCGTCACCGACACGCCTGGCACAGGCACCGTCGGTGGTCTTAATCGGGCGACCTACACCTGGTGGCGCAATCGTGCGTACACCGCGGCCATGGGCACTGCAGTCGGCGGCACGCCGGCGCTGGCAGGCTGGGGCGGCGGCGTAATCACGTCGTCGGCAACGGGTGGCGGCACGCTGATCACGTTGCTGCAGAAAGAGTATCGGATGCTCACCAAGTACGGCGGGCGGCCGAACACAGGCTTCTGCGGCAGTGATTTCCTCTCCGCGCTGGAGAGCGAGCTGCGCGCCAACGGCAACTATTCGATGACGGGCTACTCGGGCGGCAAGGACATCAGCGTCGGCGCCATCTCCTACATGGGGACGACGTTTGAGTATGATCCTTCGCTCGACGATCTCGGCAAATCGAAGCGCTGCTATTGGTTCGATTCGAGAGACATTTATCTGGTCAAGATGGACGGCGAGTGGCGTCACCAACACTCACCGGCGCGTCCACCCGATAAGTACGTCATGTACCGAGGCATCACCTCAACAGGCCAGCTCTGTGCTCGCCGGCTCAATTCGGCCGTCGTCATCGATATCGCCTGACCGCAAATTGGAGCTGCTGCTGTCCCTCCATGGCCGGCAGCTCTCCTCTCGCCGGGACCGGCCCATACCCCCGATCCCGGCGTCAACCTTTGAAGGAATCCGCATGCAGAAAATGCACTGGTGTACCGCGAACCTAAACTTGTCTGGCCAGGGCTTTACGGTGATCTGGTTCGACGCCACCAACCCGATCTCCTGGCCGGAGGCGCAGGTGCTCATGGTGGTGCATGGCGAGGAGAATATTTATGACATCAAGCCGATCGCGATCGGCGAGACGACGGCCGGCGAGGAGAAGCAGCGCCTGGCGAACAAGTATCGCCATCAACCGGTCGAGCACGTCTTCCCAGGGCGCAACCCGCGCATGGAGACGATGATGCCGGCCGAGACGCTCGAGCTGCCGCGCGCCGATCAATACGGCATGGTCGCCGATCCGAACGACAAGGTCAGCATCATCACCGGTGGCGGCAACGGCACGCCGCATCCGGTCGAAGAGCCACCGCCGGCGCCGAAACCTCCGCCGGCCGACCAGGACGACGATGACGACGAGGAAGACGCCAAGGCCGCGGCGCCATCGCCAGGGCCGGCTGTCTTCCTGCCTGGCAAGCATCCGCGACCACAAAAAGGTGCCTGATGCCGGTCGGCGTAACGCTCATCAACCTGCGCCGCGATCTGCGCGCCGAGACTGGGCAGAGCCTTAGCATTGCCCAGGGCGTGCAGTCGCAGGCGACCCAGGACATCCAGCTCGATCGCCAGCAGCGCGAGCTGTGGGACGCCTGGAGCTGGCCGCATCTCACCTACTGGCTCAACGGCGCAACGATCGCCGGCGAGGCGCTCTACAATTACCCGCCAAGCATGCCGTTCGACCAGATCCGACGTGTCTTGATTTCTTCCGACGGCAAGAGCGGTTGGACGCCGCTCGCCTACGGACTAAACGCTTACGACGTCAACGACGACCTCACCACCCAGGGCGCGCCGCGGCGTTGGGGTAACATGGTTACCGTCACCTCCGGCGTAACGGATCCGGTCGGTCAGATGCTGCTGACACCGACGCCAGACGCTATCTACTACCTGCGCTTCGAGGGCCAGGCGCCATGCAATCCGCTGATTGCCGACACCGACAAGTGCGTGCTCGATAGCAAGGCGATCGTGCTGTTCGCCGCGGCCGAGATCCTGGCGTTCCAGAAGGTGGAGGCGGCAGCTCTCAAGCTCACCAAGGCGCAAAATTATCTGCGCAAGCTGCTGCAGAACAACGGCGCCGACAAACGCACCAACTACAACATGGGCGGCAGCAGCCGCTCGAGCGGCATCGATCACTTCGGCGCTCGTCCGTACCGCAACTATGCGCCGGGCATCGATTATATTCCTTGAGGGGTAATCGGTGCCGTATTTTACAATTACGGATTTCGCCGCCGGCCTTGATCTACGCCGATCGGCGCTGACGGCGCCGGCCGGCACGCTGCGCAAGCTGCTCAACTGTCACGTCACGCCTGGCGGTGAGATCGAGAAACGGTTCGCCTTCGTGCCGTTTGGGACGCTTCCTCCAGAAAGCAAGGGGCTGCTCGAGCTGCAGGGCAAGCTCTATACGTTCGTCCCAGGCGGCACCGCCACCACCGATCCAGTCGGCGCCTGGGCGGTCGGCAAGATGCAGCTCAACTGCAGCACCATCAACAAGATCCTCGATTACGATTACTTCGATCAGAAGGTGTTCGTGATCGCCTACGTCAATGGCGACCTCGTCAATCCGGTGCATTTCTACAACGGCATCATCGTCCCCGACGCGCAGGGAAAATTCTGCCGCACCTACAAGAACAAGATTTTTGCGGTCGACCGCGGCATCCTGTTTTTCTCCGGTGATGGCGAGCCGACGATCTGGGACGACACGGTCGACGCCTCCGCGGGCTTTATCGATCTGTCGCTCGGCGACAGCGACATGTCGGAGTGTACGGCGCTCGAGGTCTACTACGACAAGCTCGCCATCCTGTCGAAGACCGCCACCCAGCTCTGGGTGATCGATCCCGATCCGCTGCAGACCAACTACGCGCAAACGCTGCGTCAGGCCGGCACGGTGGCGCCGCAGTCGGTGCTGGCCTACGGATCCGGCGACGTGCTCTACCTGGCGCCCGACGGCATCCGCTCGTTGCGCGCACGCAACGCCAGCCTGGCGGCGTCGGTGTCCGACGTCGGATCCCCGCTCGATCCGATCATGCAGGGGCTGTTTCGCCAATTCGGCGAGCCCTACATGGAAAACGTGATCTCGCTGCTGCAGCCGGTGACCGGCCGGTTCTGGGTCATCCTGCCCGACAGGGTTTATATCCTGTCGGCCTTCCCCGGCCCCAAGATCACCGCCTGGTCGGAGTATCACCCGAGCCGCGCGGTTGCCGGCGTGGACACGCAATTCACCATCGTTGCCGCCACCACCCACCGCCAGCACGTTGTTGTGCGCGACACCGACGGCAACGTGTACGGCTACGGCGGCGCCGACGACACCGGCATCACGCACGACTCCTGCCCGGTCGAGATCATTTTCCCGTTCCTGACCGGCGACAAGCCGGCCACGCAGAAGACCTACCAGGGCATCGACGCGGCAGCGTCAGGCGTCTGGGATGTCTTCGCCGCCACCAACCCCGAGGATGAGATCTCCGAAGACTTTCTCGGCCAGTTCATCGGGCCGAGCTTCATGCAGGGCAGGTTTGCGATCGAGGGGCGATCGACGCACTTCTCGCTGCGGCTGCGCAACAACACGCCGGGGCCGGCCACGCTGTCGAATATCTCGGTGCATTTCCAGGCCGCGGAGCAATCGTGATCACGATCGAGGCAGGCACAGCCGACAGCATCCGCTATGTGCTCGAGCACATGCGCGAGATGGATCACCTCGAGATGGAGGCGACATCGCCGACCATGAATCCCTGGGACATTACCAGGAGCATCATGCTCGGCGCCCAGATGGTGTTTGTCGCCAAGCACAACGACGTGCCGGTGAGCTGCTGGGGGCTGATGCCGATGTGGCAGGGCGTCGGCTTCGCCTTCTGCTTCGGCACCGACGACTGGGGCTCCGTATTATTGCCAATGACAAGGCATGTGCGGCGGTTTATGTTGCCGCTACTGCTGGACAACGGCTACCACCGCATCGAAACCCGTAGCCTGGCCGCCCGCACGGACGTAGGGCGCTGGCTCGAGATCTTCGGAGCAGAGGCGGAAGCTGTCATGCGGGGCTCCGGCGCCCGCGGTGAGGATTTCATCCTCTACAGGTGGCTCAGGGATGAGCACCGGCCAGCGAAGAAAAGCCCGACCGGCGATCACCATTCGTATGGCGACGATCGGCGACGTCGACGAGCTGACCATGCTCGCGATGACGCTGCTGCGCGAGTCGCCGACGTACCTCCAATTGTTCAGTTGCAACCCGGCAGTCGCGTCGAAGTATCTGCGCGCCGCCATTGGGAGCGGAGTCTGTCCGCACATCGTGGCGATACATGACGGGAGAATCATCGGTGCAATTTCGTACTCGCTCGATGCCAGTTTCACCGACAGCAAGCTCGCGGTGATGGGCGAGCTGTTTGTCTACAAGGAGTTTCGCGGAACGCCGGCGGGCCGGATGCTAACGTGGACGGCAATGGATCTCGCCAAGGGGGACGGGGCCGTTGCAATGCACATTCCGATCGCCGGCGGCCACGAAGCTGTGCCGACACTGATAAACATGATGCATAAATTCGGAGCCGAAGAGATCGGCGTCATCTTGAGAAAGGTGCTGTGATGGGCGGAAAATCAGGATCCTCGAATAATGCGATGTTGCAATTCGAGATGCAGCAGGCGGCCGAAGCAAAGCAGCGCGAGGCCGAACGCAAGGCGCGGCTCGAGGAGGGCAAGACGCAGATCGATCAGATCTTCGCCGGCGGCGGCTTCGACCAGGCGTTCTATGACAAGTACAAAAACGCCGAGCTGTCCAACGCGCAGCAGCAGCTCGACGCGCAGTATGACAAGGGCGTGCTCAAGAACCGCTACGACCTGGCGCGCGCCGGCCTGTCGCGATCGAGCGCAGCCAACACGGCCAAGGCCGACCTGGCGGCGCAGAAGAGCTTCCAGGAAACCGGATTCCAAACCGCGGCCGACCAAAACGTCGCCGCCCTAAAATCCGGCATCCAGGGCCAGCAACAGTCGGCCTACAACCAGCTCTACGGCACCGAGGATCCGGCGCTCGCCGCCAACGTCGCCACCAGCTCGGTCAAGCAGTCGATGGCCGCAACGCCAAACCTGCAGCCGTTAGGCGAGCTGTTCAAGCCGCTGGTGATCGGCTCGATCTCCGCCGGCCAGAACCTGCTTGATAATTACTATGCCAACAGCGGCGGCGGCCTCAGCACCACCAATCCGCGCCAGGGTCGACCGGTCCAAGTGACCGGCGAGGGATAATTCATCATGTGCGCTCCAATGGCGATCGGCATCATCGGCGCCATCGCGTCGGCTGCGGCTGGCATCATCAGCATGCAGGCGCAGCAATCGGCCATGAAGAAGCAGGAGGAGGCCAACCAGCAGTGGGCCAACTACCAGCGCCGCGAGCGTGCCGAGGCCTGGCAGCGCGAGGAGCAGTATCGCCAGAATGCCGAGGCGGCGCGCCAGTCCACGATTTCGGAGATGGACGCGCAAAAGCAGAAGGAAGCGCAGGGCAAGGAAGAGGAGCGCCTAAAGCAGGACATCACGCCGACAGACGTCAAGCCAGACGAGAAGGGGATGGTGGCGATCGGCGACGAGCTGCTGCGCGGCACCGGCGGCGGCGATCCCCTGGTGACGCAGGATCTGCAGAAGAAAATCAACAGCGCGGCGGTCGAATCACGGAAACGAATCGCGAACTTAGCGACGATTCAATCTTATGGTGGGTCACAATTCGGTCTGCAGAACAGGGCGCAAGACCTGTTCAACAAAAGCGGCCAGGACATCCGATTCCAGGGCAACCTGCGCCAGGGCAACCTGGGCGCCCTGGGGATCGCCGGCAACGTCGAGCCGGCCAAGATCCAGACAACCCCGTCATATGCCGGCGGCATCGCCAGCTCATTGGCCAGCATCGCCGGCAAGGGCCTTAGCAGCGGATTCGGAAGTTAGGACATGGCACAATTTTGGACCGAGGATCCGTCGATCGGCAACGCCCTGGCGGGCCTGGCGACGAGCTTTGATGTCAGCCGCCAGGAGGACATGCGCAAGAAGCGCGCCGAGCGTGCGGCGAAAGAGCGTTACGGCCAGACCTACGCAGATCTGCAGGAGGCACAAAAATCGACTGACCTTGGCGTCAGCCTGCCGCCGGAGTGGGGCGGCTCGATCAGTCTCGACGTGCCGACCTACCAGTGGACGAACCCGAGCGACTACGCCGCGCGGCAGACGGCGGCCAACAATGCGCGGATGGATTATGGCCTCCAGACGAGCCCGAAGAACGCCCAAGAGGCGGTGGCAGTTGAGGCGCAGAATCAACTGCAGACCCAGGGTCTGCCGCAGACGGCGGCCGGCCAGAATATCATGCAGACGCAGCTCACCGGCCAACTGCCGATGCTCGACGCCAAAGGCACCACCAGCAATTACGCGGTGCAGGACCAGGACGGCAACATCGTTGCCAAGGGCACCACTCGCGACGGTCGCACCGACCTGATCACCAACCAACCGATCACGACGGCACCAGGCCACACTGTGGTGAAGATGGGCGAGGTGTCGGCCGATCAGAATATCTACAAGGATGAAGGCGCCAGATCTGCAGCGCTCGATGCGCTCAACAGGAAGGCGACGATCGGCAACCAGGAGTGGACGCTGCAGGATCAGCAGCGCGCGCAAATCCTGCTCGATAAGGCGTTTCCGCAGTCGCAGAAAATCGAGAAGGATGCAGGCGGCCAATTCCGAATCGTTGGCTACAACGAGAAGGTCGTCCCGCCGGTCTACGGGCCGCTGATCGCGCGCATCAACGCCGGCCTCGGCGCAGCGCCGGCGCCAGCAGCTCCACCACCGCCACCCGCACCAGTCGCACCGACGACAACGGGAGCTGGCGGATCTGCCGCGGCTGCGGCTGCAGCTCCGGCGCCACCGCCGGCCGCAGGAGCTGCTCGAGCTGCTGCACCGCCTCCGATCGTTCCACCAGGCGCCATCACCACCGGCGCCGGCCAGGCGACGATCAGTGGCCCGATCGGGCCGGAGGGACCAGCTCAAGAGACGCAGGCAAAGACTGCAGCGTTCGCGCAGCTCGCCAACAAGGCGAAGGATGATTTCTACGCAAAGTTTGGCTACACGCCGGGGAAGGGGTTCACCGACCCGAGCGCCGTGCAGAAAAACGTGCCTGGATTTTTGTCGGCGGTGGCGAACGAATACGGCGGCACTTCGATCGCCGGCGAGCGCCTGGCCAAGACGCTCGACCCCAAGGCGCAGGACTACAACGCGCTCGGCTATCGCTTCGTTGAGCCGGTGATCCGGCTGGCATCAGGCGCGGCGATCGGGCCGAAGGAATATCAACAATACTTCCGCATGTTCATCCCGAACGCCAACGACACGCCAGACACCGCGGCGCGTAAGCTCGACGCGATGCAGAGCTGGGTCGATGCAGTGTCCGGTGCATCGACGTCGCGCGGTGCGCTCGATGCGATGGCGAGGCTCGCCAAGGATCCGCAGACAGCGCAGGCCGTCGAGCAGATCCGCGTCAAGGCGGCCAACGCCGGCACGCTCGACACGCCGTTCAGCCAGCTCCCAGGCGGCGGCGGTGGTGGGGCATCTGCA
>Ga0208890_1000052_pt1 | contig 10273 bp, 5 predicted proteins | sample SoimicmetaGmgHPA_FD_188328 | JGI IMG/M metagenome (GOLD analysis project Ga0208890, IMG submission 188328) | Soil and rhizosphere microbial communities from Laval, Canada - mgHPA (SPAdes) (version 2) | ecosystem: Environmental > Terrestrial > Deep subsurface > Rock core/Sediment | place: Laval...
TAGAGACCGTTCGGGTCGACGACTTCCAGGGTCGCGGAACTCGCTACGCCCGTCCCCCCGTCCGTGATCATGCCGCAGGACACCGTCGCCGGCCCGGGGGGGATCTGCCACACGGTCTCCTTGTGTTCGCCGGGCTCGGCGCCATCGCCTCCCAGACCCTCGATCGAGAAGGAAACAGGGGTGTCTCCCGTGTTGCTGATCGCGACGTGGATGCCGTCGGGCTGGGCGGCGACGACGGAGTTGGATGGCGTGATCGACCCGCTCGCATCGCAGGTGAGCTGGGCGACGTCGACCGGAGCCTCGTTCGAGCCGCCACTCCCGACGGTCCGAACACCATCGCCACCCCGGAAGGCGCTGAACGCGATCAATGACCCCGCGACGGCGACCGACAGCGCGACGACCCCGGCGGTGATCCGGCGGTTGCGTTCGTGGCGGCGGCGGGTGCGCTCGAGCCGTTCGAACGCGTCGGGCGCGACGCGAACGCGCTCGCCGATCCGCTCCAGGCGCGACCGGAGGTCACGCATCGTGGTCCTCCTCAAGGTGGGTTCGGAGCGCCGCTCGCGCCTGGGAGGCGAGCGAACGCACGGTGACGTCCTTCACGCCGAGGATCCGGCCGGCCTCCTCGGAGCCGTAGCCGAGGAGCTCGGTCAGCACGATCGCGAAGCGCTGGCGCTCTGGGAGCCGCGCGAGAGCCCGAGCCACCGCGTCGCGCTCGTCGGCGGCCGCGAAGGCGTCGCCGCCCGGGTCCGAACCGACCGTGCGGCGCGCGGCTCGTGAGGCTCGCCGCAGCCGGCTGCGGAAGCGATTCATCGCGGTTCGGTACAGGTAGCCCGTCGGCTCATCCATGCCGCTCACCCGGTCCCACCGCTCCCACACGGCCACGAACGCGTCCTGCATCAGCTCCTCCGCCTCCTGCACGTTGCCGGTCACGAGGTACATGGCCCGGAACAGGCGCTCGTGCTCCGCCTCGAAGAACGCCTCGAAGCTCACCGGTGTGACCGGCGGCTCCGACGCCGCCCGTCGGTCCGACACGGCGCTCCCGGGTTCCTGCATCCGGTCCATGAACGCCGCTGGCGCTCCTTCCGTTCAGGCCGTCTCCGGATCAGGGCGAGGCCGAGGGCGACACGCCGGACGGCGACGCACCGGGCGTCGGCGTGGGGGTCGGCGTGGGCGTGAGCACCAGATCCCCGAACTCCACCGAGACCGTGATGCGTTGGACGGTGAGGCTGCCCGACTCGGGGAGCTGCTCGATCACGTCGTAGGCGATCAGCTCGGGATCCGGCCCGCGGGAGAAGTACAGGACCTCGGCCGAGAACGGGATGTCCGCGAGGTCCCGGAAGATGCCCGCGCCCGAACCGCCGGTGGTCCCGATGCGCAGGTACAGCGTGCCGTTGCGCACCGTCGCGGTGGTCTCGTGGAAGTGTCCCGAGATCACGAGCGGCACCCGGCCCGCGACGGCCTCGGCCATCCGGTCGTCGTGAACCGCCACGACGTCGACCGGCTCGGGCGCCGCCTCGAGATCGGCGGCGATCACCGGCCCGGCCGAACGCGCGAGGGCCGCGAAGTCCTCGGCGTCGACGGGCGCTCCTTGTGCCGGGGTGAATGCGGGGTGTCCGAGCCCGTACACGGTCAGCCCGTCGATCGTCTTCTCGCGGCCGTCAAGGACGATCGCGTTCGGCTCCCGCGCGATCGCCTCCTGGAGCGCGATCGAGTCGTGGCTCCCCCGCACGAACACGTAGGGCACTCCGAAACCCGGGATCTCGGTCGCGATCAGGTTCTCCACCGGCGTGCCGAACGACGAGATGTCGCCCGTGTCGATCACGAAGTCGACATCGAAGCCCTCCGCGACCTCCTGCGCGAAGTCCATCCCGAGCGGCGACGCATGGATGTCCGACATGTGCAGCACGCGGATCGCGTCGTCCGCGGGTGGCGACGCCTGCAGGGACGTGTACGCGCGGACGGTCCCGTCGACGATCTGCTCGAGGCCCGCCCGTAGGTCCTCGATGCGACCGGTCGCCTCGCTCACCGGGCCGATCAGCTGCGGCGCGAGCGCGAGCGACCCCGAGTACGTGGGTTCCGTGAATGCCGCGGGCTGGAAGGTGGCGAGCAGGAGCACCTCGCAGAGCGTCACCCCGAGCATCGCGGCGACCCCGCCGGTGGCGACCAGGTGCCAATGAGTCCGGTAGACGAGCGCCGCGAGCGCGGTGCCGCCGATCGTGGCGGCGAGGAGCGTCCGCCATGCGATCGTCCGAACGCTCCCGCGGGCATCGCGCTCGACGTCGCTCACCAACCCATCCAGGCCCTCGTCGTTCACGACGTCCGTGAGCCGCTGGACGCCGACGTCCTGCAGTGTCGCCGAGACCTGCAGCGGCGATAGGTGCGTGTCGGCGGTGAGCGCGCCGAACGGTGGCAGCCCGAGGACCGTCTCGCCACGCCCAAACCCCACGTCGAGCTCCACGCGGAACGGGCCGATCGGCACGGTCTCGCGTGCGAGCAGCGCGAGCCCCAGCCACGCGCCGACCAGCCCGACCACGCAGGCCAGGAGCACCGGCGCCGCCGCTCGCAGGCGATGCCTGGGTTCGCGTTCGCTCGGTTCGTCGCCCCGGTCGTCCACGTCCCCACTGTCGCAGACCACGCCGAACAGCCGCTCGAACCGGGTGGGGGTACCCTCGGAGGATGTTCGGCCGAGGGTTCCGCATCGCCACGATCCGGGGCGTGCCGGTCAACGTCGACTCGTCCTGGATCTGGATCGCGGTGCTGCTCGTCGCCACGTTCTGGGCCCGGCTCGACCAGCAGTTCCCCGACATCGCGAGTGGCGAGGCGTTCGCGTACGCGCTGTTCGGGGCGCTCGTGTTCTTCGGATCGGTGTTCCTGCACGAGGCCGCCCACGCGATCGCCGCCCGGGCCAACGGGATCGAGGTCCACGGCATCACGCTCGTGTTCTTCGGGGGCTTCACGGCGGCCCGGGCGGACGAGAAGGGGCCCGGGCCCGCGTTCACGATCGCTGCGCTGGGCCCCGGAACGAGCCTCGCCCTCTCGGGGGCGTTCTGGCTCCTGTCGCGCCTGACGGAGGGCACCGCGGGCCCGCTGCCGGGTCTGTTCAGCTACGTGGCAGCCGTGAACCTGTTCATGGCGATCTTCAACGCGCTACCCGGCCTGCCGCTCGACGGCGGTCGCATGCTGCAGTCGCTGGTGTGGCGCCTGACGCGCGACCAGCGGCGGGCCACGCGCGTCGCGGCTCGCTCGGGCCTCGTGGTCGGCGGCATCGTGATCGCGCTCGCGATCTATGCCCTCACGCAGGAACGGCTCTTCGAGGCCGTATGGGGCGGGATCATCGGCATGTTCATCTTCCGCGGCGCGCAGGCCTCGGAACAGCGGATCGGCATCGACGGGCGCCTGGCGTCGGCGACCGTCGCGGACGCGATGGACCCGCCGCCGCCCGCGGTCCCCGCGGACCTCTCGCTCTCGCAGACGTTGGACCGGTTCCTGCGCGGCCACGAGCATGAGGCGTTCCCGGTGATCGAGGAAGGGAAGGTGACCGGGATGATCTCGTTCAACTCGGCGCGCGAGCTCGGGATGCGCGATCCGCTGCGACCGGCCAAGGACGCGCTCATTCCGCTCGACCACGTCCTGGTGGCCCGCCCCGACGAGCGGCTCGACGAGGTCTCGGCGAGGCTGGGGACCGATCGCACGGCGCTCGTCCTGCGCGACGGACGGCTCGTCGGCGCGATCAGCGGCTCCGGCGTCTACCGGTGGGCCGCGCGCGCGGGCTGACCCCGACCCGGGACGGCCGTGTCCGAGCACGGCGGTAGCATCGCGCCATGGCCCCCTTCGACCCCGACCCGCGGCAGCGTGAGGTGCTCGACCACTCCGACGGGGCGATGCTCGTCACGGGCGGTTCCGGCATCGGCAAGACCGCGATCCTGCGCGAGCGGTTCGCCCGGCTCGTCGAGGGTGGCGCCGACCCCGAACGCGTGGCGCTCGTCGTGGGTTCGCGGCGCGCGAGGGACGAGGCCCGCCAGCTGCTCCTCGAACGTCTCCCGGTCGCGCTGCCGACCCTCACCGTCGTCACGATGCACGGCCTCGCGTTCCACGTCGTCGGCGAGCGGTTCGAGCGGCTTGGGTACGACGCGCCCCCCACCGTCCTGTCGGCATCGGAGCAGTTCGCCCGGGTTCGCGAGCTCCTCGACGGCGAGGACCCCGAGCGCTGGCCGGTCTTCGGCCCGCTCCTGAAGCTCCGCGGGTTCGCCGACGAGGTCCGCCAGCTGGTGATCCGGGCGCAGGAGGCATTGCGTTCGCCGGACGACATCGAACGGCGGGCGGCCGAACGTGGGCTCGCGGGGTGGGACGAGCTCGCGGCGTTCCTGCGCCACTATCTCTCTGTGCTCGACGCCTCGGGCGAGGTCGACTTCGCCGGCCTGGTCGAGCAGGCCGCGGTGGCGGCGGGGGCGGGCGACCCGCCGTTCGACCACGTGGTGGTCGACGACTACCAGGACACGACCTTCGCGGCCGAACGCCTCCTTGCGGAGATCCGCCCGCGGACCTTCGTCGCGGCCGGCGATCTCGAGGCGCACCTGTTCTCGTTCCAGGGCACGACCGACGAGCCCTTCCGCCGCTTCGCCGAGCGCAATCCGGGCGCGGCGACGGTCCTGCTCGAGACGCGGCATCGCCCGGAGCCCGATGCGGTCGAGGCCTGGCGCGCCGGGCACGCCTCGGAGCAGCACGCCGCGGTCGCCCGCGAGCTCCGGCGGCTGCACGTCGACGGCCGGGTCCCCTGGCGCGAGCTCGCGGTGGTCGTCCGGCGCCACGGGCCCCACGTCGAGGGGCTCCTGCGCGCCCTCGACGACGCGCACGTCCCCCGCAGGATCGCCGACGCCGGCTCGCCGGCCGCGGTCCCGGCGACGCGGCCGTTCGTGCTCGCCCTCCGGTGGCTCGTCGCCGGCCCGCAGGAGCGGGACGCGCTGATCGAACCGGTCCTCACCTCGGAGCTCGGCCGGCTGTCGCCGGCGTCGGTTCGGAACCTGCTCCGGCTCGCCCGCGCGCACGGTCGCCCGCCGCGCGACGCGCTCGCGATGCACGATCTGGCCGAACCCGAGGACGCGGAGGCGTTGACGGCGCTCGCCGGCGTGCTGGCTCGGGCCGAGGCCGTCGCCGCCTCGGTGCTCGACGCGTTCCGCGTGCTCTGGCTCGAGCTCCCCTTCGCGGCCGACCTGGTCGAGCGGGCCGAGACCGACCACCATGCGCTCGTCGACCTCGAGGCGGTGGTCGAGCTCTCGAACGCCGTCGCGTCGGCGGGGACCGCCGCCGATCCGTCGACCGAGGCCTTCCTGCTGTCGCTCGGCGCGACGGAGGGAGCGCCGATCCTCGCAGCGGGAGACGAGGGCAGCCACGACGAGGTGCACGTGCTGACGGCGCATGCCGCCGCCGGACGCGAGTTCGACACGGTCCTCGTGCTCGACGCGCTCGAGGGCGACTTCCCGAGCCTGTCCCGGCCCGAGCCGATGTTCGATCTCGCGACGCTCGATGGAGCGATCGCCCGCTCCGAGATCAACCGGCGTCGCCTGGCCGACGAGCGACGCCTGTTCGGGATGGTCCGCTCTCGCGCGCGTCGCCGGGTGGTGCTGACGGCGACCGATCCGCACGGCGACGAGTCGTCGGTGACGCTCACCTCGCGGTTCGTCGAGGAGCTCGGCCTGCCCTGGGGCGACGTCCCGAGCGCGCCGTTCGCGGAGCCCGTGTCGACGTTCGAGGCGGCCTCGGCCTGGCGACGCGGGCTCGGCGATCCGACCGCGGCGCCGGCCGAGCGGCTCGCCTGCCTCGACGCCCTGCTCGCGCTGGGCGACGACCCGGGGCGGTGGTGGTTCCAGCGCGACTGGACCGACCTGTCGTCGATCGCCGAGGACGTGCTCTCCCTGTCGTACTCGCGGTTGTCGACGCTCGAGAACTGCGAGCTGCAGTTCGTGCTGTCGAGCGAGCTCGGGCTGGATCCGGGCGGCGGCTACCAGGCCTGGGTCGGCAAGACCGTCCACAAGATCATCGAGGGGTGCGAGCGCGGGTCGATCGACCGCACGCCCGAGGCGTTCGAACGCGCCCTGGACGAACGCTGGGAGAAGACGCGCTTCCCGTCCTACGCCGTCTCCGAGGCCGAGCGCGCCAACGCGAAGACGGTGCTGATCCGGAACTGGTTCGAACGCTACGCGGAGCCGCCCGCGACGGCCACCGAGCGCGGGTTCGTGTTCGAGTTCGAGGCCGCGAGGATCCGGGGCAAGATCGACCGGATCGGACCGGTGCCCGAGGGGGGCACGCGGATCACCGACTACAAGACCGGGCGTTCGGACAGCGCGCCCAAGCCCGCCGAGAGCCTGCAGCTCGGCATCTACTACCTCGCGGTGAACGAGGACGACGAGCTGGCCGAGCACCGGCCGGTGCAGGCGGTCGAGCTCGCGTTCCTCGGCGGCAGGAAGGCCGACCCGGCGCTCGACGTCAAGGCGTGGTCGGTCTCCGAGGACGTGGAGGAGGACTACAAGGCGCGGATGCGCGAGCGACTCGCCGAGCTGATCGACCGCATCCGCGAGCTCAATGAGGAACGCAGGTACGTCGCGAACACGAAGGCGAGCTGCTTCTTCTGCCGGTTCCAGACGCTCTGCACGCGCTACCCGCAGGGCGGTGCCGTGTTCCCGATCGACGGTCTCGTGACGGCGCCGGCCGAGGTCGTGGCCGGCTCATGACCGAGCGCTACCCGAAGCCGATCGTCGACTTCCTTCGCGGCGAGCCGACGCCCGAGCAGTGGACGGCGATCTCGTGGCCGCTCGAACCCTGCGTCGTGGTGGCCGGCGCCGGTTCCGGGAAGACGTCGGTGATGGCCGCCCGCGTGATCTACCTCGCCATGGTCGCGACGGGAGCATGGCCGGCCGACCACGAGGGCGTGATGCCGGGCAACGCGCTCTGCCTGACGTTCACGAACAAGGCCACGGAGAACCTGATCCTGAAGATGCGCCGCGCGCTCCGGACCCTCGACCTCGACGAGGGCGAGGAGCCCGAGATCTCGAACTACCACGCGTTCGCCGCCCAGGTGCTCGAACGCCACGGGATGCTGATCGGGCTCGAGCCCGGCCAGCGGGTGCTGAGCCAGGCGCAGCGCGCCCAGATCGCGGCGCGCGTGCTCGACCGGATGACGTTCGAGAAGCTCCACACGCGGTGGCAGCCCGCGATCGTGGGCTACATCCTGGGGCTCGACGAACAGCTCCAGAACCACCTGGTCGAACCCGAGATGGTGATCGACCACGTCGAGGGCAAGCTGGATGCACTCCGCAAGGCGAGATCCGCGGAGCCGCTGTTGGCCGCCGAGGAGCGGATCGAGGTCGCCCGGGCGGTCCGGGTGTTCCGCGACCTCAAGGCGGAGCTCGGCGTGATCGACTTCGGGGATCAGATCGCCCACGCCGTCCGGATCGCGTCCGCGCATCCGGACGTCGGCAAGACCTATCGCGAACGGTTCGGCGCCGTGCTGCTCGACGAGTACCAGGACACGAACCACGCCCAGGCGGTCCTGATGCGGGCGGTGTTCGGCGACGGCCATCCGGTGACGGCGGTCGGCGACCCCGACCAGAACATCTACGCCTGGCGCGGCGCGAGCCTGTGGAACCTGCTGCACTTCCGCAAGGAGTTCCCGCGCCGCGACGGGGCCGAGTCCGCGCAGCTGCCGCTGTACACGAACTTCCGCTCCGGGGCCCGGATCCTCGAGGCGGCCGACCGCGTGATCGACGCCCTGCCCGCGAACCAGCGCCCCGACCCCGACAAGCTCCTCCGCCCCTGGGAACGCAACGGCGAGGGGCACGTCGAGGTCGCGCGCTACGAGCACGAGATCGCGGAGGCCGAGGGCGTCGCCGAACGCGCCCGCGCGCTGCACGCGGACGGCGTCGCGTGGCGCGAGATGGCCGTGCTGTGCCGGACCCACCGGTTGTTCGAGGCGTTGCAGCTCGCGTTCGGCGCGATGGAGGTGCCCGCCGAGTTCGTGAACCTCGCGGGCCTGATCCACCTGCCCGAGGTCGTCGAGGTGCTCGCGTACGCCCGCGCGACCGAGGACCCGCGTGACGGCGTCGCGCTCGCCCGGATCCTGACCGGGCCCCGGTACCGAGTCGGGCTCCGCGACCTGGGCGTGCTGGCCGGGTGGTCCCGGACCAGCGGCGGCGAGCTCCGCAAGCTCCTCGCCGATCTCGCGCTCGACGAGGACGACGACCTGCTCGAGGACCACCCGTTCCTGATGGCGGAGGCGCTCGAGCGCCTCGACGAGATCGAGGGGCTCACCGGCGAGGGCCGGGTCCGACTCGCCGAGTTCCGGGGCGAGCTAGACGAGCTCCGGGTGGCCGCGCGACGCCCGGTCGGCGAGTTCCTGGCCGAGATCATCCGCCGGAGCGGCCTGCTCGCCGAGCTGGACTCGGCCGCCGACCAGCCGATGGCGCTCGCTCGGCGGCGGAACCTCGCGGCGTTCCTCGAGCAGGTGCACGCCTTCCAGCCCGTGGACGGGGAGCTCACGCTCCGGGCGTTCCTCGAGCACCTGGACTCGATCGACGACGACCGCGAGTGGAACCCGGTCCAGCCGAGCGACGACGACTCGGTGAAGGTGATGACCGTGCACGCGGCCAAGGGTCTGGAGTTCGAGGCCGTGTTCGTCCCGGGTCTCGCGAACGGGTTGTTCCCCGATGCGCGCGTCCAGCAGAACCCGGCGCGGAAGGGGAGTTCGCTCGACGTCGAGCTCCGGCGTGACCGCGACCTGCTGCCGAGCTTCGACGACAACATGAAGGCGTTCACCGACGCGCTCCGCGAACAGGAGGTCGCTGAGGAACGCCGCACCTGCTACGTGGCGCTCACCCGCGCGAAGCGGCACCTGTTCGTCTCGTCGGCCAACTGGTACGGCGAGAACCTGATGGCCAAGGGGGTCGGGAGGTTCCTGGTCGAGCTGCTCACGTGGGCGCGACGGGGCGGCGGAGCGGTGTGGCCCACCGACGAACCCGGCGTGGAGGACGCGGAGGCCGCCCAGACCAACCCGCTCGAGGGGTACCGGCAGCGGTTCGTCCGGCCGTGGCCGGGGCCGGCGCGCCCCGACGATCGCGACGAGCTGTTCGCCGAGGGCTGGCGCCGCGCGGCGCTCTCGGCGCACGAACGCGGACGCGTGGCGGCGGCCTCGCTCGAGACCCTCTCCCCGGGCCAACGAGCGACGTTCGAGGAGTCGTCCGCCGCCCGCCGTACGCTGGCGACGCATCTGCGAGCGCAGGAGGCGGAGGTGGACAAAGGACCGGCCCGCCCGTCCACCGTCTCGGTCGGCGGGCTGATCGGCTACGCGCGCTGCCCGAAGCTCTACTACTGGTCCGCCGTCCGCCCGCTGCCGCGGTTCGCCGGACCGAGCGCTCGGATCGGCACCGAGATCCACCGGTGGATCGAGATGAAGTCCCGCGGCCAGGCCACGCTGCTGGAGGTCGAGGACGAACCCGATGTGACCGTCGAGGAGCTCGCCGGGACCCCCGGCAAGCTCGACGACCTGCGGTCGGCGTTCCTGCGGAGCCGGTTCGCGGACCGCGTGCCCTTGTACGCGGAGCGCCCGTTCCTGCTCCCGCTCGAGGGCATCGCGATCAAGGGCCGGATCGACGCGATCTACGGGCTCCCGGACGGACCGTGGGAGGTCGTCGACTACAAGACCGGGCGGCTGCCCCCCGACGACGACCCGCTCGCGCGGCTGCAGCTCGACCTGTACGCCCTCGCGTGCATCGAGGTATGGCACAAGTCGCCCGAGGACCTGCGGGTCACGTACCTCTACCTCGGGGCCGGCGAGGAGCGTTCGCACACGGTCGGCGACGTCGACGCCGTCCGCGAACGGATCGGATCGTGGTTGCGCGGGATCGGGGCGGCCGCGTTCGAGCCCACCCCGGGGCCGCAGTGCCGGTTCTGCGACTTCCGCCCCTTCTGCGATGCGGGCAGGGCCTGGGTCGCGTCGAACCCGTAGCTACGACGAGCTCATCCGGTCGACCTGCTCGCCGAACGACCGATACGAGGCGGCCGGATCCCACCCGCCGACGATCTGCCGTGTCACGAAACGGACGCGCAGACCGAGAGGCTCGGCGCGCGTCTGCAATGCAGCTCGGAACCAGGCCGATGATCCGGGTTCGAGCAGCGCCTCCCCATGCGTCCCCGGAGCTCGGAGCGACGGGTCGTCGACCACGACGGGCGTCGGGCGCACCAGGGTATCGAGTCGTTCGATCGACGCGTCGAGCACCTCGAG
>Ga0208890_1000053_pt1 | contig 10253 bp, 8 predicted proteins | sample SoimicmetaGmgHPA_FD_188328 | JGI IMG/M metagenome (GOLD analysis project Ga0208890, IMG submission 188328) | Soil and rhizosphere microbial communities from Laval, Canada - mgHPA (SPAdes) (version 2) | ecosystem: Environmental > Terrestrial > Deep subsurface > Rock core/Sediment | place: Laval...
TGATCCCTCCGATCCCGACCGAACCCGTGTCGCCGAACCCGACCCCCAGGCCGTGCGGGTGGGTGGCGTTCGTGAACTCGAGCGCCGTCAGGCCGGTCTGGGCCCACGCCGTGCGCCCCTCGGGGTCGACGTCGATCGCGCGCAGATCGGCGAGATCGATCACGATCCCGCCGTCGGACACGCCCTGGCCGATCACGCTGTGGCCGCCGCTGCGCACGGCGAGCTCGAGCCCCGTCTCGCGCGCGAGCGCGATTACGCGGGCGATGTCCATCTCGTCGGCCACCCGAACGACGACCGCGGGATGGAGATCGAATCCGCCATAGAAGACGGCGCGCGCCTGCTCGTACTCGGCGTCGTCGGGTCCGATCACCCGACCGCTGACATCGGCTCGCAGTTTGGGGATCGAGATGCTGGTCGGTGTGTTCACGCTTTCCTCCTCCCTGGGTACTCCCTCTCTCGACCTCGGTTCGGCGCCGAACTCATCGGTCCGGGGACCGCCCTCGGACCGTCTCGAGCACCTACCTCTTGGCAACTCGGGTGGGGGTTTCCCATCTTTTCGACGGAATACGCCTGCCGGGCGTGACATCGACTACTCGTCGGCGAAGTCCCAGATGCGCAGGTGTCCGGGTTCGAGCCGACCGATCACGGAGTCGTAGCCGGCCTCCTCCACGTACACGGCGCCCTTCTCCGGACCCACGTAGCGGGTCGCGATCCGGATCGCGTCGGAGAGGTCGTCCGGTTGGATGAGCCGGGCCTCGGTACGGAGCTCCACGCCCCGCAACGGGTCCGCGGATTCGGCCACGACGAGGGTGGCTCGCGGATCGCGCTGCAGGTGACGGGTCTTGACGTCGTCCGCGGGGAGCCAGAGGTTGAACCCGCCGTCTCGCCACTCGTGCCAGACCGGCGACAGCAGGACCGAACCGTCGAGTCGGAGCGTCGCGAGGACCGCGACGAGCGGCTCGTCGAGCAGGCCGCCGATGTCACGGAGGGTCAGGTTCGTGCGCACGGCTCACCATAACCAGCCAGCCGATCCGGCGGCATGACTTCGAGGAGAGCGCGCCCGTCGGTGACGAGCACGACGCCATCCACTGACGACGCACACACCTACGCTGCGTGCGGGTTGCCCGCGCCGACGGGAGTCTGCTAGGACTGGACCTGACCCCTACCCCCAAGGAGGGACCATGCGACGACGTATGGCGTTCGCTTGCGCCGTGCTCGCGATGGTGGCGACCACCATCTCGGGAACGACAGCGTTCGCGGGCAACGGAGGGTTCACGACCTCGAGACCCTCGATGCTCACTCCGATGAAGGCTGGTGTCACGGTCACCCCGCTGCTGACCGTCGGGGACGTGCTTCCGAGCGGCTTCCGCTTCGAGGCCATCCCGGACGGGATCTCCCTGCGAACCAAGGGCAACGGACGTGTGGACCTGTTCGTGAACCACGAGACGAGCAAGGTGCCGTTCCCGTTCGGATACGCGCTCAACCCCCAGCAGCGCCCCTCGGCGGCCAACGGGGAGAGCGATTTCGACAACTCGCAGGTCAGCCGGCTGATGCTCAACCAGAACTCGGCCGGCGTGCTCAACGGCTCGTTCGTCGTCCCGAGCAGCGGCGGCTTCCAGCGGTTCTGCTCGAACTACCTCGCGACCAGCAAGGAGGGGTTCGACCGCGAGATCCTGTTCACGAACGAGGAGTCACCGGACTACGTGTTCCGGCAGGAGGACTCGTGGCCGCCGCCGATGGGCGACGCGGCCGAGGAGGAGAACGGCGTCGTGATCGCGGTCGACGTCAAGCACGGGCGGTACCAGACCATCTACGGGATGGGCCGGCACAACCACGAGAACAACGTCGCCATCCCCGGGTTCACCGACCTGGTCGTGCTCTCGGGCGACGACACGTTCACGAGCGGCCCGCTGACGATCCCTCCGGGCGGTCCGAACACCGAGCCGTCTGCGGCATCGCAGTCCCAGCTGTACTCGTACATCGCGTCCGACACGGACTCGCTGCTCGATGACGAGGGTGACCTCTGGGCGTTCGTCTCCGACAACACGCGCTTCGACGACTATTACGACTTCGTGCCCGGCTCGGCGCAGGCGGTGAGCGGGCACTTCATCCCGGTGCCGAAGAACATCGCCACGGGGAAGAACTCCGACGGCTCGGAAGTCACCTCCGCCGATGTCGGGTACCCTGCTCCGCCTACGGACGGGAGCTGGCAGAGGGACCTCCGTACGCCTATCGCGACCGGCATCGACGGCCCCCAGTGGGTGCTCGAGTACTGGAGTCAGCTGCACAACGTCTTCGATTTTGTCCGCGTAGAGGACATCGCCTATGACAAGCGCCCCGGCATGGGGAACGTCGTCTACGTCGTCGACTCGGGCCGTGGAACCGCCGGTGTTTCACAGCCGGGGCGTTCGACGAACGGCCGCGTCTGGAAGATGGTGCTCGATGCGAACGACCCCACGGTGGTCACCTCGCTCTCGATCGCGGTCGAGGGCGATGACAACCCGGTCAAGACCCTGGGCGAGATCCACCAGCCGGACAACATCGAGACGACCCAAACCGGCTTCCTGGTGACCGAGGATCCCGGATCGAGCCAGCAGTTCGTGCTGGCCGATCAGGGCCTTCCGAACGCGACCACGGCGCGTCTGTGGTATGTCCCATTCTCCGGTTCCCCCGAAGTCGTCGTGAAGATCGACCAGTCGGCGGACGGCGGTCCGACCGATGTCGGCCCCGCCCCCACCGGGAACCTCTCGATCGGCAACTGGGGCGCATGGGAGACGACCGGCATCGTCGACGCGTCGGCAGGGTTCGGGCCGGGAGCGTTTCTGATCAACGTGCAAGCCCACACACTGTGGGTCGAGAAGGCACCGGGCACAGACAGCTTCCCGCCCGCTGGACCCGACTTCACGTACAAGCGCGAAGGAGGACAGCTGTTGTTGCTCCGTATCCCCGGGGTCTGACCGCGGCGAACGAACGGACAGGGGCGCCCCTCGGGAGCCCCTTCCGGCCCCCGGGCTCGACGGCGGCGAGCGCGCGCGAAGTCGACGGCGACCGCCACGGCGTCGGCCGGCGGCATCGGGCCGTCGCGGCGGAGCCGGTCGGCGAGCGTCTCGCCCTCGACGAGCTCGGTCACGATGAAGTGGGAACCGTCGTCCGACCCGCGGTCGATCACGGCGACGATGTTCGGGTGGCTCAGGCCTGCGGCGGCGCGGGCCTCGCGCCGGAACCGCTCGACGAACTCACGGTCGCGGTCGAACGGGGGCGCCAAGACCTTGATCGCCACCCGGCGACCGAGCTGCCGGTCGAGCCCCTGCTCGACCCGAGCCATCCCGCCTTGGCCGAGCAGCGGGCCGAGCTCGTAACGGTCGGCGAGGACGTGCCCACGGACACGTTGGTCTGCTGCACGAACCTGGGCTTATCCACGGGGCCCCGCCCGTACGCGTGGCGGCTCGCGGGTCAGCCGGCGCCCCGCCACCCCCGAAGAACCGGAAGAGCCACGTCTTGCCGGTCGACATCCGGCGGATTCTACGCTCGGGGCGCGAGCGCCCGCGCGGACAGACGCCGGAGCGCCTCGAGCATCCGGTCGACGTCGGCCTCCCTCGACAGATAGTTGACGATCCCCGCGCGCAGGTATGTGGCGCCCCGGATCTTCGTCGTTGAGACCCACGCCTCCCCGCTCGCCTCGAGCGCGAGCTGGAGCCGGTCCTGGTACGCGTCGAGCGCCTCGCCCTCGAGCCCCTCGGAAAGGTGGCGGAAGCACACCACCGAGAGCTCGGGCTCCTCGGGGACGACCTCGAAATCCGGCGCCTCCCGGCACCGCGCAACGAGGTACGCGGCGAGGTCGACGTTGTGCTCGATCAGCCGGGCGAACCCGGAGGTCCCCAGGTGCTTCCACGAGAGCCAGAGCTTCAGCGCCCGGAACCGCCGGGTGCCCTCGATCGAGTACTCGACCCAGTTGAGTTGGGCGTCTTGGGGGCTGGGATGGCGGTAGTACTCGGGAGAGCTGTGGAAGGTCTGCCGCAGGTCCTCGCGCCGCTTCACCACGAGCGCCCCGATGTCGTACGCCTGGAAGAACCACTTGTGCGGGTCGATCGTCACGCTGTCGGCGAGTTGCAGATCCGGGACCCGGGGCGCCACCCGCGGCGAGAACGCGGCGCCGCCGCCATACGCGGCGTCGATGTGGAGCCACAGGCGCTCGCGTTCGGCGAGGTCGGCGAGCTCGCCGGTGAGGTCGACGCTGCCGGTGTTCGTCGAGCCCGCCACCGCCGCGATCGCGAACGGCACGAGGCCGGCGGCGCGGTCCTCCGTTACGGCGTCGGCGACCGGCGCGGCGTGCAGCCGGAACCGCTCGTCCGAGGGCACGATGCGCAGCGTCTCGGCCGGGAACCCCAGCACATCGAGCGCGCGGGCGATCGAGAAGTGCGCCTGGTCGCTCGCGTACACCCGCGCGCCCTCGAGCGCGCCGGCGCGCGGCGGCTCGTCCAGGCCGAGCAGCCGTCGCAGGTGGATGTCCCTGGCGACGGTGAGCGCCATGATGTTGGCCATCACGCCGCCCGACGTGAGCACCGCCCACGAGCCCTCGCCGAACCCGATCAGCGTCCGCAGCCACGCCGTGACCTCCTCCTCGACCAACGCGCCCACGGGGCCGGCGACCCAGACGTCGACGCCCTGGTTCACCCACTGGCCGAGGACCTCGCCCGCGATCGACATCGTGAGCGGCGGGGGCGTGAAGTAGCTGTAGGACCCGGGGTGCTGCGTGTTGAACACGTACGGCGCGACGCGCTCTCGGAACTCGCCGAGCACCTCGTCGGCCTTCGCGGCGATCTCGGGAGCCGGAGTGGGCTCTCCCGACGGGCCGTAGAAGGCGCGCCGCATCTCCGGATACGGCATCGATCGGAGCGGCCGCTCCATCGCCTCCTCGTACAGGTAGCGGAGCGCCTCGTCCCAGATCGCCTTCCCCAGCCGTTCGAGCGCGGGGCGAGAGGCGGCCTCGTCACGGAGGTCGACGAGCTCGGGTTCGGGATGGTCGGCGAACGGATCCGGCACGGCGGCGAGGCTAGCACCCGGCGCGGCCGCGACGCCTACGCCTGGAGGGCGGTGAGGACCGCGACCCCCACGGCGATCACCACCACGCCGGCGAGTTGGACGCGAGCCAGCCGCTCGCGGAACATGAAGAACGCCGCCACGGTCGCGATGGCGGCGAACTGCGACCCGAGCACCGCCGCGACCGCGATCCCGTGGCGTGCGCCGATTGTGAACGCGACCAGGCCGGCGACCTCGAGCACGCCCGAGGCGAGCACCAGCGGCGCGGCCTCGCGCGTCATGCGCAGCCGCCCCGTGACCGCGAGCGGGACCGTGATCAGGAGCACGGCGATGGTCCTGGACGGAAAGATGATCCAGGCGATCGGGATGTCCTCGGACAGTCGGCCCATCGCGAACAGGCCCAGTCCGAAGAACACGGCCGCGCCGATCGCCAGCGTCACCGCGAGCCCCTCTCGCCGATCCGAACCCACGTCGTCCGTTCGGGACATGCTCGAGAGAACGACGCCGACGACGATCACCCCGAGCGCGATGCCGGCGCCGGTCGCGATCTGCTCCCCGGCGACCACCGCGATGACGGCCGCCGCGGCCCCCTGCGCCGACGTGATCGGCGCGACCACCCCCACCTTGCCGACGCGGAGCGAGCTGTACACGAGCAGGAGCCCCGTCGTGTTGCCGATCGCCGTCACGAGGAGGAGCGCAACCTGCTCCCGCCCGAGCCCGTCGGGTACGCCCTGCGCGAGCGCGAACGGCGCCGAGATCACCGAGCCGATCACCAGCACCCACCCCAGCACCGCGACGGGCGGGATCATCCGCGTCGAACGGCTGATACACAGCGCGGAGGCCGCCCACATCGCGGCCGCGATCAGGCCGCCGAGGATCGCGATCACCGGGCGGGCGCGCCCTCGAGCAGCGCGCCCCGGTGCTCGCCGCGCCCCGGGCACGTGGTCACGGCGGAAAGGTTACGCGGGCACCCGTCGCCGGGCGTGGTGCCGGGCGACCCGGGTGCGGTTCCCGCAGGCGTTCGAGCACCACACGCGGTCCGATCGCGTCGCCTCGAAGTAGATCCCGCAGGCGCCGCACCGCCGCGGGGACCGATCCGGGTCGCCCAGCAGCTCGATCGCCGACCATGCGATGCGGGCGAGGAGTAAGGGGGTCGGGCCGGCCGACAGCGGGGTGTCGGCAGCTCCGTCTTGCGCCAAGCGCATGACGCGCGGCACTCGGGCGCTCGCCTCGTTGATGCGCTCGACGGCGGCGGCGGGGAAGGGACCGCCGCCGATCGAGGCGTCGAGCAGCTCGCGGATCGAGGCCCGCAGTGTCACGAACTCCGCCAGCCGGAGCGAGACCTCGGCGTGCTCCTCGGGTTCGAGCGCGCCCTCCGCCTCGAGCCAGGCCGCGAGATCGCCGGCCGAACCCAACCGGACGTTCGCGAGCGACAGCGCCGCGGCCGAATTCACGTGTTGAGTCTGACTTCTCCATTAGCCAGATACAAGCATGGAAACTGATCTCGCATCAGAACACCATTAGAGGGAAACGGAAGCTCGGGAGCCCCGCTACCTGATCAGCCGCGAGAGACGCCTGTCGGCGAGGACCTTGCCGCCGGTCTGGCAGGTCGGGCAGTACGTGACCTCGTGGGACTCATAGGAGACGCGTCGGAGGTCGTCCCCGCACACCGGACAGGGCTCGCCGTAGCGGCCGTGGACCGTGAAGTGATCGCCGATCTTGGTCTTTAGGCCGCCCGTTCGGCGCCGCTCGGCCGCGAGCGCCTCGCCGAGCACGCTCGCGACCGCGGCGAGGAGCTCCTTCCGCTGCCCCGGCTCGAGCGACGCGAGGGACGCGTACGGCGAGAGCTTCGCGCGGTGCAGGATGTCGTCGGAGTACCCTCGGCCGATCCCGGCTACCGTCCGCTGGTCGCGCAGGATCGTGTGCACGTGCCGGCCGTCCTCCCCTTCCAGGACCAGCCGCTCGAACTCGGGCGAGTCGGGCTCGGGCCCGAGCTTCGCGAGCGGCCCCTCGTCGCCCTCGGCCAGGATCCACCAGCCGGCCTTGCGCTCGCGCCCGAACTCCTTCACCAGCACCGACGGACGGTCCTCGAACCGGAACCGCACCACCGAGCCACGCGGCTTCGTCGACTTCGGCGGGTCCTCGACGTCGACGCGTCCGCCCTGCGACAGGTGCACGAGGACGCGGGGCCCGCCGAGCTCCCAGACCAGATACTTCCCGCGGCGACCCACCCGTTCGAGGGTCCGGCCGCCCAGCTCGGACGCGCGAGGGGTCACGGTCTTGAGGGAGGAGAACTGCAGCGGGTCGGCCGCCGAGAACGCGGAGCCGCCGACCGCGTCCGTCAGCCGTTCGGCGAGCGCCTGCACCTCGGGGAGCTCGGGCATCAGACCCCGTGCGCCGGGGGCCAACGGACCGGGGTCATCGCCCCGTCACGTCGGCCACAGTGCGGCGGACGATCTGCGCGCACTCCTCGACGCGATCTCGGTGCGTCCGATGCGACAGGATGCACGCCCGGATCGTGAATCGGTCCTCGACGACCGTGCTCGAGAGCACGACGCGCTTGGAGGCGTTGATCAGGTCGAGCAGTTGGCGGTTGGCCTCGTCCGAGCCGTCGCGGAGCCGGAAGGGCACGACGGTGAGCTCGGGCTCCCACGGCAGCTCGAGCTCGGGGATCGTGGAGAGCTCCTCGTATAGGTACCGGGCCAGGTCCAGCTTCTCGTCGAGCGCCTCGCGGAACGCGTCCACCCCGTGCAGGACGAGCGGGAACCACACGCGCAGGCCGCGGAAGTCGCGCGAGAGCTCGGGTGAGTACTCGGTGAAGTTCGGCAGCTCGTCCTCGGGAGGGAAGTCCTGGAGGTAGGCGGCGCCGACGAAGTGCGCCTCGCGCAGGCGCGCGCCATCGCGGACGACGAGGGACCCCGTCCCGTACGGCAGGAACATCCCCTTGTGCGGGTCGAGCGTGATCGAATCCGCTCGCTCGATCCCATCGAACGCCGCGCGCACGCGTTGGGTGAGCTGGAAGAAACCACCGTACGCCGCGTCGACGTGGAGCCAAAGGTCGTGCTCGGCGGCGACGTCGGCGATCGCGGCGATCGGGTCGATCGCGCCCGTGTTCGTCGTCCCCGCGGACGCGACCACGAAGAACGGCGTGCGGCCGGTCGCACGGTCGGACTCGAGCAGCTCGCGCAGCGCGTCGACGTCCATCCGGAGCTCGGGCGTGCACGCGACCGAGCGGACGTTCGCGCTCGGGAACCCGGCGATCGCCGCCGCCTTCGCGTTGGACGCGTGGACCTGTTCGGAGACGTAGAGGGCGCCCGACAGGAAGTCCTCGGGGAGCCTGGCCTTGCGCGCGGCAACCAGCGCCGACAGGTTCGCCATCGAGCCGCCGGAGGTGAGGATGCCTCGGGCGTCGTCGCCGTACCCGAACAGATCGCAGAGCCAGCGGACGACATTGTGCTCGATCTGCGCCCCGACCGGCGCCTGCCCCCACATGTTCACGAACCGGTTGATCCCCGTCGCGAGGAAGTCGCCGAGGGCCGCGGCGTACAGCCCGCCTCCCGGGATGAACGGGAGGAAGCCCGGTCCGGTGGTGTTGTAGGAGTTGGCCGCGATCAGGTCCACGGTGTCCATGAGCTGGTCGAAGCTCCCGGGTCCGTCCGGCGGGGCGCCGCGCACCGAGCGGGCGGCCTCGATCGCGCCATCGACGTCGGAGGCGGCGGCCTCGTCCTGGGACTGGACGAACTCGACCAGGTACCCCAGCGCGGCCTCGCCCATCGCACGCATCTGCTCGGGGCCGGGTTCGAGGGGATACGGCATCGCGCCCATGCTACGGAACGCGGGCGCGGACAGCCGTTCGGCTACGCGGAGCGGGTGACGGCCTCGAGCAGCCGTCGGGAGGCGTCGGCCACCTCGTCGACGGCCCCGTTGAACGCGTCCTCGTTCCGTTTCGAGGGCGCCCGGTAGCCGCTCACCTTGCGGACGAACTGCAGGGCCGCCTCGCGGATCTCGGTCTCGGTGGCCGGTACGTCGCCCTCGCGGAGCCGCTTGATGCTTCTGCACATGCGCCGATGGTACCGGCTGCCGGATCGAGCTCTGGACCCGACCGAGGTCCTTGCCCGGGTCCCACCCCGACCCTATCCTGCTCGAACGCATGTTCGACGCGATGGAACGCCTCAACGCGGAGCAGCGAGCGGCCGTCGAGCACCTGGGGGGCCCGCTGTTGGTGGTCGCCGGGGCCGGCTCGGGCAAGACGTGGACGCTCGCCTGCCGGGTCGCGAACCTGGTGGATCGCGGCATCCCGCCCGAGCGGATCCTGCTGCTGACGTTCACCCGCCGCGCCGCCCGAGAGATGCTCTCGCGCGCCGAGCAGCTGACGGGCGACCGTGCGCTCGGCCGGGTCTGGGGCGGCACGTTCCACGCGACCGCCAACCGGCTGCTGCGGCTGCACGGTGGGGCGCTCGGCCTGTCCCCCGGCTTCACGGTCCTGGATCGAACGGATACCGCCGACCTGATGGACCTGATCCGCGGCGAGCTGGGGTTCGGCCAGGGCGAGCGGCGGTTCCCGCGCAAGGACACGCTCGCCGACGTCTACTCGCGCACGGTGAACAGCCGCACCAAGCTCGCCGACGTGCTCGAGCGCGAGTACCCCTGGTGCGCGGAGGAAGGCGAGCCGATCCGCACGATCTTCGAGCGCTACACCGAGCGCAAGCGCGCGCAAAGCGCGCTCGACTACGACGACCTGCTCCTGTTCTGGGACGCGCTCTGCCGCCACCCGGCCGCCGGGCCCGCGATCTCGGAGCTGTTCGACCACATCCTCGTCGACGAGTACCAGGACACGAACCCGCTCCAGGCCGACATCCTGGCCTCGCTCCGTCCCGACGGGGACGGCCTGATGGTCGTGGGCGACGACGCCCAGGCGATCTACGCGTTCCGGAGCGCGACCGTCGCCAACATCCTCGAGTTCCCGTCGCGGTTCCCCGGGACGACGATCGTGAAGCTCGAACGCAACTACCGGTCGACGCGCCCGATCCTCGAGGCGACGAACGCGGTGATCGCGCTCAGCCCGCAGCGTCACGAGAAGACCCTGTGGACCGAACGCTCGGGTGGCCCCCTCCCCTCGCTGCTCACCTGCATCGACGAGCGCGACCAGGCCGACGCCGTCTGCCGGTCGATCCTGGACCACCGCGAACGCGGCACCCTGCTGCGCGAACAGG